>OWIW01000752.1_pt1 | contig 20883 bp, 20 predicted proteins | sample 2433821 | NCBI WGS metagenome assembly OWIW01 (sample SAMN05065751, study PRJEB22554) | human gut metagenome | biome: ENVO:2100002; feature: ENVO:00000062; material: ENVO:00002003 | host: Homo sapiens | place: USA | reverse complement strand
GTATAAGAGACAGCTCCCCAACCCTCTCCGGGGGAGAGGGGGTATAAGATACTCTCGGTTATTAATTAGTTGCAAAACTAACTTAGCTCCCTCTCCTCCGGAGAGGGCTGGGGAGAGGCCTGTCAATCTGCTTCTTCTATCACGGTTTTCATTCCTTTTATCTTTTCTCCACGGATTAGAGTCAACAATTGTTTCACTTTTCCACGACGGACGGCGACAAAGGCATAATGGTCTTTTACATCGATTTGTCCGACATCCTCACGGGATAAGTTTCCTTTTTTATAGAGAAATCCGGCGATATCCATCCGGCTGAGTTTGTCTTTTTTCCCTTTACCTATATATAATGTTACCCAAAGCGGCTTTGGTGGCTTCGGCGCGTTTTCGGGCAATGCCAGCACTTCAAGCTCTTCGGGTATATACTCCGGCAGGTTTTCTTCGGTACTTACTATGAGATAGGAGCTGCCGGTAGCATCCCAACGTGCGGTACGTCCGTTACGGTGTGTGAAAGCTTCTTCATTTACGGGAAAATGGTAATGGATGATATGCTCTATTTCCGGAATATCCAGACCACGGGCGGCAAGGTCGGTCGAAATCAGTACATGACAACTGCCATTACGGAATTTGTACAAAGCCCGCTCCCGGTCCGGCTGTTCCATACCTCCATGAAAGCGTTCGGAATACAGTTTCTTATCCGCCAGTAATTTGTGTACACGGTCTACTGCATCGCGGTGGTTACAGAAAACAATGCAAGAGCTGTTTCCCAATGTGCATAACAATTTATACAAAGTATCAATCTTGTCTTTCGAGGGGGAAATGACCTTCATCAGTGTTAACCGGGATTCTTTTCCGGCAGAAGTGTCTTGCAGGAAATCCAATCTCACGGTATGTTCCATTCCGGTGAACCGGGGGATCTCCTCGGCATCCGTGGCCGAAAGCAGAAAGCGCCGTTGCAGATTGGGAAGCTGGCCTATAATGGCAGCCATTTCCTCTTGAAAACCAAGTTCAAGAGATTTGTCAAATTCATCGATTACCAGCATACGAACGGTAGCAGCATCGAAATTCTGCTTTGAGAGATGATCGTTCATACGTCCGGGAGTAGCAATGATGACAGCCGGTTGTACTCCTTTTATCGTACGGTGTTCCTCCATGGCAGGGCGTCCGCCATAACAGCTCACAGATTTGAATCCGGTATTCATGGCTTTGAAAACCTGATCGGTCTGTAAAGCCAGTTCGCGGGATGGAACCAGCACTACGGCCTGTACTCCTTTCTGTTCCGGTTTTAAAGAGCCGATAAGCGGTAACAGGTAGGCCAATGTCTTTCCGGAACCGGTGGGTGAAAGTAATATCTGGTCTTTTCCCTCTTTCCACGCATCAATGGATGCTTCCTGCATGGGATTCAACTGTTCGATAGCTAAAGCAGCCAGTACATCTTTTATATAAGTAGGTGTTATTTCCATTGTTATATGATTTTGTGTAAAGATAAGAATAAATAAACTTACGTGAGATACGGACAATAAAAAAGCAGCCTTTTTTGTGATGAAAAGACTGCTTTCTATGATTTATTAAGATTTATCTGATCTTAGAACCTGTTTGAATCCCTTATCCTCCGAAATTATCGAACATCAGGTTCTTAGCAGGAACACCCAGGCTGTCGAGCATATTTTCGACTGCTTTAGACATCGGACCAGGACCACACATGTAGTATTCGATATCTTCCGGTGCTTCATGGTTCTTCAAATAAGTCTCATAGATTACTTGATGAACGAAACCTGCCGTATAGCTAACGCCTGCTGCATCTGCTGCAGGATCCGGACGGTCGAGTGCCAGATGGAACTTGAAGTTCGGGAAATCTTTTTCTATTTGCAGGAAGTCTTCCAGATAGAACACTTCGTTCAGCGCACGTGCACCGTAGAAGTAGTTCATGGTACGATCTGTGATGTGCAGTGTCTTTGTCAAGTGCATGATTTGTGCACGTAACGGAGCCATACCGGCGCCACCACCGATCCACATCATCTCGTTCTTAGAATCGAGAATAGGATGGAAATCTCCATAAGGGCCACTCATCGTTACCTTATCACCCGGTTTCAGCGTAAAGATATAAGAAGAAGCGATACCCGGCATTACATCCATAAATCCAGGGCCCTGATCTTTCGGTTTGAAAGGAGGCGTAGCAATACGTACAGTCAACATGATACGATCTCCCTCAGCCGGATAGTTGGCCATAGAATAAGCACGGATAGTCGGTTCATCGTTACGGCATTTCAAGCCCATCAAGCCGAATTTCTCCCATGCAGGCAGATATTCGTCACCGATAAGGCCCTTGTCGATATCCTTATCGTAATCCATTGAGAATGCAGGAATCTTGATCTGAGCATACGAACCCGGTATAAAGTCCATGTGTTCGCCTTTCGGAAGGGCCACGATGAACTCTTTGATAAACGTTGCAACGTTCTTGTTGGAGATAACCTCGCACTCCCACTCTTTCACACCCAAGATCGATTCGTCGATCTTGATCGACATATCCTGTTTCACTTTCACCTGGCAACCCAGACGCCAGTGATCGGCCTGTTGTTTACGGGAGAAGAAGCCGGTTTCCGTAGGAAGTATTTCACCACCTCCTTCAAGAACCTGGCAACGGCACTGTCCGCAAGAACCTTTACCACCACATGCTGATGAGAGGAAAACACCGTTGGCAGACAGCGTACCCAGCAATGTGCCGCCGGGGTTAGTCTTCAATTCCTGTTCTCCATTCATCGTAATCGTAACCTCGCCCGAAGGGGTCAGATACCCTTTCGCAACGAGCAGTATAATGACAAGCAGGAGGATCACTCCAAGGAATACTCCGATACTCGCTAATATTAAAGACGTCATTGTTTTATTCTTTTTACTTTAATTATATTTTCAATCCAGAGAAACACATAAAGGCCATTGCCATCAGTCCTACCGTAATAAACGTAATACCCAAACCTTTCAACGGAGCGGGAACATCAGAGTAAGCCATCTTTTCACGGATAGCAGCCAGGCCGACAATGGCAAGCAGCCAGCCGATACCGGAACCTAAAGCGTAGACCACTGCACCACCTACTCCGGTGATAGCCTGCGGATTGGACGGGTCCATCGTAATTCTCTGTTGCATGAACAGGGAAGCACCCATGATAGCACAGTTAACGGCAATCAACGGCAGGAAGATACCCAGCGATGCATACAGTGACGGCGCAAAGCGTTCTACCACCATTTCCACCAACTGCACGATACCGGCAATAACGGCAATGAAGAGAATAAAACTAAGGAAGCTGAGGTCGACACCCGGAATTATGGCATCGGCAGCCAGCACCTTTGTCTGGAGCAAATAGTTCACGGGAAGCGTAACTACCAAAACGAAAGTTACCGCAATACCCAGACCTACAGCAGTCTTCACATTCTTCGATACGGCAAGGTAGGAACACATACCCAGGAAGAATGCAAATATCATGTTGTCCACAAAAATGGAGCGGACGAATAAACTTAATAATTGATCCATGTTATATTGATTTATGAGTTCTGATTTATGATTTATTATTTTAAAATAAGGCTACGATCTATGCCTGTGGAACATTGTGATGTGACATTAGGATGTGACAGGGCATAAACCATAAATCTTAAAATCACGACTCTTGTAGTTCTTTATGTTTAGCACGCTGATACCAGATAATGCAGGCACAGATAATCAGTGCCATAGGAGGCATCAACATCAAGCCGTTATTCAGATACCCCATTTTATAGAATGCTTCCGGAAGAATCTTAAAGTTCAGCAACGTACCCGAACCCAACAATTCACGGAAGAAAGCTACGATAATCAATATCTTGGCATATCCCAATCCGTTACCAATACCATCAAGGAAAGATTCCCACGGAGCATTTTGCATGGCAAAGGCTTCCAGACGTCCCATCAGGATACAGTTGGTAATGATCAGACCTACATAAACAGAAAGCTGTACGCTTACATCGTAAGCAAATGCTTTCAGAATCTCACTCACAATCGTAACCAGGGCAGCTACCACCACCAACTGTACGATAATACGGATACGGTTCGGAATGGTCTTGCGCAACAAGGAGATAACGACGTTAGAGAAAGCCGTAATCACTGTTACCGAGAGGCCCATCACGATAGCCGGTTCCAGTTTGGCTGTTACCGCCAGTGCCGAACAGATACCGAGCACCTGTACGGTTACCGGGTTGTTCATTCCCAGCGGAGCAGAGAATACCTCTTTATTCTGTTTAGAAAATAATTGGCTCATATTCTATCGTTCCTCCTTAATTATTAGTTAAAAATTTATCATACTGGCTCAGGCAAGCCTTTAGCATATCGTCTACACCTTTGGAAGTGATTGTACCTCCGGAGATACCGTCTACCTGATAAGCCGGATCGGTTACCTTACCGTTTTTCTCAACAGCCAAGGCGATTTGTCCGTCTTTCAGCACTTTCTTTCCCGAAAACTCGTTTTGGAAAGCTACCGTAGCGATTTCTGCACCCAAGCCCGGAGTTTCACTGGCATGTGAAAAGTATACACCATATACCGTATCTTTATCAGCATTAAGGGCAACATATCCCCAAACAGCTCCCCAAAGTCCGACTCCGTAAACCGGAATCACATACTTGGTCTCGCCGTTTATTTCTGCAACAAATACATGCAGACGGTTGTTCTCTTTAGCCTCTTTTTCATAACTGAGAGAAAACTCGCCCGTATTTTCTGCGAGACTTCCGTCAGCATTCATCAGCATATCACCTTTTACATATTTATTATATTCGGCTTCCGCATCTTTCACCTCCCGGATGTTCAATGCTGCCAGAATCTGCTTCTTCGTATCCAGTTCCTGGTTCTTATTCTGAATATCTTTCAGAGACGAACTGACGAAAGCCAGCAGGAATGCCACGATAACAACCATTACCGAAGCATAAATGATAGTATAGGAATTACTATTTGTATTCATCTTTTCGTTCGGTTTTAATTGTTAGACTTAATGGCACGTTTTTCACGACGGCCGATATTGCTTTGTACCACACAGTAGTCGATCAACGGTGCGAAGATGTTCATCAGCAAGATGGCAAGCATCATACCCTCGGGATAACCCGGATTGAGCACACGGATCACGATAGCCATGGCACCGATCAGGAATCCGAATATATACTTACCGGTTTCTGTACGGGCAGAAGTTACCGGATCGGTAGCCATAAACACAGCACCGAAGCAGAAACCACCCAGAATAAGGTGCTCGTACCAAGGCATCTGCGCCATAGCGTTGGTTTCCGAACCGAATTGGTTGAAGATAAATGCCATAAAGGCACCTCCCACGAATACGGAGATCATGGTCTTCCAGCTTGCAATGCCCGTCCACAACAGGATAACGGCACCGATCAAGATGGCCACAACGCTTGTTTCACCGATAGACCCGGGAATGAATCCCCAGAACATGTCGCTCAAAGAGGCTTCTACCGGCATTCCAGTAGCAGCCTGTCCCAATGGAGTGGCAGCAGTCAATCCGTCTACTGTATTTCCCAATCCGAAGATGCTGTCTTGCGCTACCCAAACGGCATCACCGGACATCTTGGTAGGATATGCAAAGAAGAGGAACGCACGAGTCACAAGTGCCACGTTGAATACGTTCATACCTGTACCGCCGAATACCTCCTTTGCAAATATTACAGAGAATGCAACGGCAATAGCAAGAATCCACAACGGACAGTCCACAGGAACGATCATCGGGATCAGCATACCCGAAACAAGGAATCCTTCCTGAATTTCTTCCTTCTTCCATTGTGCTACCACGAACTCAATGCCAAGACCGACTACATAAGATACGATTATTTTAGGCAATACAGCCAGGAATCCATAGGCAAACATTTCCCAGAAACCGCCCTCGGTACCTGTATGAGTGAAATGCTGGTAACCTACGTTGTACATACCGAACAGCAAAGCCGGCATCAACGCGATAACCACAATCGACATAATACGCTTACTGTCGATTGCGTCATGTATATGCGTTCCCGTTTTCGAAGTGGTGTTGGGCACGAACAAGAATGTTTCGAAACCATCGAACACCGAACGAAACGCGTGGAATTTGCCGCCTTCTTCGAAGTTCGGCTTTATCTTGTCGAGATAATTTCTTAACGCTTTCATTAATGTATTTACTATTTTACTATTTACAATTTACTATTTGATACCTCCGATGCTTACATCATTTCGGCACGAAGCATATCGAGTCCTGCACGGACGATGCGTTGCAGTTCCAATTTTGACGAATCGACAAATTCACACAAAGCGAAATCTTCCGGAGCCACTTCGTAGATACCGAGCGCTTCCATCCGGTCGATGTCTCCGGCAATGATCGCCTTGATAAGGAACTCGGGCAGGATGTCCATCGGGAATACCTTGTCATATTCACCCGACATGATCATGTGACGTTCGCCACCTTTGATACGTGCGTCGATGGTGTATTCCTTCTTGCCCAGCAACCAGCTGAAGTAGGAGTGATTCACACTGAATTGGTTGAAACGCGGCATGATCCATCCCAACATTTCGTGGATGTCGTTGCCTTCGGGGATAACAGATACCTGGCTATGGAAAGCGCCAAGGAAACCATTCGGAGATACCTGCTTACCAGTCAGCACGTTGCCGCTGATGTAGCGTAGTTCTTTGTCTTTTGTTACGTTTCCGGCGAAGACACTGGTGAGCAATGCACCTACACGCAGTTTGGTGTAAGCCGGTTTCAGAACTTCGGAACCTGTCACGGCCACTGTACGGGTCATATCTACGCGGCCCGTATTCATCAGCCGTCCGATGAAGATGACGGCTTGCGGGTCGATCGTCCATACGGTTTCCCCTTTCACGACAGGTGCAATGCGGTTGATCTGCACACCTACGTTTCCGGCGGGATTCGGACCGTCAAAAGCAGTGATGGTAACGTTCTTAGCCTGAGTCAAGGCTGCTGATTTCTGTTTCACGCTGATACCGAGATAGGTCTTTGCGATCTTGGCCAGCGCATCGAGTCCTGTTTGGAAATTGGCCTCTTCTCCCTTCAAAGCAAACTCGAATTCGGGAGCCAGTGGATTGCTGTCGAATGCAGATACGAAGATTGCTCTCGGGGCAACTGCCGGATCGGCAATTACATCGTACGGACGCTGCTTGATGAAAGCAAACATACCGGACTGCAACAACAGTTCTTTCACCCGGTCGGCATTCATCCGGGCGACATCCTGCTTGCCGAACTCTTCATAGTCCTGCTCTGCAGCCGCTTCCACGACGATGTTCATCACCTTACGACGAGCACCGCGCTCCACGCTGGTTACCACGCCGCTAACGGGCGAAACAAATTTCACTTCAGGATGATTCTTGTCGATAAACAAGGGTCCTCCAGCCATCACATACTCCTGTTCTTTCACAACTACTTTCGGAGTTACTCCCGGAAAGTCGTCGGGCACGAGCGCATAGAATCCCGGCTCCTTTACAGTGACGAGTTCTTCGGCAGCTTTACCTTTCAGGTTGATGTCAAGGCCTTTACGTAACTTTATTACATTTGCCATGTGTTATATAAAATAATGGTTTTTATAATTTGCCCGCAAAAGTAATAAATAATAATGTGAAAAAGGAGGAAAAAAGAAAGGAATTACGGAGATTTTTCCGTAATTCCTTTTGTTAACGTACACGGGGGAAATAATGTGCCAATTGGTCAATATGCCAATGTGCCAATGAAAGAGGAAATCATGTGCCAATTGACCAATGTGCTGATGTGCCGGTGTACCAATTGGGAGATATTACTTGATAAATGCTTTCCGGGGTCGATCGGTGCACGAAGCCTGATTTTATTCTTCCGGAGCAAACATCGGATCCCATGCCGGGAGACGTATCGGCTTCTGTTTCAAGATTTCCTGTACTTTGGGAGTCGTGAATTTTGTTTCTACGACAAGACGGAACATGTATTCGTCGAACCATTTGTCTGTCATGATGAGATGCCCCTGATAACCACTGGCGGCGCCCCAACTGTTCTCTACCATCCATTTCACGGGTTTTCCGTTCTTATCGAGATCGACTGCCATCAGCGTCATGGCATGGCTCGAGCCGCTTGCAAAAGTCTGGATGCGTTGTTTCTTGTCCATGCCGAACGTGGTGCCCATCAGAGACTCGTAGTCATAGTTATTCACATCGAGCAGGCCGCGCTCCGAATGGAGGAATTTGCCCACATCGCATGAGAAATACATCATCGTGCTGTCTTTCAGGGAGGCGATCGCCATCGCTTTTATCTCCTCTACCGGCAGGTTCACATAGGTCCAGTTCTTGCCATCATAGCGGTGACGGTCGAAATCGATCTCGTAGCACTTGTAATATTCGCGGCTCGGATCGTTCATCAGCATCACGTAGTTACCGATCAGATTTTCGTCACCATATTTTTTCAGGAAAGTCATCGGGGTATGTTTTTCTGTCTCTACCGGTTTTCCACCCGCATCATAGCGTGTCCATGTGAACTCCGTAGGAGGTACACCCAAATTCAACACCAACATGCGGTAGATGGTACCTAACATCTCAACTTTGCTCTTCTCCAGTGCGGCCGCTTTGGCGCCTTTCGAAAACTGATCACGCAATTGCAGGCCGAACTCGCGTAGCTTCAATGAAACCAAGTTCGCCATGCGTGCGGTATTCTCACTGCTGTTGGTTTCCGGCATGATGTCTTTGGGCACCAGGCCGTATTTTCCTACAATATCGGCTACTCCTGTGAAAGTGCCGCCATCACTCAGAGGATTGCGGAAAAGCCACTCCACCATTTTGTCGTCCATCGTTTTCTCACGCGTATCGATCACTCCTTGAAGGAAAAGGTTCGCTTTCTCCAACTGATCGTAAAAGAAAGGATATGATTCGGAAAATTCAAACGAACCGAGCCCGTATTTAGCAATTGCCTTGGCACGCATCACGTTCAGTCCGGTGAACAGCCAGCAACGCCCCGATGACTTCTGGTCTGTAATGCCTTTGGAATCTACCTTGATGGAGAAATGGGTATCCATTCCTGTCATGTTCTCCTGATTGAGGGCGAGTTTACGGATATCGTTGTTGCCGATGGCATTGCGCAGCGCTTTATCTGCCGATGTTCCTTGATAGCTTTGTCTGATCTGATCCAGCATTTTACTGCTGATTCCTCCTTTGTCCTGTTGTGCCTGCACCGAGAAGAAGGCGGCACCCAGAACAAACAATGATAAAATTCGTTTATTCATAATATAATAATTATTTAATGTGTCAATATGCCAATGTGCCAATGAAAGAATGTGCCAATATGTTAATGTAATCAATGAAAGAATGTGCTAATATGTCAATGTGATCAATGTGCCAATTGAATAATTCACCATGTCGTGCAGTATATGTTCTTGAAAAAACAGCGCAGCCAATTGGCACATTGATCACATTGGCATATTGGCACATTATTAATCCAACCACAAAAATAGTATGCTTTTTGGAACTTTTATCCATTCCTTTAGAATTATTATCAATCCAAACGAAAACTATTCCAAATAAAACGGTTTTCTTTGCACCCACATTCAGAGAATATGAAAAGATACATAATAAGTATGTGCATGGCGATTATACCCGCCATAATCATTTTTGGCCAGGAAGAAGGCATCACGATAGTAAAAGACGGCAAGCTGGAAGTAAACACGGTATTTGATCCCGACAGCCTTCGCGACGGTTCCCCTTCCCTATCCAAGCGTGAACTGCGTAAACAACGGGTGGCACAGCGCAATCTCCATTACAACATACTTGGCGGTCCCAGCTATACTCCGGATTTCGGGGTGCTTGTAGGCGGTAGCGCACTCATGACGTTCCGTATGAACCCCAGCGATACGACACAGCAACGTTCTGTTGTCCCTGTCGCTATTGCCTTTATGTTCAAAGGGGGATTGAACCTTTTCTCCAAACCGCAGCTTTTCTTCAAGGGCGACCGTTTCCGTATCTTCGGGCAGTTTAGTTATAAAAACACACAGGAGAACTTCTATGGCATCGGCTATGATACCAATAAAGATTATGTACGGAGCGATACGACCAGCCAATACCGTTATAGCGGCGTACAGGTAAACCCCTGGTTCCTGTTCCGTCTGGGCGAAAGCAATTTCTTTGCCGGCCCGCAGATAGACATCAACTATGACAAAATAACCAAACCGGCGAAATATCTTGTAGACCAGCCCGACTACATGGCCGCAGGAGGAACATCGCACGGATACAGCAATTTCAGTTCCGGACTCGGTTTTCTGCTGACGTATGATACGCGGGACGTTCCCGCCAATGCCTATCGGGGTGTCTATCTTGATTTCCGGGGGGTGATGTATCAGAAATTCTTCGGCAGTGACAATGAATTCTACCGCCTTGAAATAGACTACCGGCAATATAAAACGGTGGGCCGGCGCAAGGTCATCGCCTGGACGGCACAAACGAAAAACGTATTCGGAGACGTGCCTTTGAACAAGTATGCCTTGAGCGGAACTCCGTTCGACCTCCGTGGTTATTACATGGGGCAGTATCGCGATAAGTCGTCTCACGTCGTGATGGCCGAATACCGCCAGATGTTCAATACCGACAAGACGAGCTGGGTAAAAAAGATGGTCAGCCATCTCGGTTTCGTGGCATGGGGCGGATGCGGATTCATGGGGCCTAACCCCGGCAGGATAGAGGGGGTGCTCCCCAACTTCGGCGCCGGAATCCGCATCGAAGTGCAGCCCCGCATGAATGTCCGTCTCGACTTCGGCAGAAACCTGGTTAACAAGCAGAATCTCTTCTACTTCAATATGACGGAGGCCTTTTAGATATATTTTTCCGGTATTTTTGGGCATAAAACAATAAAATGAGGAGGGATGAAGAATCATAAGTGAATAATTTGCTTATATTTGCGACTAACTTATTAAAGTATACAAGCAAATATCAATATATCAATGATGAAGCAATTTTGCTACTTACCTTTTATATGTCTGCTTATTTTGTGCGCAATTCCCTTGACGATATCTGCGCAGGAAGTACACGATGGCTCGGAATTCACAACAACCGATTACAAAAACCTCGTCCTTCCTCCACTCGATTTGCTTTTTGAGAACGCCAAGAAAGGCCCCATTTATGAGGCGGCTTACGTCAAAGAACAGATAGAACGTAAAATACTGGCTAAAGAAAAACGCGCTTTTCTTAGCTTTTTTAGTTTAAGGGGGAGTTACCAATACGGTATGTTCGGCAATGAATCTACTTTTACCGATATTGCCATTGCACCTTATCTTACTTACACGACCCAGGCACAAAAAGGATATACCATCGGCGGAGGTGTAAACATTCCGTTGGACGGGCTTTTCGATCTGGGCTCTCGCATCAAACGGCAGAAGTTGACCTTGCGAAATGCAGAGTTGGAAAAGGAAATAAAGTTTGATGAAGTAAAGCGGGAGATCATAGAATATTATGCCACAGCAAACTCACAACTCAGTGTATTGAAATTGCGGGCGGAAACCCTCGAACTTGCTACTCTACAATATGAAATAGCAGAAAAAGACTTCATAAATGGAACGATAGATTCCGGAGCTCTTTCGGTTGAGAAACAGCGTCAGTCCGTTGCTCTGGAAGCATATGAAAAGAGTAAGTTTGAAGTGACAAAGAGTCTGTTAATATTAGAGGTAATCACCCGTACTCCCATTTTACGAAAATAAGAAATACCATGGACTATATACTTTATATCTTTCGTGCCCTATACCGCAAAATGTGGTGGATCATCCTGGGAACAGCATTGGTCACCGGGCTGGTGATCTACAAAACCAAAGGAATGAGGGGAGGTTATAACGTTGAATCGACTTTGTATACAGGCGTCGTTTCCGGGTATAGTATTGAAGAGAACAATGCCGGTGTCAATTGGGCCATTGCCCAAAATGCCATTGACAACCTGATTCACATCATTGAATCCGAAAGCACCCTGAAACGTGTTTCAATGCGCCTGTTCGCACGCGTACTCGTAAAAGGGAGTCCCGACAGAGACCAGAACGAAATCACTGCCGCCAGCTATAATTACACCTATAACCACATGAAAAACAGTAAGCATGGGAAAGAACTCGTTGCATTGATAGACCGGAGCAGCGAAGACAAAACCATGGAAAATTTCATGAAATACGAAAAGCCGGACGCCGATAACTATATTTACGGTTTATTCTATTATCAGCATCCTTATTATAGCTATGGCACATTAAAGAGAATTTTAGTGACGCGTTTGGGAAACAGCGACTTGCTGAAAATCAGTTATTCGTCGGGCGATCCGGGCATTACTTACAATACTCTTGAGATTCTGATGAAAGAGTTCGTCAATGAATACCGTGTTCTTCGTTATGGCGAGACCGATAAGGTGATTGAATATTTTAAATCGGAACTGAACCGCATCGGCGGTGAACTGACGAGACATGAAGACGATCTCACCAAATATAATGTGGACAACCGTATCATAAACTATTATGACGAAACCAAGGAGATAGCCGCCATCAATAAGGAATTCGAGTTAAGAGAGCAAGATGTGTTGTTCGCTTATAACAGTTCGAAAGCGATGGTTGAAGAGCTGGAACGGCAAATGGATGAAAATACCAGACAAGCTATCACAAACCTGAACCTGGTGGATAAACTGAGGGAAGCTTCAGACCTTACCGGAAAAATCACAGAAATGGAAACGGTTTCCAATACAGATACCGGTTCGGACCAGCGCTTGGAAGAATATCGGGGGGATCTCGTCAAAACCCGGAAGGAATTATCTGATATTTCCAATCAGTACATCAGCGGCAAATACACCAAAAGCGGCATCGCCAAAAACAACATTGTAGAGCAGTGGCTGGACCAGACGCTGCTGTTCGAAAAAGCCAAGGCAGAGCTCAGCATTATCCAGAAAAGCCGTAGCGACCTCAATGGCAAATACGTGTTTTATGCTCCCGTAGGCACCACGATCAAGCGCAAAGAACGTGTTATCAACTTCTCCGAGCGCAACTACCTGACCACTCTGCAAAGTTATAACGAAGCATTGATGCGAAAGAAGAATCTGGAGATGACGTCGGCAGCCTTAAAAGTTCTGAATCCTCCGGCCTATCCCCTATCTCCGGGTGCCAGCAACCGCAAGAAGATTGTAATAATGACTTGTGTTGCCACTTTTCTGTTACTGTTGGCCTTCTTCTTATTGGTGGAATTCATAGATCGTACTTTGCGTGATTCGATCCGTGCCCGTAAGTTGACCGGATGTCAAATATTGGGCGATTTCCCCTATTCCAGACGTTCTACTCCATATAGCCAAATATATGAGAGAGACTCGACACGTTATCTCAGCAACAGCATCTTCCGATTCTTTACGGACCGGAAGAAAGGTGAGCCATATATTCTGAATCTTCTCAGCGTATGTCCCGGCAGTGGCAAGACCTACATAGGAGAACATTTGGAAGAATATTGGAAAAGTATCGGCATCAACGTGCGGAGGATCTCTGCGGGAATAGACTTCAATGCTGATTCTTCGCAATATCTGTTAGCAACCGGCATCAATGAGATATACACCCCCGGCAATGAGGATGTATTGATCGTAGAACATCCGGAATTGAGACAAATCAATATCCCTACACCGTTGCTCCGCAACGCCCATGTAAATTTGATGGTAGTTTCGGCAACCTATGGCTGGAAATCGATCGACAGGATCTTGTTGCGGAAACTGGAAGCCCAGATTGAAGGTAAACCCTACCTGTGCCTGAACCGTGCACCGAGATACGATTTGGAGAATTTCACAGGCATGCTTCCTCCTTATACCCAATTGCGGAAGTTGATATATCGCTTATCGCAGTTGGCGTTGACGGAGACCTTCATCCAATGGAAAGGCATATGGAAAAGAAAGCGGCAACCTTGTCCGTCCGCCATAGACAAAGAGAACGATGACGACTGATAACGGCGAAGACAACAGCAGATACACCCCATTACAGACCGGTCATTCCGAGTCTGGTTTCTATGTATTGTTTGCCCTCCAGTTCCTGTTGGTTGCCGCCAGCATGTTTATGGATGTCAAGACAGGAGCCTTTACGCTGATCCTTGTTTTGATCATGACATTCGTCATCTTGGTGCGTTGTTCGTCGCAGGGGTTTGATATGTCGAGAGCCAAAAACGGCATGATGTGTCTTTTTGCGGTGACCGGTGTGTTTTATTTTCTGGAGATAGCCAACCCCAACAATGTGCAGGAAGCGTGGAATATCGGTATCACCCATTACTGGCTCTACCCTTTTGCGCTCTCCTTGATTGTTCCGATAGCTATTCGCGACCGTAAAGGCATTGAATGGCTGTTGTTCATCTGGTCGGTCTTCATCCTGATAGCCACCCTGAAGGGATATTGGCAAAAGAATCACGGGTTCAGTGTCCGCGACCGTTATTTCTTATTTGTGCTCGGAGGATACCGCACTCACATCATCTGGTCGGGAATCCGCTATTTCTCTTTCTTCTCCGATGCCGCCAACTACGGTGTGCACTGTGCCATGGCCCTGACCACATTCCTCATTTCGGCTTTCTATGTCCGTCGCGGATGGATGAAAATCTATTTTATCCTCATCGCCCTCGGTGCAGCCTATGGTCTGGGGATTTCGGGCACGCGTGCGGCAATGGCTGTCCCCTTGAGCGGAATGTTAGTATACGCCGTCCTGTCCAAGAGTTGGAAAAGCATTATCATCAGCTTCGTTGCAGTCGGTGCTATCTTTTCCTTTTTCTATTTTACGACGATAGGCAGTAGCAATCAGTATATCCGCAAGATGCGGACAGCTTTCCGCCCTACCGAAGACGCTTCTTATCTGGTGCGGGTAGAAAACCGGAAAAGAATGAAAACGCTTATGGACGACCGCCCTTTCGGCTACGGCATCGGGCTGGCCAAGGGCGACCGTTTCCCCTCCAAAGAGCGGATGCCTTATCCGCCCGATTCCTGGTTGGTAAGTGTATGGGTAGAAACCGGAATCGTGGGATTGGTTCTATATCTTGCCGTGCATGGTGTGCTTTTTGCATGGTGTGCCTGGATATTGCTGTTTAAGATCATGAGCAAGCGGCTGCGCGGACTCTTGGGCGCGTGGCTATGCATGAACGCCGGATTCTTTGTGGCTGCCTATGCCAATGATGTGATGCAGTATCCCAATTCAATCGTTGTATATACCGGATTCGCCCTCTGTTTCGCAGGCCCTTATCTTGACAAAGAGATGCGGAAAGAGGAAGAAGACGAAGAGAAAGCCAAGGAGAAAAAGAAAGAAGAAAAAGCGACTTTATGGACATAAAAGAAACACCGGTCATCTCTTTTATCACAATTTGCTACAACGGGTTGGCAGATACATGTGCACTGATCGATTCACTGCAAGCTGCGGTACATTCGGTCAGTTATGAAATCATTGTCGTGGACAATGCTTCGCGCCAGAACGAGGCGGCTGTCATCAGCCGGCGTTATCCCTTTGTCAAGACGATACGCAGCAAGCGGAATTTGGGTTTCTCCGGCGGCAACAACTTAGGAATCAGAGAAGCCGGAGGAAAATATATTTTCCTCATCAACAACGATACCTATATCACTGATGACGGGCTCCCGGCCCTCATCGAACGACTTGAGAGCCGTCCGGAGATCGGCGCCGTATCACCGAAGATTCGTTTTGCATTTCCTCCGCAACATATTCAGTTTGCCGGATTCACCGCATTGTCTCCTGTCACGCTGCGCAATACGGGCATCGGCTGCGGTTGCCCGGACAACGGAGCATACGACACGGCCAGCCCCAGCCCCTACCTCCACGGCGCCGCCATGCTGGTCAAGCGCGAAGTGATAGAACGGGTGGGGCTTATGCCCGAAGTGTATTTCCTTTATTATGAAGAGTTGGACTGGTGCACGGCCATGACCCGCGCCGGATACACGCTGTGGTATGAACCGCGTTGCACTGTATTCCATAAAGAGAGCCAGAGTACCGGGCAACTCAGCGTTTTGCGCACATACTACCTGACGCGAAACAGACTGCTGTATGCCTGGCGCAACCTGAGTGGTGCGGACCGCCTGCTTTCATTGGTTTACCAGATGACGTTTGCCGCCACAAAGAACAGCCTGCAGAATCTTTTGCAACGCCGTGTCCGGCAGGCCGGTGCGGTATGGAGAGGAGTTTTCGGATTCATCATTTTGCCCGGAAAGCAAAGTTGAAGTCCTATAAATGACCGTTATGAATATAAACAGCCATGACTAACAAGAATACAATGCCGTGACGAACATGAATGCCGTAATTTATATAATCGATTGGATATTATTTGTGCCATTGGCATTCTGCGTGTCCTACCTGTTGTTTTATGCCGTCGCTTCGCGCTTTTACCGCTCGCCTCAATATCCTGCAGCACGGAAACAACACCGCTTCGCGGTACTCTTTCCGGCTTACAGGGAAGACCGGGTAATCGTGAATGCCGTGCAGAGTTTTCTCGGGCAGGAGTATCCCGCGGAGTTGTATGACGTCATTGTCATCTCCGACCAGATGCAGCCGGCCACCAACGATGCGCTGCGGCAGCTCCCCATACACTTGCTGGAAGCCGATTATACCGACAGCTCGAAAGCCAAAGCTCTCGTGCTGGCAATGGAGCATATAGCCGGCGACGCTTATGACATCGTGGTGGTGATGGATGCCGATAACATCACGACAAGCAATTTCCTGTCGGAGATGAACCGTGCCTACGACTTCGGCTTACCGGCCATCCAGGCGCGCCGTACAGGCAAGAACCTGAATACGGATGTCGCCATGCTCGATGCCGTCAGTGAAGAGATCAATAACGGCATATTTCGTAGCGGGCACAATGCCGTAGGGCTTTCGGCCAGCCTGTCCGGTTCGGGAATGGCATTCGATGCCGGCTGGTTCCGTCGGAATGTGAGGCAACTCCAAACGGCAGGTGAAGATAAGGAACTGGAGACGATGCTTTTAAGGCAGAATATCCATATCGGATACCTGCAATACCTGCCCGTTTATGATGAAAAGACCCAGAAGACGACTAATATCAAGAACCAGCGCAAACGTTGGATAGCAGCCCAGTTCGGTGCCCTGGCAACGGTGTTGCCGGATTTGCCCAAAGCGTTCATGCAGGGCAATATGGATTATTGCGATAAGATATTCCAATGGATGCTTCCTCCCCGGTTGCTGCAATTGGCGGCCGTTTTCGGGCTGGCTTTGGTGGCTTTTATCGTCTGCCCGCCGGAGGCGAGTATCAAATGGGGGATACTCGTCTTAGCCCAGATAATGGCCATGCTACTGCCTATCCCTCGAAAGCTGCTGAACAGACAACTGCTCAAAGCAGTGTTGAAAGTTCCGCAATTGGCATTCGTCATGGCAGGAAACCTCTTTAAGCTAAAAGGAGCTAATAAGAAATTCATACATACAGAGCATGGAGAAGGGGAAAGAGAAAGAGAAGGGAGAGTGGAGAGTGGAGATGGGAGATGGGAGAAAGAAGATGGGAGAAGTACTATGCAGCGTAAGGATGGTGCGGATCACTAATTATTGCCATTAATCATTTGTCACTAATCATTTGTCACTAATCACTAATCATTTTTATCACAAATTAAACATGAAGATTGCCATTGAAGCCCAGCGTATATTCCGTCCCAACAAGCATGGGATGGATTTTGTGGCTCTGGAAACGATCCGGGAGCTGCAAAAGATAGATCATGAGAATGAATATTTCATTTTTGTCAGTCCGGGGCCGGACCACTGCCTGAACGAATCGGACAATATGCATATCGTTGAACTGCGTTGCCCTTCGTATCCTCTATGGGAGCAGGTAGCGTTGCCCCGTGCTGTGGCGCGCGTGCGTCCCGACTTGTTGCATTGCACGAGCAATACGGCGCCGGTCAAGTGTCCGGTACCGCTTGTGCTGACGTTGCATGACATTATTTTTCTGGAAAAGCGGCAATCGTCCAGCCGTTCGTTGTATCAGGAGATGGGCTGGCATTATCGCCGTCTGGTAGTGCCCCGCATCCTGTCGGAGTGCAGGAAGATCATCACTGTTTCCAATTTCGAATGCAACCGGATCCGTGAAGCGCTCAATCTTCCCAAAGACCGGCTGACGGCTGTCTACAACGGATACAGCCCGCACTTCAGGCAGATGCCGCCGGCACCGGAAATCGTACATAAGTATGTCCCGTCAGACGACTACCTGTTCTTTTTAGGAAATACAGACCCCAAAAAGAATACGCCGCGTGTGCTTAAGGCATATGGCTTGTATCTGCGACAGTCGAAACATAAACGTCCGCTATTGATAGCCGATCTGAAAGAGGAAGCAATAGACGGAATACTTTCAGCAGAAGGAATAAAGGAGGTAAAGCCTTATCTCAGTTTTCCGGGATATATTCCTAATGCCGACCTGGCAGCCCTTTACAACGGCGCATTCGCTTTTCTGTATCCTTCGCTTCGCGAAAGCTTCGGCATTCCGATGCTCGAATCGATGGCATGCGGTACTCCTGTCATTGCCGGAAACACATCGGCCATGCCCGAAATAGCCGGAGAGGGGGCACTGCTTGCCGATCCTCTGGATGAAAATGACATAGCCCGCAAAATACTGCTGCTGGAAGAGGATGATACTTTCTATCAGCAACAAGTAGATTACGGGCTGGAGCGCGTCAAGCTGTTCTCATGGAGAAAAACCGCGGAGGCGCTGCTGAAAATTTACAAATAAATCATAATTCACAAACCTCAAAGCAGGGGCATTCTTTGATCCACTCTTCAGGTTCTATCTCCCCGTTTCCGTTCAGATCGGGGCTCAGGTCGCGATGACCGCAGACGCGGCTGCCGGGATAGTCTTTTAAGAGTTTACCGACCAATGCTTTGAGCGATTGTTTCTGGGCTTCCGTGCGGGTATCTTTGGCTTTTCCTTGGCAGTCCAGCCCTCCTTCATAGCAGATGCCGAGGGAGTTTAGATTGAAGCCGCGCACGTGGGCGCCTATCTTCTCGATGGGGCGCGTGGCTTTGACATCACCGTTTTTTCGGATGTAAAAATGGTAGCCGGTGCCGTTGAATCCCCGGCGGCGGTGGCACACTTCCAAGTCTTGCTCCGTAAACGTACGGTCTTCGCGGGTGGCCGAGCAATGAATGACGATCAGGTTGATTTTTCTCATCGGTGTCTCTCCTCCTCTCCTTCTTATTTGCGTAATTCACACTCCGTATTCCGGCAACGCTGTTCGCGCAACGAGAAGATTTCCGCATGCATCTCTTTTACTTTGGCGCTTAAGTCAAAATAATCTTTCAACGCTTTTTCCAGTTGCACCATCAAGAAACCGTATTGATCGGTTATCAATTCACTGAATTCTTTCGCCGTTCCTTTCTTCCGAAAGAACGGCAGGATTGCCACGAGGCATTCCACTACTTTCTCTATTATCTTTTTCATTTTGAATAATTAAATAATTTGCCAATGTGCCAATATGCCAATGTGCCAATTGGCTGCGCTATGGGTTGAATAATTTGCCAATGTGCCAATATGCCAATGTGCCAATTGGCTGCGCCATGGGTTGGATAATTTGTCAATGTGCCAATATGCCAATGTGCCAATTGGCTGCGCTATGGGTTGGATAATTTACCAATATGCCTGCTGCGTATATTCTAAAAAACACAGCGCAGCAATTGGCACATTGGCACATTGGCATATTGACACATTATTTACGCTGCCGGATCTTCCCCTTCTCCGTCTCCGCCGCCATTGTCATTGCTTTTTGCGTCGGGCGATACGATTTCGAAACTGATGTTATTGTTTCCGCCACGCGTGTCGGCTGTGGAGTCATTCACGAGACGCAGCGTATTGTCTACCTTGAAGCGGAGATTGACACGTTTGATATTCTTCACTGTGCAATCCTTTTCCACCTCCACACCGGGACAGGTCAATGAGGTATAAAAAATGCCCAGACCGTCTACTTTCACTTTATCGCCGGATACGAGTACCTTCCGCATGGCGCGTACGAAAGATTTCATCACATGGATCACGTCTTCTACAGACAGCGAGCCGATGGCTTCTATTTCGCTGGCCAACAGGTCGATGGTATATATCTTCGCATCTCCGGGTTTGGGTCTCAGCAGATAAATCAGAGGTGAATTCTTGTCACCGATCTTTTTGTTGCGCGAGTAGCGCACTACAGGAACTGTTATCATATGTGTGGATACCGGAAGGGATAAGAGCATGGAGAAGACGTTTCCTCCACTCTGACTTCCGATATGACAAAGATAGGGGATGCGAAAAGGATGAAAACAAGCAACATCGGACAACTGCGCACAACTGCATGATAAATCGGATAACGTCGTAATAAAGTGAGAAAACACTTGCTGATTACCGTATAAATCGTTATCTTTACATGGTAATCATACTGTACGATATTCAATGAAAGAGGAAGATAAGTCACAAAAAAGAGAGCCGGAGGATGTCCTTTTCCGGTATCGCAGTTATGGAAAGAGCGAGTTAGCTTCGCTCTATCTGCCGGATATCCTGCCGGGCAGTGCCATGAGGGAATTCAACGAATGGATAGCCGCCTTTCCGGGATTGATGGAGGCTTTGTATGCCACCGGACTGGCACGGAAGTCAAAACGTTACACTCCGGCACAAGTCAGGCTGATAGCGGGGGCGCTGGGGGAACCGTGAGGAAATGGGAGATCTCCCATCTCCCATTTCTTTATGTTTCCCAGCATTTCCATCCCCGGTTGGCACAGATGTAAACCACATATGTGCGCACCTTGTAGTTGGGGAAATGCCGCAGTGTGTCTTCGGCATAACGGTGCACTTGCTCCACGTGTTCGGGCAGGGGTGCATCCAGTTCTAACATCTTTTCCGCCTCTTTGGCTTTGTAATATTTGAATTCCACCAGGCGGTC
>OWIW01000750.1_pt1 | contig 20914 bp, 18 predicted proteins | sample 2433821 | NCBI WGS metagenome assembly OWIW01 (sample SAMN05065751, study PRJEB22554) | human gut metagenome | biome: ENVO:2100002; feature: ENVO:00000062; material: ENVO:00002003 | host: Homo sapiens | place: USA | reverse complement strand
ACATCTTATATATAAATGTATAAGTTAGCTCCGTCGGGTGGTCTTTAATCACTTAGAGAACACTTTGTTGAACCCGGTGCGGAATAATCGGGCACAAAAGTACTGTTTTTATTCTTTTCAGACAAATATTTCTTCTTTATTTTTTAAGAACTGCTTTAAAAGCTTATTTTTTCGTTCTCGCTTTATGATTAATAGATGTCTTTGAAGACGGTCGTTGGAATTCTGATTATCCGTATTTTGGGGGTGGGGATACCAGCTCTTTAAGATTACTGATGATGCTGACATGTGGGTATTGGGCCAGTTCTCCGAATTTCGTCATTCCGCTTGTTATCCCGGCAAAACAGACTCCTGCCGAAACGGCGGTTTGGGCGTCTACGGTACTGTCTCCGATATACAGAGTTTCTTCCGGAGACACTTTCAGCTTTTCGATGGCAAGTAACAAACCTTCCGGATCGGGCTTGGCACGACTTACGTCTTCCATTCCGATAATGATGTCGAACCATCCTTGGGGAAGATGCATTTTCATGAATTCTTCAATACGGAAACGGTTTTTGGTGGATATGATTCCGATACGTGCCCCTTGTCGCCTTAGTTTATGCAAGGTAGGGAGGGTATCTGTAAAAAGGCGGGTATTCCGGTTCATGTGCTGATTTTCTTCTTCGGAATACTCCTCTTTCAAGGCGATCAGTTGATCCATATCTGTAATTCCGGTCAGAATACTGAACGAATCCTCGAGGGTTTTGCCTATGGTACGTTTGATAGCTGTATCGGTGATGTCTTTATAGCCGTGTCGTTGGAGTACATTGCGGAAACAAATAACAATGCCTCGGGATGAATCGGCGAGTGTATAGTCAAAATCGAATAAGTAAGTCGTGTATTTCATTTGCCGGAATTTTTGGCAAAGATACGAAAGGATAGTTATGAAAACAAAAATGCTTTTATATAATATGATTTGAGGGGGGAATTAGAAAAAATAATAGTGTATACTTTTATCGGTCGAAAGTATACACTATTACCCCTTAGAAATATATACTTTTGGCAGGTAAGAGTATATATCTCTTTATGCTTTGAAAATCAATTGGTTATTTTACTGGATCAACCGCGTAGCCCTGCTTTTTCAACAGGTTTAGGACTCCGTTTTCTCCCGGCAGGTGCAAGGCGCCGACAGCGATAAAGGTCGGCGCTGTTTTCATGATTTCCGGTAACGCCTTTACCCATTTTTGGTTTCGGTTATCGATCATATTTGTTTTTTCCTGTGGGGTCATGCTGCAAAGTTCTCCGTCGGAGATTTTCTCCATGGCGGCCAAATCTTGTGTCATGTAAGCCGAAGTGAGCTTTTTAGTCAGTTCGATGTTTTCATCGATGTTGTTTATAAAACAGAGCAATGTTTCGGCCTGGCGCTTAAGAGAAGATTGGTTGTAAAGCAGATCCATCTGGAAGTCCATCGTTTCCAAGCCCTCTGTCTTTTTCCCTTTTTCAGTTGCCTGTGTCTGGAAATAGGTATCCAGTTGCTCCTGCGGATTGAATCCGCCGACATGTTTCATATAAAGGATAACGATCAGATTGTTGCTGAGAAAAGCCGGTTTGACTTTTGGTAACATGGCAATATCAAACATCAGGTTTTCTTTCGAACATTTGTTGATCAGCTCGTATTCTTCGTCAGTGAAGAGCGACTTGAAAGTCGTATCCGTTTCTGTCGTCATATATTTCTGCAATAGAGCAGCAGCTTTGGTCTGATCTTGCATTTCGCTCATTTTCAATTCGCCGTATACCTGCCGGGTATGGTCGAGTGCTGCCTGTAATCCCTGGATGCTGTCTTTGATGCTGAGTGAAGCAAGATGATGCGTTCCCATAATGTAAGAAGGTTCTGTCAACCCGTTGCCGGATATTCTCCATAATAACTGTGCATTTGTACTGATTGCAACGCAAAATAAAAGAAGTGTTCCCAGATACTTTTTCATAATGAATTGTTTTTTATTATTAACGTGTTCGTCCGCCGGAAATCCAGTGCTTTGTGTAGTAGGGCTCATTCAGTTGGCTTACAATCACACCCCGGGTAGTACTGGCGTGAATGAATTTGCCTTCTTTCAGATAGATGCCTACATGGGCTACCTTCTTTCCGGAGCGGTTGCTGGTGAAAAAGACCAAATCGCCTTCCCGCAAGTTGCGTTTTGCCACCTTATTACTCTCTTTCTTTTGTCCGTCCGTACTGCGGGACAGTTTCGTGTGGTATACTTTTTTATATATATGGCTGGTAAATCCGGAACAATCGGTCCCCCGTTTCGAATCTCCTCCTGTGCGGTAAGGGACGCCGATCCATTCGGCCGCTTCCAGATAGAGTTTGTGATTATCTTCCAGACGAATGTCTATGCCCAAACGGACAGAAGCACGTGCTAATGCCTTATAATCCAATCTGGGGGCAACTGAACGGCAGGAACTGAGACTGAATATCAGTCCCAATATTACCGGAATATATAAAAAGTTTTTTCTCATCTTTTCCCGTTTTTTGTATTCCATTGCCATAATGCCGTCAATTAGCCTGTTTTTTTAATTTTGAATTCTGTCATTATAACACAACTAATTGGCACATTGGCATATTATCACATTGAAAAATTATTCTCTCGGTTCTTCTACCTCCTGTTCCGGAATATTTTCTTCCGGAGTAAATTCTTCCACGTCGACATTGAAATAATCCTCGAGTTCTTTTTCGGCCGAATTATTTTCATTCCGGATGTCACGGATAATGGTACCATGTTCGAGCAGAGCGATACGTGGACATACATCTACCGTGTGGTTGAGATTATGGCTGGAAATAATAACCGTAGCATTGTGCTCTTCGTTGTATTTTTTCAGTAAATGTTTGATGACGGATTGTGAACTCGGATCGAGGAAGTTGAACGGTTCGTCCAGAATGAGCAACTGCGGATAATGGAGCATTGCCGAGATAATACCGATTTTCTGTTTATTTCCGGCTGAGAAGTTACGGATCAGTTTCTTTTGTCCGGTCACCTCTCCGTTCATAAAACGTTCGAATGGCTTTAAACGTTCCTCTACTTCTTCTTTTTTCAATCCATACATTTTACCGATGAAGTAGAAATATTCTTCAGGCGTCAGGTAATCTATCAGAAATCCGTCGTCAATGAAAGCACCCGTGAATTTTTTCCATTCCTCACTTTTGCTGACATCTACATCATTGATCGTTACATTTCCTGCATCTGCCTTTAGCAAATCCAGTATCAAGCGAAAGAGGGTGGTTTTACCGGCTCCGTTGTTACCTACCAGGCCAAGCATGTCTCCCTGATCGATCATGTAGCTCTCGATATCTACAGCCTTTTTTTCACCAAAGTTTTTTTGAAGTTTATTTATGGTAATCATATTGATGATTTATGAATTAAGATTTATGATTGATGAGTTAAAGGATTTATGATTTATGAATTATGATTTATGGTTCGGAAAATTATTATTAGGCATCACCGGAATTTACATTCCACTAATTAATTCATAATTCATAATTCATAAATCTCCTACTGTCTACTGTCTCTGAACCCCTCCATGTTTTTGTAACGGCGTTTCATAAACCGGTTGTATACATTCTTCAGCCATATGCGCGAAGTGAGAATGAATCCCAGTCCGATAACGAGCAACACCCATGAAGTCGTAGTCTCTCCCAACCAAATTTTGAGCAAGGCATAAAGTAGCAATGGGATACCGAAAGTGGCGCCGCTAATCAGACTTTGCAATCCTGAACCGGAGTTTTGCCGGCCGGTGATTTTGGCATTCAAGGGTATCGTTTTGGTGTTGTAAACAGCAAGTTGGAACAGGCAAAAGTAGATACAGCCGATGGTAAACACTGCCCATGAGATGGAAGTCAGTACACTGATTTTACCCATGGCCATTGCCGGTATCGTCAGGATGAGAGGAATGAGAATACCGATACTGTATAGTATGTATTTGGCACGGAGTAAGGTATAGATAGACTCTTTACGACTCATAAGCCCATCAATGTAATTACCTTCGTAACTCATAATTTGCAATAGGAAGAGAATTCCGAAAATGGCGAAATTGTAAACTGTAATAAAGTTTTTCATACCTGTACCGTCGTATACTTCGGTGAAACTCAGTAACAGGCTGAAAGCTATTACGACCAGAATGCCCATTCGGAGCGAGTTTTTGCAAACCTTGTTGCGCAGCAACATTTTTAGTTCCAAACGCATATATTCGCCTACTTCTCCGTATTTTTCGAAGAACTTGTATTCGGAAGCATTGACTTTCGTGTCTTCCACTTTGTTCAGTTCTGTATACACCAGGCCTGCCATCAGTTTCCGGTTGATAAGCCACATGAGGGCGATTGCCGCTAATGTACCGATGAAAGCCAATAAATTCCCTTCGATATATCCTTCGCCCAGATCAATGAATAAGTTGGCAACCACGCTCTTGTCTTCGGGAATGAAAATGGCGGCGGCAATGCCTCCATATACGGCCAAAGGCAACAGTACCCACCAGATTCGTTCACTGATCAGTGTGCGGCACAACAGAAACCAATAGTTGTTGAAGACCATTAGCAGCCAGATACCGGCACAATAGGTGAGAACTCCCCAAAGCCCGAAGAATTTCGGAATGGTGATGATAGCGAATGGTGCGAACATGAAGAGCCAGATAAGATTGTAGCTGCTCAGTCCGGAACGGATCAATAAGAAATCAATTACCCTGTTCCGCCTGACCGGCATCAGGAGGTAAGGTTTTACCTCCTGTGTCGGGGTCTTTTGTAGCGGAAAGCGCAATATGAAATCGAGTACAAGGACAAATACCAGACCACTGTTCATGATGTGGTAAGGCTCCATGCTATTCGTATCGAATGCAAAAGCGAAAGTGGTTCCGAAGAAGATCAGATACGCTGCCCAGAAAACCGCCATGGCATACATGGCGTATTTTCCGAACCGGTTTTTATCGTACATCGGGTGCCGCTTGGCAGCCAGTTTACCGTGTTTGCGCAATTCGTTAAAAAGCATCATTTCTTTTCAGGGCTAACCATCGTGACTTCTACTTCGTTCTTCTGTTTCATCAAATCATCGGCAAATTTCTGGACTTCTTTTGCTGTGATGCTGTTGACCAGATTTTCATAGTCCTTTATCATATCTACTCCGGTGAAGATATATTCGTCGATGCTACCCAGCCAGAATCTGTTTTCTTTCAAATCTTCGGTATGCTTTTTCAACATATATTCTTTTACCTTTTTAAGATTGGCATCCGACGGACCTGCTTTGGCAAGATTTTCAGCTTCGGCAAAGATTATTTTCATCAGCTTGTCTTTTTTGTCGGGAGCCGTGTCGAAGATAATTTGCAGGAGCGCTGTCTCTTTCGGATATTTAGAAAGACTGCCGCCTACATATACTCCGTATGTGCCGCCTTCCTCTTCGCGGACTTTCTCTGTGTATACCAAATCAAGGATTTGGCTGGTCATGCTCATCAGGATGTTATTCTTCTGATTGTATTTGCATTTACCGTTGTAAACCACGAACACGGATGATTTCGGCGTTTCCTGCTGTTTGATGAATTCATTCTTGTAAGTACCCTTACGCATTTCCAGTTTGGTGTCTCTGAATGTCTCTTTGCGGTTGATGGCAGGGAGGGCACCCAGATACTCGGCAATGAGGTCTTTGTCTTTTGCAATGTCGATGTTCCCAACGAAAATGAATGTAAAGTCGCTTGCATCTTTATAGCGGTCTTTGTACATTTCCATGAGTTTGTCATAATCGATTTTGTCGATCATATCGGATTTCATGCGGATAGCTCTCGGATGGTGCATATAGATGGCAGCCTGTATGGAGTCGCCAAATGCCACATTCGGATTGAGTTCCTGATTTTGGAGGGCAGCTTTATTGCGGTTTTTGTAAGAAGCAAAAGCGTCATCGTCTCTGCGTGGGGCAGTGAAGGTGAGATAAGTGAGCTGCAACATAGTTTCAAGGTCTTTAGGAGAACAGCTACCGGTTACGTTCTCTGTCTTATCGCCGATACCGTAGTTGACGGATGCTTTCTTTCCGGCTAAAACCTTTTCCAGGTCTACTGCGCTGAAATTACCCAAACCTCCTGCGCTGATAGCATCGAGTGATTTGATGTTGATGATTTCCGAGTCGGGGAACAGTGAACTACCACCCAGGCTGGTACCTTTCATACGAATTTCGTCAGCTTTGAAATCTGTCTTTTTTAAGATGACTTTTACACCGTTGGACAGAGTCAGCTCGGTGGTTCCGAAAATAGGATTTTCTTTTTCGGAAATGATTTTTCCGCCTTGGGGTTTCTCGGCCATTAATGGCTCATCGGATACTTTGTCTACGTAAGCCGTTAATTTTTCGGCTTTTACGTCTTTCAGAGTCTGCAATACAGCATCTTTCGTAGGCATCTGTATACCTTCTTTTTCCGGGCCGAAGATGGCAACTACCTGGTTGGTATCTGTCACCAAAGCCTGCATCATTTGATTCAGTGCCGCTACCGGGATATTCGGAGCGATCTGATTAATGATGGCATATTCGTTTTCAATGCCCGGAATCGGTTCTTTATCAAGGAAGTGGCGAACGTATTCGTTTACGTATTCTTCATTTTTACGTTTGTCACGTTCATTGTAAGCGGATTCCAACTGGCGGAGGTATTCGGCACGGGCACGGTTGTATTCTGTTTCTGTAAAGCCGAATTGACGGGCACGTTCCATTTCGCGTAACAGATTGGCGATGCCGTCTTCTACGGTGCCTTCTTTACAAACGACTACACCGGTGAATGCGTCTTTCGTTTTAGCCACAAAGAAATCGCCTTCGAAAGTACCGGCATAGATAAACGGAGGATTAGCCGTTTGTGTCAATTCGTTCAGGCGGGCGTTCAGCATACTGCTGATAAGGTTGGTAGCATAGTTTTGTACCAGATATCCCATATTACCCTTTTGGTCGTCGGGGGTAGCGTCGTGTTTGTTGAATACGAGTACTTGAATATGAGGTTGTTCCTTATCTTGTTCGATAATGATGATAGGTTCTTTGTTGTCATTTACCGGATAATAGATACGTTCGGCTGCATCGGGTTGTGCCGGGATATCGGCAAACATTGTTTTGATTTTGGCTTCCACTGCATCTACGTCGATATCACCTACGACAACGATGCCCTGTAGGTCGGGACGATACCATTTTTCGTAGTAATCTCTCAATGTTTGATATTTGAAGTTCATTACTACATCCATCGTACCGATCGGGAAACAGGTGGCATATTTCGTTCCGGCAAACATCTGCGGGAGCATTTTTTCCTGCATACGTTGCATGGCGCTCATGCGGGTACGCCATTCTTCATTGATGACGCCGCGTTCCTTGTCTATTTCTTTGGGATCCAAAGTCAGATCATTAGACCAGTCATGGAGGATTAGAAGGCAAGAATCGATCGCTCCCGGCATGGTGACAGGGACGTTCGAGATATTGTAAACAGTCTCGTCAACTGAAGTATAGGCATTCAGGTTTTCTCCGAATTTCACGCCGATATGTTCGAGATACTGTTTCAGGGCATCGCCGGGGAAGTGGGTCGTTCCGTTGAAGCACATATGTTCCAGAAAGTGGGCAAGACCACGTTGGCTTTCTTCTTCCTGGATTGAACCTACTTTCTGTGCGATGTAGAAATCAGCCCGGTTTGCCGGAAGTGCGTTTTTACGGATATAGTACGTTAGTCCGTTGTCGAGTTTACCGATACGTACGTTCGGATCTACAGGAACAGGAGGCAATTGCTGGGCAAAAACCTGCTGGAAGCTGCAGCATACGATTGCGGCTGCAACAAATAAACCATGAAGTAATTGTTTCATATATAATGAATTTTAATGAGTATTTTGCATTATCTGTCGGAGAGGGGTGGGATAAATCACAAAAAAGAGAAATAAAAATAGTGATTAGTGATAAGCGGGCTGCGCTATACAAGGTCATTGGTTAGCACTCTTTGCGATTTTATCGCTACTCGCTAATCACTTATCACTAAATCGCTGCTCGTTATTTTATCGCTTCTCTGATTCTTACTAATTTAGTGAGCAATCCTTCTAAAAGATCGAGTTTCAACATATTGGCACCGTCGCTTTTGGCTACCGCCGGATTTTCATGTGTTTCGATGAACAGCCCGTCAGCACCTACCGCGATTCCGGCTTTGGCTACGGTTTCGATCAATTGTGGCATGCCGCCTGTTACTCCACTGGTCTGATTGGGTTGCTGTAAAGAGTGAGTGACATCCAGGATAACAGGGAAACCGAATGTCTGCATTTCGGGAATGCCACGATAGTCAACGACCAGGTCTTGATAACCGAATGTCGTTCCGCGTTCGGTAAGCATCACTTCTTTGTTGCCGGCTTCCAGCACTTTATCGGCTGCAAACTGCATGGCCATGGGAGATAAGAACTGCCCTTTTTTTATGTTCACTACTTTTCCTGTTTTGGCTGCTGCAATCAGGATATCTGTTTGGCGGCAAAGGAAAGCGGGTATTTGCAGCACATCCACATATTCGGCAGCCATTGTCGCTTCATCGGCAGAATGGATGTCGGTAACGGTAGGAACACCGAAAGTATCATGTACTTTCTTGAGAATTTTAAGTGCTTTTTCATCGCCTATTCCCATAAATGAGTCGAGACGAGAACGGTTGGCCTTACGATAGGATCCTTTGAATATATACGGAATTTTTAGAGTATCGGTGATGTTTACTACTCGTTCGGCAATACGCATTGCCATTTCTTCTCCCTCTATTACACAGGGACCGGCAAGTAAAAAGAAATTGCCGGCGGGATTGTTTTTTAATTGCTCTATCATAATGTATAATATGTAAATTTATCAAAGTTCCGGTTACTTCCTAACCTTTTTGATCTTGCATTTCCCATTCGTTTACTGATCCATTTCGCCTGTGTTTGTCCATTCACCCGTTTGGTTATTCTTTATAATTGGCACATTGACATACTGGCGCATTGAATCATTATCAATCCGGTATGATTAATGTAATTTTCTCCGGTAGAATACCGATTTCCAATGGGAAATGTTTGGGTAAGATTCGTCCGTCCAGGTCAACTGCGGCATTTCTGGCACGGAGCACCTTTACCTTTTTGGTGCGGTAACTTTTCACCACTTTATGATTCAATATCCGTCCTTGAATTAACATCCACAATCCTGACATGGTTTGCAGGAGTTGGGGGCGATAGATAACCGAAACATCCAGCCAACCGTTGTAGGGTACGGCACTGGGAGTTTGCCCGTATCCGCAGGCACTGCCTACGCATACCGTCATGATACGTCCTCGGATGTGTTCGTCGTTAATGCGGAGATGCATCCGATATAGGTTTCGTTCGAAGAATAACAGGAAGAAAGCTGCCAGATAAGACAAGAATTTGACTCCCCAGAAACGTTTGGTTCCATCGGTTACTTTTACGATGCGTGCACCGAACCCGATGTTAATGGCATTCAAAAAATAACGGCGCTGATGCTTTTCACCATCGTAGAAATTACAGAATCCTACGTCTATTTTTCTATGGCGGTTTTTGATAATCCAGTCTACTGCTTGCTTATAGTCCATTCCGATATCCCAGTATCGGGCAAAATCATTTCCGATACCGTTTGGAATAATTCCAATGGCAATGTCCTCTTTGTGTTCGGCATTGGAAAGCATGATACCGTTGATGGCATCGTTCAATGCACCGTCACCTCCCACTACGACAATGGTGGTATATCCATTGTTGGCAAGAATTCCGGCAAGCCGTTCTACCGAGCCAAAACCTTCGGATTGCACATAGTCGTATGCCACACCCTTCTGGTCCATGTACTCTTTTATTTCCTTCCATCGTTTTTGCACTTTCCGTGTCCCGGCTTTAGGGTTATAGATCACCCCCCATTTTCCAGCTTCTACGCTCATTGCTCCTATATGTTATTTTCTTATCACCTTTCGCTTCTCGCTGCCTCTATGCAGAATCGCCTGATTACAAGTGATTCTTTTTTAACTTCTCCCTTTATGCTTTCTCTGTTGCGGGATTATTCTTATTATCTTTCTGATGCCAAAGATACTAAATCCCTTCGAGTTTCTGCTTTACGAAGGCTATCTTTTCTTCTGTCGATAGCGTTGCGTCTACCCAATTGATAGTAAATCCGCGTCGTTCCATCCCCCGGAACCAGGTCATCTGCCTCTTGGCAAACTGATGGATGGCTATTTCCAGTTGGCTGAACATTTCTTCATAATTCAATTCTCCAATGGCATACAGTGTCAGGTATTTGTATTCTAATCCGTAATAGATCAGGTCTTCGGCTGGAATACCTTGTGCGAGCAGTTGTCGTACTTCATCTACCATACCTTCTTCCAATCGCTGTTTCAGCCGTCTGGTTATTTTTTCCCTTCTCAATTCACGGTCGATATCTACACCGATGATAAGGCTGTTGAGTTGTGGAAATTCCCGTTCTGCTACCGGATTGGCAGCATAGTACTCTTCTATTTCAATTGCCCTGATAGCTCTTTTCACTGTATCTACATCTGTGGAATTGTGAAGCGTTTTGTATTGACTCAAGATTGCGGCTAATTCATCCAGCGACTTATTGGCCAATCTTGTCCTCAGCTCCGTGTTTTCGGGTACCGGCATTAGCTTGTATCCTTTCAATACCGATTCCAGATACATTCCCGTTCCTCCACATAGAACAGGTAGACAGCCTTTTTGTTTGATTGTTTCATAGGATTTCAGGAAATCCCGTTGGTATTCGAATACATTGTATTTATAACCCGGGTCGGCGATGTCGATCAGGTGATAGGGGATTTGACGACCGTTGACGGTGTAGTCGGCAAGATCTTTGCCTGTTCCCAAATCCATGCCCCGGTATATTTGTCGCGAATCGGCACTGATGATTTCGGTGTTTAGTTCCGATGCCAGTGCGGCGGCGAAAGGGGTTTTCCCTGAAGCGGTGGGACCAAGAATGGCGATTAAATCATAGTCCGGCATAGTTTATTCTCTTTATTAATAATAGATGCGGACAAAGATAGGAAAAAGGCTGCGAAAAATGGAGAGGAGAGGGTAAAATCATGTTATAAACTTTATAAATATTCTCATGAATAATGGGGGACAGGCTAATTGTTTGAAATTCTTTTTGTTAAGTGTGCTTCCTGATATTTTAGGTGGACAATTAAATCTTTTATCCATCGATCGGCTTTTCTTGATTTGTATTTATATCGTTCGATTCGGTCAATCACAAAACATTTGGCGAAAAAAAAGTAACAACTGTTTTTTGTATAAATCAAAAGATGTAGCATCTTTTAAAAAAGGATTAGTATCTTTCAAAAAAAGACATAGCGTCTTTCAACAAAAGATGTAACAGGTTTCGACAAAAGACGTAGCATGTTTTTCCCGACAAGCATTTTTTTATTCTTCCGAATGCCTGTTTGGTATGTTTTCTACACCCTTCACCGGTTTCACCTTCTTTGCTTGATCGCCCTATTCATCGGCAATACAGGGTGAAGGACCGCTCTCGTTCTCCTGTGTCTATGCAAATCTCTCCCAAACACCGTGTATACGAGTTATAAGCACCGTGCATACGAGTTATAAGCACTGTGCATATAGGACGTAAGCATCAAGCATACAGACGGTGAGTACGATATCCGAAAAAAAACGGAGTGTGCATTCACTTTGTATTGCCGATGAATAGGGCGATCAAGCAAAGAAGGTGAAACCGGTGAAGGGGGCAAATTTTAGGTGGATAATATGCCAAAATGGTCGGAATCTTATTTTTTGGCTATGTTCTTTGCATTACAATTGATGAATGATTCTGCTTTTGAGATTATGCCAATTGTTATATTTTATGGATAGTCGATCTGTTTCCCGTAGAGAAACGCTTCGTTCCTCGTAGAGAAACATATGGAATCTCGTAGAGAAACGGGTCGATTCTCTACGGGAAAATAATAGGTTTTGCTATGTGTTGATAATTAGCGTTTTATGAGATAATGGAAATGTCTTGAATTTTTAATGCTGAGACAGCCTTTTTATCTCTTTTCTCAGGGCTTACATACTTTTCAATCAATTCTGTAAATTTGTATAACATCTAATATTTCACAGGTGTTTATCAGATAGTCGTCCATAAAGATGAATATCAGGCATTCACTGATCGGCTGGCCGGAGTCGTCAATCAGTCGAAAGGGATAATTCTTTCGGTTAACCTATCACTGTTCTTTTTATGAATTTTAGGATTTATGTATCCAGATCGATAGTATCTTTCTTCTGATTGCCAGAATATTGATGACAGATACAATGATAAACAGGAGGATGCCTACGCTGACGGCCGGCCAAAGCGATCCGATTTCCAGTTGTGGAAACAATAGATAGAGTGCACCGGTATAGGAATGTCGTATCCAGGCGACCAAACAGAGAGAGATGGCCAGTACAATGGTGTTCAGCCCTAAAGTTAAGACTTGATAAGGGCGTGCTACGCGTGCAGGGCTATATCCTATCAGTAGCAGGTTTTCCAACTTAGTCGTATTTTTTTGAAGAAGAAGGAAGATGCTTAGCATCAGGATATAAAAGGAAAGAATACTGATGAATAAACCGACACCGAGCACAATGCCTACGATTAGGCGCAAAAAGTAAGTGGTTTTTCCGGCATCCAGTTTTCCGTCTTCCGTTTCATAACCTTTTTGTTGGAAGTATTTGGCGATAGAAGCATCTGCAGGGTTACCGACTTCAACAATAAGACGTGCCGGTTGTGCTTCTTTTTCCGGTGCAAAGTTATTATTGGCCCATGCCATAAAGGATTCCGGAACTAATATCGTATTTAACCGATTGGAAAAACCGACAATGTTGCCTTTGTATTGCTCTGTCTGTCCGTTACCACGTAGAGTGATATCCATCTGCACCAGGCTCATTACACCTTCCGAAAGCTTGGGGAGACTTCGACTTTGGGCAAAACCGAAGTTATACAGATTTAAATAATTGCGCGGGATGATAATAGGTATGCTGCGCGTTTCTTCGTCAAAATGCCATTTGTCGAGTTTTACATCGACAAATTCATCGGGCACCGCTTCAAAAAACATATCTGTGGAAAGGCGGATACCGGCTTCCTGCATACCAAGACCTGCCGATACCTTAAACTGCGAAGGGGTAAAGATACCTATCTCTTCGGTGAAAGGCTGTTGCTTCAGCTCTTTTATTTCTTGCGGAGAGAAAGTATTGCTTTTGCCGGCGAAAGATCCTAACGTACTGATTCTTTTACTGACGATGATATAATCTTTTTTCATAAAGCTGTCTCCTTCAGTAAACATCGGGATGATATCTTTATAAAACTGTATACTGAGTAATACGATCATCATGCCAAAGAGGTTGGCAAAAAAGAAACCGGCAAGTTGACCGATGCTGATATGTTGGCGAAGAAGCTTCCAGATGAGTGTCATAATTGGGTTGTATTACAGGCGTAAAACATGATTATAGGGTAATTCGATGTGTTTCCCGATGGAAGTAACGATGATTCCGGCTTCTTGTCTGCCTGCTTCTTCCAGAAGCAGGTCACTCATGATCTTTCCATTACTATCGTCCAAATGACTGATTGGCTCGTCCAGAAAGATAAAGTCGAAAGGCTGGCAGAGCGCCCGGATAAAGGCCACCCGTTGTTGTTGTCCGAAAGATAACTTGCCGGCCTTTATATGAGCTTTGTCTGTAATACCCATTGTTTCGAAAAGTGCGAGGATCTCCTTTTTTTTCTTGTAACCGGTCAGGTTGTTCTTCAGCTGGATGTTTTCGAGTGCCGTCAGTTCGGTAAACAGGCGTAAATCCTGAAAAAGCATACTCAGCGAGTGCTTTCGGAGGTTGACCCATTGCTCCACTGAATATGCTTTGATATTTGTTTCATCGAAATTAATGATCCCCTGGTAGTCGTTCCGGTAACCGTAAATATAACTGCATAACGATGATTTTCCGGTTCCGGATGCTGCCTCTATCAGATACATCTCGCCCTTGCTGAATACGACATTTTTATGCCAGATATCCGATGTGATAGAATTACGGTCGGCAAACACTTGTGGAAGTGTCTGCCGCAGGTGGATACTTTTCATATCTTCAATATTACATGCCGGTAAACTTCTTGACGAAGTCTACGATTTGTTTCAACGAATTGGTATCTTTGTTTTTTAGAATAAGATCTACTTCACTTACACCGTCACTTACATTGCTCACTTCCAGATAGCTGACTTGTGACGCAAGATTATAATAGGTCTGGTATTCTTCTCCTCCGAAGCCTGTCATCATTTTCACGATCGGCAGTTCGAGAATGGCGTCCATATTGATGACAAAGAAGAAGTTCTTACCTTTCATGTCCGATGCATAACTGGTATCTTTTATCGACTTATCAGCCGCTTTGCCGATATTTTTGTATAGTAATTCGTCATTGGTGGCGTACATCTGGTTATCTTTGAATCCGAAGAAAATGTTCATGGCTCTTGATTTGTACACATATTCATTATCACTCAGTAGCACGATGTCTTCTCCTCTTTTCAGATTCAATGCTTTCTTGTTGTCATAAAGTGCTTTCAGTGCATTCCCGTTTTTCACATCCGCATATGCTACGAAAGCCGGGTCTTTTCCCATGGTTATATTGATCAGTCCGACAGAGATGTCACCGTTGAAGGAGGCGAACAATGCCTTTACTTCTTCCGCTTTGGAAATGGATACCGTATTACGGAATTCTTCGTTTTCTTGCAATAAATTGTATAGTTCTTCCCCGTTGGCTCCTATGTTCATAAATGCAATCGTTGAGGCCGGGAAATATTTAAGGAAAGTTGTGTTTAGCTTTGTAGTTGCCTTTTCTTGCTTTTTCAGCATTGCTTTGGCTTCCTCGTTTTCTGTATAATATTCAAATTGCAGAGCTATTTTTCCTTTTTCAAAATTAAGGTTGCCGAGGGCCATGATATCTTTGGGATCTACCTTGATACTTGTCAGTCCTATGTTTAATTGGCGGGCATATGCTTGTGGCAGTGCGGCCAATGATGCCAGGAAGTTGACATCTCCTTTTTGTTTCTGCATTTTCTGAAAACCGGCGTTGCCTGCGATACTCTTTTCGGGAGTCTGTTTCATCAGTTCACCAATGGCTTTCTGTGCATTTTCCATTTGCGATTTCCGGTTTACTTGCACGAGCATTGCGGTTGTTTCGTTGAAAGCGAATATGTTTTGGTTGGCCACTACGGCATAGCTATATCCGTCAGTCTCTTCCACAGGTTGACAAATCTGCTCTTTTACCATGACATCCAGCGAAATGCGCAATTTATCGATGTCGAGTATTTTGGTAACTAAGGATGCGTATGGGAAAGAAGGAGAGGTGAAGACGTAAACGGGTGCGTCCACATCTATTCCCGACTCTTTCGGATTGTTCAATACTTTCTCCAATTGTTGGAAAGTGGCCGCTGTAGTTCCGCTTTTCAAGGCTTCTATCATTTTTTGTTTAGCAGCTTCGTTTTCTTTGTCTTTCAGGCCCGATTTGTCAGCGAGAGACTTTAGGTTGATAGACGCTACAGCTGAGGCATCTGCCGGAATGGCACTTGTGTATTCCGATTTCTGAGAACATGCGGCAATGAATACAATCAGCATTGCTGATACTAAAAGTCGGGAAATCATCTTCTTTACCATAATTATTTGTTTTTTAAGTGAAAAGTATTCAGTAATAGTGATTAGTGATAAGTGCCATGCGGAGTGATAGCGCAGCTCGCTAATCGCTATTTATTACCATTGTTGCCACCAGTGCCGCCGTTTCTGTTCGTAGCCTCGATTTACCTAAGCTAATAGGGCGGAAACCTTTCCCGATCGCTTTTTTGACTTCCTCTTCACTGAAGTCTCCTTCCGGGCCGATTAGTACTAAAGCGTCCTTCCCCGGTTCCAGTATATCCTTTAAAAGGGGCTTTTCACCTTCATAGCAGTGTGCTATGAACTTTTGTCCCGGATAATCTTGGGCTATGAATTTGTCAAATTCCACCATCTCGTTCAATTTAGGCAAACGTGCTTTCAGTGATTGCTTCATGGCAGATACGAGTATTTTCTCGATACGTTCCGTTTTGATGACTTTCCGTTCAGAGAAGCGGCAATTAAGAAATGTCAGTTCATCGAAACCGATCTCTGTTGCTTTTTCGGCAAACCATTCATTGCGGTCCATATTCTTGGTCGGTGCCATGGCAATATGCAAGTGTCCCGACCATAGAGGTGCTTGCGGAATGGTTTCAATCAGTTTTACTAAACAACGCTTATTAGTCGCCGCAGTGATTTCTGCACGGTAGAAGTTACCTTTACCATCCGTAAGGGTAATCTCGTCACCTATACCGAGACGCAATACACGCGTGCAGTGCTGTGCTTCTTCTTCTGGAAGTTCCGGTTTGGTCAGTATATCGGGGGTATAAAAAACGTGCATATTCTGGTTTTATTTTTTTCGGTTTATCTCATCACGCAAGCGGGCTGCCAACTCATAATTTTCGTCTTTGATAGCCTGTTCTAATGCGTTTTCCAATGAATTTATATTGGTAGAGTCACTGGTCTCGTTTTCCTTATCCGGATTCTCTGCGGGACGTTCATCGTCATCATCCAAACGGATACACTCTCTATCGAGGATGGATTCATAAATATAGATCGGACAGTCGGAACGCACAGCCAGTGCGATGGCATCCGAAGTACGGCAGTCGATACGGATAATCTCTTCCTCTTTTTGCAGATAAATGTACGAGTAGAAAACACCTTCCTTTGCTTTGTAAATAAGAACTCTGAGCATTTTGGTTCCCAGAATATTCAGGCAAGTGTAGAATAAATCGTGCGTTAACGGGCGTGGTGCCTTTACACCTTTCAGACATAAGGCAGTGGCTTGCGCTTCGGCAGGACCTATGATGATAGGCAATTGCCGTTCCCCGTCCACTTCTCCTAACACCAAGGCATAGGCACCTACCTGTGCCTGGCTGTTGGAGATGTTTAATACTTGTAATTCTATCTTTTTATCCATTGTTATTTTTTACTTAATTCTTCGGGTTGATGCTTGTATCTGAAAACCAGTGCAAACAAAATTCCGATGACTAATGCATAACCCGCAAAAATAAACCAGATATCCGGCCATTCGCGGCTGATTAACATTCCATCCGAATAAACCGAGAAAGCATCTACTACCGCACCACTGGCATATCCTCCGATGATGGCTCCCAATCCGTTGGTCATCATAAAGAATAGTCCTTGGGCGCTGGCTCTGATTTCCGGTTTGGCTTCTAATTCAACAAACAGAGAACCCGAAATGTTGAAGAAATCAAATGCCATCCCATAAACGATCATTGAAAGTATCAGCATCCATAATCCGGATCCCGGGTCGCCGAGTCCGAAAAGGCCGAAGCGGAATACCCACGCGAACATGCTGATAAGCATCACCCGTTTGATTCCGAAGTGTCTCAAAAAGAAGGGTATGGCAAGAATAAACAGGGTTTCACTCATTTGTGAGATAGAAAGCAGGATGACGGAATGCTTCACCCCGAATGAATCGGCAAATTCGGGTATGGAAGCAAAACTGCCTAAAAAAAGATCTCCGTAACTGTTTGTGATTTGCAAAGCAGCCCCTAACAGCATGGAGAAAAAGAAGAAAATAGCCATTTTCTTGCGTTTGAATAATACCAGTGCATCGAGTCCGAAAGCGGAAAGCATATTTTTGTTTTCGCTTTTGGCAGGCGGACAGGCGGGAAGCGTAAAAGAATAGAAACCCAGAATGAGTGCTGCCGCACCGCCTACATAAAGTTGCGCACAGGAAGATTTGAATCCTGTCAAGTCTACCGCCCACATGGCGCAAATGAAACCGATAGTTCCCCATACACGAATGGGAGGGAAATCTTTGACGATATCACATTTATATTGTTCAAGAGCATTGTATGAAACGGTGTTGGCCAATGACAAGGTTGGCATATATACCAACAGGTTGAGTAACATTGCCCAATACATATGGTTGTAATCAGTGGCTGTGGAAGCATAGAAAAGACAGGCTGCGCCCAAAAGGTGAAGAATACCGTACAGTCTTTCGGCATTTACCCACTTGTCGGCGATAATACCTGTCAGGCCCGGCATGATAAGTGAAGCGATCCCCATTGTAGCAAAGATGGCACCTATTTGTCCACCTTCAAAGTGCAGAACACCGCCCATATAGCCACCTAACGAAATTAACCACGATCCCCACACAAAGAACTGCAGGAAGTTCATAATAATCAATCGATACTTGATGCTCATATTGTTTTCATTTAGTTACAGGTTACGGGTAATAAGCTGCAATTTTAGTCAGGTGGTATTACTGTACAATGCGACTTCGTTTGTAGCTCGTTACTATTCAATATAGCTGCAAATATAATGTTTTTCGTTGATTGCGCACCAAAAGTGTGGAGAAAAGAGCCTGTTTCAAGAGGAAAATAGGGATGGGACAGGTATATAAAAAAAAGAAGGCTATCTATCCCAGACAGCCAATCTTTATTAACCTTAAATCTAATACCATGAAAAACACAGTGCAAATGTAGAGGTTTTATGTTATACAACATAACGTTTTACTAATTTTCTTCTTTGGTTTAACATCTTTTAGATTATAGGGTAGCTTTTGTCCCATTTATGAGAGAGTAAAGTGCATTTTTGGCAAAGATAGTATTAGTTAATCTTCTATCCCTTGCTTACCTTTGCTTCATAAATCGAGAAATGATGAAAAACAGAATCTTATTGACTGCTGCGTTATGTATGAGCATGATGGCACAGATTACTGCACAAGGTTACACTTCTTTGCGGGAGCAAATCCAGTTAGCGGGAGAGTGGGAGAGTTCTTTAGGTACCTGTCGCCTGCCTGGTACGACAGATGAAAACCGACTGGGTGAAAGGAACCGGGATACGCTGGTGACGTATCAGTTAACACGTCTCTATCCTTATAGTGGTAAAGTGATTTATACCCGTGAAATAAATATCCCTGAGAGTTTCCGGGGTAAGAAACTGTTTTTGATGATGGAGCGTACCAAACCAAGTACTGTGTGGGTAGATGGTGACAGTATCGGTAGCTATGGTCATCTGTATGCGCCTCACCGGTATGAGCTGCCTGCCCTGGCAGTAGGGAAGCATCAGCTGAAAATCAGGATCGATAATTCACCGGCTTCTGTCCCTAAAGAAATACAGGGCTCTCATGCCTGGACAGATGCTACGCAAACGAATTGGAACGGCATTCTGGGAGAATTTTATATCGAGGCAGTTCCGGTTTCTTATATCCAGTCGGTGCAGGTATATCCGGAAGTGGATAAGAAACAAGCATTAGTTATAGTGGAAGTCGATGCGGACAAAGACGGAAAAGCGATACTGGATGTCGATGGATATGCCTGGAATACTTCTGAAACACATACCTTGTCTCCCCAGCAACTTGCCGTGCGATTGAAGAAAGGACGAAATCGGATTAAGCTTCCTGTGAATATGGGTGATAAACCATTACTGTGGAGTGAATTTCATCCCGCACTTTACAAACTGAACATTACGCTCCGTGCCGGGAAAAAACGGGATAGCCGAATGGTAGATTTCGGTATGCGCAAGTTTGAAGTGGAGGGTACGCAATTTGTGATAAATGGTTATAAAACTTTTTTGCGTGGGAAACATGATGCCTGTGTTTTTCCCCTGACCGGTTACGGTCCGATGGATGTAGCGTCCTGGCAACGTGTATTCCGCGTGGCTAAACAATACGGTATTAATCATTATCGCTGTCATTCTTTCACTCCGCCGCGTGCTGCGCTGGAGGCTGCCGATATAGAAGGTATCTATTATCAGATTGAGTTGCCTTTGTGGGGGTATATCAAGCGTGAAAATACGGTGCTGAACGATTTTCTGAAAAGGGAAGGGGACATGTTGCTGGAACACTTTGGGAATCATCCTTCATTTATGATGCTGGGTTTGGGTAATGAACTGGATGCGGAGATAGATGTGGTGCGTGAATGGCTCGATGATTTCCGTAATCAGGATAATCGTCATTTGTATTGCTTCGGTTCCAATAATAACCTTGGTTGGAAAGGTCCGCAGGATGGAGAAGATTTCTTTGTGACCTGCCGTGTAGGTGGTGGAGACGGATATACGACTCATGTACGTACTTCCTTTGCGTACGTGGATGCTGAGAAGGGTGGCATTTTGAATAATACGCGTCCGGCTACGGATAAAGACTATTCCGGTGCCATTGCGCACTGTCCCCGTCCTGTAGTGGGGCATGAAAACTGTCAGTTTCAAATCTATCCCGATTACAGTCAGATAGAGAAATATACCGGGGTGCTTCATCCTTATAATCTTGAGATTTTTCGTGATCGTCTGAAAGAGAACCATCTTTCTTCTCAGGCAAAAACTTTTCACCAGGCTACCGGACACTTTTCCATTGAATGTTACAAGGCAGATATGGAATATGCTTTCCGTACTCCCGGTTTTGGTGGCTTCCAGTTGCTCGATTTGCAGGATTATCCCGGACAAGGTTCCGCATTAGTGGGGATTCTGGATGCTTTTATGGATAGTAAAGGTATCGTTGCCCCCGAAACTTTTTATGGTTTCTGTGCACCTCTTGTTCCTTTGGCATTGATGAAGGATCATTGTTGGCTGAATACTCAGCCGCTTCACATAGATGTTGCTCTTTCTAATTATGTGGAAGGCGATTGGAATGAGCCTGTTCGCTGGAGTTTAGTATCTGATAATGGGGTATGGAAACGTGATGGAGTACTCATGGCCTCCATTCCTCAGGGCAAAGTAGGAAAGGCGGGCAGTATTGATCTTTCACTTTCCGGACTGAAAGAAGCCCAACGCCTGACTCTGACATTGACCACCGGTAAGTATCGCAACTATTATCATCTTTGGGTATATCCTGATGCTGTCTCTTATACACATCTCCGAGCCCACGAGACACTCGCTAATCTC
>OWIW01000738.1_pt1 | contig 21124 bp, 16 predicted proteins | sample 2433821 | NCBI WGS metagenome assembly OWIW01 (sample SAMN05065751, study PRJEB22554) | human gut metagenome | biome: ENVO:2100002; feature: ENVO:00000062; material: ENVO:00002003 | host: Homo sapiens | place: USA | reverse complement strand
TATAAGAGACAGCCCCTCCCCTCTCCCTTCAAAGACTTTCGTGTTTATCGAATCCCTGTTCGCGGTTTTTCCTTTGGGACAACGGGTTGCCGTGTATTCAACTGGCCGGCAGTGTTTTTGAAAGGCTGGGTTATAGGAAATGGTTGATTCTTTCTTGAAGTTCCAAAGGGATAACCAATACAATGCCTCAGCCATGACGCCCGCCGATGGAAAAACTGGAGAAAAAGGCCGTATGTTCACCATACTGTGGAGATAAAACCACCATATTCTAATGATTGAGCCTATTGAAACAAGCGGGGTGCAGCCTCCCCATCAGTCGAAAGCCTTGGGAAACGGGGCGGGGGAGGGATACCCCTTCTCCGGCAGGTTTCCCATCCCCGTATTCCCGCCTTTCCCTCAGGAGCCCTCATGTTCAAGTTCAAGGCATCGGATCTTCCCGAAATACTGACGCGCTGGTCGGCGCGGTATTCGGTATTCGTCCCGAGCGGAAGCCCGGACAACGCGCAGATGCGCATCTGGTCGCGCCGTACCCGGAAAGAGGTCCGGTTCATGGAGCCGGACGAATACACCAACCTGATCGTCGCGCCCAAGGGATTCGTCTTCGGCGAGCGCGAGGAGCTGTTCCGCTGGGAAGGCAACGAAAAGACCTGTACCGCCATCAGCGCGCCGTCTTCGTCTTCCTTGCAGGAAGAAGACAAGATCCTGTTCGGTCTGCGGCCCTGCGACACATACGGGCTGGCCTACATGGATCGCTTTTTTCTCGGCGAGCACCACGACATCAACTACCATTTGCGCCGCCAGCACGTGTTCATCGTCGCCGTGAACTGCCTTGAGGCCGGGCCGGAATGCTACTGCGCCTCGATGGGTACCGGGCCGTTCGCGGAAATCACCGCCCACACCGAATACGGGATGCAGGCGGGCAAGGGGTATGACCTCCTTCTGACCCCGGATTACGGGCCCGACCACAAGAAAGGGGAGAAGGGAGAGAACGACTGGTACTGGGTGGAGGCGGGATCGGACCGGGGCAAGGCGCTCCTGTCGCACGTCGCGCCGCTCCTGTACCGCGACCTCGAATTCACGGGCCGCAGGCGTAAAAAAGCGTTGCAGGAAGACGCGCTGAAGACGTTCCGCCGCACGTTGGACACGTCCACAGTCCGGCAGGTGCTTGCCGCGCACTTCAAGGACGAAGAATGGGACGCCATCGCTTCAAGCTGCATCGCCTGTACCGGATGTACGCGCGTTTGCCCCACCTGTACCTGTTTCACCACCGAAGAGGAGCAGGACACGCCCCATTCCGGCACCCGCGTCCGGGTCTGGGACTCGTGCCAGTCGGTATCGTTCACCCGGAACGCGGAATTCCACAACCCACGCTCCAAGACTTCGGCTGTGCGCTACCGGATCTACGACAAGCTGCAATATATCGAAGAGCGTTTCGGCATGAAGGGCTGTACCGGATGCGGACGGTGTGCGGCCGTCTGCCCGGCTTCCATCGATATGGTGGACATCATGGCCCGGATGAAGGAACGGACGCCCCACCAGGTGCTGGAATCTCCCGCCCCGGCGGTCAACGTGCACTACGAGCGCGAAGAACGCCTGTTCGACCCGCAGCCGTATACGCCGCTCGTAGCGGAGATCATCGATATTTTTGAGGAAGCCAAGGGCATCAAGCGGTTTACGGTCCGCTACCGCGACCGCCCCAATCAAGGCCGCCCCGCCCTGCGCGGCCAATTCTTCATGCTGACCGTGTTCGGCGCGGGGGAAATCGCCATTTCCGTGCCGTTCAGCGACCGCGTGAAGGATGCCTTCACCTTCTACGTCAAAAAGGTCGGCAAGGTCACCACGGCCATGCACAACCTGAAGGTCGGGGACATGATGGGGCTGCGCGGGCCGTTCGGCGTGCCCCTGCCCTACGAGACGCTGAAAGGCCGCGATCTGCTGGTCGTCGGCTCCGGCGTGGGGCACGCGCCCGTGCGCGCAACACTGGTCCGGGCCATCGAAAACAAGCCGGACTTCGGGCGCATCGCCATTATGGCGAGCGCTTCGACCTATGACGGGCTGCTGCTCAAGGACGACCTGCGCGAATGGGCGAAAGTCCCCGGCGTCGAGGTGCACTACTCGCTCTCCAAGCCTACGGATCAGGTGGATGCGCATATCGGCTACATCAACGACCTGCTGCCCGGCCTCGGCCTCGACTGGAAAAACACCTCGGCGATCATCTGCGCCTCAGCCCGCCGCATCAAGGCCGTCGCCCGCGACCTCATGCAGCTCGGCATGAAGCCCTCGGACATTTACACGGCCCTCGAAACCAACATGCACTGCGGCATCGGCAAGTGCGGGCACTGCAAGGTCGGGAGCCATTATATGTGCGTGGACGGCCCCGTATTCACGTACGAGGAAATGCTCCAGCTTCCGCCGGAGTTTTAGACACCTTGAGGAAGGGAGAGGGACGCTTTCCAGAGGAGTATGCCCCTCCCCTTTCCCACTTCAACTTCCCACTGTCATTGCTCCAGCCAAATCCCCGGGCAACCTCATACGGAAGCTGTGCTTCTTGTCTTTTTTCAAGAAGATAAAAACAGATAATAGCATGATATTATAGTGAAAAAGATATTTCTTTCCGCACAGGAGAGATTTTTTTCGCGGGAGTTCCCCAAAAAACGCTTGACGGAACCGGGCCGTCCGACTATACCTCTTTCTCGTGATGCGGCTGTAGCTCAGCTGGATAGAGCAACAGGCTACGAACCTGTAGGCCGGGAGTTCGAATCTCTCCAGCCGCACCAGAATTTTGAAGGACTTATGATGAATAATCATGAGTCCTTTTTTTTGTACCCGAAAAAGCATCCCCCAACCTGTCCGCTGCAAATCGAAACCGCTTGATGGCACTCCTCAATGCGCCTTCCACCGTTTTTGCCTCGCCGCAACCCGCCTGCCGCATACCCCCAAGAAGACATCTTCTTATAGGGGCTGTGGGTCCCCAGAAACCGGATACCGATACCCTTCAAGGGAAAGCCGTTTGCCACCCCATCCGCTATGGCTGTTTCCTGCATGGGGCGATCCCGTTCGATAGAGCGACAGCTGTCCAGCCTCCTGCCCAGCCTTACGGGTTCGCCCGTTTCGCTTATCCCCGCGCTACCCGTCCTCCCCGCCATGTCCCCCGGCAGCGCATGGGAGGAGGCACAGCCGGGTTTGATGTTTTTCGAGGCGGGCTGGGGCGGGTTGGAAATGACGGAAGGGAAGGCGGCCCCCTCCCTCCTTTGCGCAGGCCTGTTGAAGGCGCCCAAGGCCTGGAACAGGCAATGACCCGCCATGCAGGGGGTTGCGACAGGACGGGCGGTTGCCGCCGTATCCATGCGAAAAGGCGAGCCCGCAGTCATCTCGCGTGCTTTCTCGCCGTGATGCCTAGCTGCCCCATCCTGCGGTAAAGCGTGGCAAGGCTGATCCCCAGTTCGGAGGCCGTCCGTTTTTTCCCTTCCGTGTGCTGCCCGTAGCGCTCAAGGAGCTGCATGATCCTGTCGTATTCCGCCGTATCGCGGGCAGGCTCCGGCGGTGGGGACGGCATACCTTTTTCCGTTTTGACGGGAGGTGGGCTTGCCGTCTTGAAGCGGGAATCCATGAGATCCAGCGTCAGGACGCCGTGCTCGCAAAACCCGACCCCGTATTCCACAAAGTTTTTCAGTTCGCGTACGTTGCCGGGCCACGGGTAGGCCTCGAAAGCGTGCATGAGTTCGGTGGCGACCCGGTAGGTGCAGCCCCGTTCGCGGCTGAACGACTGGAGGAAATGGGCCACCAGCAGCCGGATGTCGCCTTGCCGCTCCCGGAGCGGGGGCACGAACAGGGGGATCACGTCCAGCCGGAAGAACAGGTCTTCGCGGAACGCCCCCTGCGCCACCAGTTCCCGGAGGTTCCTGTTGCTGGCGGCGATGATGCGGATGTCCACGCTGTGGTTGACCTTCCCGCCTACGCGCCGGACAACGCGCTCCTGCAAGACACGCAACAGTTTGACCTGAAGCGACACGGGCATTTCGGATACCTCGTCGAGGAAGAAGGTACCCCTGTGCGCCTGTTCCAGAAGCCCCTTTTGGCCCCCGCTGTTCGCGCCGGAAAACGCGCCGGGCTCATAGCCGAACAGCTCGCTTTCCATGAGCGATTCCGGGATGGCCCCGCAGTTGATGGCGACGAACGGCCCCGTATGGCGGGGGCTGTTGTCATGGACCGCCTGCGCGATCAACTCTTTGCCCGTCCCCGACTCCCCTTGGATAAGGACGGTGGCGTTCGTGCCGGCGGCCTTCAGAATAGCCGCCTTGAGCCGCAAGATGGCCTTGCTCTCGCCGATGATGCTGGGAAAACGGTCATCGCGCGGTTGTTCGGGGAGCGACTCCACGTCGCGTCCGCGGGCCCATGCGAAACCGATGATCTGGCTGATGAGCTCGAAAGCCTTTTCCGACTTCATCAGCAGCTCGGCGCGCTGATTGTCGGTGAAGGCCACGATCTGCACGACCGCGACGATTTCGTTTTCTATCACCACCGGCCCCGTGAAATTGGCCACATCCGCGCAGGCCCCCTTGCCGGAGCAGGTACGGCAGACTTCTTCTTTGCCGGGCGTCAGCACCATAGAGCTCTGGCCGGAACGCAGGCTGTAGGTCAGCGCATTGTCCGCGGGCATCCGGAACCCGACACCGCGAAGGTAGGGGCCGGTTCCCCCCACGCAGTAGCCTTCCGCGTTCATGATCACGATTTCCACGTCCAGCAGCTCCGCCAACGGGGGAAGATGCTTTTGCACGAGGCGCCAACGCTCGGTGACGGGGGAACCCGATGGAAGGGGAGGTTCGAGAGGGGTGTTGATCCACAGGGGAACAGCGGCATGGATTTCCGATCTCATAGGTGTCTCCAAATAGGCAAATCTATATGCTTTGTCGATGTATCTTGCTTTTATAGTTACTCTTTTGAGTTTCTCACCTGCATGAGAAAAAGACAAGCGAAAAGGTGAAAAAAAGAGAAACCGTATTTTTCGTTGTTCCCAAAGCGGGTGGCGGAAACCGATTCTGAGAGGCTGTTTTTGAACGGCAGGGGACGCTGGGCACCTTTCTCATGCAACAGCATCGCTGCCCCGGGAGAGGGCCTCCGCATGTCTTCAAGAGCGGAACCGGACCTCCATCGCCCGTTCTTGAAGAGGTGCCGCCGTTTCCGCCCTCCCCCTGCAAAGGGGCCGCATCGGGTTGCAGGCGATCCCCATCCCCAGATGCGCCCGTGGCTGTCCGCGGGAAAAACGGCTGCCGGGCCTTTCGGCATACGGACGCCTTCCGCACCCCCTCCCGACGAAAACCGCCAAGCGGGAGGGAGGCCCCCCTGACGCCGCCCGTGCTGGCCCCAAAACAAAAAAGCCGCCCCTGAGGACGGCTTCCTGACAAAGGGCTGCCTTTACTTCTTTTCGGCTTCCTTGGCCTTGCGGATAGGCTCCTCAAAGAGCTTGTAGTACCCTTCGATGACCTTGCCGAATTCGTCGGCGGGGAGGAAGTTGGTGGTCATGTTGACCTTGGCGAACTTGGCCTGCACGTCGGGATCGCTGAGGGCTTCCTTGATCAGGTTCTGAAGGCGTTCGATGCGATCCTTGGGGGTCTTGAGCGGGGCCACGATGCCGTACACGGAGTCGAACACGAAGCCGTCGCCGAACATTTCCTTGAACGTGGGCGCGTCGGGATAGTTGGGATCACGCTGGGCGCTGCACACGGCGATGACGCGGATATCCTTGTGGGGCTTGAAGTTCACCACGGGCGTGAACCCTGTGGATATGTGGTTGCCGAGGAGCGCCGTCACGATTTCCGCTCCGCCGTTGTAGGCCACATAGGGGAGGTCGGATTCGGGGAACAGCTTCATCACGTTGGCGTGGTAGAAGCGCTGGGCCGTAAACGCGCCGGGGCTGGCGAGGCTGTACTTGCCGCGTTCGGCCTTGGCCTTGTCCATGAGATCCTGCACGCTGGCGATGCCGGAATCGGCACGGACGCCCCAGCCCATCGTGAAGACGTTGACCTGCGCCACCGGGGCGAGATCCTTATAGGTGAAACCGCACTTCTTGTATTGCGGGACGACGGTCAGCACGTTGGCCGAGGTGAGGCTGATGGTATAGCCGTCGGGACGGGCGCGGACGGTTTCGAGCGTGGCGGGGATGCCGCTGCCGCCGGGCTTGCTGGTGATGAGCAGCGTGATGTTGTGCTTGCGCTGCAGGTAGTCGCCGATAATACGGGCGGCGGTGTCGGGGGCGTTGCCCGCGCCGAAAGGCATGATCAGGGTGATCGGGCGGCTCGGGTAGTCTTCGGCCGCAGCTTGGAACGGCATGGCGCAGAGCAGGGCCGCGGCTGCGGCAACGCCGGTGCGGAACATCCGGGACAGATTCCTCTTCATGAAGGCTCCTCCTGAAAAAAAGTGTGGATGGCTCAGACCGCCTCGCGCTTGCATCCCCTGTATTCGTCCCAAATGGTTTTGAGGACGACGCAGGCGCTGACGGCCAATATGACACAGGATATGGGGCTGGTGAAAAAGGTGCTGAAATCGTCGCGGGAGAGGGACAGCGCCCGGCGGAAGTTGGATTCCGCGAGCGGGCCGAGGATCATGGCGAGCAGCATGGGCGGCTGGGGGAACCCCGCCTTGAGCATCAGGTAGCCAAGCAGCCCGAAGGCGGCCATTACGCCGATGTCGAACGTGGAGTTGTTGGCCGCAAAACTGCCTATGGCGCACAGCGTGAGCACGACGGACATGAGGATCGCGGTAGGCACGAGGACGACCTTGCCGAGGATGCGCACGGCGATGAGCCCGACCACAAGGATAAGGATGTTGGAGACGAAGAAGCTCGCGAAGATGCCGTTGACCGTGGCGCCGTGCTCCTGAAAAAGCAGCGGGCCGGGCGTCAGGCCTTGGATCATCAGCGCGCCGAGCAGGATGGCGGTGAGCACGTCGCCGGGGACGCCCAGCGTCATCAGGGGGATGAGCGCCCCGCCGGTCACACCGTTGTTGGAACTTTCCGTCGCGGCCACGCCTTCCAGCGTCCCCTTGCCGAACGCTTCGGGATGCTTCGAGAAGCGCTTGGCTTCGCCGTAGGCGATGAAGGTCGCGGCGCTGGCCCCCGTAGCCGGGATGATGCCGATGAGCGTGCCGAGGAGCGAGGAACGCAGCAGGTTGAACTTGTTCGTCCAGATTTCCCCGAGCGTCAGCCCCTGATTGGACAGCTTGCCCTCCTTGACGATCCCGCTCTTGCCGAGGAAGACATCCTCAAGGGACAGGAGCACCTGCGATACCGCGAAAAGCCCGACGAGCGCGGGCACCAGCGAGATGCCGTTGAACAGTTCCGGCACATCGAACGTGTTGCGGAAATCGCCGGAAACCGGATCGATCCCCACCGTTGAAAGGAAAAGGCCCACGAATGCGGCGGCAAGCCCCTTGCACATGGCCCCTGAAGACAGGGTCGCCACCACCGTGAGCGCGAAAACGGCCAGTGCGAAATATTCGGCCGGGCCGAAGGACATGGCGGCGGTCGCCAGCAGCGGCGCGCAGGTCACCAGAGCGACCGCGCTGAAGATGCCCCCGAAAAACGAGGCGAACGTGGCCATTTCCAGCGCCTTGCGCGATTGCCCCTTGGCGGTCAGCTTCGGGCCTTCGAGCAGGGTCGCGGCGGCGGCCACCGTGCCCGGCGTGCCGACGAGGATGGCCGTGATCGATCCCCCGTAAATGGCCCCGGCGTACATGCCGAGCAGCATGGAAAAAGCCTCCACGGGCGGCATCCCGAAAGAAAGCGGGATAAGCAGGGCTACGCCCATCGCCGCCGTCAGGCCCGGCATGGCCCCGAACAGGATGCCCAAAGAAACCCCGGTGACGTTGGCTATCAGCGAACCGAAACTCAAGGCCGCTTCTATCCCAGCAAAAACCTCGGACATCGAGTCCTCCTACGGCAACATGATCTGAAAGAAATATCCGAAGGCATACAGCAGCGCTCCCGTGGTCAGCGCCGCCACTCCCATGATTTCAACAGGATTCCGGCGTCCCAGAAGGGGCAGGGAGAACAGCAGGAACAGGAACGTGGAGATCGTAAATCCGCCGTTGTGCGGCCACGGGAACCAGCTCTGCTCCACGAGCCAGTCGCCGAGCCAGATCATGCCGGACAGGTACATGACGAAGAAACCAAAAAAGAGAAGGGTCTTGATGACGGCGGATCGGTTTCCCCAACTACGGCCGGGCCGGTTCCTCAGCAGCCCTTGGAGGATGAGGAAAATCCCGCACAGCGCCATGCCGCCGAGGGCCAGCGTGGGCAGCGCGTCCGCCCCGACAACCTCCCCATCGGACGGGGCGATGGAGGCCGACACTTCGTAAGCCCCCACCGCGCAAAGGCATAGAAGAACCGCGCCGGAAAAAATATCGTTGAGGTTTTTCATGGAATTCCTTTGTGTTGTTGAGGCCCCGCCCCCCGGAAAGCGGGAGCGTATGCCCTCCGTTTTCCGGGGAGTCGGGCGATCAGGCGAAAAAGCCCGCCGTCCCGGTCAATCCTTCTTCTTTTTCCACAGCACGACGCGGCAGAAGGGGTCGCCCTTGCCGAGGCGTTCCACGATATCGCACGGGATGCCGTGCTCCTTGGCGCGGTTGCGATCCAGTTCCATAGCCACGTCACAGAAAAGATCCTGATCTTCAGGAGAAAGCCCCATCTTTTTCCATTCTTCGAGGAGGGGGCAGTAGTGCATCTTCATTTCGCAGTATTCTTCGGTGTCGGAAATTTCCGTCTCGAATACGCCGCCCATCATGGTGTAGTGTTCGTTCATCCAGTCTTCGGGAGCCAGCTTGCGCCCGTCGCGCTCGGCACGGATGCGGCCGTATTCGGCAATCCCCTCACGGGCGAGGGCTTCGGCCTGTTCGCGGGTCATTACTGAGGAAAACGCCTTGAACAGACAGGCCTGAGAGCGGGCCCTGTCCTGCATGGCCCCACGAACACGGCGTACAACTTCGGGATTCCATTCCATGAAACTTCTCCTGTTATCATAAAAGGTTTCACATCTTCTCCGTGTAACCGGACATTTTTTCTAATGCGATTTTTGTGCCATACGGCGCATACTCCATATCTCGCTATTGTTACAGATTTTTTATCATTGCAGACACATTATTCTCATCCTGAAATTCTCTTTTCGCATCTTATTGAGAAAAAATTCTCACCACATGAAAATACGGTGCCCTTTATGCCATTCTCTCTATTTTCAGTCAGGTATGCCGCACAGTTACGGCAGCTCAGATTCCGGACTCCTTTGCCGACAGGCATTCAGGACACGAAAACACACCGCCAGGCTCCAAAGATGGGACCGCAACCTGCCTGCGCAAGGAAACGGATGCGGAACGGAAAAAGGAAGATTGACAGGATGGCACCCTGTGAAAGGCGAAAGAAAAAGCCGGAAAAATGTTGCGGGGGAAGGACAACGGAAGCCTCTGCTCACCCGCCTGTTTTCCCGGCGAAACAGGAGAGGGGACAAGCGCCTCCATGTGGGATAACACGCCGCCCCTTCGAGCGCGAAAAAGGCTGGAGGATGCGAATGACATCCCAACAAATGCGGTAGATTACTGACGGAAAAGGTGGGAAATCGTGTGACGGTATTCCGAACGGATACGGCGGAGAGGAAATACCCCAACGGGCGGAACGCCGACGGGTTCCAGACCGTATCCCTGAAAGGTATCTATCCGGGAGGATGGGATAGCCAGAAAAAAGAAAGCCCGCTGGAGTTCAGCGGGCTGCCTTCACGCGGCGGGAGGGCGAATCCACGCTTCCCCTTCCACATCCTATTGACTGTATCCCATTCTTGGTTACGCCCGCGGTTACAGGCCGTACCCATAAAGCGGAGGCCTGGCGAGCCTTCGAAACAGCACCGGGGGCTCAAAAACTCTGGCGAACATAAAGAGGAGCCCCCGAACAACGCCGGACATCCTCACTTTTCCGTCTTAACGCGATCCCTCACGGGCGGCTTCAAGCTCTGGAACGGCACTCCCCGAAGGGCAATCCATACCCCGCCCTTTCCCTATCTGGCGATGAAACGGGCTGACGACGCCGACAGCCATCATCGCCGCCCAAGCCAATGTATTCCCAAGGTACAGCGGCCACCTCCCCAGCCCCAAGCGTCACCGCATCTTCCCTTCTTTCTCCAATTCCTTCACTTTTCTGAAAATCGTACTGCGGTCGACCTGAAAGTGCTTGGCGACCTCGGTGATGCTGCCGTAACGCTCCATCGCGGCTGAAAGGACCTTGTTCTCAAGGTCCTTCATGATCTCCTTGTATGTCTTGCCGTCGAGTTCAAAATCGAGGCCGTCCCTGCGCGCCGATGCGGCAGGCTTCGCCACGCCGGAAATGGGGACATCCGAAGCCCGGATCACGCTGTTCTTGCTGGTCACGGCCAGCCCCTGCACAAGGTTTTCCAGCTCGCGGATATTGCCCGGCCACTTGTAGTCGAGGAGCAGCGATTCGGCTTCTTCGGAAAACGTCAGCTGGCGATGGTACTTGCTGCCGTAAAACCGCAGGAACATGCGTGCGAGGGGCAGAATGTCCGCCTGGCGGTCGCGCAACGGCGGAATGGCGATCACCGCCACCTTGAGCCGGTAATAGAGATCACTGCGGAATTCCCCGCGCGCGATGGCCCGTTCGAGATTCTTGTTGGTGGCGGCGACGATGCGGACGTCGATCTGCTTCGGCGTGGTGGAACCCACGCGCATGATCTCCCAGTCCTGAAGGAACCGGAGCAGCCGCGTCTGCATGGGCATGGGCAGCTCCCCGATTTCGTCGAGGAACAGCGTGCCGCCCGACGCCGCTTCGATGAGGCCGATCTTGCCCGTCTTGCTCGCGCCGGAAAACGTGCCCGCCGCATAGCCGAACAGCTCGGTTTCAATAAGATTTTCGGGGATGCTTCCGCAGTCCACCTTGATGAAGGTCTTGTTCTTGCGCAGGCTCAGGGCGTGGATGCGGCGGGCAATGACGTCCTTGCCCACGCCCGTCTCGCCGAGCAGCAGGACCGTGGCGTCCGTCTCCGCAATGGTGTTCACCTCGCCGTAGAGCTTGATCATGGCACTGCTGGTGAACAGCTTCGGCGTCTTGCGGGAAAGTTCCTGCGCGTCCCCGGCGGTACTGAGCTGCTGGAACGCTTCAAGCAGTTCCTTCTGGACGCTCATCTGCTCCCGCATCTCGGAGAGCATGGTCACGTCGCGGAGGAAGGTGATGCACAGCACCAGCTTGCCCTGCGCGTCGAAAACCGGATTGGCTTCGAGGATCAGCTTCCGCCCGTCGGAAACGGTCTGCACGCGCGTGGCGGGCTGCCCCGTCCGTATGACCTCCGGGTTCAGCACCACGTCGAGCCTGCCGCGCTTGACGAACTCCATCACGGAATGCCCCAGCATCTCTTCGCGGGGGATGCCCGTGATTTCGGCATGGCGCCTGTTCAAATGCACGACGGTCCCTTCCACGTCGGAGATGCAGATCCCCTCTTTGAAGGCGTCAAAAAGCTGATCAAGATACTCTTGCAACATTACATGTCCGTTCTTAGTTTGTGAATCGTTTCTCGAAGCATTTCCTCCTTATGCCCCATCACATGCCGAAAAGCAAGAAATCATAAGTTGTTACTATAATGGAAAAGAATCCGCCCGGCGGAGAAACCGGGCGGAACCGTAAAGAAACGCCTCCACCGGGGCTACTGCCCGTACCCCATAAGGCTGGGCAGCCATGTGCTGATCGCCGGGACGTAGGTGAACAGCAGGATACACAGGGTCAGCGCGATCAGGTAGGGGATGACCGCGACGGAGATGCGCTCCACCGAGATGCCCGCTATCCGCGACGCCACGAAAAGGTTGACTCCAAGCGGCGGCGTCAGCATGGCGACGTTGTTGGTCACCACAAGGACTATGCCGAAATGGATCGGGTCGATGCCGAGCTGGAGGATCATGGGCAGGAGCACCGGTACGAGGATGATGATGGTCGCCAGCGTTTCCATGAACATGCCGAGGACGTACAGCACGCCGATGATCATGAGCAGCACGAGATGGGGATCGTCGGAAATGCCGAGCACGATGGACGCAAGGCGCTGCGGGGCTTCCTCAAAGGTAAGGATCTTGCCGAACAGGGTGGACGCGCCCACGATGAGCAGCACCGCGCCGCAGGTCATCGCGCCTTCCAGCAAGGCCCGGTAGATGTGCCGGGGCCTGAGCACCCGGTTGATCACGATGCCCACGAACAGCGCCCACACGATGGCGACTACGGACGCTTCCACGGGCGTCGCCCAGCCGGTATAGATCGAGCCGAGGATGATGAACGGCGTCGCCAGCGCGAACCCGGCGTTGCCGCAGCTTCTGAGGAAAAACTTCATGTTGAAGGGCGCGGCGTTCTCGTCGCCCTTGAAGCCGTTCCTCTTCGCCAGCAGGTAGGCGGTCATGATCATCGCGAAGGCCACGATGAAGCCGGGGATGAACCCTGCGGTGAACATGGCGGTCACCGACAGGTTCCCGAGGATCGCGTAGATGATCATCGGGTTGGACGGCGGGATCAGGATGCCGATGGTGCCCCCGGAAGAAGCCGCCGCCGAAGCGTAATCCCTGGAATAGCCGTTGCGGACCATCGCCGGGACGAGGATGGTGCCCACGGCGGCGACGGTCCCCGCCCGGAACCGGAAATGGCCGCGAAGAACGTGCAGGCGAGGATGGTGGTGATGCCGAGGCCGCCGTAGACGCGGCCCACAAGCTGCTTCACCACGTCGACGATCTGCTGCGTGATGTTCCCGAACTCCATGAGCGTGCCCGCGACCACAAAACAGGGGATGGCAAGCAGCGGGAACAGGTTCAGGCCGTCAAAAAGCGAGTTGTGGATGACCGACAGGGGCAGGATATCCCCGCCCGCGAGGATCGCCACCACGGAAGAGATGATCAGGGACATGAAGATCGGCAGCCCCAGCAGGAACATGGCGACAAGGACAATGAGGGCAATGGCTAGGGGCGTCATCAGGCTGCCTCCTCGTAACGTACCAGTTCTCCGAGGGTGCCGTTCCGCCAGCGCACGACGTATTCCTCAACGATGCGCCAGCTCACCAGCACGAAGCTGAACGGGATAATGCATTCCACCCACGCCTTCACAACGCCGAGGGTAGGCGACACTTCGGGGTAATACAGGCCCTCTTCGATGCAGGCGAGCCCGATCCATGCCACATAAAGGGAGAAGCCGATCCAGATGATGTCCCCGACGGCGCGGAACACGAGCCGCCAGCGGGTCGGAAGGAACATGAACTGTGCGGTGATGCGGACATGCCCGCCGCGCTTCACGGCAAGGGCGGCCCCGACATACACGGCCCAGAGGAAACTGTAGCGGGAAAGTTCCTCCGTCCATGCCAGCGACGACCCCACGGCGATGCGCATGGCCACCTGAAGGAAAAGGCAGAGAACCATGACCGCTACGAACAGAGCACAGGCCCCCTCTTCGAAGTTGTCGTAGAGCTGCTTGAGAAAAGACATACGTCCTCCAAGGAATGAAGACGGCGCGCGGAGCCGAAACCCGCGCGCCGGGCGTCCGTTTACTGCTGCATGATGGCGAGGGCTTCTTCCACCACGGCCTTGCCGCCGACCTTATCGTAGAACTGCGGCCACACGGAGCGGGCGGCCTCCGTCCAGGCGGGTTCGTCGGACACGTCATTGATGACCATGCCGCGAGCAAGGCATTCCTTGAGGGCGATTTCATCCTGTTCCGCGGACCACTTCCATTCGTAGGCGGCGGCTTCCTTGGCGGCCTTTTCCACAAGGGCCTTGGTCTGCGGGTCGAGCCTGCGGAACCACGGGTCGCTCACGAGCATCGGGCCGACCCAGAGCATGTAATGGATGTTGGTGATGTACTTCTGGACTTCCCAGAACTTCTGGTCGCGGTTGATGGCGTGGGGGTTTTCCTGCCCGTCGACCACGCCCTGCTGAAGCCCGTTGAAGGTTTCGGACCACGCCAGCGGATGGGGTTCGACGCCCCACGAGCGGAAGGCGGCAAGCTGGAGCTCCACGGCGGGGACGCGGATCTTCAGGCCCTTGAGGTCGGCCATCGTGTTGATGGGCTTCTTGGAGTTGGTGATGATGCGGTAGCCGCCCACAAGCCACGACAGGGGCCGGGTACGGCTCTGCCTGGCGATGGCGTCGGCGGTCTTGTTCATGAACGCTTCATTGCCGAACAGTTTTTCGGCGTCGGAAATCTTCGGGAACATGTACGGCAGGATGAACACCCCGGCCTGCGGCGCGAAGGGCGTCAGGTTCCCGTCCGCCAGCACCGCGAGATGGATCTCGGCGTTGCGGAGCTGTTTGACGTTGGCCTGTTCGTCGCCGAGCGAGCCGCCATAGAAGGTCTGTACGGTGATCGCGCCGTTGGATTCCTTCTCGACGATCTCCTTGAACTTGTCGATGGCGACCACATGCAGGCTGCCCTGCGGGTTCGCGGTAGCGGCACGGATGGTCATCTTCTTGTATTCCGCCGCGTTGGCGGTGCCAAGCGAAAGCATCAGGACAGCTGCGGCGAAGGCCGTAAGAAAACGTCTCATACAATTTCTCCTCTTTTTTCCCCCGAAATGGAGATGATGCTGCAAACCGGGACAAAGCCCGTCTCCCCCCTGTGGGAGATTCCTCTGTTTCGTTCCCGCGCCGGACGGCCCCCCGACCTTCCGGCACGGGGGCGGCCCTGTACCGCCCCCTCTCCCAAGATCAGCTTTCCAATGCGGCGTTGGCCAGCACCGTGACGGGCTCTTCCCCGGCAGAGCGGGAAGGCTTCCGGCTGTCGCGGCTCATGCGGCGCATCCACAGCGTGCAGGAGGCGCTCAGGACGCCGACGATGGCGAAGTAGGCGCACAGGTACCAGGGTTCCCCGTCAGCCCAGCCGGTAAGCACGGTGGCGAACAGCGGGGTCAGGCCGGAGGCGAAAATGGCCGTGAACTGGTACACGAAGGAGATGCCGGAGTAACGGACGGAGGGGTCGAAGCTTTCCGAGAACAGGCTGGCCATGGTCCCGAATACCGCCGAGTGCAGGATCCCGAAGGGAAGGCCGATGGCGAGGCAGACGAGGAAGAAGGAGTCGGCATGGTTTTCGATGACCCAGAAAGCGGGGAAGGATGCGAAGCCGAGTATCAGCGCGCAGATGCCGTATACCTTGGCCTTGCCGATGCGGTCGGCGACGTGGCCCCAGACGGGGATGAACACGGACATGACCACGGAGGAAATCATGACGGCCCAGAGCGCGTGGGTGCGGTCAATGCCGTGGTTCTGGGTGAGGAAGGTCAGGGAGTAGACGCCGAACACGTTGAAGGACACGCCGTCGATGAACCGTGCGCCCATGCAGGCGAGCATCATCTTGGGATAGCGCTTGAAGGCGTCGAGCAGGGGATACTTCGCTTCGGGCAGCTTGGCCTTGGCTTCGGAAAAGTCCTTGGTCTCCTGCACGGTCTTCCGCATGTAGGAACCGACGATGAGCAGGATGGCGCTCAGGATGAAGGCCATGCGCCAGCCCCAATTCAGGAAGGCTTCGTCGGTGAGCAGCATGGACGCGAGGCCGATGACGCCGGAGGCGAGCAGGAGGCCGACCGACATGCCGATCTGGGGCAGGCTGGCATAGAAGGCACGCTTGTGGGCGGGCGCGGATTCGAAGGACATGAGCACGGCCCCGCCCCATTCGCCGCCGAGCCCGATGCCCTGTGCGAGGCGGCACAGGATGAGCAGTACGGGCGCCCAGATGCCGATGGTTGCATAGGAGGGGATGAGGCCGATGGCGACCGTGGCGATGCCCATGATTTCCAACGTCAGGATGAGGACCTTCTTGCGCCCGATCTTGTCGCCGAAGTGGCCGAAAATCACGCCTCCCAGAGGACGGGCCACAAACCCCACCGCGAACGTGGCGAAGGCAAGCATGGTCCCGATGCGCGGGTCAAAGTCCGGGAAAAAGAGCTGATTGAAGAACAACCCGGCGACCACTCCGTAGAGGAAGAAGTCATACCATTCGATGACGGCCCCGAGGATGGAGGAAATGACGACGCGGCGGAGGTTTTTCTGCTGATCGATGTGTTCCATGAGGATATCCTTTTGGAGAGCGCTCCAAACGTGTGGAAAAGGCGTTTCGTGGGGAACGGGAAATGCCGGCTACAGGCCAAGCAGCTTGGCGGCGTTGTTGTAAAAAATATTTTCAAGCGCCTGCGGGCTGAAAGGCAGTTTCCTGTACAGCGCGATCTGCCCCTTGAAGTCGAGGAACGGATGGGCGCTGGCGAAGATCACCTTGTCGCCGATCATGGTGTTCGCGGCCTGAATGTAGCCTTCGGAGAACGGCGACTGCTCATACTCGGAAAGCTCCAGATACACGTTGCGGTTGCGCTGAACGACCATGATGATCTCGTTCACCCACGGGTAGCAGCCGTGGCTCACTACGATCTTGAGTTTGGGGAAGTCCCGGGCCACCGCGTCGATATACCGGGGGTGGCAATGCTCGGGGTCGGCCCCGTCCACCAGGGTCGCCATGCCCGTACTGATCACGACGGGAATGTCGAATTCACAGCACTTGGCATAGATCGGATAATATTTTGCGTGGTTGGCCGGAATCTTGGCGAGGAACGGGTCGATGGCCGCGCCACGGAAACCGTGGGTTTCGACCATGAGCCTCAGCTCGTCGATGGCGTCCATCCCTTTATGTGGGTCAAGCCCGGCCATGCCGATGAAACGGTCGGGATACTGTTCGAGGAAGGGGATAACCCCCTTGTTGCCGGAAGCGATGCCGTAGGTGGTTTCCGCGTCGCGGCTGGTGATGACGCCCTTGACCACGTTCTGCACTTCCATGTCGCGCACGATGTCTTCAATGGGATGGGAGCGGGCGCGCTCATGGAATTTGAACAGCGCGTGCATCTCGCCGAAGACGGGATGGTCGATCATCCCCTGTACGGTGGAAGGGATGTTCGGACGGAAACGAAAGTCGATGATCTTCACGATGGTCCCCTTTACATGAATGTCTGGCGTGACGCCTTGATGACGATCTTTGCTTTCCCTAAAGCAAGAGGCGGACCATTTGTGAAATAAAAAACACTTAACAAGACTCTTTACTGCTACGAAACGGATAACATCACCTAACAGACTCTTTTTTCATCTTTTTTATTTTCATCTTTTCCGTGGGTTCGGCTTCCGTCTCGTTGTTTTTCAGCCTTTGCCATGCGAATCCCCCTCCTTCCGTTCCCGCCCACAGGAATATTGCCCTTCAGCCATTCTTTTGAAGCCTATAATACACTTAAATAACATGTCCTTTTTTCATCACCGGAAGCGCTCCAAATCCATGATGCGAATACGCACCTTCCGCATTGCAAAAAAACACACTCCTCTTTGCCTTCCTAATACAGCCATATTACAGCGAATCAAAGGCTTGAAACCATCAATATGTGTATTTTTGCACAGATCGTCATTCCATGAATGCAAAAAAACACAGCTTCCAGCCCCTTTTTCCTTCTCCCCGGCAGTTCCCCGAGGTACAAAAAAGCCCCTGAACCCAGTACAATCAGGGGTCAGGGGCAACGGTACAGACGCGTCAATACGGCCTAAAGAAACACGAAAGTTCTTATTGTTCGTAGGTTTTCAACATAATGTTCAACCGTTTCATGAAGGCTTCATCGGCCTTCACGCCCTCCAGCTCATAGCGCCGCCCAAGGTAGCCGTATTTGGGTTGCCCCATACGGTGGTAGGTCAGCGCTTCATAGCGGATATTGGCCTTTCTGGGAATCATTTCACGAATACCGAGAATATCCTCTTCCGTATCGTTGAAACCGGGGATGACCGGCGTGCGGATCAGCACCGGAAGCTCCGGGAAGTGCTCGAATACATGCCCGATGTTCTTGAGGATCAATTCGCTGCCCACCCCCGTGGCCTTCTTGTGGCGGGCTGAATCGAGGCACTTGATGTCGAAAATCAGGGCATCAAGCACTCGGCAGGCCTGATCCAGAACGTCGGTCGGGTAGTGCCCACAGGTTTCGATGGTCGTATGGATATGGCGTTTCTTCGCCTCGCGCAGCAGGGCCAGCGCGAAATCCGGCTGCGCCAGCGCCTCGCCCCCGGACAGGGTGAGCCCGCCGCCCGATCGCGTATAGAACACGCCGTCCTCTTCCACGCAGCTCAGGATTTGATCCACGCTCTGCGTTTCGCCGTACACCGTCTGTGCCCCGCTCGGGCAGGCGCGCACGCAGGCGTTGCAGCCCGTACACTTCGAGCGGTCAAAGCAAACCAGCCCGCCGACAATGCTCACGGCCCCGGTCGGACAAGCCTTGGCGCACCGCCCGCATACGGCGGCGGTCAGGCAGCGCGTGGGGTTGTAGGCGCGCTCCGGCTCGCGGCGCTGCGACTCCGGATTGCTGCACCACGGGCAATGCAGCGGGCATCCCTTCAAGAACACCAGCGTACGGATGCCTTCGCCGTCGTGGACGCTGAATTTCTGCACATTGAACACGATACCCGTTTGTTGCCTGTCCAGCATGGTGGTTGCTCCTAACGTAGAAAACTGGGGGAAGGGAGGGAAAACCTTTCTCCAGAAAGGTTTTCCCTCCCCTCCCCCAGTTCGCATAACCCAACCCGATCCAACGCGCTATGAAACAGACCGAACAGAAAACCTTGCGCTGGGGCTACTCCACGGGCGCGTGCGCGGCGGCGGTGGCGACGGCGGCGTGGCTGCGGCTGACGCGGCCGGAAACGTCCCTGCCCGCAATCCCGATGCTGTTCCTTGATGGCAGGGAGCGCATCCTTCCGCTGCTTGAGCAGGACGAGGGCCATATGGCTGCCGTCCGCAAGGACGGCGGCGACGACCCGGACTGCACGCACGGCGCAATCCTGTTCGGGAACATGCGGAGCTGCTCGGCTTCGGACGCACGGAAAGAAGATTATACGTTGAGCGTGGGAGGCGGTACTGTCATCCTGCGCGGCGCGGCGGGCGTAGGCTTGTGTACCCGCCCCGGACTGGACTGCGAACAGGGCAAGTGGGCCATCAACACCGGCCCGCGCCGGATGATCGCGGAGAACCTGCACCGCGCCGGGCTCGACGCCGGATGCTGGCTGCTGGAAATCGGTGTGGAGAACGGGGAGGAGCTGGCAAAACATACCCTCAACCCGCTCCTCGGCGTTGTCGGCGGGATCTCGATCCTTGGGACGACCGGGCTCGTGCGGCCCTACAGCCACGAAGCCTATATCGAAACCGTGCGGATTTGCGTGAAATCGCACCATATCGCCCACGGGACGACAATGGTGTTCTGCACCGGCGGACGCACGAAGTCCGGCGCGGAACGGCGGCTTCCCTCTCTGCCCGAAACGGCGTTCGCCTGCATCGGGGACTTTATCGCGGAGAGCCTCGCCGCGGCCTGTGAATACGGGATGCGCGAAATCGTCGTGGCCTGCATGGCGGGGAAATTGTGCAAGTACGCGGCTGGATTTGAGAACACCCATGCCCACAAAGTCAGTCAGGATATGGATCTGTTGCGTGCCGAGGTACGGAAGCACCTGCCCGGGGAAGAAGCCCTGCACGATGCACTGGCGCACAGCGTTTCCGTGCGGGAAGCGCTTCTGTCCATCCCCGAAGCGGATCGGCCCGGTATCCTACGACGCCTCGCCCGCACCGCCCTCGGGCAGTTTGCCCGCCGTTGCGGGGAAGACATCGCGCTGCGGCTGCTCGTCTTCGATTTTGAAGGACAATTCTTATTTGAGGAAAAATGGGGTGAGCAAAAGGAACCGGAGAAAAACGGAAAAATTTTTTCGGGACAAAGCGACCCCTCCCATGCCTCCGCCTCTTCCCCAGAAGCTCCCGCAACAAGGAACGGGGAGCACGTGACCCCCCCTGAAGGTAGCGGAACGATCGGCCTGACGTATTTTCTGGACGGCAAAAAGGATTGAAGGCTATGGACGGCAACGGAATGGATGCGGAAGCTGGGCGCATTGACGTCGTGTCGTGCGGCATCGGCTTTCCGGAGGACGCCGAAACGCTGGGGCTGATCGGACGGGCGGACGTAGTGTATGGTTCTCGGGCGCTGCTGGCCGCGTGCCCTGTAGAAGCCCGCTTGACCCGGATCATCGGCGCGAAAGCCCGTGAGGATGCGGCGAACGCCCTCACCCTGTGCCGGGCCGGGCGGCATGTCGTGGTATTGGCCTCGGGAGATGCGCTGTACCACGGGTTCGGCGGTACGCTTTCCGGCATGGCCCACCCCGATGACACTATTGTGTATCATCCCGGCATTACCGCTTTTCAGGCGCTGTTTCACCGGATCGGCCTGCCGTGGCAGGACGCCCGCCTGTTCAGCGCGCACTCCGGCGAAGCCTTGCCCGCCCGTGCCATTGCCGAAGCCCCGCTTTCCATCGCCTATGCCGGAAGCCGCTATCCCGCCCACGCCATAGCGCAGGCCGTGCTCAAGCTCCATCCCGCGTCCGCCGGGCGCGCCGCCGTCATCGCCGAACGGCTCGGCTCCGCAGAAGAACGCCTCTTTTCAGGCCCGCTGACGGATCTGGCCCGCACGAAATGCGGCCCCACGTCCATCCTGCTTCTGCTCCCGAACCTTTGGCACTGTGTCCCTCATACCGTCGCCCGGATTGCTCACGATACGCGTCCCGATTCCGGCATTCACGGCGATTCCCCCATATCCCACAGCATCCCCGCGCCGATACTCACCCTTGGGCTCCCGGAAGAAGACTATGAACGCGAGAACAACCTGATTACCGCCTCCGATGTGCGGGCGGTGATCCTGTCGCGGCTGCGGCTTCCGGCATGGGGCACGCTGTGGGACATCGGGGCGGGAAGCGGTTCCGTGGGGCTCGAAGCCGCCGGACTGCGGCCCAATCTCAACGTCGTCGGCATCGAGCGCAAACCCGAACGCGGCGCGATCATCGAGCGTAACCGCGCCCGTCTGGGTGTCTCCAATTATACGTTCCACATCGGCGACGCTCTCGAGCTCATCCATGCCTCATCCGCAGACAACCTCCTTTCCTCTCCATACAGCGGAACTCCCGCCGCGCAGCCTCCCCACCAGTCGAAAGTCTTGGGAAAGAGAGGGGAAGGGGAGAGAAGAAGCCTTCTTCAGAAGGGTTTCCTCTCCCCTTCCCCCGGCATCTCCCCCCC
>OWIW01000729.1_pt1 | contig 21351 bp, 20 predicted proteins | sample 2433821 | NCBI WGS metagenome assembly OWIW01 (sample SAMN05065751, study PRJEB22554) | human gut metagenome | biome: ENVO:2100002; feature: ENVO:00000062; material: ENVO:00002003 | host: Homo sapiens | place: USA | reverse complement strand
GATCTACACTTCTAGCTTCGTCGGCAGCGTCAGATGTGTATAAGAGACAGAAGTGTTATAGAAACCTTTGTGCATAGCGTAAAAATAGGCTATACAGAGATTGAGATAACACTTAAAAAAATCAATTCCAAAACGGATTTAATTGGTGGAAGTGGCGGGAATCGAACCCGCGTCCGAAATTAAAGTAACCATAAGCCTCTACAAGCTTAGTTTGCTACTATATTTCGCAGATGTTACTCCCGCAAACAGGGCTAACAAAAGCTATCCTCTATATTTTCCTCCTTGCTTAGAGAAATCACAAAAAGTAATCTGTACTTGGGTGACACCCGGATTCCACGCTCATACAGAAGAAGCGAAGAGGGGTGAGCTGACAATTAAGCAGCTAAAGCGTAATTTCTGTTTCCATCTAAACGATGAGTCGGTCTTTCACAGCGACCAGCCTGACCTGCTACCTATGACCCGATAACCCCGTCGAAACCTTTGCACTCCCATATTCTATTGTAGATTATAGACTATCATATTTTTCAAAATTTTACAAGACTTTTTTTCTTGCTCATGTTATAATACATGCGAAAATTTATAATCATACAAAGAATTTTTTCTATATTATGGAAGGAGGACTCTTTTGAAATTTCGAGAATATTTGCAATTGGCTTTGCCTCTGACAATCTCTACCATCACTCAACCCTTACTAGGTGCTGTCGACACTGCAGTCGTAGGGAGATTGGAAGACTCCGTGTACCTTGGAGGAGTGGCTGTCGGAGCCGTTATTTTTAGCACAATTTATTGGCTTTTTGGTTTTCTGCGTATCAATACTTCCGCCTATTCTGCACAAGCATTAGGCAGTCAAAAAAAAGAAGATAAAATTTCTTCTTATTTCATGCCGGCAGTGATTGCCTTTTTTTTAGGACTTTCCTTTTTAATCTTACAGCTTCCTATTTTCAGCTTAGCACAAAAAATCATGGACTTAAAAACTGTGGATGTCATGGAACAAGCCAACATTTACTATCGTATCCTCATTTGGGGAGCTCCTATGGTTCTTATCGGCTATGTCAATTTGGGATGGCTCATGGGCCAAAAAAAAATCAAACAAAGCATGTTTTTGCAAATTTCTGCCAATATTTTGAATATTATCCTAGATATTCTGTTTGTTCATAAGTGGGGAATGAAAGTGGAAGGGGTTGCTTATGCAACCTTAATCTCTCAATGTTTCTCCTTTGCTGTAGGATTATTTTGGATACATCAAGAGTTGCATCTTTTTTCCCTTTTTTTGAAAGGAATTCATAGTTTCCGAAAATCAGCGGTCACTAAATTTTTTATTGCCAATACCGATTTGATGATACGAACTATCTGTTTGCTGACTATGACAAATATGTTTGTTTCCAAAGGCTCTGATTTTGGAAAGGATATTTTAGCTGCAAATTCTCTTTTATTCCAAATTCAATATATTATTTCCTACTTCTTTGACGGCTTTGGAAATGCCTCCAGTATTTTGGCAGGAGAAAGCAAAGGGAAAAAAGACAAAGCAATGTTTCGTTCTCTTATGAAAGTATCCAATCAAGCAATTGTAGGAGTAAGTCTTTTCTTATTTACTGTGATAAGTATTTATCCGAAGGGAGTCATTTCTATTTTTACCTCGCTTCCGGAGATACAAAATTTTGCCGAAATTTACTACTTCTGGATTCAAATTTTTCCTTTTATCATAGGAGTTGGACTTGTATACTATGCTATTTTTATCGGAATCAGTAATACGAGCGATATTCGAAATTCCATGTTGTTTTCTTTGAGTCTCTTTTTACTCTCCTATTACTATATTATTCCAAGATTCGAAAATCACGGGCTTTGGCTCTCTTTTTTGATCTTTAGTTTCGGTCGAAGTATTTATCTATTTATTTGCATTCGAAAGAAAAATATGTTAAAATTTTGAGTAGATTTTTGAAAAGTGTAAGGAGGCTATTGTGTCAGGACATAGTAAGTGGAATAATATCCAACATAGAAAAGGAGCTCAAGATAGAAAAAGAGCTAAATTGTTTACAAAATTCGGAAGAGAATTGACTATTGCTGCAAAAGAAGGAGGGGGAGACCCCAGCTTCAATCCGAGATTACGTTTGGCAATTGAAAAAGCAAAGGCCGGAAACATGCCAAAAGATATTTTAGAAAGAGCCATAAAAAAAGGAACCGGAGAATTAGAAGGTGTTGATTTTACAGAAATTCGATATGAAGGATATGGACCTGCAGGAACTGCCTTTATCGTCGATGTAGTGACAGACAATAAAAATCGTTCCGCTTCCGAAGTAAGAACCGTCTTTTCAAGAAAAGGTGGAAACTTAGGAGCTGATGGGGCTGTCTCTTGGATGTTTAAAAAATTAGGAATCATTGAAGTGGCTTCAGAAGGATTGGACTTGGATGAATTTATGATGGCTGCCTTGGAAGCAGGAGCGGAAGATGTTACCGATGAAGGAGATAGTTTTGAAGTGGTGACGGATTATACCCAATTACAAACTGTTGCGGAAAACTTAAAAGCAGCCGGATATACGTATACGGAAGCTGAAATCTCTATGGTACCGGATAATAAAGTAGAAATCACGGATTTGGAAACAGCAAAAAAAGTAATGCTATTATTTGATTCTTTAGATGATTTGGATGATGTACAAGAAGTGTATTCTAATTTTAATATTCCAGAAGAATTATTAAAGCAATTGGATTAAAGCATAAGATGACAATAAAATAAAAAGCAAAGGAGGTTTTTATGGAACAATATCATTCTGCTCTGTATCAAGGATTGGACCCTAAGAAATATAAAGGTCTAAAAACTTTAGGAATTGTGACAGTTCATGACCTCCTTTATTCTTTTCCGAGAGCCTATGACAATCGTTCCAATCTTAAGACAATTGCAGAACTACATCAGGAAGAGTATGCGGTTCTTCATGCAAAACTGTTACATGTATACACCACTCCTACCAGAAGCGGAAAAAGAATGACAAAGGCAACTGCCAGTGACGGAAGCGGTCTCATCGAAATTCTTTGGTTTGGTATGCCCTATCTTCAAAAATCTTTAAAATTACAGGAAGAATATATTTTTATCGGAACTGTCAAACGTAGTATGGGGACTTTTCAAATGACAAATCCTGAATTCAAACTTTCAAAAGGACAAAAAATGCAGGGAGAAATTTTACCCATTTATAGTACCCATAAAAATCTTTCTCAAAATCGTTTTCGAAAATATATGCGGGAAGTTTTATCTCTTACAGAAAGTTCCCTTGCTGAAAATATTCCGGAAGAACTTTGTCAAAAATATAAAATTTTAGAAAGAAAACAAGCCCTTTGGGAAATCCATTTTCCAAGCTCTGAAAAAACATTGGAGGAGGCAAAAAGACGTTTTGCCATTGAAGAACTTCTGATCATCGAAATGGGAATTTTAAAAAATCGTTTTTTAACAGATTCTCTCGCATCCCCGCTCTATCATTTAAAAGGAGAGAAAACTCTTGTGAGACAATATTTGGACTCTCTTCCTTTTCCATTGACAAGGGCTCAGAAAAAAGTAATTACAGAAATTTATAAAGACCTGGAGCAAGGAAGAATTGTAAACCGTCTTGTTCAAGGAGATGTGGGAAGTGGAAAGACAATCGTGGCTATGATTCTTTTGTTATATATGATAGAAAATGGTTATCAAGGAGCTTTCATGGCTCCCACAGAAATTTTAGCGACCCAACACTATTTGGGAGTTTCTTCTAAAATGAAAGAGTTGGGCTTACGTGTAGAACTTTTAACGGGAAGTATTCGCGGCAAAAAGAGAAACGAATTGCTAACTGCATTAGGAGAAGGAAAAATTGACTTATTGATTGGAACACATGCCTTGTTGGAAGAAGAAGTGAGTTTTCATCAACTTGGTTTCATTGTCATTGATGAACAACATCGTTTCGGAGTTTTACAACGTCAAAAATTGCGTGAAAAAGGGATTTTAACCAATTTACTCGTGATGACGGCAACCCCGATTCCTCGTTCTTTGGCTCTTAGTATCTATGGAGATTTGGACGTTTCTATTTTAGACGAACTTCCTCCTGGAAGAAGTCCTATCAAGACAAAATGGATTGCTTCCGAGGAAGAAATGGAGAAAATGTATTCTTTTATTCGAAAGCAATTGCAGCAAGGGAGACAGGCTTACTTTGTAGCTCCTCTCATTGAGGAAAGTGATAAACTAGTCTTACACTCCATTCTGGAAGTGGAAAAAAAAATCAGAGAGAAACTTTCCGACTATAACATTTCTATTTTGCACGGACGAATGAAAAGTGCGGAAAAAGAGGAAATTATGCGGCAATTCCAGCAGAAAGAAATCGATATTTTAGTATCCACGACTGTGATTGAAGTGGGAATTGATGTTCCCAATGCTGTCATTATGACCATACTGAATGCCGAACGATTTGGACTTTCCGCTCTTCATCAGCTACGAGGGAGAGTGGGGCGAGGAAACAGTGCTTCTTTTTGTTTTTTAATTTCCAAGACGCAAAATGAAAGCTCCAAACAGAGATTAAAAATCATGGAAGCGACACAAGACGGTTTTGTGATCGCAGAAGAAGATCTAAAAATGAGAAATGCCGGAGAAATTTTCGGACTGCGCCAAAGCGGACTCTCTGATCTCCGATTTATCAATTTATTGCATGATGTCAAAACAATCAAATTAGTTCGAGACGAATGTATGGCATATTTACGAAAATATCAAGGAAAGATTTTACTTCCCGCTTTGAAAGAAGATATTTTTCAAAAGTTTAAAGACAGTGTTCAAAAAGATTAAAAACTGTGATAGAATAGAGATGGAAAAAATTGAAAAATATGGAGGAAAAAGTAAAATGAGATTTAGTAAAGCGTATATCAAAACGCTAAAAGAAACCCCAAAAGAAGCAGAAATTATCAGTCATCAATTACTGCTACGAGCTGGAATGATTAAAAAACTGGCAAGTGGATTATATACCTATCTGCCTTTGGGATTTCGAACTCTAAAAAAAGTGGAAAATATTATTCGAGAGGAAATGGATAGAGCCGGTTCTCAAGAATTGCTGATGCCCGTGTTACAACCGGCGGAACTTTGGCGGGAAAGTGGAAGATGGAATGTCATGGGAGAAGAAATGGTTCGATTAAAGGACAGGCATCAACGAGATTTTGTATTAGGACCGACGAATGAAGAAGTCATTACAGACATTGTCAGAAATGACATTTCTTCTTACAAATCTTTGCCCATAAACTTGTATCACATCCAAACCAAAGTCCGAGATGAAAGAAGACCTCGATTCGGGTTGATGAGATCTCGAGAGTTCATCATGAAAGATGCTTACTCCTTTCATACTTCTCAAGAATCCTTAGACGAAGAATTTGAAAATATGAAAAATACCTATACCCGAATTTTTGAAAGATGCGGTTTAAAATTCAGACCGGTAGAAGCGGACTCGGGAGCCATTGGAGGAAGCGGATCTCAAGAATTTCATGTGTTGGCAGAATCAGGAGAAGATGAAATTATTTATTCCGACGGATGCTCCTATGCTGCGAATGTAGAAACAGCCGTGAGTAAAGTTGAAAATCCTCCAAAAGAAGAAGAAAAAGAAATTCGTTTGGTTTCTACACCGAATATTTCCACGATCGAAGATCTATCGAACTTTTTAAAAGTTCCGAAACATAAAACGGTCAAAGCGATGATGTACAAAGATTTAGGAACAGACCGGTTTGCGATGGTACTGATTCGAGGAGATTTTGAAGTCAATGAAGTTAAATTGAAAAATGCCTTGGATGCAGTTGCAATTGATTTGGCAAGTGATGAAGAAATAGAAGTCTTAGGTTTCACAAAAGGATATATCGGTCCTTATGGACTTCAAAATAAAAATTTCACTTTGATAGTGGATCCTACTGTCTTAGGAGTATCGAACCATATTCTAGGAGGAAACCAAAAAGACTCTCACTATATCAATGCAAACTATGGAAGAGATTATACAGCCGACATGATAAAAGACATTCGCCTGGTAAAAGCGGGAGAAGATTGTCCAAAATCGAATGGAAAATTGCACAGTGCCCGTGGAATCGAATGTGGACATATTTTTAAGCTTGGAGACAAATATTCTAAAGCTTTGGGAGCAAGCTACTTGGATGAAAAAGGAGAGTCCAAAATTATGCTGATGGGTTGCTATGGAATCGGAGTAGGAAGAACTATGGCAGCTGCGATTGAACAAAATTATGACGAGAATGGAATTATTTGGCCGACAGCCCTTGCCCCTTATCTGGTGGATGTGATTCCTGCCAATATTAAAAATACAGAACAAATGAAATTGGCAGAAGAAATTTATGAAAACTTAAACAAAGAGCACTTGGATGCCATGATAGATGATAGAGATGAAAGACCTGGATTTAAGTTCAAAGATGCAGATTTAATTGGCTTTCCATTTAAAATCATCTGTGGAAAAAAAGCAGCAGAAAACATTGTAGAGTTAAAAATTCGAAAAACCGGAGAAACTTTAGAAGTTTCTGCAGATGAAGTAATTCCTACGATAAAAGAATTACAAACACGATACTAAACAAGAAAGGAACTCTCTTCTCGAAAGCAGAAGTTCCTTTTTCTCTATTATCCGGATAGGAGGAAATTTCATGAAAGACAAAATTCAAACATTCAAAACATATATCAAAGAAAAAAAATATCTTTTAGCTACCATAGAAGTATTGCAATGGGAATTGGAGACTTTAGCTCCCAAACAGGGACAAGAATATCTATCCGAAGTCTTAGCCTATGTGAGTATGAAAGATTATGAGTTAAGCACTTCTGAAGCCTTTCAAACTCTAGTAAGCGAGTTGTTAGAAAAGAAAAGTTCCTTCGATTTGCTATTACAAAAAGAGTTGGAAGAGGTTGCAGAAGAAATAGAAAAGATGAAAAAAATTCCTGCAGACGAATATCGAGATTATGCAGAATTATGTGCTAAAAATCAGGGAGTCTGGGAAGAGGCCAAACAAAAAAATGATTTCAGTCTTGTAGAAGGGAATTTGACAAAAATCTTTGATTATAATCGAAAATTTGCAAACTATTTGCGAAAAGAGGAAAAAACTCTTTATGATGTATTGCTGCGAGATTACGAGAAAGGAATGACCTGTGAAAAATTAGATGTCTTCTTTGCAAGCTTGAAAGCGGAAATTGTTCCTCTTCTCCATAATATTCAAAAAACAAAAAAGAAACATTTCTCTTTTCTGACAGCTCCTGTTCCGAAAGAAACTCAAAAACAATTTTGTTGCTTTCTTGCAGAGTATTTAGGCTTTGATTTTGAACGAGGAATTTTAGCAGAAAGTGAACATCCTTTCACTCTGAATATCAACAAAAAAGATGTGAGAATTACGACAAAATATATAGAACATTTACCTTTTTCTTCTATTTTCAGTACCATTCATGAAACGGGACATGCTCTCTATGAGCAACAAATTGGAGAAGAACTTCTTTCCAGCCTACTGGGATCCGGAGGCAGCATGGGCTTGCATGAATCCCAATCTCGTTTTTGGGAAAATGTCATAGGAAGAAGTTTAACATTTTGGAAAGAACTATATCCTCAATTACAAAAAAAATTTCCTAGTCTAGAGCATATCTCCTTAGAAGAATTCTATGAAGCAATCAATCAGGTGGAAGCTTCCTTCATACGAACGGAAGCGGACGAATTGACCTATTGTCTCCATATTATGCTACGTTATGAGCTTGAAAAATCATTAATAGAAGGAAATCTTTCCGTCAAAGAATTGCCAAAAGCTTGGAAGGAAAAAATGAGAGAGTATTTGGGAGTGGAAGTCTCCAACAATCAGGAGGGAGTTTTGCAAGACGTCCATTGGTTTGCCGGTTTAATTGGATACTTTCCATCTTATGCCCTAGGGAATGTCTATGCCTCTCAACTCTTTCATAGTATGAAACAAGATTTGGATTTAACAGAGTATTCCCAAGAAACGATCCGAAAAATTCGTCTTTGGTTTGGAGAAAACATTCATCAATATGGGAAATGTAAAACAACTACGGAGCTAATTCGAGAAATCACAGGGGAAGACTTAAATCCAAGCTATTATATTCAATACTTAAAAGAAAAATACGAAGCACTTTACTTCTAAGAGATAAAGGAGTCAGCATGAAAAAAATAATCTCTCTATTGCTTTTTATCTGTTTCCATTTTGCTCTTTTGTCCGCTGATTTTGAAATCGTACATTTAGACATCCAAGCAAAACTGGAGGAAAATGCCAGTTTAAAGGTGAGAGAAGAGCTCACATATCGTGTTGGAGAAATCAATGGAGTCCTTTTCGATTTAGATGCTAAGGGGAATGGTCCCCTTCGTGCCTTATCCGTCTATGCTACCGATGAAGAAGGGAATTTTCAGCAAATTCCTCAGAATCATTTGGACATCAGAGAAGAAGATGAACTTTATCATATTAAGGTCTATGCCAAAACAGAAAACCGACTTCGAAAATTTGCCTTTGTCTATGAATTAGAAGGAGGGGCAAAGTTATATCAAGATATTGCAGAACTTAATCGGGTTTTCGTGGGAAAGAATTGGCAAGCTCCCATTGAAAAAGTTCGAATAACAATTTCTTTGCCTATTAGTGTTCCTTCAGATTCCATTCATGCCTATGGTCATGGTCCCTTAACCGGAAATATCAAACTGGAAGCTAACACAGTATCTTATGAACTTGATAATTATTATCCCGGAGATTTTATAGAAGCCCATATTTTATTCGGACCACAGGGCTTATCTCAAGTTCCCAACTCTTTGAGAGTACCAGAAGATGCAAAGGAACGTTTATTGGCAGAGGAAAAAGCTTGGGCAGAAGAAGCCAATGCTCAACGGGAAAAGTTTCAAAAATTGGAAAAACAAGGTTACTTTGCCTTTGCTATGGAGGCTTTCTTGCTTGCTGTATATTTTATTTTCGTAAGATTCGTATTGAGGAAGGCAAAAAAAATATCACAAGAATTGCCGGAATATCTCCGAGAACTCCCAACAGACGACAGGCCCGCAATTGTGGGAAATTTATTTCAAGCCGAAGATTCTGTCAAAATATTTGCAACTATCATGGATTTGGTGAGAAAAAAGTATTTCCAATTGGAAGTGCAGGGCAAAGAACAAATACTGCGTAAAATTTCCCCTGAAAAAAATGAACTTTCCCTAACCCTGTATGAACAAGAAATCGTGGAAATTTATCTTCATCAGTTGGGAGATGGAATACAGGTCAATTTATCTCAAATCGCAAAACAAAAATTCTCAAAATCTCTTTCTCAAAGAATACTAGGCTGGAATACTTTAGTGAAAAGAGAATATTTTGCGAAAGGCTACGGAAATTCCAAAAGTCCTCTCATCATTTTGGGAGTTTTGTGTTGTTTTCTATTTTTGTTGATGAGTATTGCTTCCTTTGTATTCTTTCAGCAAATACAGTTTTTATTTCTTATTCCGATTCTTTTTGCTTTTTTATTTCCCTATACTCTAAATTCGAAATTTCCAAATCCAAAGACAGCGGAAAGCATAGAGAAATGGAAAGCTTTTAAAAGATTTTTGGAAGATTATAGCTTATTACGAGAAGCTAAGATTACTTCCATTTATCTATGGGAACACTATTTTGTCTATGCTTTGGTTTTAGGTGTGGCGGATAAGGTGGCGAAAGCCTATCAATTTGCTTTGGAAAAGGGAGAGATTTCTTTTCCAGCGGGAGGAAATGCCTTCTATTATGCTCCTTGTTTATATTCCTATATCAAACAACCGAGCTTGCAACAACAGATTCAAAAAACATATCAACGCTCTTATCAGTCTATTGCAAGATCCACTTCTTCTTCCGGTATGGGACGAGGAGGAGGATTTAGCGGAGGTTCTTCCGGAGGTGGAGGAAGCAGAGGCGGAGGCGGAGCTTTTTAAGAAACATTTTTTAATTACTTAAGGAGGTATTTTATGACTGCCATCATCATTATCTTAGGTCTTATTCTTTTTCTTGGATTCCTGGCTATTTCTTTTAAAAATAAATTTGTCATCTTACTGAGTCGAGTTAAAAATGCTTGGAGTCAAATTGATGTACAATTACAAAGAAGATTTGATCTCATTCCTAACTTAGTAGAAACCGTCAAAGGATACGCAACTCATGAAAAAGGAACCTTAGAAGCTGTCATTGCAGCAAGAAATCAATATATAGCAGCAGGAACTGTGCAGGAAAAAATGGAGGCAAATAATCAATTAACAGCTGTGCTTCGTCAATTATTTGCAGTTTCGGAAGCCTATCCCGATTTGAAAGCCAATGCCAATTTTTTACAACTACAAGAGCAACTGAAAGAAGTGGAAGATAAAGTTGCCTATGCCAGACAATTTTACAACGATACCGTGACAAAATACAATCAAAGTATTCAATTATTTCCGGCAAGTATCTTCGCAGCTTTTTTCCACTATGGCGAAGAAACTTTATTTCAAGCAACGGCAGGAGCCCAAGAAGCACCAAAAGTAAAATTTTAAAAGGAGAGTTTTAACTATGTCAAATGTCTATGAAGAATCATTGAAATTACATGAAGCAAATCGAGGAAAATTATCTGTTACTTCAAAAGTAAGTGTAAAAAATCGTGAAGATTTAAGCTTAGCCTACTCTCCCGGAGTAGCAGAACCTTGTCGAAAAATTCAAGAAAAAAAAGAAGAGGTATACCGTTATACTTCTCGTGGAAATATGGTAGCTGTCGTCACAGACGGGACTGCCGTATTGGGTCTGGGAGATATTGGTCCGGAAGCGGCTCTTCCTGTTATGGAAGGAAAAGCTGTTCTTTTTAAAGAATTTGGTGGAGTGGATGCCTTTCCTATCTGCTTGGATACAAAAGATACAGAAGAAATTATCGCTACCGTCAAAAGAATTGCTCCCGGCTTTGGAGGAATCAATTTGGAAGATATTTCTGCCCCTCGTTGTGTGGAAATTGAAACTCGTTTAAAAGAAGAATTAGATATTCCTGTCTTTCATGATGATCAACACGGAACAGCCATTGTGGTAGTTGCAGGACTTATCAACGCTCTAAAACTGGTACATAAAAAAGTAGAAGAAATTAAAGTGGTCATCAATGGAATTGGGGCAGCAGGAAGCTCCATTGCAAAATTGATTTTACAATTAGGGGTTCCCGGAAAAAATATGCTATTGGTTGGAATAGATGGAATTTTAAATCGAAACACCTCTGAGGATTACAACCAACTTCATAAAGAATTGGCGTTTCGTACCAATGATGCCTGTCAAACAGGAAATTTAAAAGATGCTCTGCAGGAAGCAGATGTGTTTATCGGAGTTTCGGTAGGTGGAATTGTTTCTCCGGAAATGATAAAAACCATGAACCGGGATGCGATTGTATTTGCTATGGCAAACCCTACTCCCGAAATTATGCCGGAGGAAGCAAAAAAAGCGGGGGCTCGTATTGTAGGAAGCGGAAGATCGGATTATCCGAATCAAATCAACAATGTTCTTGTCTTTCCGGGACTTTTTAAAGGAGCTTTACGAGCAAAATCAAAAAAAATTACGGAAGAAATGAAAATGGCAGCGGCTGTCGGATTGGCAAAGTTAATTTCGGAGGAAGAATTGAAAGAAGATTATATTATTCCCGGAGCTTTTGATCCGAGAGTTGCAGAAACGGTAGCGAAGGAAGTAGAAAAAGTAGCAAAAGAACAAGGAATTTGTCGTGAATAAAATAGAAAGGGTATTCTTACAATGAAAATAGCAATGTTAGGTAGCGGTAGTGGTGGAAATGCAAGCTATGTTGAGGAAAATGGATATGGAATCCTGATTGATGCCGGTTTCAGCTGCAAAAAAATAGAGGAGAGATTAGCTTCCATTGGAAAAGCGGCAGAAAACGTTAAAGCTCTCTTAATTACCCACGAACATACGGATCATATCTCAGGAGCAGGGGTTTTGGCACGAAAATACGATATTCCTATCTATATCAGTCCTGAGAGTTTAGAAGCTTGCAAACAAAAATTAGGAAAGATTGCAGAAAATCAAATTCATTGTATTCAAAAAGATTTTTTTCTCAATGAAAATATCTATGTCAAAGCTTTTGATGTCATGCACGATGCCGTTCGAACTTTAGGCTTTCACATCGAAACGGCTTCTCAAAAGAAAATTGCAATTTCTACGGATATCGGCTATATTACCAATCTGGTGAGGGAAGCCTTTCAAGATGTAGATGCTGCAATTTTGGAAAGCAACTACGACTACAATATGCTGATGAACGGTCCTTATCCTTGGGATTTGAAAGCAAGAGTAAAAGGGATAAATGGACACTTATCCAATAACGATGCTGCTAAATTTATTCGAGAAATGTATACAAAGAAGTTACAGAAAATATTTCTGGCTCATGTAAGCAAAGATAGCAATCATCCAAATATCATTCATGAAACCATGGAGTTGGAATTTGAAAAGTATTCTCGAAAACCGAATTATGAAATCAGTTCTCAAAATACAGCCACAAAACTTTTTGAGATAAAATAAGGAGAGCTTATGTTAGAAAAAAATGATTTATGGGAAGACTTGAAGTATGGAGCTTCCAATATTGGAAATACTATCTTAAAACCTCATCAATTGGAAGTACTGATTGGAGGAGGAAATCCCGATGCCGATATTCTTATTTTAGGAGATGATCCTGAACTTTATCTGAATGAAAATTTAAAAACGCAAAAAGGTTCTTCCGGAGAATTTCTTTACCTCCTATTGGAATTCTGTGGCATTCAAAAGGAGGATATCTATGTCTCTACATTGACCAAAAGAAATGCTCGCTTGAAAGATTATATGCCGGAAGACTATGAGAAATTAAAAGAGCTCTTAATTTGCCAAATAGGACTTCTTGCTCCGAAAGTGATTGTCTGCCTGGGTTATGAAGCCGCTCAAATGCTACTGGAAAAAGAAATTGTCTTAGAAGAAGCTCGACAGGAAGTATTTTCTTGGAAAGCGGGAATTCAAGTCCTTGTCACCTATGATGTAAATACTGTCAAAAAAGCAAGAGCTGAATTAGGAAAAAAAGCAAAACTGGCTTTGGAATTCCGAAATGATTTAAAAAAATTGGAATATTTCAAGTAAAAACAGTGAAGAAGGAATTATGAAGAGCAAAACAACACTCACCCTTTAGATATGAATATTAGAAAATTACAATAAAAATTGGGGAATTCTGATAATTTCTATATTGAAACTATCCATGAAATAGGATATAGCCGGTATATTTACTGTGAGTATCATTTTCACTATAACGTGCTTCCACATAATTATGTGGAAGCTTTTAGCATTAGATAAAAAATTCACCGTTTATCCTTGTTCAAAACAATTCCCCAAATTAAAAATTTATAGTGGACTCTTCTGGAAGAAAAAATATTGTCCTTGAGAAAATATCAATAAAAATATTTCAGTTATAAAAATCAACATTTTTATTTATTTTTTTACGTCCACGCTATCATTCCTAAGTTAATTTTGTAAACATTCAAAGGATAGGAGAGTATTCTATATTTTTTCTTTGACAAAGTCATTGGGAAATCCAATACAGTAATAAACGATTATTTCTATAATTGATTCATAATATCTTCGTCTATTTTAAAGCAATGTTTTTCCTCAGGGAATTTTCCCTTTTGTACTTCTTCGATATATTTTTGAATTCCTTCCACAACTTGTTCTCCAATGTTTGCATATCTCTTCATAAACTTTGCTGAAAACTCTCCATAAAGCCCTAACATATCATGGTAAACTAAGACTTGTCCATCACAGTCCGCTCCTGCTCCAATTCCTATGGTAGGAATGGATAGAAGTTCCGTAATCTTTTTAGCAAGAGCATCCGGTACACATTCCAATACAACTGCAAAAGCACCTGCTTCTTGTACTGCGAAAGCATCTTCTATTAATTTTTTGGCAGAGTCTAAACTTTTTCCTTGTACTCTGAATCCTCCCAGGGCATTGATTGCTTGTGGAGTTAATCCAATATGGGCACACACAGGAATTTTAGCTGCAACAATGGCTCGAATCACATCACAGACTTCTTTTCCTCCCTCTAATTTTACACAATTTGCCCTTCCTTCTTGGACTAATCTTCCGGCATTTAAAACAGCATCCCGTATCCCGGTATTGTACGCTAAAAATGGTAAATCTCCTATAATTAAAGCATTTTTAGCTCCTTTGGAAACAGCGGCAGTATGGTGTATCATATCTTCCATCGTGACACGAATCGTATCCTCATATCCTAACATAACCATTCCAAGAGAATCCCCTACAAGAATGGCATTGACTCCTGCAGTGTCCACAAGTTTTGCCATGGAATAATCATAGGCGGTTAACATAGTCAGTTTCTTTCCTTTATTTTTTGCCTCTTGAAAGCTTAGTACAGTATTTTTCATTGATTTCATTCTCCTTTAACATAGTTTGTAGTGCTTGATAATTTTGAGTAGGATTTTTTTCCATAGCAATCTTGGAAAGTTCTAAACTCAACAGACGATATAGTATTTCTACTTCAATATCTTTATTTTCTTGAAACAAAGAAAGATGTTTTTGAAGAGTTCCCAAATCATTTCTTTCCACGGGACCCGTTAAAGAATACTTGGGACCTTGCTGTAAAAAAGTCCTAAGATTTTCTTGAGCCAATATCGAAAGAGCTTTTAAACTTTCTTTTTCCGTGAAATGACAGGACATTAAGAGTCTGATGGCTATATTTCCAAGAGAAATTACAAAATTGCTCATAAAAACGGAAGCTGCATGATAGGCCCTTTTATCTGTTTTTTCCAATACTTTATAAGAATTTTTCGCTTCTTTCAGGATAGACTCCCAAGATTGAACGGCAAGAGGATTTCCTTCTAGGGTAAAAAAAGCAGCTCGAAGTTTCTCAACATTCAATTTTCTATTGTGGATTGCCATAAGTGGATGTAGAGAACAAACATAGGCTCCATAGTTTTTAGCATTTTCAAATATATCGGAGCTAAGCGACCCACTGCAATGGCAAATCATTTTTTCTTTGATATTCATTTGTGTAAGTTTTTTCCAAATTTTTGAAATTGTGTCATCCGGTGTTGTAATCATAAGAATATTACTTTCCTGAACAAGTTCTTCTATTGTAGAAAAAACTTTGGAACAAGTGTATTGTGCTGAAAAAAGAGAGCTTTCAACACTTCTACTATAATAACCCGTTATTTGACAATTCCGCAACTTAGAAAAATAGTTCCCCAAAGAACTTCCCACTTTTCCTGCTCCAATAATTCCTATCTTGTACATATATCATTCCTTGTACGACGCAGACTTGCAAAAATAGAGCCCGCAATATTATGCCAAACACTAAAAATAGCTCCGGGAATCGTTGCTATAGGATTGGCAGCAAAATTTGTCAGAGCCAGGTTAATAGCCAATCCGCTATTTTGCATAGAAACTTCAATGGCTACAGCTGTTTCCTTTTTATGAGATAATCTGAAAAATCTTGAAACGATCATTCCAAGTAAAAGTCCCAATAAATTATGTAATATAACAACCACCAAAATCAAAAGAGCAGAATGTAATAATTTTTCAGAATTTAAGGCTACAATTGCACTGATCAATAAAACAATGGCTGTAATAGAAACTAAAGGAAGAACATTTTTAGATTTTTCTACTTGTCTCGGAAACAAATAATTGATGAAAATTCCTAAAGTAATCGGAAGTAATACTATTTTTACCGTAGATAACAACATGGCGAAAAAATGGACTTCTACCCATTTATCCGCTAAGATGTAAACTAAAAATGGAGTCATGATGGGAGCAAATAAAGTAGAAACCATAGTCATCCCTACGGAGAGAGGAACATCTCCATCTGCAATGTAAGTAATTACATTGCTTGCCGTTCCACCGGGACAACAGCCCACCAAAATAACTCCCAAAGCAATATCCGGCGGTAAATAAAAAACTTTAGATAAGCAATAAGCCAATGCTGGCATAATTGTATATTGAGCAATACAGCCTATTGTAATTTCCCTAGGACGTTTACACAAAATTTTGAAATCTTCTACACTGATAGTCAATCCCATTCCAAACATGGCAACTCCTAACAAAGCGGCACTGTAAGAATTTGCCCAAAAAAATAAGGTAGGGTGAAAAAAAGCCAAAATGGAAAAAGCAATAATAATATAAGAAACATTAGAAGCTAATTTCCTGCTTATATTTTGAATGGTCATTTCTATGCCTCCTCTAAAATAAAATTATCAATCAATCTCGTTTTTCCAACATAAACAGCCATAGCAAATAATGTATTTTTTCCAATAATCGTCGTTTCTTTCAAGGTATCTAAATCCACTGCTTCTATATAGTCAATTTTTGTATTTGGAGTAGAACGAATTATTTCTTTCATTTCTGCAAGAATAGGAGCTGTTGTCATTCCTACTTTTACCTTCTTTTGAGCAGCAAAAATCGCCTTGCTCAAACTAAGAGCATGAATTCTTTCTTTCGGACTTAAATATACATTTCTAGAAGATTTTGCTAAGCCGTCTTTCTCTCGGACAATGGGACATCTTCTCAGTTGTACTCCAAAGTTTAAATCCTTTACCATTTTTTGAAGAATATAGAATTGTTGAGCATCTTTTTGCCCAAAATATGCATAATCGGGAGTTACAATATTGAACAATTTGGAAACAACAGTACAAACTCCTGCAAAATGGATGGGTCTGGTTTTTCCACATAGAATTTCTGAAATTTCAACAACTTTCACAGAAATTTTCGGATTGGAGTACATTTCTTCTACTTCCGGAGCAAAAATTAAATCTACTCCATGAGCCTCACAGAATACAATATCTTTCTCCAAATCTCTTGGATATACGGAATAATCTTCATTTTCTCCAAATTGCGTTGGATTCACAAAAATGGAAACAACAACAAAATCACTTTCTTTTCTAGCGGCATCCATTAAACTACCATGCCCCTCATGTAAAAATCCCATACTGGGAACAAGCCCGATTGATTTCCCCATCTTTTTTTGAGCAGAAATACTCTCTCTTACTTCTGATATTGTTTTTACTACTTTCATTTTGTTCTCCTTTCAATTTTTTTATTCTGAAACAAGAGTAACAAATTTATTTTAAAAAAGCAAATTTCCGGAAAGTTGTCCTGTTATGTCCTTTTATTAAAAAAGCACTCAAAGAACAGCTTTTTACTGAAACTTGAGTGTTTTTTCAAAAATTAAATGAAATTTTAGCATCATCCTCAACAGGAATTCCTCCAACAACAATATCATTTGGAATCTCTGCTCAAGAATAAAAAAGAAAAAATCATAGAATATGTTTATGTTTCTCCAAAAGTTTTAATAGAATAGAGATTCCCTCCTGTATTTGTTCTTTTTGCAAGCTTGCATATCCCAAAAGAAAAATCGAATTTTGAGAAGGCTTATCTTGAAAATAATATTCACGTATCGAATATATACGAACATAGTGTTTTCGACACTCTTCTAAAAATTTCTCCTCATCTAAAAAGTAAGGAAAACTTAACAGCAAATGAAGGCCGGCATCGGCTCCTAAAATTGTAATATTTGTTTTTTTAAAACATTGTACAACGAACTCTCTTTTCTGTTTATAAAGGGTTCTCATACGATTTAGATGCTTTACAAAATGTCCTTCTGCAATGAACTTATATAATATTTTTTGACTTAATGTGGAAACCGGACAAATAAAATAAGGAAGTTTTTTTTCATAAATATTTAGTAAATTTTTAGGTAATACCATATAGCTTACTCGGATAGCCGGGCTGATAGACTTCGAAAAACTTCCCATGTAAATCACTTTATCTTTTTGATCAATAGCTTTTAGAGCAGGAATGGGTCTCCCATTGTATTTAAATTCACTGTCATAATCATCTTCTACAATATAATGTTCTTCGGAAGAATTTGCCCAATGTAAAAGTTCATTTCTACGCTGAATAGGCATAATAACTCCGGTAGGGAATTGGTGTGAAGGAGTGATACAGGCAATCTGAATCCTTTGCTTTTTCAATTCTTCCACCATAATTCCAGATTCATCTAAAGAAATCGGATAAAATTCTATTTGATTGGATGCAAATAATTCTCGTAACATCTTATAACCGGGATTTTCTAGACCATAAAATTTTTTTTCAAATATTTTAAAAATAATATAGAAGAGGTATTCTATTCCGGAACTAATGATAATTTGACTCGGATTGACAGAAAAACCTCTGGAATTTACTAAGTACTGACAAATACTTTCCCGAAACGGAAAATATCCTTGAATATCTCCCTGAAATAAGAGATCCTCATTCTGTTCTTCATAAATATCCCGTGTAATTCTTTTAAAAACGGTTTTAGGAATACTTCGAGCATCTACTCCGGAGTAAGCAAAGTCATACTTTATTTTCTGTATATTTTCCTCTTTTGCCTTATGTTCACAAAGAAAAGGAGTTGTTAGCATATTTTCAACATTGGAAACAAAATAACCTCGCCTTTCTATCGAATAAATGTAGCCTTCTTCCAATAAAAGATATAGAGCGTTCTGAACTGTACTTTGACTAATATGATAGTGTTCCATAAAATTTTTTTTCGAAGGAAGCCTCTCATCCGCACGAAAATTTCCATTTTGAATTTGTTTCTTAATTTCTGTATACATCTGAATGTATAGAGGAGTTTTACTATTATTGTCTAAAGGGAATATCATCATTTTTCTGACCTCATAAATTTTTTTTATTCTGATACTTTATTTAATGTCAGTATACGACTATACTATAGAAAAGTCAATGAAAACAAAGGGAGGAAAAAAGATGGATATGATTACAAAATTTAATGGTGGAGTCATTATGGATGTAACGAATGTAGAGCAAGCAAAGATTGCAGAAGAAGCCGGTGCAGTCGCTGTTATGGCTTTGGAAAGAGTCCCAGCCGATATTCGAGCAGCCGGAGGAGTTTCAAGAATGAGTGACCCTAAAATGATTCGAGAAATTATGGCAGCAGTCAAAATTCCTGTTATGGCAAAAGTAAGAATTGGGCATTTCGTGGAAGCTGAAATTTTGGAAGCTATTGGTATTGATTTTATTGATGAATCAGAAGTATTATCTCCTGCCGACAATGTGTACCATGTAAATAAAAATGAATTCAAAACTCCGTTTGTATGTGGGGCAAGAAATTTAGGAGAAGCCCTACGAAGAATTTGTGAAGGAGCAAAGATGATTCGTACCAAAGGAGAAGCGGGAACAGGAGATGTTGTACAAGCAGTTTCTCATATGAGGCAAATTATGAAAGAAATAAACACAGTGAAAGCTTTACGAGAAGACGAATTATATGTTATGGCGAAAGACTTACAAGTCTCTTATGAATTGGTAAAATATGTTCATGAAAACGGAAGATTACCCGTACCTAATTTCTCAGCAGGAGGAGTCGCAACTCCGGCAGATGCAGCCTTAATGAGAAGATTGGGGGCTGATGGAGTTTTTGTAGGAAGTGGAATTTTTAAATCTGGAGACCCTAGAAAACGAGCAAAAGCTATTGTAGAAGCAGTCCAAAATTATAAAAATCCTGAAATAATTGCAAAAGTATCTGAGAATTTAGGAGAAGCCATGGTAGGAATCAACGAAGAAGAAATTAAAGTAATCATGGCGGCACGAGGAGTTTAAAAATTCTAATACCTGTAAAATGATAAGAAAGGGCTGTTACAAATTGATGATTTTTATCATTCATTTGTGACAGTTTTTTCTTTCTTAATAAAAAAATTGTAAATTGCAATAGTAAATATCACACTAAGATAAATATTTTGTAAATTCCTCAGATTTATCCCAAAGCAACTGCAGTAAATCTAGCCTGCGGTCTGGACGAGACAGGAAAATCCTGTGATAATGGAATCTGTAAGATAGTCAACGTAGATTTCCCGGATGTTATAGAGGTTCGTGATCAGCTTACTTCAACTCATGAAAGAGAAAGAAATATTGCCTGCGATTTAAAAGATTATTCATGGATGAACGAAATAGACGGTTCAAACGGAGTTATTTTCTTTGTTCTTTAGGAAATTATAAATGGAAAGACGGATACGCCTACAAGTGATAAGGCTGTCCAAACAGAGGTGGAAGTGAATATAAAATGCATCTTTGAAGATGTAAAGGTCTATAAGAAAGAAAAGAGTGATTTAGGCACATATATCCTTTTAGCTTTTGTAGTAGCAGGTGCTTTAGGCGGTGGATATTATTCAAGGTTCTAAAGAAGAAAAAGAAAGAGGAACTTGAAAGTCTTGAAGAAGAGGATTTTTTCTCAGAAGCTGAGGAGAATGAGGAAAGCGAAGTCTCTGAAACGGAAGATATTTAAATACAAAGTGCTGTGAACTTTATTGCCATTGACTATTTGCACCAAATATTATATAATATTTGGTGCAAAATGAAGAGCGAGAGAGTAAAATCTTTCGCTCTTTTTTATTGAAAACTAGGAGGGAAATATACATGGAACATAAACTTGTGATAGCAGAAAAACCGAGCGTAGCCGTATCTATTGTCAAGATTATAGGAGCGAATAATAAGAAAGACGACTACTATAAGGGAAATGGTCCGTATCAAATAGCTAAAATTCTAGCAGAAGAAAAAATTGAAAGACCGTCATATTACCTTGCTCAAAGTGGAATGGGAAACCACACATCCAACTATAACAGTGCAGAGCCGTACCTTTGGAGAGGAACAACAGGAAGCAACATTTTAAGCAGACAGGAATATATGGGTCATACTGTGTCCGCACCTATAAGAGTCCTATAAAAGCAAACGAATAAAAAAGCTCCAAAAGAAGATTGGATAATATTTGAGAATACACAAGAAGCAATTATTGATGAAGGAACCTTTAATACTGTACAAAAGTTAAGAAAGGTAATAAGAAGAACCGACAGTACGGGAAAGGCAAATCCATTAACCGGACTTGTGTATTGTGCTGACTGCGGAGCTAAAATGTATAACCGTCGTGGAAAAGCAGGATTTAAGAGGGATTGGTTAGGGAGAAAAACAGATAAAAGGCGTCCTCTAAAAGATGAATATATTTTCATCTATCACGATATACAGGGAGAAAAAACAAAAGACTATTACAGGAATGAGGAAAGGGAGTGATTTTTTGAACAAATAGGATATAATATCAATAATAGGAGAATATCGTTTAGGAAATTTCTTGATTTGACATTTCTATAAATTTTAGTAAATAAAGAGGGTGTCCCGCTACCGTTAAAGGGGGAGCATTAAAGCGAGAGGAGAGGATAAAACCTCTCTATTTTTTTAGGAGAAGGAAATGGCAGAAGCGATTAAATATGGATTTTATACTGTAAATCCCGATTACCTTGAATATTTAAATCAAATCTGTCTCTTATACACATCTCCGAGCCCACGAGACACTCGCTAATCTCG
>OWIW01000712.1_pt1 | contig 21797 bp, 20 predicted proteins | sample 2433821 | NCBI WGS metagenome assembly OWIW01 (sample SAMN05065751, study PRJEB22554) | human gut metagenome | biome: ENVO:2100002; feature: ENVO:00000062; material: ENVO:00002003 | host: Homo sapiens | place: USA | reverse complement strand
TTCCGCTACCCGACGCTCCGACAATGGCTGTTACCTTGCCTTTGGGGATAGTGAGGCTTACATTATCAATGATAGTTTTCAGTGCGTGTGGGTCGTATTTGAAGTTTATGTTTTCCATGTCTATACCCTTGTTTTCGTCAGTTACTGAAGTTTCCAATCCTTGCTTTCCGTTCTCATCGTCCATACGGTGGATTTCGTTGATACGTTCAAGGCTTATCTTTACATCTTGTACGGAGTAGAAGAAACTCATCAGCTGTTCCACGGGCGAGTTAAGCTGCCCTATGATGTACTGCACGGCAAGCATCATACCCAGTGTGAGTTGTCCGTGAATAACGGCTGTTGCTGCCACCACCGTGATGACGATGTTCTTCAGTTCGTTGATGAAGATGCTGCCTGCCTCCTGTGTCTGCTGGAGTTTCAGCGACTTCATCTGCACCCCGAAGAGGTCTGCCTGCACGTCCTCCCATTCCCACCGACGACGCTGCTCGCAGTCTTGCAGCTTTATCTCCTGCATGGAGGTGATAAATTCGTAAGTCTTGTTGTTATTGATGGCTTGCTGCTCAAAGAGTTCATAGTCGAGTACCTTTCTGCATCTGAGAAATAGCGCAAGCCAACCGCCATAGAGCAGACTGCCGAGCATAAAGATAGTAAAGACAAGCCAATTATAGGAAAGCAGCACGATGCTGAACACCACAAAGGTGAAGAGCGAGAACACGATGCTGAGCGTTTGCTGTGTCAGGAATGTATTTACACGGTTGTGGTCGCCCATGCGCTGCATAAGGTCGCCCATCAGTTTGGTGTCGAAGAATGACATCGGCAGCTTTAAGAGCTTGATGAAGAAGTCGCTTACCAATGAGATGTTGATGCGCAGCGAGATGTGGAGCAGCAGCCAGCGGCGAATAAAGTCGATGGCAGTACGGCTAATGGTAAGCATCAGTTGTCCTAAGAGTATCAGCCATATAAAACCGATATTCTGGTTTTTGATGCCCACATCCACGATAGATTGTGTGAGGAAAGGCAGAATGAGCTGCAGCAGGCTGCCAACGAGCAAGCCTAAAACAATTTGACCGAAATACTTACGATATTGCTTAATGTAACCAAAGAGGAACTTAAACGAGCGTTCCTCTGTTGGCTGTTCATCTGTCTTCTTTTCATAAAACGCAGGAGTAGGTTCTAAGAACATAGCGATACCCTTTTCCTCACCGCCCGATTGTGTGCTTACCCAGTGCTTCTTGAATTCTTCGAGATTGTATTTTACAAGTCCCTTTGCGGGGTCGGCAATGTAGAATCCGTTCTTTTTGACTTTGTATAGTACAACAAAATGATTTTGGTTCCAATGGAGTAAGCAAGGATAATTTATGTCTTTTATTTGATACAAGCTTGCTTTTCCACATAGCACATCAAAACCTAAGGCTTCTGCCAATTGTTTTAAAGCCTGCATTGAAACACCCTCATTGGTTATAGTACAGGTATTTGATAGAGTTTCAAATGAACACTTTCTACCATAATACTTACAGACCATAGCCATGCAGGCAATCCCACACTGCATGGCGTCATGTTGCCTATAAAAATAAAAGGACATTTATTTTGCTGTGTTGTATTTGGTAAGACCGGAGTCGTTGTCTCTATTATTAATGTTTTTACCCAGATGCCTTCGTGAATTGCCTTTTGACAAAGAATAGACGAAAGTCAGTGCCACAAGATTTTTGAAATTACCCCATCGGGTCTTTTCTATGAAATGGAATGAAGGAGTGTCCGCATAAATCCTGGAAGGATCGGGATTGTAAATGAACATGGCACCCACGGTGATTGCACCTAATTTATAGGTAAGGGATGCGTTCGCATTATACCCAATCTTCTCAAAGACATCACCTTCAACAGTGGTCATCGGTAGATTGTGGTTGGTAATGAACTGCCACTTGCCTGCCACCACCTGACAAGAGATTCCGACATTGTTCAGATTGTGGTTGACACGCTGATTAGGCGTATTGTATTTGGAAAACATATAGTTATAGTAAGGCTGCAAAGTTAGCCAGGAGAAAGGTCTGCAACTCAGAACAAGCGATGCGCCATACTCGTTGACATGGCGGATGCCCACAATCTGGTTCACGAAGTCTGAACCGTCAGCGGAAACAACTGTCATATTCTTGCTGGGATAGTAGGCGTGGCTGACGGAAGGTTTGACAAACCAGATATTATTGGCCGACGCATACTGGAAGCTAAGTTCGGTGCGGTAGAAATGGTAGGGCTTCAGACTGCTGTTGCCTTGTAGATAGAATCGTTCATCCACGACGGTACGACTATCTGTGAGCTGACCGACGTTAGGAACCGCAGATGCTATGGACGACGTCAGGCGTAGCGAACTGTGTTTGTGCAGCTGGTAATTAAGAGAAACAGAAGGCCGCATAAGGATGTAGTTGGCTATTGCCTTCGTCGCAGTTCTATATCGGTTGTTCTCCACACCGATTCCCAGGTTGTAGGACAATGCCCCCCATTGATTGGTGTAGTCGGCGTATAGGTATTCCTTTTGCGTATTCACTGTCGACAAATTGGATGCCCCGTCTGTCTGACGCAGGTTTTTGTATTGATAGTAGGCTCCTATCTGTATATTTCCCTGCCACAGTTTATCAGTATAAAGTGCTTCTGCTATTAGCGAGTAAGACTTGTTGTCGACGACGTTGGTAAACGTTCCCGTTCCCGAGGTGTTTGTTAGATTATTGTTCGAATTGGATTTGAAATAAGTGTTCACCACATTGACCGACAGACTGTTGCCTTTACGGAAAGTGTGTCCGAAGTAGATGTTGGCCGATATGGATGAAAAGTCACTTTGAAGCCTTCTGTGGTTGGCATCTTCCAATGTACCCGTCCGCAAGAGCTGTTGACTGTATTGCTGGGTAGCCGGAAACTTACGATATTCTAAAGTGATATTGAAAAGGTTGCTGTTTTGGAAACGCTGATAGAATAATTGTCCTATGTGGTAGGTACCAGTGTATTTACCCGACAGACCCTTGTAATCGTTCGTCACATCCGGATAGACATAACGATTTTCCATGGTGTTCCGGTTAAGATGTCTGTAGTCCAGAAAATATGCTGCAGACACCTTGTTGAGCGAATCGCTATAACTGGTGGAAATCAAGTTGGTACCATATCCTGTGGTGATACTGTTTTTGGTGTCGAGATATAGTGAATAGTGCCTTTTGTTGGTGCGCTTGGTTGCCACATCCAATACAGCACCTATCTTCTCATGCGCAAACCTTGCAGGCGGATTGGAATAGTAGTGCAGGGTCTTTATTTCGTCGGCTTTGAGCAGCATCAGTTCACGTACCGACCTCCTGATTCCATCAATCAGCACCAAGACGATTTTACCATCTGCCGTCAGCAGTTCACCGCTGTTTGTTGAAAGTCTGAATTGCGGCAGGCTACTGATGGCCTCCAAAGCGTTGTTTCCCATCTGTCTGGCACGCCTGTCTAACAGGAGGATGTCTGTGTTGCCGAAGCTTCTTAGCCCTTGGGCCGACACAGTGACCTCTGAAAGGTTCTGTATGCTTTCTGTCAGCTTGATCACTCCGACATCGCCACGCTTGCACGTTAGCTGTTGTGGCCGATACCCTAAACAAGAGAATTTCAACAGGAACTGTCCGTCTTCGTCTACATTCAAACTGAAGGTTCCTTTTGAATCCGTCAACGTGTGAGCAATGGCTGCCGTGTCAGATAAGCTGGCCAATACGCAGTCAACGCCGACTAATGGACAGCCAGACGAATCGGTCACCGTACCGTATATCCTGTTCTGTGCGTTGCTGCTTATCAACGAGACTACAAAGGCAAACCATAACGTTGTGAAAATTCTTGCCACCATAATATAAATTATTTACACATTGAATCAATGTAATTTACCATCGAATCTTCCAAATTGATATCCATTCCATCGAATTTACACGCATTTACATATTCATTATCCCTTGGACACACCCCCATACAAATTGGAAGTTGTTTGCATTGTAAGCACCGTTTATTCTCAAAGGATTTCACCTCATATTTTCTGATAAAATCCATGTTCCAAGAAATAGAGCCATCGTTTTGAATAATGCCATGAGTTTTGTTCTCATACAAATCATTGCATGCCGTACATTTTATAACATCACCATTAAAATTAATGGCATTATAATACTTACGACTAGCGTAACATGGAACGAAGTTTGTGATAACGTCCAGACGTATTGTGTTATAACCAGATTGTTCAAATAAATTAAGAAGTTCTCCGATGTCTTTATATCTATCTTTCCTTACCTTTTCTTGCCATACTTTTTTGGGGGTAATCGTTATTCTTCCCCGATTAGCCATTGTAATGTGATGGTTGATTTGATCTACTATTTCATAATTTAGATTCTCGTCAGTATAGTTAATTCTCAATAGAATATTAACTGCCTTTGTATTGCTGAGCAATTGGTTGATGTTGTTTAGAACATGATCGAATGCAGAATCACAACCTTTCTGATATTTTACTTTATCATGGTTCTGTTTGGGTCCATCTAATGTAATATGAAACCGCGTCATGCCAAGTTTTTGAATTAATGGAATGTTTTTGGGGAAAATGAAGTAACCATTTGATGTAGCTGTTGTTGAATATTTTACACCTTTTTTCTCACATTCTTTTTGTGCGAATTCACATATTGGCTTTATAATTTGTTTTAAGTACATTAACGGTTCACCACCAAACCATTCGATTTGAAGTGATTCTATATTCTGTACATCAATCATATATTTGATGTGTGTCATCACATTCTCCATTGTACTCTTCGACATTCTTGAAGGTATATGATTTTGTATGCAATACCAACATTTAAAGTTGCAATCCAAGGTTGGTAGAATGATTAACAGATAGTTCTTCTTGTTTACTGAATCACAATATCTTTTCCTAATTATTGAAAGCTCATCAGTATTATCCGGCACAATGAAACCACTTGCTGATAGCTTGTCTTTTAGAACTTTAGGGATGAACTCAATTCTTTCTTTGTCTGTGAGTAGCCTCTCTATTTTTAACCCTAAATCCTTGGGAAGCTTAAAATAAGTGTGTTCAAGCCCATTGTACCAATAAGATTGGTTATTTTGGTATATTATATAGTTATAATTACTTGCTTTCATATATTACAATACTTAATTAACATCCCGTAAAAAAATAAAAGAGCCATATCAAGTATGGTAATGAACGATATGGCTCTTAAAGTGTTGAAGTTTCATTATCATCTACCACGAAATACCTTCAGGTACACGTTGAAATGATGTAGAACTGTTCATTAAGCATGTTGTACCCCCTGTTGAGATTGATCTGTCACAATAATAACATCACATCCGCATCCGGCAACATTGTTAGAACATCCTGTCTGAGAGGCTGCCATTTCAGAAGCTCCACCCTTGACTTCAAGCGACTCCATTAAGGATAATTCCTCAACTGAAAAAAGTTTTTGGTTTTTCATTTAATGTAACATTTAATCGCCTTCTTACTGCTTCAGGCATTGCATTCTCTTATTGCCAAAATTAAAGAAATATATAGCTGAGTCCAAATAATTTCGAAATTTTCTTGCAGGTTTCCTTGTAAAATCATACTTTTGTATGATAATACATAATCTTTCATGTAACATTGGATAGTCAAAAAGACGTAAGCACGTAAAAACTCCATAAAATGACGGTTTTCGATATTTTAAAAGGGTTAAAAGAGGCAGACGACAACACACAGGGTATCCGGAGTCAAGCCATAGGTGATTATTCTCCTTATATAAAAAGTGCCCAAGCTACTGATAGGCTTGGATATGGGAAAATAGTTCTGATTGATTTCTGTCGATATACTTTTCTATATATATCACCATCTATTTTTTCAACTCTACAACAAAAAGGAATTAGAGATAACGGAGGAAGAATTGATAATATACTTGATGAAAGACAGTTAAGCTATTTGACCAATATTCTTAAATCGTATTTCGCGTTACAAAAAAATTACGCCCTTATAGAGTCCTCAGTCTTGCATTTTGACTTGTCAATAAATACCTCTTTATGTAAGCAAATGATACATGCCTCGTTGACCCCTTGTTTAATTGACAGTAACAAACATATTACACTAGGAATTTGTATGTTAACGTATTCAACAAGAAAACAAATAGGGAACGCCTTGGTTAAGTTACCTGGGGTTGACTATCATTTTGAATTGAGAAACGATAAATGGGTGCAAACCAATAATTCACATTTAACTAATATGGAAAAAGTTATTATTGGGCAAAGTGCAAATGGTAAAAGCATAGCGAACATCGCAGAGTATCTCTCTGTTTCGATAGCTACAATCAAGACTCACAGAACAAACATATTCAAAAAACTTGGAGTTAACAATATTACTGAGGCCATACAATATGTAGAGGATTATAATCTAATTTGAGTACTATCTCCAAAATATCGTATCAGGCAAAAGTTGATATAGAAAAGTGGTTTTGTTGGATTTTCTACTGAAGATATACGGATTGAAATGTCTAGTAATTACAAGTAACTATTTGATTATTAATATTGTTTTATGTCCTTTGTCGCTGAATAGCTACTTGCAATATACCTGTTACCGAGATCTCTGCAAAACTATTTTTGGAAGAAAAACTATGATTGATTATCAGTAAGTTATATTCACTTTATTCTTCTTTTTATGGACTTTTGCAGAGGTTTCGTTACCTCTTATAATTCTCCTCCAACATTTTTTCCAAATCCGACTCCTTATATAGTATCTTCCCTGCGAACTGCGTATAGGAAATAATCCTTTTGTCCCGATAATCCTGTAAGGTGCGTGGACTGATATACAGACGCTCGCGCACCTCCTTGCCCGTTAGGAAATGTTCTCCACCAAACAGCGGCTTGTGTGTCTGTGCCACTTCCTTAATTCTCTTGCTTACTCCGCTGATAGCGGACAGCACCACCTGCATATCGTCAGCCTCCATGTTCAAGTCTCTTACCTGTTCCATACTCTTCCTATTTATTTGTTGATTTTAGTTTTATCCGTTTTTTGATTTCTCTGATTTGGTTTGGAGCAACCTCTCTACGTCCTCACGCTTGTAATAGCACTTATGCCCGATTTGAGCAAAGGGCAACACACCCGTATCACGGTAGTGCTGCAAGGTACGCTTACTGATGTTGAGCAGCCTGCACACATCACCATTGTGCAGCCAATCGGTGTGCCTGCTTCGTTCCCCGAATGCCTTGTGGCAGGTCTCGGCAAGGCTGAGAATCTCGTTCCTCAGCTTTGCCCAGTTTGAATCCGTAATGATAAAATATCCCATAGTTTTATTATTGTTTTGTTTGTATTTCTGTCTTATTGGTTTAATAAAACCTTTGTCCGTCTTGCGTTTCACCGCATATTTCTGCCTGCAAAAGTAGAGAGTGTTTGCCATACTTCAAAGCACGAGGGAACAGTAGGGAAATAGAGGGAAAAACATGGAAATGGCAAAAGGATTGTCGCTCTCTTTCTTTGTCTCTTTACTCCATTTTATCATATCCTTTTAGCCGACGCAATACGATGCGTATTGTAGCAAATTAGCACCTGCCTTTCTTGCATCCTTTACACACTTGTCCTCTTGTTTTGGGCTTAAATCCATACTTTCCAACAGTTTCTTGTCAAAAATCTGTGAGAAATTCATAGCCAATGTACGCAACATTATGCAAGCACTCTCCGAATGCTTGGCACTTTCCTGTTCTCTTCATAACTTCACTCTTGGAAACCAAACCAAGCATATAATGAAGAAGAATGCAGATAAAGGTAAATCGGAGGAAGGAAACAATATGTCCAAGCAAAAGAAGACTTCCTCAAAAAACGGTGAGATAGAAACCTATCTGTCCTCTCGCTATGAGTTCAGATACAACACTGTATTGGGAAGAACCGAATACCGAAGCAAGAACGATGCTCATTTCTCAAAAGTGGGTCGCTATGAAATCAACACGCTCCGCAGGGAGATAGACAACGACATCGGGATTATCACATCTTCTGATAATCTCTATTCCATCATCGAGAGCAGTTTCTCTCCACGCATCAACCCCATACAGGAGTATTTCAAAAAGTTGTCTGCAACGGATATAGGCAGCAGTAACCCTGATTGTGGAAATAAAGTTTCCCTTTCACTGAAAGCCATTCCCGACTTGGCAAGTTGCGTTGTCGTGCGCAACTCCGACAAATGGCTGCCGTACCTCACCAAGTGGCTCGTGGCAGTGGTTGCCAATGTGATGGACGACCGCGAGTGCCGCAACCATACCTGCCTTGTACTGACAGGTGAGCAGGGAAAGTTCAAGACGACGTTCCTTGACCTGCTCTGTCCCCCAGCACTGCACGGTTACAGTTACACAGGAAAAATATATCCGCAGGAGAAAGACACACTCACTTATATCGGTCAGAATCTTATCGTAAACATAGATGACCAGCTCAAAGCACTCAATAAGCGGAACGAGAACGAACTGAAAAACCTTATCACCTGTCCGATGGTCAAATACCGCATGCCCTACGACAAGTATGTAGAGGAGCATCCCCACTTGGCAAGCTTTGTGGCATCAGTGAACGGCAATGACTTTCTTACAGACCCGACAGGCAGCAGAAGGTTTCTGCCCTTTGAAGTACTTTCCATAGACATAGAGAAAGCCAAGCGTATTTCAATGGACAATGTCTATGCTGAAGCCAAAGCCCTGTTAAAGTCAGGTTTTCGCTATTGGTTTGATGATGATGAGATAGCCGAGCTATATAGGGAGAGTGAAGACTTTCAAGTACAAACCGCAGAGATGGAACTTTTGTTGTGTTGTTTTGAAAAGCCAACGGAGGATGAAAGTTATTCGTTAATGACCACTACGGAGATACTCACCTATCTGGGTATTTATACCCACCAGCCACTTGTTGCCAAGCGGATGGGCGAAGCCTTGAAGAAAGCAGGATACATAAAGGTGAGCAAACGAAGAAACGGTAGTAGCCCCATCTATGTCTACAAGATTAGGAAAATCTTGCCCTGCCCGCTCCTTCAAACTTGTAGTAGCCAAATGTAGTAGAATGTGTAGTATTGTCTTATACTACAAAGTAATACTGATTATCAATTACTTATCACAGAATAGTATGTAGTAAGAAGAAAGATGAAAAAGTTTGGAGGGGAAAAACTTTGGAAACGGTAAAACCATAAAACAGACAAGCATAAATAATTATCATTCAACCCATTAAAGTATCAAAACAATGAAAGAAGAAGATTTATCACTTATCAAGCGATATTCCATCATGGAGTATCTCGAAAGGAAGGGTATCAGACCTGTCCGCAGGACACCTGCCTATGCAATGTACCGTTCACCGCTCAGGGAGGAAACGCGTCCGAGTTTCAAGGTGGACACGGAAAAGAACCTTTGGATAGACTATGCCGAAGGCAGGGGTGGAAGCATTATTGACCTTTATATGCGCTTGGAGGACTGCACGCTCTCGGAAGCCATCTGCCGTTTGGGGCAGAAAGCTTCAGAGTATACAGCGCACAGCTATTCAAAGACTGAACCCCGTATTGGTCTCAACCAGACAACTACAAGACAAGCAAGCGGAACAAGGAGACTGATAGGCATATCAGACACCTTGTCGCCGCACTTGCAAGAGTATCTCACAAAGGAACGCCGTATTGATTTGGAAAAGGCAACACCCTTTCTCAAATGTATCAGTTACGAGGTAAGGGGAAGAAGATATGAAGCTATAGGCTTTGCCAATTCTTCGGGTGGTTATGAACTACGGGACAATCATTTGTTTAAGGGAACAGTTGCCCCGAAAGACATCACCCCGATATTTGAGGACAAGGCGCAACCTGTCTACCTATTCGAGGGATTTATGGACTTTCTCTCTTTTCTTTCAATGAAAGGGGAAGTAACCAACCAATGTCTCGTGATGAATTCCGTGAGTAATGTAGCAAGAAGTATTCACTACCTGAACGAGAGGAATATAACCTCCGTTCGTACTTTTCTTGACAATGACTATGCAGGGCAGAGAGCAGTACAGGAATTTGTAAACGCAGGTTTTAAGGTCGAAGATATGGCTGTGTATTATAGAGACTTCAAAGACCTTAACGATTTTCACGTCAGCCATGTCCATGAGCATGAGAAATCTCAAAATATAAGCAACAAAATAAAACAAGTCAAACTTAAAATAAGATAGAGTGATGAAAAAGGAAAGAAGAAACATAGAAGACATAGATCGTTTCATAGGAGAAACTTTTGGTATGAGCCCAGCTAAAAGTTCAAGTGAACAGACCGTCGCTGAGTTTCGGGCAAAAGGAATGAGAAATACTCAAGAGCAAAAACAACAAGAAACAGAATATGCCATAGAGCATGCCACGCCATCCGAGCCTGCACAGCATACAGAGAGCGCAACCGTTCAAAGACGCATTAGTGCCAAGATGAGAAAAGAGACTCTCGAAGCATACAAGCAGGCGTTCCTTGTTCCGACAAAGCTAAACGAGAGAAAAGCGGTCTATCTGAGCAGGGAGACACAGGAACGTGCGGACTTCATTGTCCGTAGGTTGGGTGACAAGGGTTCCAACGTGTCAAGCTTTATCGAAAACCTTGTGCGTATCCATTTGGAGGAATACGGTGAAGACATAGAGAAATGGAGGAAGCTGTAAATGAAAGAAAAGAGTCGAGGGATTTTAGAAAAAGGGATGTCCCCTTCACTTAAAACCCTCAACCCTTTTTTAGGGAACATGACAACAGGCATTTGTCGAACATATAGAACGGAGGGAATGCCACGAACGCAGTTAGGCACTGAATGTATGGCATTCGCTTCTAAGCAACAAAACGCCTTATGCGTAAACGGAACGTTAGCAGACATTGCAAGACGTCAGTTTGTACCCACAAACTGCCCTTGCTCCCCTCGTCAAACTGTCGGGGAGATTAGACCGTAATCACTCCGTTCTCATCGGTCAGCATTCAGGAATTAAGAAATAACAAACCATCTACAATGATAAACTTTCAAAGAAACTTATATGAAAAGATACAAGGGAAAAACTGCCCGATGGCAGCAACAGAATAAGGAAGAACAGCGGATGAACAAGACGGAGTTCATCAAGGTAAGATGTACCTTAGAGGAAAAGCAACGTATCAAGTCAAAAGCGGAAAGCACAGGGCGGAAGTTCTCCGACTACTGCCGTGAGATACTCCTTAACGGAGAAGTAACAGCTGTTCCCAAGATGACAGACAATGAGAGGGAAGCCATTGCCATTCTTCAACATACAGGAAAGTTCTACGGGCAGGTTTCCAATCTCATCAAAGTCAAGGACGAAAGATGGGTACTCATCACAAAGAACCTTTCCTTATGTGCCAAAGAAGCATTTAAGCGGTTTTACGACCCTCATTTTCGTGTGGATGATGAGGTATATAAGGTCTTAAATCTGAAGAGAGATGATAGGTAAATGTAAGGCGATAGCCCACGGCAGCACGGCTTTGGACTATATTTTTAGAGAAGGTAAGCTCGGCTATCGGCTTGCCTTCCACAATCTTTGCAGCAGGGAACCAAAGGCAATCTATGAGGAAATGAAAGTGATCAGCGACTACAACAGCCGTTGCAGGAACAAGTTTCTCCGCATCGAAATCGGCATCGCACCACAAGACGAAAGAAAGCTACCTGTGTCAGAACTTATGCGGATAGCCCATTTGTTTGCCAAACGAATAGGACTTGACAACCACCAATGGGTGGCAGTAACGCACAAGGACACCGACAACAGACACATTCACATCATCGCCAACCGCATCAGTCTGTATGGAGAAGTCTATGATACCACCTTTGTGAGCAACAAGGCAGCGAGAGTGGCGGAGGAAATAAGCAGGGAGAAAAACTTGACGATCGCAAAGGAGATTAAGGCGGAGAAGAAATACCAAAAGGCAAAAGTTAGCCTGACGAGAGAGCAAACAAAGAAAGAGGTACAGCAAATCTGTTATTCCCTGCTTGACAAGTACAAAGGAACAGGTATCACAGGACACTCCATGTTCCTTTATGAATTGAACAAAAGCGGCATTATTATAGAGCGTATGAAGAACAAGCAAGGTAATGTCTATGGCTTGAAATTCTCATACGCAGGGCAATCCTTCAAGGCTTCCGAAATCGGCAGGGAGTTCGGCTACCGTTCCTTGCAGAAGAACTTTGAAGCAAGTAACAAGGAAGAACCAAAGAAAACATATCAAATAATACAAGAGGCAACAGAAAAGAAAGAACAACCTGATGCAGGCTATCAGCTTGTGCCTCCAAGCCGTTCTTCTATCTCACGAGACAATGACACACCACAAGTGCAGAATCCTATTAGTACAGTGGCAGACACCATTGTTAGTGCAGCCGATGATGTGGTGGAAGGCTTGGGCGATTTGATTACACCATCCACACAGGGCAATGACTATGCTGAAACAGCGTGGCAGCGCAAGCTCAGGAACCAAGCCAACAGAAAGAAAAAACGTGGAAGAGGATTATAACTCACGCCTAAGAAAAAATGCAGAAAGAAGAATATCTCATCAAGAACGCTTGTTATTCGGTAACAAAGTATTATCTTTGCAAACAGAATAACAAGCGTTCTTTGTTAGGCAGAAAACAGCGAAGCCAAGTAGCTCGCTCGTTTCCAAATCGTTACCTATTTAGTTTTACCAACAAGGTAACTTCTTTATTTTCAATAAGTTGTATTTTAAGAATTATCTTACACTGCAAAACAGCCGCTTTTGGAACGCAAAACAATAGGTTTTGCAACGCATTGATAATAAATGGATTACGTGATAGTTATGCTTATGAAAAATATTTACAGCTTTTCTTATCCCTTTCCGACTATAAAACAAGGAATAAAAGAGAAAAGAAAATAGCAGGTAAAGCATTCTTATGCTTAAAAAGATTTCAATATACAATGTGTTTTATTATATTTCTACCACTCCGAAGAAGCATCTTCAATAGAAATAAAGAACAGGCGCATAGATACGAAAAAAGGAATCGCAAGAGTAAAAACTTCTTGGATTCCTTTTCTATATGTTTATAGAAGTATTACCTCTACATACTGTGCTTATTCTGCAGAGAGTGTGAAACGCTTGTAAGCAACCACTGCAAGATCTTTGTCTTGGCTCTTCAGCCAGTCAGCAACATTCATCTTGTCGCCATCTGAGAACTGGAACTCCTGATCTACAAGGCAGTTATCCTTGAAGAACTTGTTGAGACGACCCTTAGCAATGTTCTGAATCATATTCTCGTTCAGGTTTGCTGCTTTCTCTGCACCAACTGTCTTCTTAATCTCTATAGCCTTGTCTGCATCTTCGCGCGTAAGCCAACCCTTGTTAATATTAGACTCAATGTGTTCTTCGCTATCAACTAAGTTAGCGTTGATGCCTGCCTTCTTAATGGCAGCAACAACAGCTTTCTCAACCTGTTCCTCTTTTGTCTTCTGAATAGCGACCTTGTATTCTTCGTCCTTAACCTCTTGTGGAACAGATGCTTCGTCCAAAGCTACCGGCTTCATGGCAGCAACTTGCATTGCAACTTTGTGTCCGGCTTCTTCGTTTTTCTTATTAAGCTGAACGATAGTAGCAAGAGTATGTTTGCCCATATGGTCGTAAACAGAGAGGTTTTCGCCTTCTATAAAGTTGTAACCATCAAGTTCCATCTTCTCACCCGTGATGCCGGAACGTTGCTGAACAGTAGCAGCAGCATCTTCGCCGTTAGCCAACTTCAAGCCCTTAACTTCGTCAAGAGACTTAGCCTTTGCAGCGACTGCAGCATCAAGAATCTCTTGTACCATAGCGATGAAGTCCTTACCGTTTGCAACAAAGTCGGTTTCACACTTCACTGCAATCATCGCAGCAAAGCCATCAACAGCCTTTACCAGCACGCAACCATTTGAAGTTTCACGGTCTGAACGCTTTGCAGCAATAGCCAATCCACGTTCGCGAAGTATTTCTTTTGCTTTATCGAAATTGCCATCAGCCTCGTTGAGTGCATTCTTCACGTCAGCAAGACCTGCGCCAGTCATGGCACGCAGCTTCTTTATATCTTCAATTGATACAGCCATTTTTTCTTTTTCCTTTCAATTTATGGTTAAAAATATAGGCGTTGAGGAGCGTTAATGGACTAATATCAAGTCCACAAGCGTTCACCAACGCCCATCTTATACAATCTAATAATTATTCTGCAGCAGGAGCTTCTTCCTCTTTAGCTGGTGCTTGTTCGGCAGTAGCCTTGCGTGCAGCACGCTTTGGTTTTGCTTCGGCTGCCTCTTCAGCTTGTTCAGCAGCAGCCTTTTCATCGGCTTTCTCTATCTTGCGCTCTTCAAGACCTTCTGCAATAGCAGCACAGCAAGCACCAAGAATAACCTCTACAGAGTCCTTTGCGTCGTCGTTAGCAGGAATAACATAATCAATATTCTTCGGATCAGAGTTTGTATCAACGATACCAAACACTGGGATACCCAGACGATTAGCTTCCTTAACGGCGATGTGCTCTTTCATAACGTCTACTACAAAGAGCGCTGAAGGCAGACGAGTAAGGTCTGAGATAGAACCCAAGTTCTTCTCTAACTTTGCACGTTGGCGTGAAATCTGGAGAATTTCGCGCTTAGAAAGGTTAGAGAATGTACCATCATTCATCAATCTATCGATGTTCGCCATTTTCTTAATTGCCTTACGAATGGTAGGGAAGTTGGTAAGCATACCACCTGCCCAACGCTCGTTTACGTATGGCATATTAACCGATGCTGCTTTTTCTGCAACAACGTCCTTAGACTGTTTTTTAGTAGCAACGAACAAAATCTTCTTTCCGCTCTTGGCGATGCCTTTGAGAACCTCGGCAGCTTCGTCAATTTTAGCTACGGTTTTGTGAAGGTCGATGATGTGGATACCATTGCGTTCCATATAGATATATGGCTTCATAGCTGGGTTCCACTTACGATGGAGGTGTCCGAAGTGACAACCTGCCTGCAATAATTGGTCAAAATTTGTTCTTGACATGTCTTCTTTTCTTTTTGTTTTTGTTTACTTTCCTTTTAATTCTTTCTTGGCGAATGAGCTTCGTCCGGCTCGTTAGAATCAACCAATGAGTAGTTCCCGATTTTGAAATCTCACTGATTTAGATACTAAACTCAAGCGCATTCCCATACTGCTGAAAACGCGAAACAAGCCTTTTGCCCACGTTCCACAATATATATGGCAGTGTGATTAACGCTTGCTGAACTGGAAGTGAGCACGTGCCTTTGGCTGTCCTGGCTTCTTACGCTCAACCGCACGGCTATCGCGTGTCAGGAATCCGTGGTCCTTCAAATTCTTCTTATCTTCAGGATTAATCTCAACAAGTGCGCGTGCAATAGCAAGGCGGAGTGCCTGACTCTGACCTGTGAAGCCACCACCATAGAGATTTACCTTTATGTCGTACTGACCTTCTACACCGAGCAACTGCAATGGTTGTTTGACAACGTATTGCAAAATAGCTGATGGGAAATATTCAGTAATATCTTTCTTGTTGATTGTAATCTTGCCTGTACCTTCTGAAAGGTATATACGAGCAACAGCGCTCTTGCGGCGTCCAATTGTATTTATTACTTCCATCTTTTTCGCCTATTCTATTTATACTGGTTAATGTCTATTGACTTTGGCTTCTGTGCCTCGAGTCCGTTCAGCTCTGAACCCTCAAATACATAAAGGTTGTTAAGTAAATGACGACCGAGAATACCTTTTGGCAACATGCCTTTAACAGCATGGCGCACTATTTTCTCTACACCATTCTTCTTTGTACGAAGTTGCGCAGGTGTGTTGAAGCGTTGTCCACCTGGGTAACCAGTATAGTGCGTGTAAACCTTGTCGGTTTCTTTCTTGCCCGTAAATCTTACTTTATCGGCATTGATAATGATTACATTGTCTCCGCAATCAACGTGTGGAGTAAAAGTTGGCTTATACTTTCCGCGAAGCAATTTAGCGACTTTAGAGCAGAAACGACCAACAACCTGGTCGGTAGCGTCTACTACTACCCACTCTTTCTTAGCTGTTTCCTTGTTTACGGAAATAGTCTTATAACTTAAAGTATCCATTTTTAATTTTAAAATTTTACTACTAAAAAACGTTTTTAATGCTTGCCCGTCGGATTCACTAACCACGCAGCCCGGCCAAAAGCAGCGCTATTAACACACAACGTGCTGAGGGCTCTAAGTTCACCCTCGGAATAATCGGTCTGCAAAATTACTCATTTTTTATTGGTTACAAAGTGTATAACTCTGCGAAAGTTTACTTATTAATCATTATTAACATAATAAACAATATATAACACAGTATATGTTGCAATTATATTGTCAGCTTTACGCTTCTAAAGAGGAGAGTTCTCAGAAGTGATAGGTCAGGCCAAAATTCACTTCGAATGTCTCTGCGTGCACCTTTTTATATGCATAGTATCTTGTATTCCTTATATAATAAGACCCGGAAAGCATTACGCTCATACGCTTATTGAAGTCGAATTCCCATATCGGATTTATCACGAGCAGGTCTGCATTTCCTTTATCTCCTTGTGCATTCAGGTATAGCGGGTCTACAGCCTCGAGCTTTTCTTTATTGTATCCCTTCCATGTATAGAGGTGATAGAAGTCTGAATGTACGAGGAAACGTCCGAATTTATGAAATTCCATAAGGGTTTTTGTTTTCACCGAAAACCCTGAACCCATACTATAATCGCGGTCTATTACATTGTAATAATCGCTTTTGGTACCACCCAACAATATTCCAGAAAGGAAAACACGTTGTTCCAATCGTGTTAAACCTCCCATGTTCTGAAACGAAATGAGCACACCAGGTCCAACACTGGCAGCTTCAGAAATTCTATAAGGTATTTGTTTGCTCCCTCGTTTCACCGGGTCGGAATCGTAATAATTAAAGAACTGGAACAAGCCAAGTTGTGCCTTGAAGTTTTTCCCACTGAAAACAGGTGCTCCCCACAGGCGTCCCAATATGTGAATGGCGTTTATCAATGGTTGCTCGCCCACCAATCCGAACATTGCTTCCAACGAAAAGAAATCGTAAGGCTTGGTAGTCAATTCGTTCAAAGGGTCGCCATATTCCAGGAAGATGTTAAGAAATGCGTTGTAATCTCCCCTGAACATTGCTCCGTTATCGGCTAAATAGCGTATTCCTGACGATATAGACAGGTCTATGGGCAGTGTTTCATAATCATGATATTTATGATATTCGTTCCTCACGCGCCATGCCTTGCCGGTTATCAGCCTGTTGAAGCCGCCCATCGGGTTGATGAGTGTGGCACCAAATTCTCTAAGAAATCTGCGAAAACCCCTGCTACTGTCGTTCAATAACAGGCTCGAGATGCGGTGCGTTAGCTCTCCGAAGCAGATACCGCCCATGGTTGTTGCCATGACATCGTTTATTGCGGGTGGCTCAACCTCGCCCATGAATTCCCACATTAGCGAGCCTCCTAAGGCGTAAGGAGCCGATTGCCAGAACGAAAGATTATTTGAGCGTGCTGCATTATAGTACAAGCTGCCATGATAAGGGTGAGCAAACAAATTGGTAGAAAACTTATCGTTGTCCCAAACAAAGCCATTCTTGAAATTGTTTATTATGCTCTTGAAGTTTACTTTTGCAAATTCATAGTGTAGGGCAAACCTGTCTATGCCATGTACAAAAGCATTTATCCCCGTTACTTCGGCTGCTGCAGTCCATGGTCTGCGCCGCTCTGTCGGGTCATTGCAGGCAAATTGAATGTTGTAGCGATACAATGCAGAATCGTTTGCAAGCAATGTCTTGTAGCGTTCTGCCATTGTCTGTTCGGTTTTTCCTATTGTTCCTCCATATGACTGTGTTCTTTCTGGCTTAAAGCGCATCACCAATCCCGCTTCCAAAAGTACCTTGTTCCTGTAGAGTCTATTGTGTCCGTAATAGCGAGTTGTACCCCAGCCGGTTGAAACAAAGGCTCCCAACTTCTTATGGATACGGAAATCTAAGTTTACACGTCCCTGCAACGAGTATAACCTGCTTGGCTTATTGGAGGTCTCTTTCTCGAATGATTCTATGTGCGAAAAGCCAACGTCGCTACTCAGCATCCATTTACGCGTTCGCTTTATATAGCGTCCTAACCTATAGGACAGCACTCCGGAAAAGTCGTTATCGAGCCCATGGTAGTGCGTGCCTACCGAAAACAACGAGTAGGTGTTCTTGTTTCTAAAGCGTAAAGCTGCGTTTAGCAGTGCAACATCGCTCCAATAAGCCAATATGTCAATCTTCGTTTCCGGACCGATGTTCACTAAACCAATCTTGTGCGCCACCGTGTCGCGACTGTAATTAACTATGCCAAACTGCAAGCCCTTTGGTTGTTGTAATGCAATATTCACCAAACCAATCTGTAATCCTCGTAGCGTGTCAGCATAATTGTAGCTTCCCAACTGCATGCCTCGCATGGTCCGCGATGCTATATTAGCCAATCCGCCTATCTGGACTCCCCCTTTCACGCCCATGGAGATGTTTGTGAAAGCACTTAATTGCAGCCCTCTAAATTTCGATTCAGCTATATTGACAAATCCTGAAAGCTGTACTCCGTGTATGTTTCGTGCAACATTAGAGATTCCAGCCAGCTGCAAACCACGCATCTTGCCGCCTATAATGTTCATTCCGAACGCTGCCTGCACGCCATCAACGCGCCCGCTGCCTGCCGTTAATAGTCCTGCAATGCTCACACCTTTCAGTTTTCTCTCCGTAATACTGCTGATTCCACCAATCTGTAGTCCGTGTAGTGTGTCTGTCGCGGCAAATATTCCAAGGTTAAAGCTTCGCCATCTCAGCGAATCCGGTGTACTATGCCCTATGCCTAAGCCCCAATTCTTAAAATGGCGTTGGTATGTTTGCCCGTTTGTCTGTGCGTACGTAGAGAGCGTCGTTACCAAGAACAGAAGTACAATTACCCATATTCTTTCACCCATTCTAATGCAACGAGATTGTATATTTTGCCTCATACATTAATAAACAATTTATAATGAGCTTACGATAGCAATACTTTTAGTTATAAACTTTTGTGCAAAGATAATGAAAGAAATGTAAAAAAACAAAGTATGAATAGAACTTTGATGGAATAATATGAACTCTGACGAAATCAGGATTAGAGCAATTTTGTCAGCCCATAGTCTGCGAAGAGTAGGCTTGCAGCATGCAAATTGTGTAAGAAAATATCATGCTGATGTAACATCTTAGCTCTTAGCAATTTACAAAAGGCATATTTTTACACGACAGAACAGGCTCTTCTGCAGTTCCAAACCCACCCTTTTACAATCCAAAACAGTGGTTCTTGCAATCCAAAACAGTTTTTACCGTTTTGTTCTTGAAGTATTTTTACAAAACAAGAGCTATACTGCGTTTTAGAAACCATAGGGGAATAGAATGTCTATGGAGCATGGGAATTTTAGGAAACATGGAAGCAACAGAACTTCCCATGTACTACAGGGTTTCCATAGTACACAGGAATTCTATGGTTTCCATGCGTTCTATAGGTTCTATAAAACCTCGTTCAAGTAGGCTAAGCCTTTTGTTTGTCTTTAATAATAGTAACCGATAGTGCACCAGCAGCAAGGGCAACACCAGCCACAATCATCATGTTGCTCTGCACAGAACCTACAAGGTGCAAGATAGTCCCGCCAAGAGCAGCTGCAATAATCTGTGGAATACAGATGGTTCCGTTGAACAAACCAAGGTAGGCTCCCATGTGTCCGTAGCCTTCCAGCGCATTCGTTACGAAGGTAAAAGGCATAGCCAGAATGGCAGCCCAGGCGCAACCAATAAGCAAGAACGGGAAGAACATAATGTGTTGGTCGTAAACAAACGAAGTCATAACAAATCCAACGCCACCCAACAGGAGCGAGAAGCCATACGCAAACTTACGGTTCTTGAACATAGGCAGCACCACAGCCCAGAGCACCGAGCCTATTGCCTGCACAGCAAACAATATTCCTACCCAGTCGCCGGCTTTCTGATAGTTTAGTGTTGCCGTGGCATTGGCTGCGTCCATGTCCACACCAAAGCAGTTGGCTGCTACTGTTCCAGGAGTGTAGGTCCACATAAACAAGAAAGCAAACCAGGAAAAGAACTGTACCAGACCAACTTTCCAGAAAGTGGCAGGAGCATTTTTCAACAAATGTATCCAGTTGCTTTTCGATTCTTTTTCGTTTGTATTCAGGTTGTGATACTCTGCATATTCCTTCGGAGGCATCTCTTTCACCTTTAGCGTAGTGTAGAGAACGCAAAGAATAAGGATTGCAGCTCCGGCGTAGAAAGAGTAAATCACCGAGTCGGGAATAACTCCCTTAGGTGCTTCGATAGATATTCCGATGGCAGTAAGCAAGTACGGAAACACATAGCCAACCAGCGAACCTGCATTGCAAAGAAAACTTTGAATAGAGTAAGCCAGGCCTTTTTGCTTTTCGTTTACCTCGTCGCCCACAAGCATTTTAAAGGGTTGCATCGCCATGTTGATGCTCGTATCGAGGAACATAAGCGAGATTAAGCCGAACGTCATGGCTGTAGACACAGCCATACCGAACGAACCTGCATTGGGTAAAAGGCACATAACGATGACCGCAACAAGAGCACCTATAAATAAATAAGGTATACGGCGACCAAAGCGAGTCCATGTTCTGTCAGACAAAGTTCCTACAATCGGTTGCACGATAATACCCATCAGCGGTGGTAAAATCCAGAAATAGCTCAGGCTGTGTGGGTCTGCGCCTAATGTAGCGAATATGCGTGAGATGTTGGCACTCTGCAAAGAGTAGGCTATTTGCACACCAAAAAAACCGAAACTGAGGTTCCATAGTTGCCAGAAGCTCTTGTCTGGGCGAGTTTTTAATTCATTATTCATAGTTTAAAAAGTGTTAGTTGCAGTTTGTTTATAGTTGATCTGTATATTTAACTTATCGTGTTGTTCCTCTAATAATAAGTCTTGTACGCACAATGCGCTTCTCTACCGAATTGAAAGGCAATGCTCCTTCCACCTTATCAATCAATATACTCGCAGCCTCTTCCCCCACGCGCAAGCCGCGCTGTTCTACGGTTGTCAGCATCGGATCGCACGATACGGCACGTATACCATTGGTGAAGCCACAGATAGATATGTCTTCAGGAATGCGATAGCCCAATCGTTTGCACGAATAAAGCACGCCAAGGGCAGTCTCATCGTTCACTGCAAAAAAAGCATCGGGTGGATTTTGAAGAATCAGGAGGTCGGGAGTAATCGATTCAGCATCGCTACGGTTATCGCACATCCGTATTAATTGCTCGTCGGGCTGTATGCCGTGCTTCAGCAAAGCATCGCGATAACCGTTGTAACGGTTCTTTCCTATTTCCAAGTTCATCGACAATCCGTAATACGCAATGCGTTTACAGCCCGTATTAATAAGGTAGTTGACGGCAGAGAATGCTCCCATGTAATCGTCGATGACCACACGGCTGGCATTCACGCCAATACTTACACGGTCGTAGAAAACAAGTGGAACATGCTGGTCTACAAGGAATTGGAAGTGGTCGAACTTGGTTGTGCTCTTGGCTTGCGACACAATCACACCGCAAACCTTATTTTCGTAAAACGATTTACATATCTTTACTTCGCGCTCGTAGTTCTCGTTGCTTTGTGCAACCATTAGCTGATAACCACGCGCAGAAGCCTCTTCTTCAATCCCTGCTAATATAGACGAAAAATAGAAGTGCGTAAATTGTGGTACTATGACACCGATAACTGTCTCTTATACACATCTCCGAGCCCACGAGACACTCGCTAATCTCGT
>OWIW01000708.1_pt1 | contig 21852 bp, 33 predicted proteins | sample 2433821 | NCBI WGS metagenome assembly OWIW01 (sample SAMN05065751, study PRJEB22554) | human gut metagenome | biome: ENVO:2100002; feature: ENVO:00000062; material: ENVO:00002003 | host: Homo sapiens | place: USA | reverse complement strand
CTACACTTCTAGCTTCGTCGGCAGCGTCAGATGTGTATAAGAGACAGATAATAGCTCGTGTATAGCCTCTAATTTATCTATTTTAAACCATTCCTTTCCTATATTAAATTTTTTTAAATGATGGTGCATCTTTTTTTCAAGCAATTCACAATCATCTACTTCTATTGCATATTCAACATCATATTTACTTGGGCATCCTGTATTGTATAATTCGGATGCTCTTTGTTTTGGTGAGGTCGTCGTATATCCAACTTTCACGAGTCCCGGCATGGCTTCATTCGTAATGATATATACCCATCCTTTCATGTCCTTCCGTCCTCCCTATATCGACCATGCCATATAACTAAGAATTTTTCGTTGGGCAAAATATGCCCGTATGACAAGAATCATACATACATTTACTGCCTGTTTATGTAGGCATTTTTGTGAGGTAGCCTAGAAAGGCAGGAGGTAGGTATGCTCACGCAAGATGATGTCAAAGATATTGAAGGCGCATTGTTGGAAAAATTGGAACAAATCCGTAAAGAGAAAGGTATTTCCTCTTCAGATTGGGGGCGAATGGCTTTTCCAGAAGCCGGTAGCCCTGTGACGAAAATGCGGAATTTCCGTAATGGGCGGAAAAGTATCCTTGGGGTAGGTGATTTGATTCGGCTAGCGCAGGCTCTGGGTGTAGATCCCTCTAAATTGTTTGCAAGTGTCCTTTTTGATAAAAAAATTTAGTTATTTATTTTAGTATATTATATACAAAAGTAAAAAAAAGTTTTTAAAACGGGCAAAAATTGCCTAGACAGTGCGGGCAATTTTTGCCTATTCTAGCCTTGCACACGGTGCTCCACCGAAGTGCAAGGCTGCCGGATTTGTCGGCGGCTGAGATTGACAAGCAGCCGAGCCGAGAAGTCCGGGTATTGTAAGTGTGTGGATACAGGTCGTTGATAATTATGCGCCAGACAAAATTTTTATGCGCTAAACGGTCAGCACGCCAAAGTATCAGGTAAAGGTGAGGGAAAATTATGATTCGCAAAAAAATCAAATATTGGGGCACCTGTTTTATTTGCCGCGATAGAGCCTCAATCAAAATTTCATATGATGAAGGCACTCTTTATCTTTGCGAACGTTGTGATGTAAACTTCTTTAATGATCTCTTTGATTATGCTAAGATTGAGCGTCTTAGGGAAGCTTTGATTATAGCTCAGACTGAAAAAGTTTCTCTTGGTTTGGCTTTAAATGTTGTCCGGGGAAGGTATGATGTTAAAGAGGCAAAAAGAAAACAGAAATTAAAAGAAAGAGAACGGTTAGGAAAATCCGTTGACATGTTTGTATCTATGGTACGGCGTTCGGGCAGTTTTCATTGATATATTGGATAAAACAAGGGCCGTCTCAAAATGAGGCGGCCCTTGTTTTATGCGTTAAATCAAATAGGAGCGGCCATTGCACAACTTCTTGCCCGGTACTTTATGGATTTTTCCTCCCAGAAGAAGGCCGAAAGCTGCGCGCTTGCACCGCGTCGCAAATTGTTTCCGTCCGTTCAAGGTTTTCCGTCATAAGGGAAATCAGTTCCGTGTCGGAAAGGTGTTGTCTTTTTTCAAGAATATCTGTGAGTTGTACAAGGTTTATGATAAATACATCAAGTGGTGGCAAAGGAAGTTTCATTTCTTTGGCACTTTCCTGAGCCTTGCACCAATTGGTAACGGCGGCTTGAATAAGCATATCCGTAAGCTTCCTTTTCGTTTCCTGCCGTTGAACGATGTAGGTTGTAAGAGAAGAAGCCAGCGCACCAACAAGTACGCCGCCAAGCCCGCAAAAAGCGGCAATGAGTGAAGAGTCCATAGATATTTCCCCCTGTCTTTTTGGGTGTGGTTACTATGAGGATAGGGGGAAAAACCCCGCCGTGCAATGACGGCGGGGGTTCTCTTTATACCAATGGAAAAGGAGCAACCATGCAGAACATCATGGAATTTGAGAATCATCCTGTACGCATGTGGCAGGACGACAAGGGCGAGCTGGTCATTGTGGCCAAGGATGTGGCGGAGGCTTTGGGGTACGCTGATAGCTCCTTGGAAACGATTGGTCGTCTTTTCCAAAACGTCCCTGCGGAGTGGAAGGGCCGGAAACGGATTCCGGTCCCGGAAGAGTGGAAGATGGTCAGATCCGTTCTGACCACCCCCGGCGGGACACAAAGCATGCTTACCCTCACCGAGCAGGGCCTCTACTTCTTCCTTGGTCGTTCGGACAAGTCCGCGGCGTTGCCGTTCCAGAAATGGCTGGCGGGGGAGGTGTTGCCGTCCATCCGCAAGACGGGCGGCTATCAGGCAAAGACGGCGCAGGGGTTCCCCGATGCCGCAAAGAGCCTCTTTTCCTTCATCAACGGCATAAGGTAACTCCGCCGTCATACGGCTGTATGACAAAACGGCCTGTCCATTTCTCCATTTGGCTGAAATGACAGGCTGTTTTTTTGTCCCGTGATGACAAGAATCTTGCCGACAGGGAGAGGTCGGCGCGGTATGCTTTCGGGAAACCTCAACAAAGGAGCATTGATATGACGATGCAGGTACTTCCCTATGTGTTTCAGGAACAGCTTGTCCGGGCGCGTCTGGATGAACAGGACAATCCGTGGTTTGTGGCAAAGGACGTTTGTGCTGTGCTGGACATTCAAGACCACCATCAGGCTATTGAGCAACTGGATGACGACGAAAGGGGTAGGTGTACTGTACCCACCCCCGGTGGAATGCAGGAACTCAAGGTTATCTCCGAGTCCGGCCTCTACGCGTTGATTTTCCGTTCCCGCAAGCCGGAAGCCAAGGCGTTCTCCAAGTGGGTGCGCAGTGAGGTCTTGCCGAACCTCCGCAAGACGGGCGGCTACGGCGCTCCCGCACAGGCCGCGCCGGGAGTCAGCCGGGAAGAGCTTGAGAAGCTGATAGCGGATAAGGTTGTCGACGCCGTATTCCGTTATCGCCATGTGTTGGCTGATTCGGCACAAGGCGTGAAGGCGCTTGAGGCAACACGTCCGGTTCCCCCGGCGGAGCCCACGGAACGGGAGATCTTGGAGCAATGCATCCGGGACTACGTTGCTGAAGTCGGCGCCGCGCATGACGTGGCGACGGCGCGTGATGAGCGTAAGCCGATTGTGAACCCGAACATGGCGCGGGGCAACGTGCTCCTGAACATCACGCATTTTTCCGAATGGTTTGGAGCGCACAAGGCCGCTTCCCGCCTCCGCATCTTTACAACGCAAGCCCTGTCCGGGGCTTTGCGGCGGATGCACTGCCGCAAGGTCAACCTCGCCTACCTGCGCCCGGATGGTGGCAAGTCCTCCTTCAGCCTGTATGTGACCAACATCCATAGCTAAGTCCGAATAAGCCCCGTCCCGGCGGGGCCAAAACGAAAGGCCGCAATCCTTCTTTGGGTTGTGGCCTTTCGTTTTGGCAAAAACACACAGATCCACAGCGACACAGGAGCAAGAACATGGCGGCGAAGAACATGCCTATCACGGCGCGTCAGGCAATGGCGATAGTGGGCTTCACGGGGCTCACGGAAGAACTGGTCAGAGTGAACTGGCGAACCAGCGGCGAAGCGTCCACTCTGATTGGGCTTGCGGCGGACGGCAACGGCGAGGCTGTGTTCATGGCTGTCTCTGATAAGGGGTTGGCCGCATCACCCACAATCGCGTCTCTCGTTGAAGCCTACGCCGCGAAGAAGCGTGCCAGGGCGGAAGAGAGGCCTTCCACTCCCGCGCCTTCCCCGGCGACGCCTCGCGTCGTTGCGACGGAAGGTGCCCCTGCGGAAGCGAACGCGATACGCGACGCTATCCAGCGCTCCTTGTCGATGTTCAACGAGTCCTTCCAGCAGGACATTTTGAGCAAGGTCGACACGCTGAACGCAATGGTCGCGGAACTGGCGGCGAAGCAGGGCACCCCGACGCTCCCCGGCGTCCCGGAAGGCGGCGCGCCGGATTACTTCCGGCCTCGCTGGTTCAACGAACTCTACCAGTTGGTTGAAGCTGGTTTTGATGTCCTGATTCATGGCCCCGCCGGATGCGGCAAGAGCCGGGCGGGGCTGGAAGTCGGCAAGGTCATGCAGCGGGAAGGCGGCGTGTACGCATTCAGGGCGGGCATGCGCAAGGCCGATTTGCTGTACAGCAAGGAACTGCGCGACGGCTCCAGCGTGGTCGAGCTTTCCCCGCTCATGCGGGAGGTGCGGACAGGCGTAGTCACGGTCATAGATGAGGTTTTCAGCGTAGACCCCGAAGTGCTGATCGGCATGAACGGGCTTCTCGAATCCGGCCAGCGCTGCATCGACACGCCGCTCGGCGTCGTGAACCGTGATGCCGACCACCGTTTCATCCTCACCTCGAACACGGACGGGCGCTCCGAGTCGCGCATCTACCGTGCGCCGCAAACGCATGACGCCAGCACGCTCTCCCGCGTGATCAGCGTCCACGTCGACTATGACGAGGATGTCGAACTCCAGATAGCGGCGGCGTCATTGGCCCCGGAATGGCAATGGCTGACGGAACAGGCCCACAAGCTGCGCCGTGCCGTCCGCGACAACGCGATAGCTTTGGACGTGAGCACCCGCTGGATTGTTCAGGCATGCAAGTTGAACAAGCGCGGCTTCACCAAGGAACGCTCTTTCGGGCTGACCATGCTGGAACGCCTCTCGGACTCGGAGCGCAAACGCGTCGGCGCGGCCGTGTGCCAGCACGCGGCCTGTTTCGAGGCGGCATAAACCCTACTGTCGTGTACACATTAATGAAAGGCTATCACAGGAACCGGGGCTTGTTTCCCGGTTCCGAATGGTGGCTTTAGAGCACAGGGCGGTTCCCTTCCGGGGAATTGCCTATTTTTGGGGAAGGAGAGGACACCATGCAGACAGTGCAGTCATGGATAGATAATCCGCATGCCGGGAACGTCTGGTTCCACGGTGCGGATTTGCTTGAGCACTTGGAACGGTATGACGTTGAGCATGCGGCGTTTAGCCATAAGTCCGATTTCGACAGGTTCCGCCAGCGCAGGTTTGTTGAGCAGGTAACGGCGTATCAGCCGGAAGCGATAGCGGATTTCGAGGCCATCCTCGAACAGGTTGCGGAACGTCCGCGCCGCCGAAACCGTTCCCGCATCAGCGAGGACGGTGACGACTTGGACGTGGACGCCTACATTGACGCGCTCGATTCGGGACGCCGCGACGTATGGACTGAGGATGTTGTGTTGGTTGAGCGCCGCGCCGATGCCGTGGAGATCGTTTTCGATGCGACCGTGCCGTGGTCAAGCAGGCGTGCGGACTGGATGCGGCGCAGACAGGCGGAAGCCTACAAGCTGGCGCTGCAATGCGAGCAGAACGGCACGCCGTGCCGTGTGGTGGCCGTTTATGCGAACAAGTTCAGACGCGACGAGCTGGACGGAAAGGCCGTCGTTTTCCATATCGTCGTCAAAGACTATGCCGAGCCGATTTTCCCCACGCTCTGGGGAGCGTTCACGGACAACGCGACGTGCAACGACATGCTCAACCTCGTCGCTGAGACAGTCGTGGGAACAGGCATTGGCGGAAACGGGAACTGCGTCAGGTTCAAGGCCGACATAGCCAACCCGACCTATATTCTTCCTGACCTCAATACTTTTATGGAGATGCCGCGATGACCCCGATGGATACCCCGACCCCGCAACAGGCCGCTTGCCTCCAGTCCATGTTCGACCATTTCAACGGCGAATTGTTCAACGGCACGCTCGACCGGCATAGCGTCATCCTGTGCTGGACGCACGCGCATCAGGTCAAGGCGGGATACTACTACCCGAACCGCTGGACGGACGACGGAGGCAATGCTCTGGCCGAACTGTCCATCAACGCGCGCTGCATGCGCGAACGGACGGTAACGGAGCTGTCGAGCTACATGGTTCATGAGATGATCCATATGGAACAGCACACGGCGGGCACAGCCGGGCGTCCGGGGTATCACAATGCGGGCTTTATCGAACGTGCACAGCGGCTCGGCTTCAAGGCCGTGAACGAGCGCGGCGAGGAAGTGGGCGTAGGGCAGGGCGCGCATGCCTGTGACCTGCACCCCGCCGAGGGCGGGGCGTTCCTGCGGGCACTGGCGTCCCTGCCGGAAGAAGCCATTCCCGCCTATGAGGCCGAGGGCGGCGTCCCGGCTGAAGAGTCCGAGGAAGGCCGGGAACAGCGTCAGGAAGACGGCGGCACGCCTCCCCCTGTTCCGCCGAAGCCCCGCGCCAAGGGCGGCAAGCGTTCAAAATACGTCTGCCCGGTGTGCGGACAGGCCGCATGGTCAAAGCCCGGCGCGAGCCTCCTGTGCGGAAACGAATGGTGTAACGCGGCGCGCATGGAAGAGCGGGAGTAAATCTCATTGCGGTGTACACCGCATTGCCTTTTCTTGAAAGAATGCCTATAAAGAAGGGGTGAGAGCTACGAACTCTCACCCCTGTGGGGCACGTCCCCGCGAATCACTGGAAGTGTTTCACAAGCTTGCGCCCCGTAGGAACGTCACTTCCTACGGGGCAACTTGCGTTACAGGTTCAACAAACGGAGAACCAGAGCCGCAAGAACGGCGGCGACTACATAGGTCGCCACGTCCCGAAGGAAGTGCTTCATGGGGTATCCTCCTTCCGGAGAGCATGCCCCACGCCGCGCACCCTATAACAGAACATCACGCCAATCAAGGCCGTGACTCCTCATGGAGTCCGCCGTTGCGGTGTACACCGCATTGCCTTTTCTTGAAAGAATACCTATAAAGAAGGGGCAGGGAGTGCGAATCCCTGCCCCGTGGGACACGTCCCCCAAGATTATCTCATCTCAGGTTTGCGCCCCGTAGGAATGCCACTTCCTACGGGGCACTGCGTTTTAGAGGTTCATCATATGAACCGCCACAGCCGCAAGGACGCTGGCCAAGAAACCGACCAGCACATCCCGGAGGAAGTGCTTCATGGGCATAACCCCCTTTCGGAGGACGCGCCCACAGCGCGCACCCTATAGTAGAACATCACGCCAATCAAGGCCGGACTCGAAAGGAGCCCGGCCTTTTTTGTTGCTCCACAGATTCCGGCATTGTCCGGCCTCGACTGGAACAGCAACTTTTTTCATGGAGGAGTTCACATGCTCAGACGAGTAGGCGAATGCATTCTGTTTGCGGCGAGCATGGCAGTCTTCATGGTGGTCTTTTACCTGTGGGCCGCCTGATTGACGTGTACACATCACTGAAAAGAACGACGAGGTGACATCATGAATCCTACACCCGAGGCCGTGCAGCTTATCCGCAAGATGCTGAAGGCTGGCATAGGCCATACCAAGATCGCCGCGACGGCTGGCGTTTCCACCTACATCATCATCAGGATAGATGAGCAGGGGGTGCGGACGGAATTGCGGCGTCCGGCATGGGAAAGAATACAAAAGACGTTTGCGCCGGGCTTGAAGCTGTCCAGTCTGACCACTGAGGAGCCTGAAAATGCTGTTGCGTGAGCGGAACCCCGAACAAGAGGGCGATGCCATGGGAGGCAAAAAGGATATTCCGAGAACGGTAAGGCTGGATGAGGATCTGGACGCATGGGCGCAGTCCTCGGCAGCCGAGTGCGAGTGTTCGTTCTCGGACTTGGTTCGCACGGCGCTGTTGCTGGCCGTGCCTCAAATACTGGCCTGTCCGTCGATGCTGCGGCGGCTGGATCTTGACGATTTTGACGGCGCGCCGTCCCGCTACAGGAGGAGGTTCCCATGAACGAGGCCGTTACCATCCGCATGACGGACACCCATGTCTGCCTGCGGGTTCCGTTTGATCTGACGCAAGTGTGCCAATCCCTGCGCGGACGCTGGAACCCTGAGTGGAAATGCTGGCTGTGGCCGAAGGACAAACAGGCCGCACGGCGGATACTGGACGCATTCGGGCCGCGCGCGGCGCAGGCTGACGGCGGGGATTCGCTCCTTGCCTTGGCTGGCCCGGACGATATTCCCCGCCCGCAGGACAAAGTGGCGATACCGGACGTTCTTCCCGGCTTGAAGACGAAACCGTGGCGGCATCAACGTGCCGCCTTTTCTTTTGCCCGGAGCAAGCGCGGCGCCATGCTCGCCATGGGCATGGGGACAGGCAAGAGCCTCGTCACCGTAGCCTTGTTGCACGACAAGCGGTACTCGCTGATTCTCTGCCCGAAAGCCGTCATGTCCGTGTGGCCCCGCGAGTTCGAGCGGCACGCCGGTTATCTCGCCGATGTCGTCGTCCTGTCCGGCAGGTCGACCAAGGCCAAGGCGGGGGCGCTGAAACTGTCAATGGACAGGGCGATGGTTTCCGGCCGCCAGCTTGTCGTTGTCTGCAACTACGACGCCGCATGGCGCGAAGCGCTGGCCGACGCCATGCTCGCCGTCCCGTGGGATGCCGTGGTGCTCGACGAGAGCCACAAGATCAAGGCCCCCGGCGGGCGCATGTCCCGCTTCTGCGGGGAACTGCGCAAGGTGGCGAAGCAGGTGTTCGGACTGACCGGCACACCGATGCCGCACAGCCCGCTCGACATCTATGCACAGTACAGGGCGATAGACGACAAGGTGTTCGGGCGCAACTTCTCGCGGTTCCGCCAGTCCTACGCCATCATGGGCGGCTTCGGCGGCAAACAGGTGGTCGGCTACAAGGATGCGGACGCGCTGCGCGCCAAGTTCCTGAGCATTGCGTTTCAGGCCGGGCGCGACGTGATCGAACTGCCGGAAGCCGTGCATCAGGTCGTCCCGGTCGAGATCGGCCCCAAGGCCCGGCGCGTCTACACCGGGCTGGCCACGGCATTCTATGCCGAACTGGACGCCGGGGAAGTCACCGCGGCGAACGCGCTGGTGAAGCTGCTCCGGTTGCAGCAGGTCACGGGAGGCCACCTCAAGCTGGACTCCGGCGCGGTTGAACAGGTGGACGGCGCAAAGCAGGAAGCCCTTGAAGGCCTGCTGGAAGGCATGGGCCCGGAACCTTGCGTCGTGTTCTGCCGCTTCACGTCCGACATCGGCGCCGTCAAGCTCGCCTGTGCGAGCCTGTCCCTGTCCTGTTGCGAACTGTCCGGCGCGGCGAACCAGCTTGCCGAATGGCAGGCGGGGCATCATCAGGTGATCGCCGTGCAGATCCAGTCCGGCGGGGCTGGCGTGGATTTCACCCGGTCGCGCTACTGCATCTACTACTCGCTGGGCTTCTCGCTCGGCGACTATGACCAGTCTCTGGCCCGCATCCACCGCCCCGGACAGCAGCGCGAGGTCACCTACTATCATCTCATCGCCAAAGATACCGTCGACGAGCAGGTCTACGCCGCGCTGGATGCCCGGCGGGATGTCGTCACGTCCATCATGGAAGGGCGCAAGCCGAAAAAGGCCGTCAAGGCCGCATAGGGAGAGGACATGAACGAGCAATGGAAGCGTTACGCCGAACTGGAATTGCGGGAACGGGAACTTGAGATCGCCTTGAAGTCCATCCAGCAGGAGAAGGCCGTTCTCGAACCGGAACTTTTGGACAGCATGGCCGAGGAAGGGCTCGACCGTCTCACCCTTTCCGGCATCACATTCTTCCCCAAGCGGCGCGTCTTCGCCGGGCCGCGAGAAGGGTTCGCCAAGCAGGATGTGGCCCGTGCGCTCATCGAATCCGGCCTCAGCGAGTACGTCAAGGAAGACTACAACGCCAACTCGCTGTCGTCGTATGTACGCGGCCTCGCCGCCGAGGATGACCCGGACATGGCTCCTGCGGACATTGAGGCCCGCATGCCGGAACCGCTGCGGGCCGTCTGTTCCGTAGGCGAAGTCTGGCAAATCGGAGCCCGCAAGGGGTAGCCCCATTGTCGTGTACACATCAATCGGAAATCTTTGAATAAAGCGTTCAGATGATCTACAGTGGACGATACCTGAACGCACACAGCCGCAACCCATAACAAGAAGGAAACACACCATGTCACAGATGCCCGTTACTCAGAACGCCGCCGCGCAGCTTGCCATCTTCGCCAATCCCGACGCCCTCGAAACCGTCCGCGAGATCATGTCCTCCGAGGACTTCTCCGCTTCCGACCTTGACCGCATCAAGGTGCCCGGAGCCGGCGGCCTCATGTGGGAAATCCCTACAGCCGAAGGCTCCCGCGACAGCCGCGAGATCCGGGGCATCATCCTGCTCTCCAAGACAGGGCGCGCCTACTGGCAGAGCAAGTACAGCGGCGAAAACTCGAAGCCGGATTGCGTCAGCCTTGACGGCCAGTGCGGCACCGGGAACCCCGGCGGCCAGTGCGCCGCCTGCCCCTTCAACCAGTATGAGTCCGCCGCCGAGGGGGCAGGCAAGGCGTGCAAGGAAACCCGCACACTGCTTGTGTTGCAGGAAGATGAGCTGATCCCCACCGTGCTGCGCGTGCCGCCGTCCTCCATCAAGGAGTTGAAGCAGTTTCTGCTGCGCCTTGCCAAGAAGGGGCTGCGCCTTTCCCATGTCGCCAGCGTCCTGACGCTGGAGCGGGACAAGTCCGCCGGGGGCATCACATACTCGAAGATCAAGTTCGCCGCTGCCGATGCGCTGACGCCCGAACAGCGCAAGGCCATTGACCCGTTCACCACGGCCTTCGCCATGGCGTTTGACCGTGCCCATGCCTCGACCGTGACGGAGCGTTCCGGCGGTGCGGAGCAGGGCGGGAACATGCCGACGGGCGAGGAACAGAACCCCTTCGGCGCGTAACCGTCCCACGGGGGAGGTTTCGCCTCCCCCATTTCTTTCATGGAGACCGACATGGCATCGACACGTGACGAGATATTCAGGTTCCTGCAACGCATCGTCGGAGACACGCTGACGCCGGAGGGCTCGAAGCTGCTTGTCTGGACCGCGCCCGCCAAGGAATCCCGCTGGTATGCGGATCTGTGGCAGGCGGCGGACGAAGCTTCCCGGCTTTCCGGCAACGTGTATTTCGGCGTGTGCCTCGCCCCTGACGATGTATGCGGGGGCAAGACACGGGCCACGGCGCAGCAGGTTTCATACGCCACCTGCCTGTGGGCGGACATCGACTATGTGTCCCCGCACCACGCCAAGGGCAACCTGCCCCCGTCCGAAGCCGATGCCATGAACTGCCTTCGTGAAGCCTTCCCGCCCCACCTCCAGCCGCCCGTCGTCATCAATTCGGGCGGCGGGCTGCAAGCCTTCTGGCCCTTGGCCGAACCGCTGGACATCACATCCGACATCGACCGGGCCGAGTTCGCCGCTATCGTGCGCGGCTGGCAGGGGCTCCTTCGCGCAATGATGGAGCGCCACGGCTGGACGCTGGACTCCACCCACGACCTCGCCCGCGTGATGCGGCTGGCCGGGACGGAGAACGCCAACGCCGGAGGGAAGCCTGTTTCCCTGTTGAACGATGCGGAGATCCGGTTTGAGCCGGATCAGTTCCGTGAGCTGGTGGACGTTGTGGTGGATGCCGAAACCGTCAGCGCCGTATGCGTCCCGGCACAGGAGCGGTATGCGTCGAGCGTGCCGGGGCTTGCCGGGGTCATCCCCCGCGAAGGCCATACGGCACGTGAGCCGCTGGCCTCGAAGATCGCGGCATTGTGCGATCTGTCCGAAGCGTTCGCCGCGTCATGGCACAATCTCAATCCGTCCCTGAAAGACGACAGCCGCTCAAGCTATGATGCTTCTCTGGTCACGGCGATGGCGCACTGGATGGACGATACGGACGATGGGCTGGCGTTTACGGCGCAGGACATGGCCGACGTCATCGTCGACCACAGGATGAAGCACGGCACCAAGGCCAAGGACTTCAAGAAGGCCGGGCGGCTGGACTATATCCAGACGACCATCGCCCGTTGCGTGCGGCTTGCGCTGGAGTCGAAGCGGAGGGCAGCGCCGGAAGGAAACGAGGTGCCCGCCCCGGAGCATAGTGATTCTCCCTTGCCGCCGGTTCCATTCGGGGAAGACGGAGTGCCGGAGCCCGCCTTTGATGGCCCCTCCGAGCCGCAAGAGCCACGCCCCATCCCGCCGCCCGCCGGGGACATGGCCATCCCCGAGTTTTCCGAGGCGCAGCGGAATGCCTTGAAGCCCATTGAGGAACGGTTGGGCATGCGTATCCTGCACGGCTGCGTGTATGAAAATACGGAGCCGTGCCCGGAGGTATGGCTTGCCGTGGTTCCTTTCGCCCCGGGCGGCAAACAGGGCACGGTCGTCCTCAGCACGACGGACATGCTGTCCATTTCCAAGGTGACGGAAGCCTTTTTCGGCGCAACCTATGATTATCCCGTCTGCTTCGGCGGGGCTGAACCGCTGAAAAAGGAAGGTTGGAAACTGTACGCCCGGGATATGGTGCGGGTTCTTCCCAAGCTGATGAAGCCGGAAGAGACGACAGAGACGGGTGCGTTGCGCATCTACCTGCGGAAGTATCTGGCATCCACGCCCATCACCAAATCGCTTGAGGACGCCCGGATGCAGGACGCGCCGTTCACGGTGAACGGCAGGGTCTACGTCAACATCACCGCGTTCTCGAACTTCGTGCGGATCAGCTCCGGCGGGGAACTCGGCGGGGTGATCAAGCTGGCGAAGCTCATGTGCCGGGCCGGGTTCAGGAAGGTCGTCATGCCGTTTAAGAAGGAGGATGGGAAGATGTCTTCTCTCAATGGCTACCTCATGCCCCCGGAACTTGTCTCGGCGGCACAGGACGAACCGCAGCTTGATGCCTTCAACGTACCGGGAGGGATGGAGGATTCCGTTGGCGCAGAAGTCATTCACTAACCCGTGCGTGCTGTTCGATTTGCCGTGCCGCCTGCCGAGCGGGCTGTGCGTCGGGAAGCCGTACTGGGAAGGCAAGTATTTTGAAGCGGGGGATCGTCACCACGCGGACGCATCTCCCTGCACGTATCTGGATTACGTCAACAAGCGGCTGCCCCGGCAGGTGACGGAGGTTCCTGAAGAAGCGCCTCCCGAACAAACGGGTACGGAACAGGCCACCGCGCCGGAACAGGCCGCTCCATCGGCGTTGCTGGCGGCAAGGCGAAAAAGGAGAGGATGATGGAAGACATTCATGGCGGAGGCTGCAAGGAGTTCCGGGTATTCGGCCCGCCGGGAACCGGCAAGACGACATGGCTGGTCAAGCAGGTGCGGCGGGCTGCGGAGAAATACGGCGGCGAGAAGGTGCTGTGCTGCTCGTTCACCAAAACGGCGGCGACGGAAATGGTCAACCGCATCACGCCGCCGGATGAGGAGCCCCTGATCCCGGACAGTTCCGTCGGCACGCTGCACGCCATCTGCTACCGGGCGCTCGGTTCCCCAACGCTGGCCGAGACGAAAATCAGCCAGTGGAATGCCGAGCATCCTGACCTCGGGCTCTCCAAAAAGAGCGCGGCGCGGGTGATGGAAGACGGGCTCGACGAAAGCGATACGCCGGAAGAGGGCAGTGCCGACGCATTGCTCGCCATGTATTCGGCGTTCAGGAACAGGCTGATCCCGTATGAGGAAATGCCCGCGCAGGTACAGCACTTCGCCAAGCTGTGGGAAGGCTGGAAACAGGACTGCGATTTCATGGACTTCACGGACTTGCTGGTGAGCGGAAGCAAGGAGCTGTACTACCCGCCAAACGGTGCCAGCGTCGCGTTCGTTGACGAGGCGCAGGACATGACGCCCCTCCAGCTCAAAGTCGTCCGTAACTGGGAAAAGTCGCTCCGGTTCTACATCCTCGTGGGTGACGACGACCAGTGCATTTTCCGCTTCTCCGGCGCGTCGCCGGATGCCCTGATTGCAGGGGACATCCCGCAGGAAAACAAGATTATCCTGAAGCAGAGCTGGCGCGTGCCCGCCTCCGTCCACCGGCTCGCCGAGAAGTGGATCAAAAAGGTGAGCGTCAGGGAGCCGAAGGAGTACCTGCCGACCGACCGCGAAGGCGCGGTGCGGCGTCTTCCGGGCGCCACGGTCAAGGATGCGAGGCCAGCCGTAGTCGATGCGGCCAAGCAGATCGCCGCGGGCAGGACGGTCATGTTCCTGACCGCGTGCTCATATCACCTGCGGACATCCCTCATTCCGTTGCTCAAGGAACACGGCATTCCCTTCTGGAACCCTTACCGGGTGACGCAGGGGGAATGGAATCCGTTACGGGGCAGCAAGCGCGACATGCTGGCCGCCTATCTGGAGCCCGACGGCCCCGAGCTTGGCGGCATGCGGTTCTGGAGCGCGCAGCAGCTTGCCCGCTGGTCGGCTTCGTGCGCATTCGAGGGATTGCTCCGGCGTGGGGCCCGGACGCGGATCGAGGAACTGGCGAAACATAAGGACGTCGATGGGGATGAACTGCTCGACTTCTACACGGACTGGTTCGAACCGCAGGGGCTGGACGCGGCCATGTCCCTTTCGACGGAATGGCTGGAGCACCAGCTCAAGCCGGACAAAGCGAAGGGCTTGGCTTTTCCCCTTTCCGTATTCCGGCGCGGAGGATGGGATGCCCTTGAAGCAAAGCCGCGCTGCATCGTCGGCACAATCCACAGCGTCAAAGGCGGGGAGGCCGACGTGGTGTACCTGTTCCCCGACATCTCCCCGCAGTCCTATGAAGGAATCCAGCGCGGGGCGGAGGGGCGCGATGCCGTTATCCGGCAGTTCTATGTCGGCATGACGCGGGCACGGGAAGAGCTGGTCGTGTGCAACGCGGCGACGCTGTACAATACGATGGCGATACGATGAACAAAGGAACATCCGAAAGGATGTTTTTTTATTGAGGTGTACACGGCAATGGGAAAACAGGTTCCCCTCGAATCAAGCGTCGTTGCGACCATCATCAAGAAACTGAATGCCGTGCCGGGGTGCCGGGTCAAGAAATTCCACGGCTCGGCGTTCGGGATGATGGAGCTGGACATATACGGTTGCTTCAATGGCCGGGCTGTCTTCATCGAAGTGAAGCGTCCCGGCGGCAAGGCAACTGAGCGGCAGGAACGGGAGATTGAAAAGTGGCGCGCCGTGGGCGCACTTACCGGCTGTGCCACGACTCCCCAAGAAGCGTTGAGCATTATCAACCAAAGGAATTGTGATGAAGACATCTGAATTGGTGAAGGCTGTTGCCATGGAAACGGGGCTTACCGCCAGCGCGACGGAGAAGGTGGTGAATGCCGTTTTCTCAGCCATCAAGAAAGAGGTAGGGGCAGGCGGCAAGGTCAAGATTTTCAAGTTCGGCACGTTCTCCGTTGCGGAACTTGGCGAGAGGGAAGGCCGCGATCCGCGAACCGGAGTGAGCGTCGTCATTCCGGCGCGGCGACGGTGTCTGTACCACCAGAGCATTACGTTCAAGAGAGAACTCAATGTATAACCTTGTGGAGATACGATGATTACCGATGCGGAACTTCTCAAACTGGTGATGGACAGATTCCCCGAAGCGGATACGGACGGCATTGTCGAGCAGTTTTCTTTGCTCAAGGTGGGGCTCCTTCAGGCAAACGCAAAGCTGGCTGTCGGCGAAGCCGGGCAGCAGGGTGTGGAGGAGCAGAGCATTTCTGCCGCTGATGGGGATCCGGCACCGAAGAAGCGCTATACGCGGCGCAGTCTGGTGGTAAAGCCGGAAGAGGCTATCGGGGATGATACTGTCCAGTGCTGCATCTGCGGTAAAGCCTTCCAGAACCTGAACGCCAAGCATATTCAGAACCATGAGCTGACGGTGGAGGAGTATAAAAAGCTGTGCGGTTATGGCCGGGATCAGAAATTGATTTCCCGAAACCTACTGGCAAAGTTGCAGGAGAATGTGCAGAAGGCACAGAATGCTCGCCACCGTAGCCAGCAGGAACCTGACGAAGCACAGCCCGCGTAACAGCGGGTTTTTCATTGGGAAAATGATGGAGAGGGGGGAGTTCTATCCCGCCTTTCTTCATGGCTGATAAGAAAAGGAGCAAAGATGCATCCCGTTTGTTGGATAGATACGGAAACGACAGGGCTTGACGCAAAACGTCACGGCATTGTGCAGATTGCTGGAATCATTGAGTCGTATGGGGCAGAGAATATTTCTTTCAACTATATGGTTCAGCCGTTCCCGGAAGATGAGGTAGAGGACAAGGCTCTGGAGGTGAGCCGTATAACCCGGGACAGGCTCCAGACGTTCGCTTCTCCACGTGACGTGCATGCTGATCTGATAAAAACATTTTCAGGGGTTGTGGACAGATTCGACAAACATTCAAAGATGTTGTTTGCCGGATACAATGCCGGGTTCGATATGGATTTTATGCGAGCGTTCTTCACGAAATCCGGCGACAAGTTTTTCGGTTCATGGTTCTGGTGGCCACCCATTGACGTAGCCATCTTAGCTGGTGATGCGCTGCGCGATGAACGGCATAAGATTCCGAATTTCAAACTGGGCACCGTGGCTGAGTATCTTGGCATCTTGCCAAAGTGAGATCTGCACGATGCGTACACGGACATCATCCTAACGCGTGACGTGTACATGACACTGGTAAATGGGGGCAGAAATGAATGAAACTATCCTGTTTGAATCAGCCGTTCTCTGCCTTGGTAAGAATCCACCATTGCTTATCGTTGGCGGTACTTGTCGCATTATGGATAGGGACAAACATTTTATTCATCAATGTGAAGTCACAAAATGTTCAGATGTATTTTTTATTAAAGGTGAGATCAATCAGTATGATTTCTTTTTCCGAGAAGAGGTTATCAGTCGTGAACAGGCATCATTTTATGAAGACGATGAAGTTACATACAGGCATAAATATTATCCACTTCCCTTTGGAAAGATGGTTCCGACAGTATTCGGTCCGGTACGATTGAAGAAAAGAAAGTCAGTGTCGTTTGAGATACATGGCGGACTCACCATACAGAGGGAGTTTTAAATGTTAAATATAATCATTTTCTGTTCACTGGTCGCCACGTTCGGAGTGGCCCTAGCCAATGCGTACCATATGCCCATATTGGGTTATATCATTTCTGTTGTATCTGTCTGTATTCTCTTTTTTGTGGGTGTTATTATGGGCATATTTATTTTTGCTGAAAACTTGGAGGCGTTAAAGACTTACCATATCTGTGACAGTGAATCCAAGGTCAAGTTGACATTAAAATTAGGATGCTTGGGATATACAATCAATATTCCTGTAACGGAACAGAACTGTCCAGCCTGCCAAGAAAAGAGGGTAGAGAAAGACAACATAGGAAAATCCTAAATGCTATAATGTCGTTTTTTTGCCCGCCACCTCGGCGGTTTTTTCATATCCACCATCATACTGGAGAACATCATGAACACTGTTGGCGAACTGATTTCTGAACTGGAATCCTTTCCCCCTGAAACGCGTGTCGTCCACCACAACGACGAGGAAGGCAACACCATATCCAAGATTTCCATCGGATTCATGACGGACGGAGACGGCGAACCCGTGTGCGTCATTCTTTTTCCCGGCGAAGAAATCGAATTTGAATACGAAGAAGACGGGGAATAACCATCAACCAAGGAAAGATTATGACCTTCGGACAGGCTCTTGAACATCTGAAATCGGGAAACAGAATGCGTCGCCGTGGTTGGAATGGGCGCGGCATCTTCATCGAACTCCAGCGCCCTGATGAGCACAGCAAAATGACGCATCCGTACATCTTCATCGACTCCACCGGACTCCAGACTAACAATCCCGACAGTCCCAAGAACAGGGTTCCTTGGCTGGCGAGCCAAACGGACATGCTCGCGGAAGATTGGGAGGTGTCCAATGTCTGACCTCAAAACATACATCGGCGTGAAGCGCATCCAAGCTGAACCACAGGAGCGTAACGGCAAACCCGGCTATCGCGTTATCTACGAACCGGACGGCTACGAAAGCTGGTCTCCCAAAGACGTATTCGAGGCGGCATATCTGCCCATCTCCCGGCCTGACCGCCTGATGGTCGACGACATCAACGACTTCATCAACGCCAGTGATATTCACGTAGAAAAACGTGGGGAAAAATCAACGCTGGTGGAAATCGAGTTCCCGACCGGCTGGAAGGATTACGAGGTTTCTTCCTGTGTCGACCCTGCGAACTATGACGAAGAACTGGGAAAACAGTATGCCCTCGCCAATATCGCGAGTCGACTCTGGAAATCTCTCGGTTTTGTCCTCCAATGGGCAGACCACGGATTGAAAACAACATGACGAAATGGGAAAGGCGGCTCACTTTGATGTGGGTCGCCTTTTTTCTGTGGACGGTCTGGATGAGGTGCAGGGGTGCGGCTGCATGAATAACGCGCGGGAGATAAATATATGGCCTATATTTTTTGTATCATCGCCAATGTAACGGCACTTTCCGTAATCGCATGGCTTGGATTTTTGGTCTCAAAAGGGGCAAGCCTATGGCTATTGATGATCATGGCGTTTCTTAGTGTACACTTTATTATTCCTTCAAGTGATATTTTTACATGTCCAAAGTGTGGGCACATGGGGAAGGTGAAGACTTTTACATCATATAACGTAAAAGTTGTACGGAAGGATGGAGAGTGACCATCACCAGAAAAGAACTACATGACATGTTCTTGGATGTGAAAGAGAACCATAAAAAACGGATAAAGTGTCCGCATCATGACTTCGGTAAATACCCTAAAGAGAGCGGATTTAATCCGAAATTGACTTGTCGTCATTGTGGAGCATGGATGAATGTCCTTGATATTATCCACTACGCTGATGGATATGCCGCCGCTGGTGGCAATCCCAATGATGTGATCCAAGGATTCTACAACGATAAGGAGCCATGGCGATGATCATCACCTTCGAAAAACTCGCCCGCATCCGTGATATTGCCGAAGCCGATAGGGATGGAGCGGACGGCAAGGCATGGTATGAGGCCATTACCCCGGATACCGTGAGCGCGCTGTGCGAGGCGGTTATCAGGCTTGAGAAAGAAAAGGACTGGTTTGTAACAAAACTCGCAGAGACAAACCAGTATTGCCCCTTTCCAGAAGGTTATCGGTGCAAGTTTCGCAGTGGTATGGATTGTACACGGTACAACACGGTTGCTAGAGCGAACTGCTGGTGTAGGGCTGTAGAACAAGCAATGTAGGAGTTTCCTATGGATGAATCACTGCCATGTCCGGTGTGTGGCGGAAGAGCATGGGCGCACTATGAGCCCACCACAATTCGTATACATTGTCCGTGTTGTGATATACTTGGGCCTGAAAAAGATACTATCGATGAGGCGCGTGCCGCATGGAACGCCCTGCCCCGTGCGCTGACATGGACGACCGAGCCGCCGAATGGTCCTGGGTATTACTGGTGCAGATACAAAGGGTCCGGCAAGGGCACATGGTCGCCTACATACATCCCCGCCTGTGCAGATCACACAAAATACACCATATTATTTAAATCAAAGGATGTCGAATGGGCCGGCCCCATCACCGAACCCCGCGAACCGAACAACTGAGCCCCGAATGGGGGCTTTTTCTTTTTCTGGAGGCTCACATGGCTGAGAAGATTTCCCGTTTCACCATTCTTGTCCGCGACATGCGGGCGGCCCAGAAACGTTACTTCGATACGCGGGACAAGGCCGACCTGTCCCGCGCCAAGGAACTCGAAAGGAAGGTCGACGACGAACTTGCCGTCATCTTTGGCGGCGTCCGAACGCAAGGCTCCCTTCTATGAAGAAACACTTTCCGTCCCCACCGGAGGTCGTGCAGCGTGCCCGGTGCTACCTCGCGCTGCGGCTCCTGCGTGCCTATGTGGACGTGATGGGCAAGACCAGAGAACGTCGGTTCGACGAACACATGGACAAAATCCGGCGTTGGCTCGGTGAGTGTGAAGGGATGCTGGAACGGCGGCCGGTATCTAACCGGACGGATACCGAGGTTGTTGCCAAGCTGGAAACCGTGCTGTCTCGAATCAATTGTGGGCCGGAGAAGACGCCACAGGAACAGTATACCCATTGGGGGGCGGCCATCTTCTGCGCCCACATTTTTCTTGTGGATATCCGGGTTACCTGCCCGGAATGGTATAATAAGCCTATCCGCAGAAAGAATGAATCAGGTGTTATTACCAATCGTTATCCTTGGCATTATCTTTACACTGTTGTTGAGCATCTTGCGGAAGGGCTGGAGTCCAATATACCCGCAATAGTAGATCTTGGAACAGGCATCTATATGGAAATAGCCTGAACCCATTCCAGATAATCCATGTGTAAATCGTTTATGCACCTATGCTCGCAGATAATGGCAGCAACCGAGCGGCTGTCGGAACAGCGTAGGTGCATTATGCTACATCGATTTTCTTTTCAGGCTTGGGGTGTTCTGTTCTTGATTGGGGTAAAGTTTCCGGTGTCTTTGGTTGCCCTTCCATGGGGAAGCTTTTTGCGCAATAATGGGAAAGATTCATTGTTAACAATAGCATATGTTGGTCCGGTGTTTATTGCATGGGCTAAGGTGTAAGGTTTCATGGCCCCGCTTCGGCGGGGCCTTTTTGTGGAGGAAGTCATGAGCGAAATTTTGACGGCGCATGAAATGGCGATTCGTTTGAAGATTGATTTTGATGCGTTCAGGAAAACAAACTGGAAAAAATATAAACATTTATTTGTAGGAACCGGCAAGACGCTCAGGAGCGCACGGTTTATTTGGACGTCTGACTTGTCGCATTTGGATATGGAGGTGGAGAATGTCGATAGTTCCTTATACGCGGGGAGGGAAGCGGGCTTACCGGGCGAAGGTCAAGTTTCAGAACCAGCAGTACACAAAGTCGGGCTTTGCTACGAAAGCAGAGGCCAAAGCATGGATGGTCGAAGAGAAAAAGCGGCTCAAGGCAGAGGCCGAAAACAAGCCACAGGAGCGTCGAGACGTTTTAATGTTCTCGCAGGCCTCGGAAGAGTATCTTGAAGATTGTTCCGCAAGGATGCAGCCGGGATCGGTATCGGAAAAATTTCATCACTATACCAAATTCGTGGAGTGGATCGGAAGTGATTTCTCTCTGGAGCAAATCACCACGGTAATTGCTCAAGATTATGCAGCGCATGTACTGAAGACGACCCGTGCGCCACATGATCCAAAGAAGACAGCCAACCGGCATATCCGCAACCTCAAGGCTCTCTGGAACTGGCACAAGAGGAGGGGATATCAGGGACATAATCCATTCACAGGTGTGGAATCCTATCCTGAGGACACGGTCTCCCGGTATGTCCCCCCTGTTGAAGATGTGGCGAAGGTTCTGCAGGTGGCTGAAGAATGGCAGAGGGATTTTCTGCATGTCCTCGCAAAGACGGGGGCGCGTCCGGGTGAAATCAGGATGCTGAATTGGGATGATGTGGAGCTTCATCAAGGGACGATAACTCTCTGGACACGTAAGCGGAAAGGAGGAGCCCGGCAACCTCGGACGATCAACATGTCCCCTCAGTTACTTGAATTGATGCGCCGTCGATTCGATGAACGTGCAAGCTCGGAAGTTGTTTTCCCACACCCAGAAACAGGAAAGCCGTTTACCCGTCAGCATAGGCCCTATAAGTTCATGATGGAGCGGCTGTGCGAAAAGGCTGGAGTGCGATTCTTTACGTTCTACGCGCTCCGACATTTTGTTGCAACGCGCCTGCGGGATTCCGGCAAGGCGAACAGATATGAGATTCAGCATATCCTTGGCCATACGCGGAGCGACACCACGGATAGATACCTGCGGAGCCTGGCTCCTGATGTTCTGGAGGCGGTGTCTGTTCTTGATGAGGTCATAGACGTGGAAAAGATGTCTGAGAGAAAGAAGGCGCGGGTGATCAAGTTCAGCCGGAGGTAGTCTCCAAAAATGTACCCCCGACCTGTACCCTTTGGTTCTCCTCGTGTTGCCTCCGTACACCAGTTCTTCCCGGTTACTTCCAAAAAAGATGAGTCATTTTAATATGTATGCTGGAATCATTTGCCATAAGAAAAAGAGGAAAACGCCTGCTAAGCGGGTATACGGATAAAACTGTATCGAGGGTTCGAATCCCTCCCT
>OWIW01000678.1_pt1 | contig 22641 bp, 16 predicted proteins | sample 2433821 | NCBI WGS metagenome assembly OWIW01 (sample SAMN05065751, study PRJEB22554) | human gut metagenome | biome: ENVO:2100002; feature: ENVO:00000062; material: ENVO:00002003 | host: Homo sapiens | place: USA | reverse complement strand
GATGTGTATAAGAGACAGATTTCCCGTACCCGGCCAACACACGATGCAGGCTCGAATCCGGCAAAAACGAGGGAAGAAGCAAAAAACAGAAGTATGACTACTAAACAGACTTTGAGGGAGTGATTGCAAAAATCAAACCCTCAAAGCTCTGATCGGATACCAATTTTCCGCTGTTTCTTAAATCTCCTTGGCCAGTTTTGCGAACTCTTCGGCAGAAACGGCCTTTTCGGTCACCTTGATCTTGGACTTCACGTCCTCGACCACCTTCATCTCATACAGCTTCTCGTAGATCTTCTGTCCCTGCTCGCGGTCCTCGAGAATCTTCTTGGCGTAATTGGCCAGCATATCTTCCGGAGCCGTCGGCAATCCGTATTGAGCGAACTGGGCCTGTGCCAACGCCTTGGCCTCTGCAGTAGCCTCTTCGGGGGTTACCGTAAGGTTATCCTGCTTGATGAAATATTTCTGGAGATAATTCCAAGTGAACAGTTTTACGAAAGCGTCGAAATCCTTCTCGATCTCCTCCTTGGTGAACTTGCCTTCGTTGATGACGTACAGCCAGCGCTTGAGGAACTCGACCGGCATGGTCAGCCCGGCTTTCTTCAACAGGAAATCACGCAACTGCAACGTAAAGAGATAGTCGCTCTCGCGGCGCAGCTCTTTCGAAATTTCGGCATCGACGAACGCCTCGAACTCCTCGGCGGTTTTGACGTTGCCCGCAGGAAAAGCCATCTTGAAGAACTCCTCGTTCAGCTCCGGTTCCGCGAACTTGCGGATCTTGGTGATTTCGAGAGAAAATTCGGGTTTGATACCCTCCAATTCGTTCTCCTTGACCTGCAATACGGCGGCACGCTGCGCCGGAGTCTTGTAAAGCTCATTGACATTGACCTGCGTCTTGAACCCGACCTTCTTGCCGATGAAGGGCTTGCGCTCCTCCTCGTTCATCGAAATCAGTCCGACGTAAGCGCCCTCAATCTTCATATCGCCGTTGTCGAGCGTCACCTCCAGCGCTTCGTCCGCCGTTACCTTGTCGGTATCCACCAGACGGCCGAAACGACGCAGGAAATTGCTGCGGTAATCGTCGTGCATCTTCTTATCGACCTTGATCGTGTAGTAGGTCATCTTATCTTTCGCCGACAGCTCGAGCTTCACCTCGGGAGCTTCGCCGATCTCGAAAATGAATTCGAATTCGGTCCCGTTCTCGAAATCGAAGTCGCCCTGCTCCTCCGAGGGGATCACGTCACCGACATAGTCGATCTTCTGCTCCTGCAGGTAGTTGAACGCCGCTTCCGAAGCCTGGCGGTAAGCCTGCTCCGCAAGCACGCCCTTGCCGTACATCTTCTTGATCACGCCCATCGGCACCATACCGGGGCGGAAGCCCGGAATATTGGCCTTGCGTTTGTACTCACGCAGGGATTTTTCGACCGCATCGCCGTAATCCTTCTCGCCTACGGTCACCTTGATGAGCGAGTTATTCTGCTCGCGCTGTTCTCTTACGATATTCATATTTCAGTTGTTTTATACGTTACAGTTCGGGTCGGCAAAAGTACAAAATAATTCATTAGCAAGCAACAAACACCCGATAAATATCTCCGCACCGATCCGTTTTTCTTTCAGGAAGGGCTTCGGGGAAGAGCACCCGGATCGACAGCCCCTCCGATCCGTAATTCGGGCGCCGAAATCGACGTCTTTTCCCGAAAAATAGCTATCTTTGTTGCCTATTATAATAAGGACATACCGGCTATAAACGGCCAACACCGCAGCCGGACAGAATATAAACGATACGAAATCCAATGACAAAAATCGTATGGATCGGACTGCTGGCGATGACGCTGGCCGCCTGCTCGGGACGCACGAAAACCCTCCGAACGGAAACCCCGGCCGCTACCCCCGCCGCGCCGCGCACCTACACCTACCGGGTCATCGAAAGCTATCCCCATTCGACCGACAGCTACACGCAGGGGCTCCTGTTCGCAGACGGAGTGATGTGGGAAGGTACGGGCGAATACGGACACTCCCGCCTGCAGCGCATCGACCTCGAAACAGGACGCACGGACGTAGTGGCTACGCTGCCCCGCAGCGAATTCGGCGAAGGCATCGCGCTGCTCGACGGCAAGATCTACCAACTGACCTGGGAAAACAACAAAGCCTACGTCTATGACGCGGCAACGGGCCGGCAGCTCCGCACTTTCGCCTATGCGGGCGAAGGATGGGGCCTCACGACCGACGGCGAGCGGCTCTACATGAGCGACGGCAGCGAATATCTGCGCATCCTCGATCCGGAAACCTTTCGGGTGCAACGCAGCGTGCCGGTCACCTTCCGGGGTGCCCCGGTACAACTGCTCAACGAACTGGAGTGGATCGACGGGAAGATCTGGGCCAATGTCTATGTCACCGACCAGATCGTCATCATCGACCCCGCCAGCGGCATCGTCGAAGGGGTCATCGACCTGCGCGGCCTGCTCCCGGACGAAGAGATCGCCCCGGATACCGACGTACTGAACGGCATCGCCTACGACGCGGCCTCGGAACGTATCTTCGTGACAGGCAAAAGATGGAGCAAACTCTTCGAAATCGAAATCATACCCCAATAAAATACCACACGACGTGACAAAAAACCGCGACATACGACACGAACTCGAACACCGCATCCTGCTGCTCGACGGCGGATTCGGCACGATGATACAGCAATACGGCCTGGACGAAGCCGACTACCGGGGCAAGGAGTTCGCCGCGAGCGAAAAACTTCTCAGAGGCTGCAACGACCTGCTGAACCTCACCCGTCCGGAAACAATCCGCGAAATCCACGAGAAATACCTCCAGGCCGGATCGGACGTAATTACGTCCAACACGTTCAACGCCAACTCCATTTCGCTGGCCGACTACGGACTGGCAGCGGAAGCGTACCGCATTAACCGGGTCGGCGCAGCCATCGCCCGCGAAGCGGCGGACGCCTTCACCGCCCGCAATCCGCAGAAGCCCCGCTTCGTGGGCGGCTCGATGGGCCCGACGAGCCATACGCTGTCGATGTCGGCGGACGTGGACAACCCCGGCGCCCGGGCTTTCACTTTCGAACAGCTCTCGCAGGCGTACTACGATCAGGCTCGGGGCCTGATGGACGGCGGCGCCGACCTGCTGATGCTCGAAACCGTCTTCGATGCGCTGAACGCCAAGGCAGCGATCTTCGCCATCGAAACCCTCTTCGCAGAACGCGGCATGCGACTGCCGGTCATCGTCTCCGGCACACTCACCTCGTCGGGCCGCACCCTGGCGGGACAAACCATCGAAGCCTTCTACACCTCCGTCGCACACGCCGAACCGCTGGCCGTGAGCCTCAACTGCTCGTTCGGCGCCAAGGCCCTGCTGCCCTACCTGGAGCGGCTGGCCGCTGTTTCGGAATTCCGCGTGGCGGTCTATCCCAATGCGGGTCTGCCGAACGTCATGGGCGGCTACGACGAGACGCCCGCGATGTTCGCCGCCGACGTAGAGGAATACATGCGGCGCGGCCTGGTCAATCTGGTGGGCGGCTGCTGCGGCACCACGCCCCTGCACATCTTCGAACTGGCGAAGATCGTGAACAACTACACGCCCCGCCCCCTGCCGCAGCGGCGGCACGTGACCTGCCTGAGCGGGCTGGAACAGCTTCGGATCGTTCCCGAAGCCAACTTCGTCAATGTCGGCGAGCGCACCAACGTCGCAGGCTCGGCCAAGTTCGCGCGGCTGATCCGCGAAAAAAATTACGAGGAAGCTCTCTCGGTGGCCCGCGCCCAAGTCGAAGCGGGCGCCAATATCGTCGATGTCTGCATGGACGACGGCCTGATCGACGGTCCCGAAGCCATGCGCGACTTCCTCAACCTGATGGGTTCGGAACCGGAAATCTCCGCAGTACCCGTCATGATCGACTCTTCGAAATGGGAGGTGCTCGAAACGGGGCTCCGGGTGGTGCAGGGCAAGAGCGTCGTCAATTCCATCTCCCTGAAGGAGGGCGAGCAAGAATTTCTGCACCGCGCCCGCCTCATCCGCCGTTACGGAGCCGCCGCCGTGGTGATGCTCTTCGACGAGCAGGGACAGGCAGACACCTATGCCCGCAAGATCGAGGTGGCGCAGCGGGCCTACAAGCTTCTCACCGACGACGGATTCCCCGCCGAAGACATCATCTTCGACCCCAACATCCTCGCGGTGGCCACCGGTATCGAAGCCCACGACGCCTACGCCCGGGACTTCATCGAAGCCGTCCGCTGGATCAAGCGAAACCTGCCCCACGCCAAGATTTCGGGCGGCGTGTCGAATCTATCGTTCGCCTTCCGGGGCAACAACGCCGTGCGCGAGGCCATGCATTCGGTGTTTCTCTACCACGCCATCCAAGCGGGTATGGACATGGCGATCGTCAATCCCCAGATGCTGCAAATCTACAGCGACATCGAACCGGGACTACTCGAACGGGTCGAGGATGTTATCCTCTGCCGCCGCGCAGACGCCGCCGAACGCCTCACGGAATACGCCTCGCAATTCACCAAAACCGGCGCGACGCAGACACAGCATACCGACGCCTGGCGCTCGGAGCCGCTCGGCAAGCGCATCGAATACGCCATGCTCAAGGGCGTGGCCGACTACATCGAGCAGGACGCGCTCGAAGGCTACCGCACGCTGGGCTCGCCCCTGGCAGTGATCGACCGGCTGCTGATGCCGGCCATGGAAGTCGTAGGCAATCTGTTCGGGCAGGGCAAAATGTTCCTGCCGCAAGTGGTCAAGACCGCCCGCGTGATGAAAAAAGCCGTCGCCGTACTGACTCCCTACATCGAGCAAGGTTCCGAAGCGAACGCCAAGAGTGCCGGCAAGGTGCTGGTGGCTACCGTGAAAGGCGACGTACACGACATCGGCAAGAACATCGTGGCGGTAGTCATGGCCTGCAACGGCTACACGATCCGCGACCTGGGCGTGATGGTCGAGTGTCCCCGCATCATCGACGAAGCCGTCGCCTGGGGCGCCGACGCGATCTGCCTGAGCGGACTGATTACCCCTTCGCTCGAGGAGATGATCCACGTCTGCGAAGAGCTGGAACGCCGGGGGTTGCAAATTCCCGTACTGATCGGCGGTGCGACCACTTCGGACGTACACACCGCCGTAAAAATAGCTCCGACCTACTCGGGCCCGGTGATCCATGCCGACAACGCCAGCCGCAACAACAAAATCCTCGGCGAACTGCTCGGTCCCGGCCGGGAAGAGTATCTGGCTCGCGTGCGCGAGGAGCAACAGACCCTGCGCGACCAGTACCGCCGCCGCGAGGAGATCCGCACGATCCTACCCTTCGGTCAGGTGCGCAAGCTGCGCGTGCCGAAACCCGCGTCCGAAATCGCTGTTCCGGCCCATACGGGACGGCTGGTGTTTCCGGACATAAGTATCGCCGATGTGGAGCCGCTGATCGACTGGAACTTCTTCTTCCCGGCGTGGGGGCTCAAGGGCCGCGTACCGGAGATCTTCGAAAACCCCGAACACGGCGCCGAAGCCCGCAAGCTCTACGACGACGCGCAAAAGATGCTGGCCCGCATCCGCGAAGAAAAACTCCTCACCCTCCAGGGCGTAGCGGGCATCTTCGCAGCCGTCAGCCGGGGCGACGACATCGTGGTCACCGGCCCGAAAGACAAGAAATACATCCTGCCGATGCTGCGCAGCCAGGCCCCGGTCCGGGAAGCCCAGGCCCGCTGTCTGGCCGATTTCATCGCCGACGAAAAGGCAGGCAGAACCGACTATATCGGGGCCTTCGCCCTCACGGGCGGCATAGGGCTCAAGGAGCTGACCGAAAAGTTCCGCGCGGAGGGCGACGACTACAACGCCATCCTCTCGAAGCTGCTGGCCGACCGCCTGACCGAAGCCCTCTGCGAATGGGTGCATATCTTCATCCGCCGCCAGATGTGGGGTTACGAAACCGGTCCGGCGCTCACACCCGAACAGATCATCCGCGGCAAATACCGGGGCCGGCGCATGGCCTTCGGCTACCCGGCCTGTCCCGACCACTCGCTCAAACGCGAGGTCTTCGACCTGCTGGCCGCCGACAAGACGACCGCCATGCGCCTGAACGACAACTATATGATTACGCCCGAGGAGGCGCTCTGCGGCCTGTTCTTCGCCGACGCCGAATATTTCTCCGTCGGACGAATCGACCGAGAACAACTGGCCGACTACTCCGCACGCCGCGACATGGACACAGAAACGATCGAAAAACTGATACCCAATAACATCTGATGAATATTACGGATCTCATACAGGGCACTGTCGCTTCGCGCACGACCCGTTTCGCCTTCGAGCTGCTTCCGCCCCTGAAGGGGGACGGCACGCGCAGCGTCTTCGGAGCCATCGACCCGCTGATGGATTTCAACCCGGCCTACATCAACGTCACCTTCCACCGCGAAGCCCTCAAAGAGGACGTCCGCCCCGACGGAAGCCGCGAGTGGCACATCATGCGCCGCCGTCCGGGCACGGTCGGTATCTCGGCCGCGATCCGGCGCAAATACGACGTGGAGGTGGTTCCCCACCTGATCTGCGGCGGCTGGTCGAAATACGACATCGAGGATTCGCTGATCGACATGGATTTCCTGGGGCTGCACAACGTGCTGGCGCTGCGGGGAGACAAGCGGCAGAACGAACCCCGCTTCGTCCCCTACGCCCAGGGACACGCCCACGCCGCCGACCTGGTGCGCCAGATCCAGGCCATGAACCGGGGAGAATTTATCGACGGCGAAGTCGAGGAGTGCCACCACTCCAAGTTCTCGGTAGGCGTGGCGGGCTATCCCGAAAAGCATTTCGAGGCGGCGAACGCCCAAAGCGACCTCCAGTACCTCAAGGAGAAGGTCGATGCGGGGGCCGACTACATCGTAACCCAGATGTTCTTCGACAACAGCAAGTACTTCGATTTCGTGGAGCGCTGCCGCAAGGCGGGCATCACGGTACCGATCATCCCGGGCATCAAGCCGATCTCGACGCCCAAGCACCTGGAGATCCTGCCTCGCACCTTCAGCGTCAGCCTGCCCGAGGAGTTGGTGAAGGCCGTCCGGGCCTGCGGCGAGGACACACAGGCGGCCCGCGAGGTCGGGATAGAATGGGCGATCCACCAGGCCAAGGAGCTCAAAGCGGCCGGAGTGCCGATCATCCATTTCTACACGATGGGACGCACGGACAACATCCGCAAGATCGCCTGCAACGTGTTCTAATTCCGAATAGGGCAAAGTAATTGCTATTAAACACTTAACCATGACACCCGTAGAGTTTCGCCGCCACCTGCACCGCCATCCGGAGCTCTCGTTCCGCGAAACGGAGAGCGCCCGCTTCATCGCCGAAGCGCTCCGCGAGGCAGGCATCCCCTGCCGTCCGATCGCCGGAACCGGCGTACTGGCCAAAATCGAAGGACGCGGCGACCTGCGGCGGGCCGTCGTGCTGCGGGCCGACATCGACGCCCTGCCCATCCGCGAACAGAGCGGCGCGGCGTGGAGTTCCGAGAACGACGGAGTGATGCACGCCTGCGGGCACGACATCCACGCAGCGGTGCTCTACGGCACCCTGCTCCGGCTCTCCGCCGAGCGGAATTTCGAGGGTACTCTTTTCGGAATCTTCCAACCCGGAGAGGAATCGAATCCCGGCGGAGCCTCCAAAGTGCTGGCCGAAAACCCCTTCGAAGGCTATACGGTGCTGGCCGTCGTCGGCGAGCACGTCGAACCTGCACTGGACGCGGGCACGCTGGGCTTCCGCGCGGGCAAGTACATGGCCTCCAACGACGAACTGCGCCTCACGCTCGAAGGCGCGGGCGGCCACGCGGCCATGCGTGCCGAACACCGCGACACGGTGAGCGCCGCCGCACAACTGATCCTGCACCTCACGGCCCTGAACACGCCCGAACGGGTCGTTTCGATCGGCAAGGTCGAAGCTGCGGGCGCCACGAACGTCATCCCGGACCGAGTCTATATGGAGGGAACGATGCGCACCTTCGACGAACGGGAGCGGGCCGAAGTGAAACGCACGATCGAGGAACTCGCCGCTGCGAACGACGCCTCATACGGCGTACGAACCCGGGTACACTTCACCCCCGGCTACCCGTGCGTGGTCAATGACCCGGAGTTGATCCGGCAGGCCGTCGCACTGGCCGAAACCGAAGGGATCCCCTTTCAAATGCTGCCCCTGCGCATGACTTCCGAAGATTTCGGCTTCTACGGCACCCGCTACCCGGCAATCTTCTACCGCCTGGGCGTCGGTCCCGGAGCCGGAAAACTGCATACATCCACCTTCAACCCCGACGAGGCGGCCATTCCGACCGGCATCCGGTTCATGGAACTCCTCGCCCGTAACTATTTCAACCGATGAATAAACTGAAAAATACGAAGAAATCGGCCGCATTCGACCGCTCTTCGCTGATTATTAACCTGTTCCGGGAATTCCCAAACAACAAATTTTCCCTCAAGCACCTGGCTTCGGCCTCGGGCGGCGCCACCAAGGAAGGCCGTCTTCGCACCCGTGAAATTATCGCGGAACTGCTCGCCCAGGGCACTATCGAGGAGTGCGGGCAGGAAAAGTACCGTCTCAGCGGCAAGGAGCGTCCCCGCCAGGAGGGCATCGTACAGATGATCTCGACAGGAGCGATGTATATCCGCTCCGAGGAGTTCGAAAACGACGTATATGTCAGCCAGCGCAATTCGCTGAATGCTCTGGACGGCGACCGCGTGGAGTTCGTCATCACCCGCCGCTCCCACGCCGGGTCCCTCGAAGGCGAGATCACCCGCATCGTGGAGCGCAGCCGCAAGCAATACGTGGGCACGGCCGACGTGAGCGACCACGCCATCTTCGTCAAGATGGATCCCCGGCGCATGCCGATGGACGTCTATCTCTCCAAGCGGGACAACCCTAACGTACAGCACGGCGACAAAGTCGTGATCCGCATCACGGACTGGGCGCTGGGTTCCAAAAGCCCCGCCGGAGAGCTGGTCGAGGTATTGGGCCGCGCCGGAGAGAACAATACCGAGATGCACGCCATCCTGGCCGAATACGGCCTGCCCTACCATTTCGAGCAAAAGGTCGAAGATGCGGCCCAGGCCATTCCTTCGACGATCACCAAAGCCGATTACGCCGCCCGGCGCGACTTCCGCAAGATAACGACCTTCACCATCGACCCGGCGGATGCCAAGGACTTCGACGACGCCCTCTCGATCCGCAAGATCGAAGACGGCGTATGGGAGGTGGGCGTACATATCGCCGACGTGACCCACTACGTTCAACCCCGCTCGGTGATCGACACCGAAGCCGAGGAGCGCGGCACGTCGGTCTATCTGGTCGATCGCACGATCCCGATGCTGCCCGAAAAATTGAGCAACGAGCTTTGCTCGCTGCGCCCCGACGAAGAGAGCCTCTGCTTCTCGGCGGTCTTCACGCTCAACGAGGAGGCCGAGGTGCTGGACAAATGGTTCGGCCGCACGGTCATCCACTCCGACCGCCGCTTCACCTACGAGGAGGCGCAGCAGATCATCGAAACCGGCAAGGGCGACTTCGCCGAAGAGGTGCTGACGCTCAACCGTCTGGCACAGCGGATGCGCAAAACACGCTTCAAGCACGGAGCCGTAAGCTTCCAGCGCGAAGAAGCCAAGTTCAAACTCGACGCCGAAGGCAAACCGCTGGGCGTCTATTTCAAGGAGCAAAAGGAGGCCAACCAGCTCATCGAAGAGTTCATGCTGCTGGCCAACAAACAGGTCGCCGAATTCTGCGGACATCACAAAGTGAACGGCCGTGCCGTTCGGCGTACGATGGTTTACCGCGTACACGACGTTCCGAACGAGGAGAAGCTCGAAAAGTTCCGGACCTTCGTTCTGCGCTTCGGCTACGTATTCAAGGCCGACAAGGGACGCGCCGTGGCCAAGGAGATGAACAAGCTGCTGGGACAGGCCAAAGGACGCATCGAGGAAAACGTCATTTCGAACCTCGCCGTACGTGCGATGTCCAAGGCTTTCTACTCGACCGACAACATCGGTCATTACGGCCTCGCTTTCCCCTACTACACGCATTTCACCTCGCCGATCCGCCGCTACCCGGACATAATGGTCCACCGGCTGCTGGCCCGCTACCTCGAAGGAGGCAAATCGGCCGACCGCGACACCTTCGAGAAACTCTGCGTACACGCCTCGGAGCGGGAAGTGATCGCTGCCGAAGCCGAACGCGCCTCGATCAAGTACAAAATGGTGGAGTTCATGCAGGATAAAATCGGCCAGTTCTTCGACGGCCATATCTCGGGCATGAGCGACTGGGGCATGTACGTCGAGCTGGACGAAACCCACATCGAAGGCATGGTTTCGCTGCGGGAAATGGAGGACGACCTCTACCAGTTCGACGAGAACCGCTACGAGGTCTATGGACGCCGCAAAGGACGGGTCTTCACCTTGGGCGATGCCGTGCGCATCCGCGTCAAGCGGGCCGATCTGCAACGCCGTCAGCTCGATTTCGAACTGGTGCACGATGCGGCGGCCGACTCCCGCGAGGACGACGTAAAGGGGCACGCAACGATTCCGGTACGCCGCCAAAGCACGTCCCGACCGGGTAAGGGCGGCAAAACGTCCCGCAAAGGGGGCAAAAAAGGATCGAAGCGATGATCCGGGAACAGACGCAGCGAACCGCAGGGACCGGCCCCAACCGTGCGGAAGAGATATACGAAAAATGTCTGAAGCGTGATCCCCTCACGGCGGAGGAGGCGTATTGGCTTTACGAACAGGCCCCCCTGCAGGAGCTGGCTCTCACGGCTGACCGCGTGCGCCGTGCCGTAGTGCCCGACCCGGAGGTCGTGACCTGGCAGATCGACCGCAACGTGAACATCACCAACGTCTGCATCTCGGGCTGCCGCTTCTGCAATTTCCACTGCAAGCCCCACCAGACGGAGCGGGCTTTCATCACCACGCTCGACGAATACAAGGAGAAAATCGAGCGGATGCTCGCCCTCGGCGGCGACCAACTGTTGTTACAGGGCGGTCTGCACCCGAAGCTGGGGATCGATTTCTACGAGGAACTCTTCTCGACGCTCAAGAGCCTCTATCCGCAGGTACGCCTGCACGCCCTCGGAGCGCCCGAAGTGGCGCACATCGCCCGCATCAGCGGCCTCACCACGCTCGACACCCTGAAACGGCTGATCGCCGCCGGATTGGACTCCCTGCCGGGTGCCGGAGCCGAGATCCTCGATCCCGGGGTGCGGAAAGCCATCTCGCCCGCCAAGCCTACGGTCGAGGAGTGGATCCAGGTGATGCACGAAGCCCACTGCCTCGACCTGCCGACCTCGGCGACGATGATGTACGGCCACGTCGAAACACCCCGTCAGCGTGTGGACCACCTGTTGCGCATCCGCGACCTGCAGGCCCGCTGTCCCGAAGGACATTACGGCTTTCTGGCCTTCATCCCCTGGATTTTCCGCTCGTCGGGCACCAAATTGGAACGGCAGGGGGTCGCAACCCGCTTTTCGCCATTGGAATACATTCGCATAATCGCCGTCAGCCGACTGGTTCTGAACAACATCCGCAACATCCAGGCTTCGTGGCTCACCGTCGGCAAGGCCACCGCCCAGGTAGCGCTGCACAGCGGCGCCAACGACATGGGTTCGATCATGATCGAGGAGAACGTCGTTTCTTCGGCCGGAGCGCACAACCAGTTCGATGCCGCAGGTATCCAACAAGCGATCCGCGAGGCGGGCTTCACGCCTCGTCTGCGGGACCAGCTTTACCGAATGCGGTAACGATCCCCGTGCGGCAAGCCATATCAACTGAAGAGGGTATTTCCCTGCACGAATAAAAAAGCCGGAAAATTCCGGCTTTTTTATTCGGAACGAATTTTGAACTCTACCCGACGATTATAACCAACTCCCTATGACGGCATATTTACGGCCTGCTCTTCGACAGACAAGACTCTTCTCTCGATCCGGACTTACACGACACCTCGGACTTCTATACCGGACCGTACAGCCGACTATTGTGCTGTTCCTGCTTGTACTCGCCCTAACGGGCTGCCTTTCCGAAGATATCCCGACGGAAAAGGAAACCACGCTCGTCCGCGTCGGAGAGGAGGCCCCTCACTTCACGGTCGGGATGCTCGACGACACAGCGATCACCCTGTCCGACCTGCAAGGCAACGTGGTGTTGCTTACCTTCTTCTCCACGTGGTGCCCGACCTGCCGGGAGCAGATGCAGCAGATGCAAACCCAAATCGTCGATCGCTTTGCTGACCGGAAATTTCGCTTCCTTCCAATCAATCGAGGCGAAACGCAGCAGACCGTTCAAGAATTCTGCCGCGAGCTGGGAATCGCATTCTCCGTAGGTCTGGATCCCGACATGTCAATCTACTCGCTCTACGCCACCCGATACGTTCCCCGCAACTTTATCATCAGTCCCAATGGCAAAATCCTGCTCTCCGAAACCGACTACGACGCAACAATACAACGCCTGCTGATCGAGCAAATCGAACAAGCGCTCCAAACAACAGAATAAAGCAGCATACCCAACAAAGCCGACCACACAAAACAGCCGTCTATGACTGACACGACCGGATTCCGAAGACACCCCGGAATTCCAGCGGTTTCCACCCCGTAACCGTCCGATCTGCCGGGACACAGCAACATTGCCGAACCCCGCAATTTACTCCACCTCGAATCGAACCGTCCCCTCTCATGCCTTATACAAAAACCTTCTCCAAAACCCCTCCACACACCCTCTTCCTCACAAAACACAAACAGGCGAAGCTTGCAGAAGCTCCGCCTGTTCTTTCGAAATCCGGGATTTCGATTACTTCATCAGACCGGTTACCAGGAAGGTGATCGCCACGGTCAAAATACCGTACAACTCCGGGAAAGCGGCGAGGATCAGGGTTTTGGTACCCACGTCATGACCGTTACCTACGGCAGCGATACCGTTGGCGCAAAGCTGGCCCTGACGATACGACGAGAAAAAGTTCACCAGGCCGACCAAGATACCCAAACCGAAGATAGCGGCCGCCTGCAGCATCGTAACCGAATCGGTCAGGTAATTCATCACCATAAAGGTCGTCGCGAAGCCGTAGAGACCCTGCGATGCCGGCAGACCCGACAGGATGACATAGTTACCGAAGGCATTCGGGTTCTTCTTCATTGCGCCGACAGCAGCGCTACCCGCGATCGTCGTGCCGTAGCAACTGCCTACGGCCGCCAGAGTAAACATGATGGCCATACCGAGATAGCCCAACGTAATAGGTTCCATAAATCGAATTTTGTTTTAGTTGTTAATATTGATTATCATTTAGTTTATTCGTTTTTCAACGGGGTGAAGACGCGCGTTGCGGCCTCGAACCCGGCGTTCTTGTAGAACTCCACGAACGTCAGACGCAGCGGATGCACCACCGACGAGAGAACGCACATGAAGAGGTTGATGCTGTGTCCCAGCAGCAGGATCAGCAACATCACGAGCTGCTTCACGACCGGAATATCGGGACTCATACCAACGGCCAACTGGTTGAAGACCATCGCCAGAATACCACCCGAAAGGCCGATGGCGAACAGACGGATGTACGACAGCAGATCGCCCACCAGCCCCGACACATTATTATAGGTATTCCAGATACCGAGTCCGAAGTTCACGAAGATATTCTTGCCCGGCGAATTGAAGAAGAACATCAGCACCAGGCCGACGCCCAGGATCACCAGATAAGCGACCGAATGGAACGTGAAGCCCACGCTCTCGGGCAACAGGAACGCAGCAGCACTATCGACCAGCACGATGATCCAGCCGATCAGCCCCAGCGCATAGCGCAGGCCGAAGCTGCGGGCCGTGACATAAGCGTTGATCATCATGGCGAAAAGCACCTGCACGGCACCCAGTCCGATCGAAAGCGGGAAGAGGATGTCCGGTGTCAGCAGGTGATCGCGCAGGCTGCCCAGCCACTCCCATTCGGAAAGCTGCAATCCGAAGAACGAGCCCGACATCAGGCCGAAGACCATGCCCGAAAATCCGCACAGCATCGTCAGCATACCGATCTCCTTCATGGCTGAACTCCCCTTCTTGCGACCCAGCATCACTGCGGCCAAACCGCCCAGCATGATGACCAGTCCGTAACCGCCCTCGGCCATACAGAAGCCGAAGAAGATCATATAGAAAGGCGCGAAGAAGCGTGTCAAATCGATCGTGCCGTATTTGGGCAGCGCATACATCGCGCCGATCACCTCGAACAGATGGGCGAAGGGACGGTTGCGCAGCTTCACCGGGGTATTGTCCTCGGGGGTCGGCGTACTCTTCAGGAAAATCAGATTGGGGTATTCGGCCAGCAGAGCATCTACCTTCGCGGAATCGGACTCCTCGGCCCACCCCTCCAGAATAACCAGCGTACCGTCGGCTTCAGGCTGCGCAGTATTCTTCACGCGAATCTCTTCCAACTTCCGCTTGAGCTCGATCCCATGCCGGCGGATCGCCTCCACCGAAAGAGCCGCACGGGAAAATTCCCGATCCAGCTCCGCGAGCTTCCTGCGAGCCTCGGCGATCTGGGCTTCGGCCTGACGACAGTCCATCGTCGGCGCCTTGACCTCCTGCGCATCGAGCACCACCTCCTCGCCCGGCCGGGTCACGACCACGAAGTAATCGAAGGTTTCACCCTCGTGCACCAGAGCGATCGTATAACGCTCCGACCACGCCTCGATATCCTTCTCGTAAGCCGCACGGCTGGTGAAGAAATAGCGCAACACCACGCCCTTGTCCGCTAACTTGCGAAGCGTATCGACCGAAAAATCGCCCCAGGGACGCAGCTCGTCGGCGGTTTTCTGCAAGCGTGCGATCTCCGAACGGAGCGCCGCTGCCTGCTGCGTAGCGGCCATGTAGCGGTCGAAAGCCTCGCCGCCGTCGGCGATGGGCTGCTCGTCCTTGACAAAGCGCTCGTCCTCCAAGAATCGTTTCAGGGTCTCGACCGCCTTGTGATGGTTGTCGATCGTAAGCAGCAGCTGACGGTCTTCGTCCGAAGGCTCCCAACCCGTAGTGGTGATATCGACCAGCCCCAGGCCGCGCAGCTTCTCGATGAAGTCGCTGCTCTGACCCGCATAGAGTACCAGGTCGTATTTCGACATTCTCGCTATCATAACATCGCGCCCTCCCCGGCTTGCTGTTGTTTGGTTTTCACGATCTTCTGAGCCGACTTGGAGAGGTTCTCCTCATCCTCCATGAAGCGTTTGATCTTGCGTATGGCATCCTCGTACCCGGGTATCTGCACCTTTTCGTAGAGGTTTACCTTCTGAGTAGTCTTGCGGCGTGCGAAATCCAGCAACTCCATCTTGCGGTTGAACACCTCGAACTCGATACCCAGGCGCGCGAGGCGCTTGAGAATATCGACTCCGTCGGCGAACCACACGGGAGCCGAGAAGAGGTCGTAATCCTTCTCCTCGAAACGGATGTCCTGCAACACCGGCGTACGCACGCCCGCGATCTTCTGCTCCGCAAGATCGACGTCGGCGATGCGCAGCAGGTCCGCATCGAACTCACCCCACAGGGAAACCATGTAGTCGTACTGCGCCGTGAGCGCGTCCAACTGCCGTCGGAAATCCTGTGCGGTGTCCTTCGCCTTCTTCACTTCGGAACGCAGGGCCGACTCCTTACTCTTGATCGTAGGGAGCGCCTTCTGCCGCATTTTCAGCTGTTTTCCGAGTTCGCCCAGCGAGGTCTTGTTATATTGGAATTTTATAGCCATTCTGTTTGAGTTGAATTGCTCTACTCGGTTTTAGGCCAGTATTTCTCCACCAGTTCGCTCTTGATGGCCACCTCTTCCTTCGAGAAGTATTTGGCGAAGAGCTCCCATGCCGTGTCGAGCATCTGCGTAATTTCGATATTGACGTCGATCGCCAGCAGTTTCTCCGAATAGTCGTAAGCGAACTTGAGCGCGCGCTCGTCGTAGTCCGAAAGGTCGAAGCCGTTCTCCAGTTTGGTCTTGGCATTGGCCGCATCGGCGTAAAGACGCACGGCGGCGTTCATCACCTGCGGATGATCCTCACGGGTCTTCTTGCCGATCACCAACTGTTTCAGACGCGACAGCGAACGGAACGGATCGACGATAACCTTGCCCGTGTCCGAATCGTTGCGCAGGAACAGCTGACCCTCGGTGATGTAACCCGTATTGTCGGGAATGGCGTGCGTGATGTCGCCGCCCGAAAGGGTCGTCACGGCGATGATGGTGATCGAACCGCCGTTGGGCAGCTGCACGGCCTTCTCGTAGATCTTCGCCAAGTCCGAATAAAGCGAACCGGGCATCGAGTCCTTCGACGGAATCTGGTCCATGCGGTTCGACACGATAGCCAGCGCATCGGCGTAGAGCGTCATGTCGGTCAGCAGCACCAGCACCTTCTCGCCCTTGTCCACGGCGAAGTATTCGGCGGCGGTCAGCGCCATGTCGGGAACGAGCAGACGCTCCACGGGCGGGTTCTCGGTCGTATTGACGAACGACACGATGCGGTCCAGCGCACCGGCGTTCTCGAAGACGGACTTGAAGTAGAGAAAGTCGTCGTTGGTGAGGCCCATGCCGCCCAGAATGATCTTGTCGGCCTTGGCGCGCAGGGCCACGTTGGCCATCACGGCGTTATAGGGCTGGTCGGGGTCGGCGAAGAAGGGAATCTTCTGCCCCGTGACGATCGTATTGTTGAGGTCGATGCCGGCGATACCCGTGGCGATCAGCTCCGAAGGCTGGATACGCTTGAAGGGGTTCACCGTCGGGCCGCCGATCTCGCGCGGCTCGCCCTCGACGATCTCACCGCCTTCGAGCGGCTCGCCGTAGGCGTTGAAGAAGCGGCCCGCGAGGTTGTCCGACACGCGCAGTTTCGGGGGTTCGCCGTGGAAGACGACCTCCGAATCGGTGGCGATGCCCTCGGTTCCGGAGAACACCTGCAACGTCACGTTCTCGCCCATAATCTTCACCACCTGCGCCAGCTTGCCGCCCACGGTAGCCAGTTCGTCGTTGCCGACGCCCAGCGCCCGGAGCGTCACGGTCGCCTTGGTGATGTTGTCAATCTTGGTATATATCTTCTGAAAAGCTCGTGTTGTCATGGTCTAAAGCTTATTTGATTTTTTCACTCACATACTCCTCGATCTGCTTGCGGTAGCCTTCGAACTTCTCCGACTGCCACTCCGAGTAGTTCATCTGACGGAAGAGGTTGATAAGGCCCTTGAAGAACTGCGAGCACTCCTCGAAATCGGCGAAAGCGAAATCCTTCCGGCAGATGTCGAGCACCATTTTATACATCATCTTCTGACGTTCGAGCGGACAGTTGGCGTCGATGTCGTCGAAAGCGTCCTGCTGCAGGATCACGAAGTCGAGCAGCTCCGATTTCCAGAAACGTTCGTGATACTCGACCGGAACGCCGTCGTCGCCGAGAATGTTGATCTGGTCGTTGGCCTCCTTGCCGCGCTGCACGAGGGTCTTGCCGGCATAGACGAGGTCCACCCAGTCCTTTTCGATATGCTCGTCGAGGTATTCGCGGATTTCGGGATATTCGAGGTATTTCGAATAGGATTCCAGCGGGTCGATGGCCGGGTAACGCTTCGAGTCGGCGCGGCCCTGCGAAAGCGCATAGAAGCAGCGCGCGGCCTTCTTGGTCGATTCGGTCACCGGCTCCTTGAGGTTACCGCCCGCAGGCGACACCGTGCCGAGGAAGGTTACGGAACCCGTCTGGCCGTTGTTCAGTTTGACCAGACCGGCGCGCGAATAGAAGTTGGAGATGATCGCCGAAAGGTCCATCGGGAAGGCGTCCTGACCGGGCAGCTCCTCCAGACGGTTCGACATCTCGCGCAGCGCCTGCGCCCAGCGCGAAGTCGAGTCGGCCATCACCAGCACCTTGAGTCCCATCGAGCGGTAGTATTCGCCGATGGCCATGCCGGTATAGACCGACGCCTCGCGCGCCGCAACGGGCATGTTCGACGTATTGCAGATGATGATCGTACGCTCCATGAGCTTGCGGCCCGTATGGGGATCGACCAGTTCGGGGAACTCCTTGAAGATTTCGACCACCTCGTTGGCACGCTCGCCGCAGGCCACCATGATGATGATGTCGGCGTCGGCCTGCTTGGAAATGGCGTGCTGGAGCACGGTCTTGCCGGCGCCGAAAGGTCCGGGGATGAAGCCCGTACCGCCTTCGGCCATCGGATTGAAGGTGTCGATGGCGCGAACGCCCGTCTCCATCATGCGCGACGGACGCGGCTTCTCGACGTAGCAGCGCACGGCCTGCTTCACGGGCCATTTCTGAACCATCGTGACCGCATGTTCGCGGCCCTCCTCGTCGGTCAGGACGGCGATCGTGTCCGTCACCTTGTATTTCCCGGCCGCCGCCACGCTCTTGACCGTATAGTTGCCGGCCATGGTAAAGGGCACCATGATCTTATGGCTCACCCACTGCTCCTTGACTTCGCCCAGCCACGACGCGGCGGTCACCTTGTCGCCCGCCTTGGCCAGCGGAGCGAATTCCCACTCGGCGTCGAAGTCGATCGGATCGGTGATCGAACCGCGCTCGATGAACAGCCCGTCCATCTTTTCGAGGTCGTTCTGCAGACCGTCGTAGTTGCGCGACAAAAGTCCCGGCGCGAGCGTCACTTCGAGCATATGTCCCTCGAACTCGACCTTGTCGCCGATCTTGAGTCCGCGGGTGCTGTCAAAAACTTGGACATAGGCGCTGTCGCCTACGACCTTGATGACCTCGGCCATCATCTTGGTATCTCCCGCATAGACATAGCAGATCTCGTTCTGGCCTACTGCTCCGTCGGCCTTGACGATGACGATGTTGGAGATGATACCATTTACACGTCCTGTAGTTTTCATGAATATTCGTTTAGTTTCTTATTTTCATTTTTCCGGTCGCGGACCGCATTTCCGCACTTCCCGGCCGCTCCGCATCCCTCCTGCCGGAGAGACCGGTCCCGGTCCGGCGGCGCGCCGCCCGCATGTGCCGCGCGGCGGCTATATCCTGTTCACCAGCTCCCTGCCGTCCAGCTCGGCCATCAGGCGGTCGAACATTTCACGACCGCGCACGGCGTCCAGTTGCGTCCAGCGGGCCACGATATTGACGCGCGCCAGATAGGACAGAATGGTATTGATGTCGAAATAGTCGAACGTCGCCAGCTCGGTGGCCTCGTTCCAGCGGATCAGGTCGATCTTGTGCTCCTTCTCGACCAGATTCGCCTCGTCGTTCACGGCGGCGATCACGGCGTCGATGTAGGGCAGTTCGCCCCGCAGACCGAAATCGGCGGCCGAACTGCGCTCCAGCTGTTCGACCACGTCGCCCCCGCCTACGGTCACCTCCTCGACCGGACGGCCCGCGGCACGGGCCGTCACGGCGGCCGTCACGTTGCGCAGGGTGCGGTCGAACTCCGACCACTCGCGCAGGAAGCGGCTCTTGGCACGGCTGCAGGTGGCGTAATAGGCGTCGAACAGCGCGGTTTCGAAACGCTGCGCCGTATCGACCTCCTCGGCGTCCTCCCCTTCGGGATCGGCATAGGCGCGCAGCACGCGGCCCACGGCGGAGGGCAGGCGCTTGGGAGCCTTCACCTCCTCTTCCAGCTCCTCGCGCGTGAAGTTGCCCAGCGGATTGTGCGCCGAGCGCCCCGCGCGCAGCGAAGCGATATTCTCACAATCGTAGTAGCCGTACAGCAGACGCACCTGAGCCGCATCCGAAGCCGAAACGCCGTCGAGAATCTCCCCGACGATGGCTTTGGCGTCGAAACCCTTGGTGTCGGCGTCGAGGGAGTACTCCTTCAGTCCGGCTACCAGACAATAATATTCCGTTGCGAACATACGCGTTATGCCTTAAAAAGCATGTCCGAAACCTTCTCGCGCAGGTATTCGCCCAGCAGGGCGTCGAAATCGGCGTCGGAGAACGAGATGTAGTAACCGCCCTCCTTGGCGCCGACCTTGAAGCCCGTCTTCACCTCCTTGGAATAACCCACTTCGATACCGGCGGAGAGCAGCTCCTGAGCGCTCTTGCCGAACGCCTCGTCGAGCTTGGCGCGGTCGGCTTCGGGCAGCAGCGCCTTCAGCTCCACCTTGCCGGCGTCGGCGCCGTTCCAGTTCTTGGCCACGGACAACAGCATCTCCTTGATGAAGGCGGGATCCATGACGGCCTCCCTGACGCCTGCGGCCGTGCTCTTGGCAACGATCATCGCGGCGATCTCCGACTTGATCTTCGCGGCGGCCTGCTTGCCGGCGAGCGAGATTTCGGTCATCGTATTTTTTTCGACGTCCTCGGCCTTGTCCTGCGCCTTCCTGACGATATCCTCGGCCTGAGCACGGGCTTCGGCGACGATCTTCGCCGCCTCTTTCTTAGCCTCGGCGACCAGACGGTCGGCTTCGGCGCGTCCTTTCTCCAGCCCCTCGTCGTAGAGCTTCTGAGTCAACTGTTGAAGTTTGTTTTCCATAGCGTTATTTAGTTTTAATTATTGTTTTTCATTTTAGCGATACAAATATATAAAAGTTTATAATACAAACAGCGGCGCACCGCGACAATTTGTCCTTTTTTGACAAGAATAGAGAACAAAAGGAAGAAACACGCACCGCAGAACCACTTGTAATTCAAGCTCCGAACCCCCTCTCCGCGCAATTCGCATACCGAAATCGCCCCTTCCGGAAGGGGCTGATTCCGGCCGGCCCCGCCTCTCCCGCCGCAGAGCGGCACAGCCCGGCGCCGCGCCGCTGCGGATAACGCCGCACGCCCCCGGAAACAGCGGGTTTCCGGGGGCGCGCACAAGAGCGAGCAGAGGCGTCAGAACAGGCCGAGCGACTTGCTTCGGGCCAGCAGGCAGGCACCCATCACGCCGGCGCGCTCACCGAGCGACGAAAGCTTGATCTGCGTATCCTTGTTGACCAGCATCAGCGAGTATTTGTTGATGGCGTTGCGCACGGGCAGCATCAGGTACTCCTTGGCCACCGAAAGCGTACCGCCGATAACGATCACCTCCGGATTGAACATGTTGATAAGCCCCGCGATGGCCTTGCCGAGCGTGTGCCCCACCGACTCCAGAATCTCGATGGCCAGCACATCCTCCTTCAGCAGCGCGGCCAGAATATCGTTCAGCGTGATCTCCTCGCCTTTTTTGTATTTCTCGGAAAGCATCGACACGCGTCCCTCCTTGAGTTTCTCCAGAAAAATCCGGTGCATGGCCGAACCGGAAGCCCCCGTCTCAAGACAGCCGCGTTTGCCGCAGCGGCAGATGATCTCGTTGTCGAGCAGCGGGAAATGGCCGAATTCGCCCGAAAAGCCCGACTTGCCGTAAAATATCTTGCCGTCGATGATCATCCCCAGTCCCAGTCCCCAGCTGGCGTTGATGTAGAGCATCGTCTTCTCGGAGTGGGCGTCGCCGTACATATATTCGCCGTAAGTGGCGGCACGGGTGTCGTTCTCGATGTAGACCGTCGTGCCGAGACGCTCTTCGAGCAGCATCGTCAGCGGCTGTTCCTCGACGAAGAAATAGCTGTAACTGTATCCGGTCTGCGAATTGACGCGGCCCGAAATATTCACCCCGACGGCCAGCACCTTGTCGCGGGCGATCTTGCGCGCACGGATGAAATTCTGAATCACGTCGCAAAGACGGTCCAGCGAACGGGGATCGTTGTCCATCAGAAAATCGACCGTCGTTTCATCGATCAGCTGTCCCTTGAAATTGATGACGGCCATCATGACCGAATCCTTGCGCAGATCGACGCCGACGAAATACCCGGCATAGGGATTCAGGCCGTAGATATTCGGCCGTCGGCCGCCGGCCGTCCCCTGCTCGCCGAAATTATGGACGAAGCCTTCGTCGATCAGCTCCCCGATCAGTTTGGTTACGGTCGGCACGCTCAGATTCACGGCCTTGCTCAGATCGGTGATGCTCGAATCCCCGCAAAAGATATACTGGCAAATGATCTGCTGTTTGAGAATCGCATTCTTGTTGCCTTCCGTCGCCTGTTTTAAAAACGAACTGGTCATACCGTATCTTTTTGTGTGATTTCAATATTAATTGTGTAAAGGTAGCAATAAATCACGACCCGGCAAATCCGAAACAAAAGAAAATAGCTTCGACAGCGGATCATAGCCCATTTTTTTCAGAAGTCACAGCCTGCAAGCAGCAGCCGCGCCGACCAAAAAGGCGACAAAACACGACAAAAAGACAATTCCGCCCGATTCATAATAACAAATCTTACGATAACGTCAATTCGCAGACAATTCGTTTACGAACGACTCCCGTCTAAGAAGCGTCTCCCCACCGCCGCATGCGGCTCGCGGCAGGACGCCGCGGGAAAACCGGGCAAGCGGAAAAAAACGCCGAACACCCCGGAAAAGCAGGACATGACGAACCTCCCGGAAAAGCAGTCTCCCGGAAAAGCAGAACACGACGAACCTCCCGGAAAAGCAGCCCCCAGAATAAGCCGAGCCCCCCTAACACCCGAAAAAGCAGGCCACGCCGTCTCCGAAAAAGCCCGACAAAAAACCGGACGCCGCGTCATGCGGCATCCGGCCTTGTCATACACACCAAGATTACTGATGCTGGGGACGCAGCAGGTCCTGCACCACTTTGACGGGCGAGAAGGTCGTAATGGGCACGTCCACGAAGACCGTATTCCACCTGTCTCTTATACACATCTCCGAGCCCACGAGACACTCGCTAATCT
>OWIW01000677.1_pt1 | contig 22670 bp, 28 predicted proteins | sample 2433821 | NCBI WGS metagenome assembly OWIW01 (sample SAMN05065751, study PRJEB22554) | human gut metagenome | biome: ENVO:2100002; feature: ENVO:00000062; material: ENVO:00002003 | host: Homo sapiens | place: USA | reverse complement strand
CTGCCACGCGTCTGACCATATTGATCGGAGCCACGGCCATGGGCGGGCCATATGTATACGAACCGATAGATTATATGTAATAGTTTAGGCGGTCCATGGTGGGCCGCCCTTTTTTATATTCAAAACTCCCCCGGTGCCTGCGCTCCGTCCGGATCTGTCACATACATAGCGCACTCCAGCGCATGTCCAGCCCCCGGCTCAAAGTAATACCACTTGTCACCGATCAACTGCCAGTTTGTAACCGCGTAGCCGTCGCCGTTAAAATAGTACTTATGATGATTAATCATCTGCCAGCGGGCCTTATAATAACTCTGAGGGGTGTCAGCATACCACCAGCCATTGTTGTCATGATGCCAGCCGATCTCATAGGCTGGATCCTCCAATGCTGTCTTGAACTCGTCCCAGGTATGTGACGTTGTGTTATAAACGTAAGGATTCGGGCAGGTCTTGCCCGTTACATCATAATGCCGGATCACATGATCGGCAGGCACATGGTACTTGTCCATCAGCTCGCGTGTCAGCCGTACTGCGGCGGCGACCGTTGCGTCCTCAAAGTACCAGTCACGGCTTGTATCGGCCTGACTCCCCTTGTTCCGCACGCACATCTCTATGCCGATGCTGTTGGCATTACGGCACTCTGGATGTCGGTATGACTTAGTTCCACAGTGCCAGGCGATGTCCTTGTCCTCTACAGACTGCCAGACGGACCCGTCAAAATCAACAAAGTAATGCGCCGATGCTCCCCGATCCCCGCCGGCGTACCACTGGCAGTTTGCCCGGGCGCCTCCCAGCGCACCGACATAATGGATCACGATGTACTTAATCCGGTCGATGCTGCATGGGCTGTGGTTGTATGGTGTAAGTAATTTATTAATCTGCATATTTGACCTCCAATCAAACCTGCTAACAAAAGTCAAGTCTTTTTTTACAGGGTTTTAAATAATCTTATTTCTGATTTTCCCACGACAACAAGACTGGTGTTAATCCAGTCTACCGTAGTCTCCATGTTATTACCGTTTATTTCTGATACACTTCCATGACACGTGCATAGTAAATCCTCAGGAACTTATTCATTCCTGCTATTTTAGCCGCACGTTTTGATTTCCCCTCATTTTTACTTCTTTAAGATAAATTTATAAACCGCTGCGTCCTCTGGTGCCTTATGTGTTTTTAAACTTCGCATAACCTCATAGCCTATTTTTCGCAGACTCGATGAGCCTCGTTTTGATATTTTTCGCTCTGTTCCCGTGAATTGTCCGGATTGGTACGGAGGGGCATCTATCCCAGCATGGGCTATCAATGCTTTACCGCTATGAAATCTTCTTACATCCCCAATCTCTGCTATCAGTTTGGGAGCAAGGACATTTCCAACGCCACCCATCGCCCGGACAACTGGATATTCTGGCAGACTCTTGGCTAACAACTGCATTTGTGTTAAAATCGTCATCAGAGTGTTATCCACTTCTCGTAACACCCTAACAGCTTCCTGTACTAACATTTTGGTCGATGAATTACTGGAAGGAATCGTAGGGATGCTTTCTTTGGCCAGAGCATAAATCTTTGCGGCTTTATCCTGGCTTTGATGGTATCCCTTCTTCTTTGTCCAGATCAGATAACTTTCCATGAATTGTTCCAGCGTCTGCTCGGTTATTGTATTATAGTGCCAATATTCTTCTACGAAATCAGACAGTTTATCTTTTCCGTTTGTTTCATTCCAGCCTTCCAGCAGACTCTTAATTCCAGGCATTGTGTAATCCAGAAGATGAGTTAATCCTAATACACTTTCTACCCGCAGCCTCATATAGTGACGGTATTGTCGGCCTAACAGCTTCAGTTCTGCGTAGACACTTTCCTCCGCCTCATAGTCCTTCAGGCGATACCAATGGTCAATCCCATAGTTTGATATCGTAATGGCATCCTGTTTGTCCGTTTTGACGCGTCTAAGGCCCTGACAACGGTATTTTTTCATTTCAAACGGGTTGATCACTGCCACAAAGAAGCCTCTTTCTTTTAGATAGCTCAATACTGGAAGATGATATATCCCAGTCGCTTCCAAAACTACACACACCTCATCGCCCAGACGCTGCAACATAATTGCCAATTCAGACAGTTCTTTTTCCACATGAGAAACCTCAAAAAGTCTGCTCACAATTTCTCCATAAGGCTTTAAGATACACACTGTACTTTTCTCTTTTGATACGTCAATTCCTACGCTTATCATCTTTAACCTCCAATTTAATTTGTAATTGTTCCCATCCACACTTATTACAACTCATTTTAGTTCGTTACACGAAAGCACCTTATGGGTTTCAACCTGCTTAAACGACTGTATATAATAAGGGGTGGTTGACGGTTTGATTGACGGATGTGTTTAATCCAAAAAAGGCCTCGCCAGACCAATTACCCCCTTATCATAAAAAAATAAGTGCAGAAGGTAAAGCACTAATGGTATGCTTTATCTCTTACACTTATATGGTACTAAAAAAGCCCGGAATCTCTCCCAGGCCAGAAAAAGTTGTGATGTCGCAACCATTGCGATATCGCAAAAGCTCCAGCTCTCACCCTGCCGGCGGAAAAGTTTTGACCGTCGAAACTATTATTTCTCTGCAGTATCTGCTCCGGCGCTTATAAGCTTCTCTGTAATCGCCAGGCCCTTGATCAGGAACTCCGGGGCATTGATACCATACTCCACCAGGTTCTCCAGGATACTACGGATCTCATTAACCAGCAGCGTAGCCAAAGTGAACCACCCTAACAACGCCAGAAAACTTAAGTTAATTCCTAACAGGTCCTGCCCCAGATGAATAAACAATTCCGGAATCATGAACGCCACCAGAATAATAATCCAGTAGCCTACCTTCTTAATAATTCCCACAATTCCAATACTGCTTGACTCCTTATGTGTCTTCCTGGCCTTCGCCCAGCCCGTTATGTAGTCCAGTGCATTAAAAAGTAGATACCCGGCAAACACATACCAATACACTCCGAAAATTGCTGTCAACACGGTTACCACTGCTCCTACAACTGCATTATACCTGTCAATAAATTTCATGTTCTTTTCCTCTCTTTACTCGTAGTCACAATCCGCATGGCCCGGACCTCCCGGGATGTGTCCAGGCTTAAACTGTCTGTGATCCGGGCTGTAATCTCCCTCATATGGAGTATCGGAAATCACAGGCTGCCGGCCGGGATCCTCCTTTCCTGTTGCTGGTCCGTAAGGTATGGTTGTTTTGTTATTTAAATCTGGTCTCATAGTTGATTCCTCTCTCGTATTATATAGTAGTAGTGTTTATAGACCCTCTCCAAGGTCTTTATGCTATTCCTTTCATAGCCACTCTTTACCTTTTCTACAGGTATGGCTATGATATTTAAGATGCTGTGGATTGGTGTTTCCTCTCTACCACTTGATGGTTTCAGAAAGTGTCCAACCACAGTCTCTTTGTTTGATTGTTAATCAGTTAGATACCGCATGACGGTTTATTTAGAACGAGTTCACAACTGTGAAGAACACCTGTGGTTCTAAAACAGTATCAATTTTACTTCTAAGGAGAATTTCTATGATTTACATTGGTATTGATGTTGCAAAAGACAAACATGATTGCTTTATTACTAACATCGAGGGTGAGGTGCTTTTCAAGCCCTTTACCATTCTTAACAATTTAGATGGATTTAACGACCTTTTCCAAAAGATTTGCTCTGTGTCTGATGATTTTTCTGAAATAAAAGTAGGACTGGAAGCTACCGGCTACTATAATTTCAATCTTCTGGGGTTTCTTGTTGATAAAGGTCTTCCCACCTTTGTCATTAATCCGTTACATACAAATCTGTATCGTAAAAGTCTTAGCCTTAGACAGACGAAAACGGATAAGGTTGATGCCCATACAATTGCTCTTATGATGATGTCCGGAGTAAACTTACAGTCCTACTCAGACACATCTTATCACAACGAAGAACTCAAGTCACTAACACGATACCGTTTTGATAAGGTAAAAGAACGGGCAAAGCTGAAAACTTCCATTTCACGGCTCGTAACAATCCTTTTCCCAGAGCTGGAAACGCTGGTTCCATCCCTCCATCTGGTTTCTGTCTATACTTTGCTGGCTGAATTTCCTGGCGCATCAGCCATTGCACAGGCACACCTTACAAGGCTTTATCACCTGTTGGAAGTGGCCTCGCGCGGACGCTATGGCAAAGAAACCGCCATTCTGTTCCGTAATGCTGCCAGACAATCCATTGGTTTGAATCTGCAAGCTAAATCTTTGGAATTGAAACATACCATAAAACTCATCAGGGAACTGGAGGACGAGATTGCTGAAATAGAAGCTTCTATACAAATCCATTGTAGATGCTATGCACTCACCAACTCTCTCTATACCTTGGATCAGCTACCGGATGGGTGCGATGATACTTACAGAAATCGGTGATTTCAGCCGTTTTAACTCCCCTGATAAGATACTTGCCTATGCCGGACTCTCCCCATCCACTTACCAATCGGGACAACTCGACAGCAATTATTCCCATATGGAAAAACGTGGTTCCCGCTACCTGCGGTATGCCTTGTTTAACGCGACAAAATTTGTCTGCATATGAGATGACACCTTTGCTGCCTATCTTGCCAGGAAACGTGCAGAAGGAAAGCACTATAACGTAGCCATATCTCACGCTGCTAAGAAACTGGTACGGATTATCTACCAGTTAGAAAAATCAGGGCAAAAGTATCATTGAGCGGCTTAGCGCCTGGCATCATATCTCCTTTTTGAGCACCGGAAACGATGCTCTATTTGTCATGCAGTTTTCAAGGTACTGATTTATCTGAACTGCGCTTTCGCAATTCAGATAAAAAAATTCATTTTAGTCTTGACTTTTAATAGTTAGACTTTCTTGATAAAGAAAATAAGCCGCTGGTTTGCGGCAAGTTACCGTGATTTCTGCGAATCAAATTCCGCTTTGATTGTTTTCTTCTCGGCTACCGTCAAATTAGGCCATGTCTCCAATACGGACGCCGGATCCTCGCCGCGTTCTTTTCTGATCTTCAATGCCTTAATAATAATATTTTTAGCCATCGTATTAAGCATTATATGCACCTCCAATTACATCGGCCATTGCACAGGTAAGTTCATCGATTTGGTGCTGTGATCCTTCATACTGACGCTGAACTGCCATGAGCACATTAAAATCCATGAACGGATAGCACTGCCATCCCGTCTGGATACGCTTGCCCAGCGCATCTGTTTTGTAATGCGGCTCACCAGTTTCTTTGTCCTGAAAAATACTCCCGTTTTCATTAAAAAGCAGCTCATACGCTGGTGCGTAACGATACCCACATATGCAGGCGTCACAAAGATTTCCGAATAGCTCTTCTCGAGTCTGATTTACCTCGACTTCGTGTTCGTAGTGCTCCGGAGGATTATCCAGGGCAAGAATGTCATGAGTAAAATTTGTGTAAATCTTCATAAAAATAACCTTTCTCCCCGCCTATTCGGGGTATGATCTTATAATGGGCCTTACTGGAACTTTTGAAGGCTATGTTCCAACAGTTTCCGATCTATATTTAAGAGGAAATAATATTGCGAAATTTGAATCGAATGGGCCTGTAAGTTTGGATGCTGGCCAGATTACAGTAAAAGATACCGGTGGTAATTCAGCTCTTTATGGTATTATAAATTTTGTTGGTTATAGCCGATTCAACATAGAATTTTATCGAGGTATTGTTTACAGATACCAACCTGAAATTTCAATTAGTACCCTCGGCGCTTCTGGCTATACAATAGCGTCAGCTGAGTACCCAAATACGATAGGAAATCATACGGTTTCAGTAGATATTTCTAGTGCTCAAATATCTGCAAGAGTAGGAATCGCAACATATGGAATGGCTTACGAAAGTAAACCAGCAGCTATTTACCGGATATGGCTAACTTAGTTCTTATAATACTGATTCTGGGCCTTATCGGAACCTTTGAGGGGTATGTTCCGACCCCTCAAGACCTGTATTTAAGGGGAAAAAACATAGCTAACTTTACGAGATACACTAATTACGGTTTTCCTGCTTTTGACGCTGGACAGCTAACATTGACGGCTGCAAACGAACAGCACGCTATGAAGGCGAATTTTTCACTTATAGGGTACAATCGTCTTAATTTTGAACTTTACAAAACTGGCTGGCTGGGAAGTAACCCGTATCGTTCAATTGCTATACAACATACGGATGGAGATCTCTCCGCCAGAGTGGATCTGGACAGCGCTTTGAATGTGCAGCAGACAGTCTCCATAGATATAAGCGCACTTAATATAAGCGGCAGCATGGCGATTACTTTTCAGCGTTGGAAAGGTTACATCTACCGAATATGGCTAAGTTAAGACAACCAGATTCGATATATAGCACCTGATGTAGAAGAATTGTTGCTGCTGTAATCTACTAACTTGAAGCACAAACTTATTATTGCTGATATATTGATCGGCACTGAAAACATTCCCCAATTAAGGTTAGTATCTGAAAAGTTTTTTGATAAATCAGAAATAACGCGTCCATTGCTTCCGTCCGATATTATAAAATGTATTGGTGAATTTCTAGTTCCTGCTTTAAGTGTCGATATAAGTGATGTTTCAAAATTAATATATGAATATCCAGTTAAGTTTACACTTGGCGTATTTGAAAATATATTTGTTTTTCCGTTCTTTGTGACCAATAAACTACTTATTGTGATTTGTCCATAGTCGAGATTGACGTAATTGTTTGTAGAGGTGAATCCAGCTATGTTATCCCCTCTTAAATACAGGTCTTGAGGGGTCGGAACATACCCCTCAAAGGTTCCGATAAGGCCCATTATAGGAACTCCCTTCTTAAAGTTCGATGCGCGGAAGTTTGGATCGCTATACTGAATCCAATTTACTCCGTTCAAATAGTGCCCATTACGCACCCCTAAGCAAATCGTTCCGTCCCAGCATGATCGGTTTATAGCATTGGCCCGATCGGTCCCTGATACATCGGCATTCTGGTAAGCAACGGAAGGACCTGATACTTTTCCAGCACCATTATGATATCCTTCCGGGACTGCCACCTGCGCATTCATCCCGACGGATCCATTCCAGGCTCCGCGCTGGGTAACTGCCGGACCATTCACATATCCGCTCCCCCCATGATGCCCATCAGGAATCATAATCTTACCATTCATCGCCACACTTCCGGTCCAGTTTCCCCGCTCAGGCTCCGTCCCTGTCACCGGATTACCATCTCTATCAACAATTACTTTTCCTGCTCGTACATCAGCCGCCGTTGCGGTAATCACATCCAGATCCGTTCCACCGCCTCCACCCAGCATTGGTATTACTTTTCCCATACTCTCACGCTCCTTCTGTCAAAATCTGAAAATCTACCATCGGTTTCTTATACGCCTTAAAGGTTACCTTTCCATCTGCCACCCCATCCAGATTACACATCAGATACCCGGCAGCCTTATTCCATGCCTTCACCTGTTCCATCGTTGCATTGGCTGGCACATATACCCCGATCACCTTAATATCATCATCCGCGACGACACCGGCGGCATCCACAGTCTGTGTAAACGGATAAGAGCCGCTCCACCCCGCGGCCGTCAGCTTCAAAACCCGACGGTTCACAATCTTTTTCATAGCTCCGTCGATGACGTCCATATTATCATTTATATCATCAATCGAGACCACATCACTTTCTTCCGGCTTTTTAAGGCTGTAATTCTGCGTTGTCTGCATCTGCTATACTCCTTCCATTACTTTCACTTCAGCCCACGTCTTTGCCCTCAACGCTCCCCAGGTAAAGTCTTTCAAATTGCCCCAGACCGTATAAGTATACTCAAAGCTGTAGGACAGGTGAGCCGGTTTAATATCATTCAGCATATCAATAAATGCCTGCATGTTCCGGGGGATCCCTTTGATACCAACAAAGCGTATGACAAAATGATGATGGGGATTATCCTCAATCACCTGTACCTCCCCGCCGGAAAACGCTGCGGCCGTGTCCTCGATCATCTGCTTCGTCGTAGTACTCTGTCCCCGCTGCTTTGCCAGCAAAATCTCCCGCCGCTGCTCATAAGACAGAGAAAGATTAGTAACTGCACCATACATGGATTCCCATAATACCAGTCCCCAGGTTGCCGTTGCAATAAAGCACTGGTCAAATAAATCCCTCAGATTATGCTGAAGATAGCCAATTTCATAGCCTTCTGCCCGATAAAGTTCTGCCAGTTCCCGAAGTTCAGCCAGAAAAGGCAGTACATACCGGGCCAGATCCACAAAATATTCCTTCGGCGTGTGGCTGTCCTCCGACTCCCGCGCATACTTTGCAAGACCATATAATGTATTTCCGTACATATTCCGCTCCTCCTAAACGCTCTTTATATATACTGGAATATTGATTTCCGGTTTTTTACTGTAACATTTGAAAGTAATCGTTCCATTTGCCGTTGTTCCTTCATCAATCATACCCAGCGCCTTCTTCCATCCCACCACAGAGACCGCCGAAGGACTGCCTGTAATATTAAGCCCCAGCATCACGTCCATGGCCGCTGTCAGCCCCGAAACCGACACCGTCTGGGTATATGGGACACTGGTACTCCAACCAGATGCAGAAACCGTAACAGCCGCAGAAAAAAGAATCTTATTCCAGCCGGCTTTTTCCGTATCCGTAGTAAACCGATGGGTGGTGTCCTGAGTAATCATGCTGCCCGAATGAGAAGAAGGATGGACGTAATTATTGGCTCCCACTGCGACCTCGTCTAACTTCTTCTTATCGGCCGCTGCCATAAGCCCATTGGCCTCCTGCGTCGCCACACCATACGTCGTATCATTATCCGCAGCCCATACCGCGGTACCGCTGGCCGACCATTTAAGAAACTGGCCGCTTTCCCCGCCGGTAGGGATATGCTTATTACCGGCCGTTGTCGGATGCGCATAAACGGTATCAGTAAATTTCGCTCCAGCCGGAACAGGTGTTAATACTGTGATATTCTGCCAGGATCCCCAGGCACTGCTATAATAATTCCTGTGAAACTCTTTCGGACTACTGGTTACATATTCTACAATCCTCTGATAAGTCCCTGCATGTTTTCCCACTTCCATAAAAAATGCATTCGTCGTCGGGCAGTTCTTAAATGTGGCAACCGTTGTATCGGCAGGGCAATAATAAAGTCCAGGAGTTGTTATTGTGTTCAGGTCTTTATTGGCTGCTATGTTATTGACATTTATATAGTTCGTATAGGCTGCGGTTCCTCCGTTTGCAGGAAGAGAAGCCGGAAAATCAGATATCTGGCTCTTCGTATGAGTATGGGAAGCCGCCGCCGCCCCTATGTTTGAAGCGGTAACATTAACACTCTTTTCTGCGGATCCGTCATAAACTCCCTGACTTATTCCGTTCAACGAGACGGTCAGGGCAGACGGATTCTTCAGCGATGCGGGAAAATCCGTGATCTGCGCCTTTGTATGGGTATGGGTTGGCAGGGCCGTAAGCGCACTGTTCCATTTATCTACCAGCGCCTGCGTGATCCCGTCCAGGATACTCTTGTTTCCATGAGTGTGCTTCTTGCTGTTTGCGTCATTCCAGTTTGTTCTCTCCGTTACCGTGATATGCTTCACGGTATCCGCTTTATGCGTAATAAAATCCGCCAGCGCCTTTGCAAGTTTCCCCAGCATAACCGTAAGCTTTTCACCGCTGGCAATGTTCGCCAGGGCAGCGGCCTGCGTAAAAGCCGGTGTCTGGTCGTTGGTAGCTACATTGGGTACATTCCCCAGCCCCACCTGAGCCTTTGTCACTCCGTGCGGGTTACTCCTGTTATCCGTATGGGCGCTGACGGCATCACGGATTGCCCCTTCCGCTTCCTGACCTCTGGAAGTCTCCGCAGCAATCGCATCCGCATTTGTCTTCTCGGCAGCTTTCGCTCTCGTAACCTCAGCCGCCAGATTATCCGTAAGTGTTTTTTCTGCGCCTTTTGCCCTGGTCACTTCCGCAGACAGATGATCCGTTAAGGTCTTCTCTGCCGCCTGCGCTCTCGTCGTCTCAGTCTGAATGCTGCCCTGAAGTTCTGTCTCTTTTGCTTTCGCCCGCGTCACCTCTGCCGCAAGATTATTGGCATTTGCCGTCTCCGCGGCCTCTGCTCTCGTCACTTCCGCATTAAGACTGCCCGTAAGCGTTTTTTCGGCTCCTGTTGCACGAGTCGTTTCAGCAGCAAGGTTATCCGTCAGAACCTTTTCAGCCATAGTTGCCCGTGTAGTCTCTTCCACTAAACCGTCCGTTAAGTACTTCTCTGCAGCCGTAGCCCGGTCCACTTCACTCACTAAATCTGCAGCAACCTTCTTCTCTGCAGCATCGGCCCGCGTCACCTCTGCCGCAAGATCATCAGCAAGCGCCATTTCTTCATCCTTCGCCCTGGCAATCTCCGCAGTAAGGTCCGTCGTCAATTTCATTTCCGCCGCCGTAGCCCTTGCCATTTCCTCCGCAATTTCAGCCTTCAAAAGGCCCTCTTCCGCCTCCGCGCGTTCTTCCTCCTCATTAATCCCCTCCTGAGTCCTGATCAAATCCCGCTGAAGCAGATTAACGTCCTCCGCCTCGACAGTATCCCCCTCTGTCTCATAGCTGATATAGACAGTGAGGACATCGGCATAGATGCGGATCAGCCGCTTCCATGGCATAAGGCTGGGTGTAGACAGCACATAAGACTGGATCCGGTTCCCCGTCAGCTTCGGTCCTGTATAGACTGCCAGCGTAGAAGTATTGACATTATCATGCGCCAGCGGGGCCTCATATACACCAGCGATCAGTGACACCTCTTCTTCGATCACATATACATTGCCGTCCACTTTATTCATCTTTTCCGTATAAGTACTGATTTTCACGACTGCATCACCTCCAGCGTGACAATTCCTGCCACTGCGATCTCCTCATCCGCCAGGCTGACATTTACTGACTGTCCGTTCAACCGCAAATCTGTAAAATCTTCCACCCCGGCTGTATTCAGTAACAAATTTCCAACTCTCGCCAGGCTGATGTAGGAAATATCAAAGGCCCCCTCCTGTAAAAATCCCGCAAGTTCCTGTCGAAACAAATCCTGGACGCCTCCCAGATTCACCCCATTTTGGAGTTTTACCCTGGCTGTAACAGCGATCGCTTTTTCTCCGGCAGAAAAGACAGAAACGTCAGCACCAATCGGGCGAAGTTCCTCGATATGGCTCTTTACCCGTGCGATAAGTTCCGGCGTTGCTGCCGATCTATCTGCATCAGCAATCACAACCTTCACAGTACCCGGCCCTAATGCCAGCGGATAAATTTTAGCAGCCCCCACGCCGGGACATTCCATAGTCCAGTTATAGTAATCATATGCATTCCCACTGGTGGAAGGCTTCTGCACCTTAAAAAGAAATCGTTCTCTAAGCGCATCCGTCGTTTCTTCTTCATTTCCTTCAAGAAGTACCTCTGTTAACTCCGCATGTGTGAGGTCTGGAATATAATCAATTGGAATCAGAGTACCCAGAAATCGGTTTCCAATTGCTCCTGGCGTCTCACATTCCATACGGTATATCCTGTCGCTGATCTTTTCTGTTACGGTATAGTTCAGTGTCCCAAGTGAAAATCTTTTACCTGATTCAATATCTATGTTAAACTCCCCTTTTAACACAGCCCTCGTCGCCGGATAAGGAATGATGCCCCACTCCGCGCAGCGCCTGATTAAATTATCCCGGTCTGCAGTCCCGGAGAAAACCTGTTCCAGTGCCCAATCCAACTCTATATACAGATTCTGCATTTCTACGGCTGCAGGCGCCATGGCGTCATAAATAACAGACCCTTCCCTTTTGTCCATGTAATCCGGTACGCGGTCCAGCATCCGATTTAAAATCACTTCATATGTTATATTCTCATACATTAGATTTCCACCTCCTTCTGCGTATCGACTGTTCCAAACTTTGTCTGTACCCGAAATGACACCAGCAGCTTTCTTCCCTTATTGGTAAATGAAAAAGCATCAACGCTTACAATTCTGTCATCCCGCGTCAATGCTTCCCGTATCCTCTTTTTCAATTTCGACTTTGCCACTCCCAGAGACTTTCCAAATAATCCGTTCAATTCCACGCCATAATTCCAGCTATAAATCAGGCAGTCAAACCGTTCCGTATTAAGAATACAGAAAATGGTCTGTTTTACTGCTTCCAACCCATCCAACATTCCAGAAATACGCTTTATCTCTATTCCCTCTGTGTTATCAGAAACACCCATGACGTTTAACCTGTACGTTTTTGAAGGAATCTGTCGAATCTTAAAATCCTGTTTTAGAATATTACCTGTTTCCGGCAGCATGTCACACTCCTTTCTGCCAGCGGTCTACAACAAGATACCGCTGACCGCCCCGTTTCTGAATCAGCAGTACCTCGTCTCCGGCCTCTAACCCATTTTTAACGGAAACATTGACTTCCCCCATTCCAGGAATATCCATTGTCTGTATGTGGTCCGTCAGGTACTGGGGAACTATGAGCTGTGAGGCAGCAAGGAATGTATTTGGCCCCCATCGTATTTCCAGCGGCGCTGTTTTTGTCACAGTCCCCGACACAATATCGCAGGGATCCCCAGCCTCTACCGCTTGCAGGACAATCTTCCTCATGTTATCAATCCATTCTGCATCAGCCATTGATACCTACTCCTCTCAATCTTAAATCCATAGTATGGATTCCCTCATCAATCTTATGAGTCACTGATTCAATCAGCAGATAATTTTTTAATTCCATATCTTTGATATCCAGTAATACGGGGATCAGGCAGCCCGCACGCACCCTGACATCACCAAAGGCATCTTTTATATTCAGGCTCTTTGAGGGCTGATTATAGAATTTCAAATACGTTTCGGCAATGTTTTGACCATCCGCACCGCTGTCAATTGATTCGTCATATTGCAAAATTCCCCATTTATTGATATTTTCGGTGTCTTTTGTCATATAGACTTCTCTTGCATTTGTATTATTATTTTCGCAATACACTCTGATCTGATTGTAGGTGCTGCTGTCAATACTGATTTTAAAGTCATAATCCTGCGCCGTCGTCTCATCAATTACAATATCCAGCTTCATATCTTCCACATTTTTTAGTGTCAGCTTTCCCACATCATCATACAGAACGTAAATCTTTCCAGTACGAATCATGGTTAAGTCGAGAGCATTTAGGATTACATCAAAAAGTGTGCTGTTCTTTTCATTGCGCTCCAGCATCCAGCCGGTGTCCGCCAACTCTCCCGTCTGCAAGTGAAAATCACCTGCGATCATCCGAATTACTTCCCCTGCGGTAAGCCCCGTATAATTATAACTCTTCTTATTTTTCAAATACCGCAGCTGGTCATAAGCCGTTACCTTCACCAGCCCTTCGCTTCCCCAGCCCCGCTCAAAGATGAAGCCGAAGAATACCGGCGTTCCATTTACATCCAGACGAACCGCATTGCCCTCTTCAATCTTAAGCACATCATCAGGAATCAGCGTGAAGGAACATTTCCCCGGCTGTCCCTTCCGCTCCATTTCCCAGCTGATACTCCCACCCACCACTGGTTCGTAAACTGTTCGATCATTCTGGATATATAGATGTACTTCCATCTGTTCCTCCTCCTTCTATAACGGCATAGTGAGAACCCAGCCAGGTTGAATTAAATTGGGATTGCTGATTTTGTCACGGTTGAGATCATAAATCTCCCGCCAACGGTTACCGTTACCCAACCTTTTTTTAGCAATATTCCAGAGACAGTCCCCCTTCTGTACCGTGTACATTTCTGATGCCGGAAGAGTTCCTTCTCTTTTCGGAATTGAGTCTGTAGTCTCTGGAGTATCCTGATCCTCCTTAATCTTAAATTCCATAATCTTAGTTCCGTAGCTTTTATACTCCTTCATGGAAAGTGACACAGTTAGATCCAACCCTTCATTCACATCATCAGAAACACTATAATCCTCTAATGTTACATTGATGTTCGTATCAAAGAAGTCATTCCGGCCCGGACCATCACGAATTACGATGAATTCAAACGGCTCTCTGCTCTCCTTTAATGATTTAAGGTGCTCCAGGAAATCTTCTGCACAATCAATGCTGCCATCCCATACCGCACAGGGATAATTCACCTGGGGGATTACTGCTTCAATGCTGATCTCCGCCAGGCCGGGAGGCCGAACCATGTTGACCTCCTCGCCATTGATCAAAACAGACGTTTTATTCTGGCCCGGATACTTGATCGGGATTTTCTCGGGAGGAATGGGAAGACGCATGTCATCAATATATACTTCATAACCCATTATATATGGCCTCCTTCCGCAGCAGCAGAAAGGAAATCGTTTGTAAATACTGCAAGCGCCTGACCCATATCACTAAAATCCGCCTTTTTCGTAAGCGTATTGCTGTTGTTGACCTCCACCTTTAAATCTGCAAGTGTAAAACGGTTGATAATCTCCTGCTCGGCGGCATCACGCATATATTTCAATTCCTCGTCCATAACGTCCATCGTGTCAGCCATAGCGGCGGTATTAGCGGCAGTACGTCCGGTATTACCTGATATATCAGTATCATATCCGCCGAAGGTATTATCCTGCCCTGCTGCTTTCGCTGCCATATCAGCCTTCACTGATTCTATCTCAGCCTCACGTTTTAATCTGTTCTGATGCATATCATATTCCTGCCAGCGCAAATCCTGTGCCCTGCTTTTTTTAGCAGCCAGATTGGCCTCCTTCTGCGCGGCAAGGCTGGCTGCTCTCTGGCTCTTTCTTGCCTCGGCCTCTAATTGCGCTTCTGTTCCAAATTCTACATGGCCAATTAACTCAATTGATGTTCCTGTAATGCTGTTCACTAAACTTATCAGCTCATTAATACGATCAATTGCGCCGTTTATAAACTCCTGCATAATTAAAAGGCCTGACACTTTCAGATAATCCAAAATATCTAATACCCATATCCGAAACGAGTTAAGTCCCAGAAGCATATCCCCAAGACCATTCTGTATAATTACTCCTGCTGCTGCAATCATAAATTTTAACTTGTCTAACTGTGTTTTAACAGCATTCACACAGATGAGCCAGGCGATTTGTATTCCGCCAACAGATTGTACCCATTTATAAATCATATACACCACTGTTCCTATAATCAAAGCAATCCATGTTAACGGGTTTGCAAGCAATGTGGTCATTAATCCCTTAGCCGCCAAATCAGCAATCAGATTAGCTGCGGCAAAAAAAAGGATTCCTGCAGCGACTCCATAAAATACAGGTGCAATTGCCGACCAGTTTTCACTAATATACGCTGCTCCGTTTCCTATCATCTGAATAACCGGCCAAAATGCCTGCAATAACGAATTTTGAATGGTATTTATAATCTGGCCAAATGTAGCAGGCATAGAATTAAATTTATCGTTTGTCTCCTGTGCCATGTTAAGAAGAGAAGCTTTTACAACCTGGGCAGACACCTCTCCCCTCTCAGCATACTGTCTTAAAGATCCTTCTGCCCACCCCATATTCTGCTCGATCGTCCGGGCTATCCCCGGGGCTGCATTCAGTATCGAATTCAACTCTGCACCGCTCATTGTACCTGCCACCATTGCATTTGTTAACTGTGACATTGCACTTGCCTGATCCTGTGCTGAAGCTCCACCGATAACAAACTGCTTATTCGCCTGTTCCATGAAAGCGATCATTTCATCATTACTGCTAAAGGCACTGCCTGCATTGATTCCCATATTGGCTATGGCCGCCGCTGTTTCCATGTAAGGCGCCCTTGACCGCTGCGCGGAGGCAAATATTTTTTGATTCAGCTCCTCTGTAGACTGGGCACCATCGTTCATCATATCCAGACGTGCCGTTGTGCGTGTAACGTCATCTGAAAATGCCATTATTTTTTGAACACTAAAAGACTTTGCAATACTCTTTGCAATATTCTTAATCTTTCCTTCCAGACCGGAAGCTGCACCTGTACCATTTTTAACAGCATTGTTAAATTGATTCTGTGATGCCAGACTATTTCTAATTTCCTTCCCCGCGGAACCTACGGAATCGTCCAGTTGCTTATATGCATTATTTATCTCACCAATATCCATTTTCGACATGGCCTGACTCAAATTATCCTGTGCCCCCTGGACTTTATTTAATTTCCCCCTCAATGCCTCTAATTCATTATTGGTCTGCTCAGTCCTCAAATCAACCGGAATATTATTAAACTGCTGAAGCCGGACATGCAGCGCCTGTATACGGTTTTCTATGGAAGCCATGTCGTTTAACATCCCCGGCGGTGTAACCACCATTCTTCTGGCTTGTTCAGAAATGGTTTGTTGACTTTTATAGAGCTGCCGTGCCACCTGATCTGCCTCCTGAAATTCAGATACAAACCGTGGAGCGCCACTGTTTAAAAAAACAGGCGGAGTGGATACAGGTGACCACGAAGGTTGTTCAGCAGGTGTTGAAGCTGCTGGCCGCATTGGGATCTGCAAAGGGGCCTGCGTTTCCGTTGGTATAGCTGGAGGGATAACGGTTGACGCTGTACGGTCAAGTTCCTTCTGATAACGCACAAGTTCTACCGTTGCCCGGACAATTTCCTGTCGGGCTGAATCCATCATAGCCGTACCTGACCCCTTATCTATTGTAACCTTGACACGTTCTAACGTGTCCCACATAACAATCAGAGACTGAGTATTACGTTCGCAGTATGAAGACATCCGCTCCAGTGCCTTGATTGATGAGCGTAAATTAGCCATGTATTTACTCCTTTCATTAAAACTATATGGGGCTGTCGCGACAGCTCCTACCTCTTCTTTGCCTTCGCCTTCTTAGCTTCCTCTTTATCATGCTCCAGCTTCAACTCCATTGCTGCTATCACATAAGCCTTTTCATACCGGCTCAATGACAAAAATTCATGAGGCCATTTATGAAGCTTATGGAGGCAATAATAAGCAATGTTTGCTTCCATATCGCCTCCATTGATTAGTTTTTTGCTTCTTCCGCCAGATCGTTCATATCAATATCGAATCCGTTGACCTCCTGAACCTTCGCCAGATAGTCATTGTACTCACCCGGATTCAGCATTTTCTTTAAAAGAGTATCACTTCCCATCACATGATAGGAATCCTGAAGTTCTTTATTAGTAAGATCCGGATACACGGTACAGGCCGCCGCCAGCTTTCCAACGTAAAGGCTGTAATCTGTTTCCGGAACAAACATTCCTTTTTTTCCCTGAACTGGCACCCTTTTTGTACAAGCCTTTTTTAACACTTCATCTTCTTCAGAAGAAATGCCTCTGATTTCCCATTTCACAGGTTTTTTATCCGCCCCCACGAAACGATTTGATACGATACACTTAACATTCTCCACCTTAATGGCATTCTGTGCCAAAAAACAGCTTAATTCACCCATATTCTTTTAACCTCTCTTCCTTTTCTACATTCCCGAAAAACCGCCAAACATCTCCGGCATCTCAAAATCTTCAAATGTAAAGTCCGCTTCTTCGTCCAAATACTCTGCGTCTGCATCAAACTTTGTCAGAATCCCTCCGTCAAGATTGCAGTCTTTCAAAATAACCGTCTGCCGTCCTGCTCCGGATGTCGGATCCTCATTAGTCACCTGGATATCGAAATAAATATCCTCTCCAGTTTCTTTATAGCGGTACAGAAGCTGACGGAAGATACTGGTATTATAATGAAATGTTGCAGACCCGGTCCCTTTCCATCCGGTTGTTTTATTCCCTTTCCCTGTCTTACCCAGAATCGGGATTTCGGACTTCGTCTTCTCTATCTTGGCCTCCAGATTAATGGCCTGCATAAAATTGTACCGTTTTCCTTCAATTGTAACAAAACACTCTGCAAGTGACGCACTGACCGCATCCTTTGCATTCATCATCGAATTATTTAACATATCCCATCATTCCTTCCTACTGTACTACTACAGTCATATATAACTGGCTCATAGAATTAATTGGTTCCACCGGGAAGTTCACAACCACCGATCGTTTCGTCTGTCCCTTTTCCACCTGGATATCATCGGACTTCACCGCTTCTATAGCACGCCTTCCTGCCATCTGCTTCACATACGTTACAATATCATTCCAGAGACTCACCCGACCGGCTTCATCATTGGGAATCTTCCCCAGATACCGATTATTAAAGATTGCTGCGATATCATTTCCGATCTGATCCAGCACACGGATTGTCTGGTTACTGGAAAAATCATTTCCTTTCTCCGCCGTGTAAGATGTCAATGTGTTAATATCCCGCAAAACGCGGACCTCATCCCCTACTTTATGGAATAACAGTTTTCCAGCTGTAATCCCTTCGGAAAGCTGCGCCTGGGTATATTCTGTCTTTACCGTATACTCCCCGTTATACACCTTGTTTTCAATAGTCTCATTTACAGCACAGGCAGCTTCCGCCCCTGCAGTCCAATAAATCAGTCCGCCCGGATCTTCTTCCGTCTGATTCTCCACAGATATAATCCCTTCATAATCCGCCTGAGAATACTGGTGCATAACTGTCTGGAACTTAATGCCGTTCTCTTCTCTCATACGCTTCGTAAATGCCGCAAACAGCTCCTTCACCTGCTCCCCCGGGGCCGGGCAGCACAGGATCTGGAACGATCGGCTCTCCATCTTTTCCAGGAAACCTGTATAGTCCTGTTCTGTCACGTCTGTGCCATTCGTTCCCCCAGTCAGTGATGTACCCGCAGTTTCTGAAAGTGCTGCATCCGCCTTAAACGTTACATATTCATTATCCTTCAAATCAGCTGCGCTGATAACCGTCTGCTTATCCATCTCCTTACCAAAAAGCAGAGTCTTCACATCATACTGATTCTCATTATCCACATGTTTGGAAATAACGGTCATGAGACTATTTCCCAGAATACCGCTGTACCTTGCAGTACTGTAATTATTCGAAGCTTTCTCTCCTCCGTTTATTCTGCAAAAAATTCCCTTTGTCATGTTCCTGAACAGTTCGCGGACCGGCATCATAGCTGGATCTCCATAAGAATAACCGAAGATATCTCTGCTGTTTTTCTGAAACTCTTCTGCCGTCACCTCAAACACTTCGTTTACCGGCCCCCAGTTGAGAATCATGGGAACCGCCGCCGTTCCTCTTATTCCAATTACAGGCGATGCAGCGCCTGCGTTAACAAAGTTTATATAAGTTCCTGGAAGAACCTTATCCTGTGCTAAAAAACTACCTCCACCTAACATCTCTTCACCTTTCCTTTCATAAATCCGTTTATAGTTTCTTCTGCTCTGTTTTTCATCTGATTTCAATTCCTTCCATTGCTTCTTCCTCACTTTTTTCTCTGATGCCAAATGTGCTAAATTGTAAAGAAAAAGAGAGAAACCTGCCGCCGTTTGCTTCTTCAATGCGGCCATTTTTTCCAGTTCCGTTTAGCCTGAAGCCATGATCCAGAGTAATGATCCACCTCTGTTCCATCAGGATGTCAAGAACCCGGTATATCTCCCTGGACGGCTGTTCGCTTCCTCCAGGAAAATACCTGATATATAGAAAACTGCTTCGATAACCCCCCGCTAACGTCGTATTTTTTTCAGACGTTTCTAAGAAACCCGTGTAAAAACAGGGGGATGAAAGCTCCTGAGCAGCCGCTTCCGTATAAATGTAATACCCCTGTTCCGGCGGAAACAGAATTGAAAGTTGTTCTGCCACCTTATCCACAATTTCGTTGTACATGAAATCTCCCTCCACATTTTACTACAGCCTTTCCCGCCTGTTCCGGTAGCTTTCCAGCCATTCCAGATGCTCCCGCTGTCTCGCTTCCCAGTCTATCTCATAGAGCGCCGCACGTTCTGTTGAGCTCGTCCATGTGGTTTGAAAACGTGCAGATCCATTACCGGAAAGTGCCATACCGTAGATTTCCAAAAAGGGCAGCAGTCTGGCAGCATATTGTGGCTTGCCAAGCTCCTGTAAAGCCTTTCTTTCTATACGGCTGACAGCTTCTCTGGTTATGCCGTAATCAGCTCCTATAGACTCAAGGGAACGCCGCCCCTGATATCTTTTTCGAATCACTTCCGGCTGACTGCCGTCTAAGCGGTCTACACATCCCCATAGAACAGTGCTGATCTGTTCACGTTCCAGCCGGTCCAAAACGTCGTTTTCTAAATCGGCAGGGTCTGCCACAGCTTCGGCTATGGTAGTACCGTCCTCTTCCAGACCATGGATCGGGCTGTCTAAACTCCCCAGTTTTATCAAACATGCATTTTTCTTTATATCTTCCACCTGGTCTGTGTTTAAACCCAAATAAGCGGCTGTCTCCCATTCTAACGGGTTTCTGCCCTCTCGTTCAGCAAAATCAGTGCAGAATTTTTCATACTGCCGGACCTTTTCCTGACAATTCACCGGCAGCCTGAGACAGCTTCCGTTCGTCTGAAGATACCGTTTCATATACAGACGAATCCAATACTCCGCGTAGGTAAGGAATTTCACCTTCTGATCCGGATCGTAACCTGCAATAGCCGGATAGAGAGCTAAATACCCCTCCTGCTCTAAATCATCAACCTCACCGCTGCCACGATACTTCCAGGCCATAGCGTGAATAAAGCTGCGTACCTGGCTGTAAAGCGTTTCCATATTGTCATCTGCATTCTCTCCGGCCTTGATTCTAATTACAAGCTGTTCATTGGTCATGATACTGTTCCTCCCTATTTCATAATCATTCAGCCCCCTTCCATATGCAGCGCCCTGCCCGTTACCCAGTACAGCGTCGCACTAGTATAATCATCCAACAGAACATCTGTTCTCAGATCTCCCAGTTCATACTATAGCATTTCTGTTTGGGACATGCGGGACATTGGGGACAAACCTTAATTACTATCCATAAATCTCTGAAACTCTTTTTTTACACTCTCTGCTGTAGCGTTTCGCCCGATCCGGACGGCCACCTCTCTCCATGTCATCTCTTTAAATATTTTGTATCTGACGATCCGCTGCATACGCGAAGGTATCTTATTCATCCAGGCTTCCACTTCAATCATAGTTCTCACTGCCCCTGCCTTACGTTCTTCTAAAATCTTTTCTTCTGTGTCCAGATTCACTAAATTCTGCAGTGGTTCCTTTACCAAATCTGAAATAACAGACTCCCGGCGTCTCCTGGCCTTTTGTATCTCCTCTTCCGTTTCTCTTAAAAGTTCGCAGGCATCCACATAATCAATTAACATATTCTTATTCAATATTTTCCTCCTTCCAGTTAAAGCACTTTTGTCTTCAGGTCTCTCTACTTCTCACTATTAAACGCTTTTTCTTTCTCCCTGATTAATTTTCATTATGCTTGACAGATATATCTTACAGGTGTATATTAATTTTATCGAACGTATGTTCTGTTTTTTATAAGAATTTTGCTATCATTCTTATTTTTTTTAAATAATAACGCAATTTTATTACATTTCCCGTTAACGGTATGTTTATTTAGACTATATATCCGTTAACGGAAAATGTCAATACTTTTCCTTTGTATTTTTACCGTTAACTATAGAGTTCTGTTTGACTTTCTCACTTTATGGCGGTAAGATATTTTTATAAGGAGGTATTATTAAGATGGGGCTCGAAAAAATTGCGGAATATAAGAAAAAACTTAATATGACAACATTTGAACTTTCTTACCGTTCTGGTGTACCTTTAGGCACTTTAAATAAAATACTAAGTGGTGCAACGAAGGACCCAAAACTGGAGACATTAAAAGCCATTGCCAGGGTACTTGGATTATCTCTGGATGACTTTGATGATACTAACAAATCAGACAAATTAAACATCGACATAAACGCAGTTCCAACTTATGATGATGTTATTACTGTCTACACCCGCAGCCGGAAAAATTTATCTCAGGAAGAAAAGATGAGACTCGCTCGAATAATACTATCATCAGACGAAGACGGGGAGTAATAATGGATTATGTAAAACTGTATGAAATTATCTTTAAAATCTATACAGATTGCGGAGTTACCGCTTTTCCTATTGATTGTTTTGATATTGTCCGCAGACGCGGCTACCAAATTAAAAAGTATTCTGAACTTGCTCAAAAAAAACGAGAAGCCTGCTTATGTTTAAGCCCCGACTCCTGTATTGTAAAAGATACCTTATATTATCAGGACCAGAACACAGCTGAGCGTATCCGTTTTTCTATCATGCATGAGTTGGGACACGTTTTTCTTCAAACATCGGTTGAGGAGATGGCGGATACCTTCTCAAGCCATATCCTGGCGCCACGTATTGCGATCCATAAAAGCAGATGTCATACTGCCCAACAGATTCATGACACTTTTGCTCTTTCTTATACCGCTTCTAACAAAGCATTACTAGATTATAAAGTGTGGTATGAGAATATTGCCCATACCACACGTATGCCATCGCCCCCCGAAAAACAGTTGGAATTATTGCTCTTTTCCGAAAAAAACAATACACCGGCAGCCGAAGATCCCTTTACCGACGATAATATAATTTATACACCTGATCCCATAACAATATATCAGGATATTCAGCGTGCTTTAATGGCGGGTTTACCTTTGACGGAAGAATATAAACGTTTGTTAAATCAGTATCGCAATATGAAGTAGTTATAACCCCTTGAACTGATTTTCCAATTACAGCCATAGAATCACAGTATCCCCTCTTTAATCTCAAACATATCGGCGAGCAGCAGCCAGTTTGCCCGGAAATAGTTCATGATCT
>OWIW01000668.1_pt1 | contig 22861 bp, 22 predicted proteins | sample 2433821 | NCBI WGS metagenome assembly OWIW01 (sample SAMN05065751, study PRJEB22554) | human gut metagenome | biome: ENVO:2100002; feature: ENVO:00000062; material: ENVO:00002003 | host: Homo sapiens | place: USA | reverse complement strand
GTCAGATGTGTATAAGAGACAGCAATAAATACTTGCTAAATACAAAATGAAATGATATGATTGAGGAAGAAAAAGAAGCTTTATTTTTTAAGGAGGACAGGTCGAGTGAACTATAGAATTGAAACCATGATAACACGAGAAAAAGTGGAAGAAAGAATTCGAGAGTTGGCAAAAGAAATTGAAAAGGATTATCAAGATAGAGAAGAAGAAGTTATTTTTTTAGGCTTATTAAAGGGTTCCGTCATGTTTTTAAGTGACTTGATGAAAGAAATCGATTTAGATTTGAAAATTGATTTTATGAGCGTTTCCAGTTATGGAAGCGGAACGACGACTTCAGGGGTTGTTAAAATTTTAAAAGATACGGATTTTGATATCAAAGGGAAAAATCTTTTGATTGTTGAAGATATTATCGATAGCGGATTGACTTTAAATTATGTCAAAGAATTTTTATATGCCAAGGGAGCGGCGGAAATTAAAATCTGTACTTTATTGGACAAACCGGAGCGAAGAAAAGTGGATTTAAAAGGAGATTACATAGGCTTTACGATTCCGGACGCCTTTGTGGTGGGATATGGATTGGATTATGATCAAAAATATCGGAATCTACCATATATCGGCACGGTCGTATTTGAAGAAAATTAGGAGTTTGCATGGCATTTCAGCATAAAAAAAAATATGGACAAAACTTTTTAACGAAGCAGGCGGAGATTCTTGCAAGAATCCTCGAAGTTTCTGAGGTGCAAAAACAGGACAACATTTTAGAGATTGGACCCGGAGAGGGAGCTCTGACGGAGTTGTTGCTGCAAGAGGCGAAGTCTGTTGTAAATATAGAAATTGATGAGGACTTGAAGCCTATCTTGGAAAAAAAGTTCGGAAACAATGAAAACTATCGCTTGATTATGGGAGATGTTTTGGAAGTCGATTTTTCAAAATATATGGAAGAGGGAACAAAAGTGGTGGCGAACATTCCTTATTACATTACTTCTCCGATTATTCAAAAAATTATAGAGCATCGTTCTTTGATTCCGGCAGCATTTCTCATGGTGCAAAAAGAGGTGGGAGAGAGGATCTGTGCAAAGAGAGGAAGAGAAAGAAGTGCTTTGACACTTTCCGTGGAGTATTTTGCAAGAGCGGAATATTTGTTTACCATTCCCAAAGAATATTTTACTCCTGTCCCGAAGGTGGATTCCGCCTTTATCGGAATTCATATGAAGGAGCGGGAAGAAATTGCGAAGCAAATCCCCGACGAGCTGTTTTTTAAATATGTGAAGGCGGGTTTTTGGAATAAACGGAAAAATTTGGTCAACAATTTTTCGAGTTTAGGTTTTAGCAAAACGGAAATCAAAGAGAGCCTGATAAAACTTGGAATTGCAGAAAATGAAAGGGCGGAAAATTTATCTCTGCAAGAATGGTTTTCCGTCATAGAGACTTTGGAAAGGAGTTCAATTGGAGAGTAAGAGCTATGAATTTTTATTGCGAAGCAAGGTGGAAGATATTGATTTTATCAATAAAATTATGGAGGCCTATGAGGGAGTTGGCGTTGTTCGGACCTTAGATTCAAAAACAGGCTTGCTCAGCATCGTATTGACGGAAGATTTCAAAGACTTTGTGAGAGAAATGTTGGAAGATTTAGGAAAAAAATGGGTTTCTTTGGAAATCCTTTCCGAGGGAACTTGGAGCGGAAGATTATAAATTAGGAGGAGAGCATGGAAAGATTGGAATATTTAATGAATTATATCATAAAGGAATTGGTGCAGGAAAAAGAAGAAGTTCGAGTGAGCTATGAAGTCATTGACTCCACGGTCACGTTCCAAATTCGAGTTGCCAAAGGGGAAATGGGAAAAATTATTGGAAAAAATGGACTTACCGCCAGTGCTATTCGAGGTGTGATGCAGGCAGCGGGAGTCAAAGACAAATTGAATGTCAACGTAGAATTTTTGGATTAAGGAGAGGAAGATGAAACTCTTAACAGCAGGTAGAATTTTAGGAACCCATCATCTTTTAGGAGCGGTAAAAGTGAAATCCGCTTTGGAAGAACTTCCGAAATTGTTGGGAAATAAATGCATGATTCGCTTGGAAACAGGGGAAACCATATTACTTACTCCTAAAAAAATAGAGTATTTGCTTGGAGAAAGCTGGGTATTTCAGTTTGAAGAAATTAAAAATAAGGCGGAAGCTTCTAAATTACGAAATGCCTTCCTGGAAGTACGAAGAGATTTGTTGGGATATACGGAGGAGGATATTTTTCTGAGCGACTATATCGGATTGTTGGCAAAGGAAGCAGACTCGGGAGAAGAAATCGGAAGGGTGGAAGAAATTTTCGAAACGGCGGCTCATCCTATTCTGGTCATTCAATCGGAAGACTATGAAACCATGGTTCCGGATACTCCCGTTTTTGTCAAAAGAGTCGATTTTGAAAAAGGAGAAATCTATTTGGAACTATTAGAGGGAATGAAAGAAGAGAAGAGGAAGTAAGATGAAGATAACCGTGTTAACCTTATTTCCGGATTTTTTTTCCGCTTTTCGGAAAGAAAGTATCATTGGAAGAGCGATTGAAACGGGAAAAGTTGAGATTGTCATTCGGGATATTCGAGATTACTGTTATGACAAGCATAAACAGGCAGACGATATGCCCTTCGGAGGAGGTGCTGGAATGGTGATGAAACCGGAACCTCTTTTTCGTGCCATTGCAGATTGCTCCGGAAAAGTCATTTATACTTCTCCGCAGGGAGAAACATTTTCACAAAAAATGGCTTTGGAGCTTGCAGAAGAAGAGGAATTGGTCATCATTGCAGGACATTACGAGGGAATCGATGAAAGAGTGATAGAAGAAAAAGTGGATATGGAGATTTCGATTGGAGATTATGTCCTGACAGGAGGAGAACTTCCCGCTATGGTCATGATGGACAGTATTATTCGTCTGTTGCCCGGAGTGATTCGTAAGGAATCCTATGAGAATGACTCTTTTTTTCAAGGACTTTTGGATTATCCTCAATATACGAGACCGGCGGAATATGAGGGGAAGAAAGTGCCTGAGGTACTCTTGTCGGGACATCATAAAAAGATAGAGGAATGGCGATTTTACCAGAGTGTGAAAAGAACTTTGGAAAGAAGACCGGAGCTTTTACAAGGCAGAGTTTGGACCAAACAGGAAAAGAAAATTTTAGGAGAGTTAATTAAAAAATGAGAAAACAAATTTATTTAGCTTTAGTACATTATCCGGTGTACAATAAAAGAAGAGAGGTTGTTTGTACTTCGGTGACAAATTTTGACATTCATGATATTTCAAGAACTTGTAGTACTTATGACATCAAAGGTTATCGTTTGGTGGTACCGGTAGATGCCCAAAAAAAGTTAACGGAGAGAATTTTAGGATATTGGCAAGAGGGCTTTGGAGGAAATTATAACAAAGACAGAGAAGAAGCTTTTTTGCGAACAAGAGTGGCGGAGAGCATAGAAGAAGTGATAGGGGAAATTGAAAATGTAGAGGGAAAACGACCTAAAATTGTTACAACTTCAGCCAGACGCTTTCCGAATACCGTTTCTTTTTCTTCTTTGCAGGAGAAGCTATTTGAAGCGGAAGATCAGCCTTATTTATTATTATTTGGAACCGGTTGGGGACTTACCGATGAAGTCATGGCAATGTCGGATTATATTCTGGAACCTATTCGAGCAAATGCAAAGTACAACCACTTATCCGTGAGAGCGGCAGTGGCTATTATAATAGATCGTTTATTGGGAGAGAACTAATGTCAAGCAAAGAAATCAGGATGAAGCCCGGAAGAGAATTCATGGAAAGACTAGGAATTCAATTCATGCAGTTGGAGGAAATTCGTTATTCGGAACGAAGAAATGTGCTGCGTGTTTTTTGTATTCTTCCGACATATCTTGCGATTTCCGAGTTGGAACGATTGTATCAGGATTTACAAATTACCTTTGGACGAGACATTAAAATGGAGTTCAGCTCAAAGCTTTTAGACTCTCATATTCCGAAAGAAGAATTGAAAAATATCGTGGATCTTGCGATTCAAAGATTACGAAAAACAGAGCCGAGATTTAAATCTTTCCTATGCAGCTATCGAATTTTTATCGAGGGAAATAATATTTATCTGGAGGTCAATACGGACTGCGGAATTGAAATTATTGAGGACGGACATGGGAGCCAAAAATTGGAGGCGGTACTCTATGAGTATGGACTGCGACAATATTCCGTTCATATTGAAAAAGGAGATTTCACAGCGGAAAATTTACATCGGGAAAAGGAAAGGAACGAAGAAATTCGTAAAATAGAAGAGAAAGCGATTCAGGAACAAAGTGAAATTGCCGCAAAGGCGGCGGCAAAGACTCTTTCCTCCCAACAAAGGAGTGAATTTCCAAAACGAGCCAATGGAGGCTTTTCCAGAAACAAAATGAGAGAAATTAAAGGGACTCCGATTGCAATGAAAGATTTCGGAGAAGTTATGGAAGAAGATACCTGTATTGTGGAGGGAGAAATTTTCTCTTTGGAAGACAGAGAACTTTCGACAGGGAATATTCTCAAAACTCTATGGATTACCGATGAAACAAACTCCGTTACCGCCAAATTGTTTTTAAAAAAAGAGGAAAGTTTGGAAATTGCGAAGCATGACTATGTCAGAGTGGAAGGAAAGGTACAAATTGACAGCTATGCTCAAAATGAAAAAGTCATTATGATACAGGCAATCAATCGTTTGGAAAAAAATAAAAAGAAAAAAGAGGACAACGAAGAAGAAAAGATGGTGGAGCTTCACACACATAGCAAAATGAGTGAAATGGTAGGAGTCACAGAAGTTTCCGACATCATCAAGCGAGCGAAACAATACGGACATTCCGCCGTAGCGATTACAGATTACGGAGTGGTCCACTCGTTTCCGGCAGCCCACAAAGCGGCTTCCGAAAATGGCTTAAAAGCGATTTTAGGTTGTGAGGCATATATGGTAGATGATACCTTGGCGATGGTTCATAATCTTCAAGAAGATCAGGAATTGGAAAAGGCGAGTTTTGTCGTCTATGACTTGGAAACTCTGGGATTCAACTCTCACGAGGGAAAAATTATTGAAATCGGAGCGGTTAAAATTGTGGAAAAAAGGATTGTCGATCGTTTTTCACAACTGATCAATCCGGGACAAAGCATTCCTCAAAATATCGTAGATGTTACCAATATCACAGACAGCATGGTACAAAACGAACCGAAGTTGGAAGAAGTTCTTCCCAACTTTTTAGAATTTATACGGGGAAGTATTTTGGTGGCTCACAATGCGGATTTTGATATCGGATATTTAAAGCAACAATGCAAAAAGTACGGATATTCCGATTTTAATCCTGCTTTTATAGACACCTTACAAATGGCAAAGGATTTATATCCTGAGTTAAAGCAATTTGGATTGGGACCCTTGAATAAAAAATTGGGCTTGTATTTGGAAAATCATCACAGGGCAGTGGATGACTGTCAAGCGACCGGAAATATGTTTTTGATTTTCTTGGATAAATATTTGGAACGAGGCATTACAAAACTGTCTGAAATGCAGGAAGCTTTTCCTGTCAATACCAAGAAACAAAATACAAGAAATATTATGTTGTTGGCAAAGAATAGACAGGGACTTGAGAATTTGAATCGTTTGGTATCGGATGCTCATCTATATCATTTTGGAAATCGAAAACCGAGAGTTTTAAAATCAACTTTGAAAAAATATCGGGAAGGATTGTTGGTAGGTTGCTCTTTAACGGGACATTCCATCAATGACAGCGAATTGTTTCATGATTATTCGACAGGAAATATAGACAGAATTCCGGAAAAAATTTCTTTCTATGATTATATTGAATTGTTACCGAGACAGGCCTATGCGGAAAACATAGAGTACAACGGGACGGGTTTAATTTCAGGAAATTCTTATATTGAAGCGATGAACCAATATTTTTATTCTCTCGCTAAGGAAAAAGGAATCCTTGTGACGGGAAGCTCCAATGTCCATTATTTAGACCCTGAAGAAGCAAAAATAAGAACGATTTTGCTCTATGGAAGCGGAATGGTACACGGAGCGAAAGCCTACAAAACGGACAATGGTTTTTATTTCCGCAGTACCGGAGAATTATTGAAAGAATTTTCCTATTTGGGAGAGGAAGTTGCGAAAGAAATTGTCGTGGAAAATACGAATAAAATTGTGGAAGAAGTGGAAGTAATAAAACCGATTCCGGACGGCTTCTACCCTCCTTCCATTGAAAATGCGGAGGAAACGGTACGAGAGATGACCTATGAAAAAGCCTATCGTATTTATGGAAATCCCTTACCGGAAATTGTCGCAAAACGTTTGGAACGGGAATTGAATGCAATTATCGGAAACGGCTTTTCCGTCTTGTATCTCTCTGCACAAAAATTGGTAAAAAAATCTTTGGACAATGGATATTTAGTGGGATCTCGAGGTTCCGTAGGTTCTTCTCTGGTAGCTTTTATGATGGGCATTACCGAAGTAAATGCTTTGTATCCCCATTATATTTGTACCAATCCGGACTGTAAACATTCGGAGTTTATTGAACGGGAGGGAGTGGGAATTGACTTGCCGGAAAAAAGATGTCCAAAATGCAATCAAATCTACAAACGAGACGGATATTCGATTCCTTTTGAAGTATTTATGGGCTTTAACGGGGATAAAGTTCCCGATATTGACCTTAACTTTTCCGGAGAGTATCAATCGGAAATTCACAGATATTGTGAAGAGCTGTTTGGAAAAGAAAACGTATTTAAGGCGGGAACCATTTCCACCCTGGCGGAAAAGAACGCGGCAGGGTATGTCCGAAAATATTTTGAAGATAACGGCATAGCCATCAGTCAGGCGGAAGTGGTACGCCTGGCTAAAAAGTGTGAGGGAGCAAAGAAAACGACAGGACAGCATCCGGGAGGAATGGTTGTGGTACCTTCCGATCATAATATTTTTGAATTTTGTCCGGTGCAAAAGCCTGCCAATGATGAAATGAGTGATTCGATTACCACACATTACGACTATCATGTTATGGACGAACAATTGGTAAAATTGGATATTTTAGGACATGACGATCCGACAACTATAAAATTATTGCAGGAATACACCGGCTTGGATATTTATGAGATTCCTCTGTCGGACCCGGATACCTTAAAGATTTTTTCCGGTACGGAATCGTTAGGAGTTACTGCGGAACAAATCGGTTCGGAAGTGGCAACTTTTGGAATTCCGGAATTTGGAACTCCTTTTGTGCGACAAATGTTGTTGGATACCAGACCGACTACCTTTGCGGAATTGGTTCGGATTTCAGGTTTGTCGCATGGAACGGACGTCTGGTTAAACAATGCTCAGGAATTTATTCGACAGAAACAGGCAACTCTTTCCGAAGTGATTACGGTGCGGGATGACATTATGAACTACTTGATTGATCAGGGAATTGAAAAAGGTACCGCTTTTAAGATTATGGAGTTTGTTCGAAAAGGAAAGCCGAGTAAGGATCCGGAGGGTTGGAAGAAATACTCCGATCTCATGAAGGAAAAGCATGTAAAAGATTGGTATATTGAATCCTGCCGTAGAATTAAATATATGTTTCCAAAGGGACATGCCGTTGCCTATGTAATGATGGCAATCCGAATTGCTTACTTTAAAGTACACTATCCTTTAGCATTCTATGCGGCTTATCTATCCAGAAAGGCGGAAGATTTTAATTTTGAAACTTTGGGAACTCCGGAGAGAGCAAGAAATCGATTGGAAGAGCTTTCCAAAGAAGGAAAGTTGGATGTTAAGAAAAAGGCGGAACAAGCTCTTTGTGAAGTTATGATAGAGATGGAAGCAAGACATATTGAATTGTTACCGATTGATTTATATCATTCCGCCGGAAAGAAATTTTTGGTTGAGGGAGATAAAATTCGAGTTCCTTTGATTGCTTTGGCAGGACTGGGAGGAGCGGTTATTGACAATATTTTGGAGGAACGACAAAAGGAAAGTTTTATTTCCGTTGAGGATTTTAAGAAAAGGACGAAGGTTTCTCAAACCATTGTAGAAAAGATGAAAGATTTAAAAATTATAGAAAATATGAATGAAACGAATCAAATTTCGTTGTTTTAAGAAGTGTTTTAAGGAGTGAAGATGAAAAAAATATTGTGCAGCATTTTATTTCTGCTTTCCCTTTCTTTATATGGAAATGAAGAGATTGCAAAATGGTATGAAAGCTATCCTTTTCCAAATCCATACGATGCTACGATTCTGGGAAGTTCCATGATAATGACCCCGGGAGTGAGTGAAAAAATTCTCAAGAAAAATTATGAAATTCCGACAAAGGAAGAGGGAGAATTACCGGAAAATTTATGGAATCATCATAAATTTCGCTTTTCTTTGGTGAAACAAAAACAAAAAGCACCTTTGATTTTCTTATTGGCAGGGACGGGTTCCGATTATAATTCGAGAAGAATGGAATTGTTTCAACGGATTTTGTATGATGCCGGTTTCCATATTATTTCGATTTCTTCTCAAATGACGGTAAATTTTATTGCAAGTGCCTCCCGCTTTCATATTCCGGGTTTATTGGAAGAAGACAGCAGAGACATGTATGCAATCATGAAAAAAGCATATCAACTTGTGGAGAAGGAAATCGAGGTAAGTGATTTCTTTTTGACGGGCTACAGTTTAGGAGCTACGAATGCCGCTTTTTTGAGCAAGTTGGACGAAGAAGAGCAATTTTTCAATTTTAAAAGGGTATTTATGGTAAATCCTGCGGTTAACCTGTATTCTTCTGCCGGACAGCTGGATCGGTATTTAAATCAAGTGACAGGCAAGGATGTACGAAATTTGGAAAAGATCTTGGAAGCCCTTTTGATGAAAGTGAAGGAAGAAGCGAAAAATGAATATGTGGGATTGAATTCCGAGGGAATTTATAAATACTTCCAAGGAAATCATTTTTCCGAGCAAGAAAAAGCGGCTTTGGTAGGCTTGGCATTTCGTATAAATGCCATTGACTTAAATTATGTCTCCGATTTATTGGCAAAAACGGGAGTATATACAAAGGTGGATGAGCATATCAAAAAATTCAGCCCGATGTTATCCTATTTTGCAAAAGTGAAATTTGCGGATTTCGGAACTTACGTGGATAAAATAGCTCTCCCATATTATCAAAAGAAATTGGGAAAGCGTTATTTGAAAGACAAGCTGATTGCAGAGTCCAGCTTACACGGAATCGAAGATTATTTAAAACACAGCTCCAAAATTGTGGCGGTTACGAATGAGGACGAATTGATACTTTCGAAGGAAGATTTTTCCTTTTTGAGAAATACGATGGGAAATAGAGTATTTGTCTATCCGAAAGGAGGTCATTGCGGAAATATGTTTTATACACCGAATGTACAAGTTATGTTACGTTTCTTAAAAGAGGGGGTGTTTGTGAATGAAAAATAAACTATTTTTTCTGTTACTCTTCTCTTTTCTTTCCGTTTCGATGATAGCGGAAACTCCGGAAAACAATCCTTTAGAAAAGGATGAAATACAAGAAATTACGGAATATTTTGGAGACTATGACCCCTGGGAAGCTTTTAACCGTAGAGTATATCATTTTAACTATGGCTTCGATAAATATTTTTTTGTACCCGTCGTAGAGGGATATCGGAAGATAACACCGGAATTTGTACGACATCGGGTGAGTCATTTCTTTGATAATACAAAAAATGTGAGCAGTTTCGGAAATGCCCTGGCACAGACCAAAGGGAGAAAAGCCTTGCGTACTTTGGGACGTTTGAGTATCAATACCATTCTGGGTTTGGGAGGGCTTTTTGATGTCGCAAGTGCTTTGGGAATGCCGAAGCCCTATGAAGATTTCGGATTGACACTGGCTCATTATGGAGTTCCCAGAGGCCCCTATTTAATACTTCCTCTTTTAGGACCCAGTTATTTACGGGATGCTTTCGGGATTGCTGTGGATAGTAAGCTTGCGGGTAATTCGGAAATTTCTCTTCCTAAGAAATACAGCTTTCCGCTTTCCGCGATTGATAAAAAATCGAGAGTTCCTTTCCGATTTTATGGAACGAATTCTCCATTTGAATATGAATATGTCAGATTTTTATACAAAAAATATAGAACGGTACAAGAGGAAACTCATCAAAACTTTAATATAGGGGGGATTTAATTGGACTTACGAAAAGAAATATTGAAATACAAAGACGATGTGGTGCAGGGAATTCAAGAAATGGTACGGGTACCGAGTGTAAAATCGGAAGCTTTAGCGGGAAAACCCTTTGGAGAGGGACCTGCCAATGCGTTACATGCTTTTTTGGAATATGCGGAAAAATTAGGTTTCCATACGGAAAATTTCGATAACTATGCAGGGCATATTGATATGGGAGAGGGAGAGGAGACCTTAGGAATTTTAGCTCATGTGGATGTGGTGCCTGTGGGAGAGGGTTGGACCTATCCTCCTTTTAGCGGAACGATTGCCGACGGAAAAATTTTCGGAAGAGGAACTTTGGATGATAAAGGACCGGCGATGATGTGTCTCTATTGCATGAAAGCTCTGCAAGATTTGAAAATTCCTTTACGTCGAAAAATTCGAATGATCATCGGTGCGGATGAAGAAAGCGGAAGTGCTTGCTTGAAGCATTACTTTCAAACTTTGAAAATGCCTCATCCGGATTATGCATTTACTCCGGACAGTTCTTTTCCGGTAACCTTTGCGGAAAAAGGAGCAGTTCGCGTTAAAATTGTGAAAAAATTTAAAACCTTGGAAGAGGTGATGCTTCGAGGAGGAAATGCGTTCAACTCCGTGGCGGAGAAAGTTCGAGCGAATTTTCCGAGTGCTTTGGTATCCGGTTTGGAAAGCAAAGAAAGAGTGAAAGTGGAAGAAGAAGACGGAATTTCGGAAGTCTTTGTGCAAGGAGTTGCCGCTCATGGGGCAAAACCGCATTTGGGAGTGAATGCGATTCAAGTTTTATTTGACTATTTAAAGGATTGTGAGATTCATAATGAAGAATTTCGAGAATTGGTAGAACTGTTCGAAAAATATTTTAAAATGGAGACGGACGGAGCTTCTTTCGGCGTTAATTTTTCAGATGAGGAGTCCGGAAATTTAAGTTTGAATGTCGGAATGATTTCCTTGGAAGATAATCAATTGGAAATTTGCATTGATATGCGATGCCCGGTATTGGTCGATAATCAAAAAGTGATTGACACCATGAAACCGAAAGTGGAAGCTGCCGGATTTGACTTTGTACTATATTCCAATACCAAACCATTGTATTTTCCGAAAGACAGTTTTTTAGTGAAAACCTTAATGGAGGTGTATCAAGAAATAACCGGCGATTATGAATCCGAGCCTGTGGCTATCGGTGGAGGAACCTATGCAAAGCAAACAACGAATGCGGTAGCTTTTGGAGCACTTTTAAAATCGCAAAAAGATTTGATGCATCAAAAAGATGAGTATTTGGAAATTGATAAATTAGATATTTTACTGCCTATTTTTATCGAAGCAATATATCGATTGGCAAAATAAGAGGGGCGAAATAGTGGATATGTGGAAAAAATTAGAAATCGAAAGCAAAGAAGTAATTGATGCTTATACCAAACATCGTTTTCATATTTGTGATTTTGTGTTCAGCAATTTATTTCTTTGGAGTCGAGGGGAAACGATTGAATATCAAGAAATGGAAAATGTACTTTGTTTACGAGGATATTATAATGATCAGATATACTATTTTATGCCGATTCCTAAGGAAGAAACGGAAGAAAATATAGCGGCGATGAAAAGACGGATTGAAAGTATCTTGGAGGAAAAAGCTCCTATTTGCTATATTCCGGAGTATTGGTGGGAAAGATTGAAAGAAGAGTATATCTTAGAAGAAGCTCGGGATTCCTTTGATTATGTATATCAGGTGGAAGATCTCGCCTTTTTGAAGGGAAGAAGATTTGCCAAAAAGAAAAATCATATCAGTAAATTCAAACGAAACTATCCTGATTTCAGTTTTGAAGAAATTACTCAGGAAAATTTGGAAGAAGTGAAGAAATTTCAAAGTCAATGGTGTTTCTGTCGAGAATGTGAAAAAGAAGAAGTATTACGAAACGAAAATATAGGAATTTTATCCTTATTGGATCATTTTGAAACCTTGGAACTGAAAGGGTCCGTTCTAAAGGTAAACGGGGAGATCGTTGGTTTTAGCTTGGGAGAAGCTTTGGATGAAGAATATGTGCTAATTCACGTAGAAAAAGCCATTGCAGACTACCCGGGAAGTTATCAGATTTTAAACAGCTTGTTTTTACAACAACATTTTTTAGAATATCGGTATGTAAATCGGGAGGATGATTTTGGAGAGGAAGGACTTCGAGAAGCGAAAGAGTCATATCATCCTGTATTCTTGCTAAAAAAGTACAACCTTATTTCAAAAAGATAAAAAGGAGAGGAATAGTATGGTAACACTGGAAAAAATTCAAGAGGCAAAAAAATGTATTGAAGATTCCGTTCGAAGGACTCCGGTATTAAATTGTCCAAAATTAGGAGTACAGACAGGAAATGATGTTTATTTTAAATTGGAAAATTTACAACAAACAGGATCTTTTAAACTTCGAGGAGCTCTGAATAAAATTGCACATCTGTCAGAAGAAGAAAAAAAATGTGGAGTGATTGCATCTTCCGCAGGAAATCATGCTCAAGGAGTGGCGTTAGGAGCAACGGCAAAGGGGATTAAATCCACAATTGTGATGCCGGCGGGAGCTCCTTTGTCCAAGGTAAGAGCAACGAAAGAATATGGAGCGGAAGTTGTCTTGCATGGAGCGGTCTATGATAATGCCTATCAAAAAGCTTTGGAAATTCAAAAAGAAACAGGGGCTATTTTCTTACATCCTTTTGATGATGAGGAAGTGATTGCAGGACAGGGAACGATCGGACTTGAAATTTTAGAACAACTTCCCGATGTCGATGCCGTTTTGGTTCCTATCGGGGGTGGAGGAATCCTGGCAGGAATTGCCACAGCGATAAAATCTTTAAAACCGGAAGTAAAGGTGATCGGAGTGGAAGCGGTAGGGGCGGCCTCGATGACACTTGCTTTGGAAAAAGGAGAATGTTGTGATATTGAACAATGTTCCACAATTGCAGATGGAATTGCAGTGCGAAAAGTAGGATGTAAAACCTTGGAATTGGTAAAAAAATATGTGGATGAAGTCGTCACTGTAACAGAAGATGAAATTGTACAGGGAATTTTCTATTTGTTGGAAAAGAGTAAATTAGTTGCAGAGGGAGCGGGGGCTTCGGGAGTAGCTGCTTTGTTGGCGGGAAAAATCAATTTGAAAGGAAAAAAAGTTTGTGCTGTGATTTCGGGTGGAAATGTAGATATGAACTTTATTGAAAAAATTGTAAATAAGGCCTTGGTATTGAATGGACAACGTCATGAAATTACCGTATATATTTCAGACAAACCGGGAGAAATGGAAAAATTGACAAGAGTTCTTCATGAGCAAAATGCCAATATTATCTATATCAGTCAGACAAAATACAGAGCGTCTCTGGCTATTACGGAAGTAAAAGTGGATTTAGTGGTAGAATGTAGAGATGAGGAACATCAAGAAGAAATTCATCTGGCTTTGGAAAAGAATGGAGCAAGAATCGCCGGATAAGTAAAGATAACAGGAGGCTATATGTATTTTCAGGTATTATGTACCGTTGTAGGAGGACTGGGAATTTTTTTATTGGGAATGGAGAATATGTCCTCCGGAATGCAGAAAATTGCAGGACCGCGTTTGAAAAAGATTTTGGCAAGCTTAACAACCAATCGGGTACTGGGAATTTTTACAGGGATTCTCATAACCGCTTTGGTACAATCTTCTTCGGTGAGTACCGTGATGACGATTGGATTTGTCAATGCATCTTTGTTAAGCTTAAAGCAAGCTTTGGGAATTATTTTAGGAGCAAATATCGGAACTACCATTACAGGTTGGTTGCTTGCCATGAATATTGGAAAATACGGCTTGCCGATTGTGGGAGTCGCCGCCATTCTCTTAATGTTTAAAAAGGAAGATAAGATCAAGATTCGTTTACGAACTTTGATGGGCTTCGGATTTATTTTTTTGGGATTACAGCTCATGAGTGACGGGCTGCGACCTTTACGGGAGTTGCCGGAATTTGTGAACATGTTTCAGGCCTTTCAAGCCAATTCCTATTTGGGAGTGTTAAAAGTAGCTTTGGTGGGAGCTGCCATTACCGGAATTGTGCAATCTTCTGCCGCTACTTTAGGGATTACGATTACCTTGGCAAGTCAAGGATTGATTGATTATCCGACGGCGGTAGCTTTGGTGCTGGGAGAAAATGTAGGAACAACCATTACAGCCTTATTGGCTTCCCTTGGAGCTTCTTCCAATGCAAAACGGGCAGCCTATGCTCATACTTTAATCAATCTTATCGGAGTGCTATGGGTCACTGCTATTTTCCCTTACTATTTATTTGCTTTGGAGAATATCTTGGATCCGATGCATCATATGGGAGCGGCGATTGCTTCCGCTCATACTTTTTTCAATATTTGTAATGTCATCTTATTCATTCCCTTTATAGGTATGTTTGATACATTTTTACAAAAAGTAGTATCAAGTGATGAAAACATGGAAGAAGGGGAAATGAAGGTTACCAAGCTTTCCGCCATGGGAAAAATGTTGCCTACCGTAATTATTGATCAAACCAAGAACGAAGTACTGACCATGGGAAAATACATTAAACATATTTTTTTCCGTTTAGAAGAATTGTATGAAGATTCTGAAAAAATACCTGTAAATGTGGCAGAAATCAATGAAGTGGAAGACAAATTGGACTTGTATGAAAAGGAAATCAATAATGTAAACTATGCTCTTTTGAATCGAACTTTAAATCAGGAATATATTGAAAAAACAAGAAGAAATTTATTGGTTTGTGATGAATATGAAACCATTAGTGACTATATCGGAAGAATTGGGGACTCTATCGAAAAATTACAGGAACATAACATCCTGATTGAAGGGTTTCGAGTAGAAATTTTGAAGGAATTGAATGACAAACTCGTGAAATTCTTTCAACATATCCATCATGGCTATGAAAGCAAGGAAATGAAGTACTTTTCCGATGGAATTGACGAATACAATGAAATTAAAAATTTCTGCAAGATGAAGCGAAAGGAGCACTTCAAAGACAATACGGAAAATATCATTCCTTCCAGATTGAATACGGAGTTCTCGGATATTATCAATTATTATCAGAGAGCTGCAGACCATATTTATAATATTATTGAATTTTATATGAAACTCTAATATGATTTTTAACTAACTTTTCAAAAGTTCTTATATGCCGATATAGCCTGTCTTTACAGGCATTTTCGGCATTTTGTGTATCGGGAGATACTCACATATTTTCTTAAATCTGTTTGTGTTTTCGCTTTGAAAGGTAGTAAAGAAGTAGTAAAACATCTCTTTTCCTTTAAGCCGCCAGTCTGAAAAATTCCACCTGTGCGCTGTCAAAGGTGGCGTGTGCGTAATAGTTCAGGGTCATTGTAATGTTGGCGTGTCCCATAAGATACTGTAAGGCTTTCGGATTCATTCCCGCATTTGCCATGTTGGTGCAGAATGTGTGCCGCAGGGTATGGGGCGTTGTTACCGTCGGCAAAGCTTCCTCATGGCTTTTGTTGTACTTTTCTACCAGCCTGCGAAACATAATATCATAGTTAATGTAGTTTTGAGGTGTTCCGTTTCTTGTAAGAAAGAGGAAGCCTGTATAACCGTCAACCGTAAAATCACTGCTTTTCCTGTTCTGCATCACTCTCTGCAAGGCTTCAAGTACACGGTCGCTCATTGGAATTTTGCGAATGCCGTTGTCCGTTTTCGGTGTTTCAATGCGGTAGGACTTTTTCCCGGAATATTGAAGCTGATGATCCACATTGATTGTCCGATTCTCAAAATCAATATCTCTGTCCGTTAGTCCGCAAAACTCGGAGATACGAAGTCCTGTTCCAAGCAGAATGATAAGCTCGTCATAATACTTGTAATAGACCTTATCGCTTTTCACAAAGGAAAGCAGGCTTTCTTCTTGATTAGGTGAAAGAGGAATTTTCGGCTCGGTGTCATCCTCAATAACTGTATTGATAGGAAAGTCAAAGGGATTTTTCCTGATACAGTCATCCTGAATGGCGGTATAAAAGGCTGCCTTTAGAGAACGCTTGTAATTGCTGATGGTTTTGAAAGAATAGCCTTTTTCTTTCATTCGTAAAGCCCATTCCTTTGCATCAGACATTTTTACATTCTCGATGCTGTAGGCTCCAATCGTATCTTCCTCAAGTATTCTCATGAGCTGCTGCCTACCTTGCTTTGTACCGTGCCTTACATTTGCACGGTTTCGTATGTGCTTTTCATAAAGCTGGCATACGGTCATTTTCTTTCCTACAGGGTCAATCCCGTCCTCAAGGTCTTTTTGTATCTCTTTGACTTTTTCACGCAGGGATTTATCCTCGCGTTTTCCTTTCGGGGTCTTATCCGTTGGAACTAATTTCCATGCGTACACAAACTGCGTCTTTCCAAAGGTGTCTATATATTTGTAAGCATATCTCCCGTCTTTTCTCTGGCTCTCTCCTGACCGCAAAACTCGGTTTTTGCTGTCCCGTCTTTTTTCTGACATGTTATGCTCCTTTCCAAGACGGAAAGAGCCTTGATATGCTATATCTATTATAACATCGTCAAGGCTCGATCTCCATTAGATTGTGTCAACCGTATCGATCATTTTTTCAAACTGCTTGCGCTTGATCTGAATACGGTTGCCGTTTAATATCACCCAATTTGCGTTAGGATTTTCTTCTGCCAGCTTTCGCAGCTTATTTTCTCCAATGCGAAAATACTTTGCCGCTTCTTCTATTGTAAGGGTATATTTTTCCCAGATAGGCACATCAGTATGATTCATCTCATCGCCCCCTTTCTCAAAATAGGTATAGTAAAAGTTCTGATATTTGTATGTTTTAAGAAAGGCACTACCGGACGGCTTTAAGCATTAGCCTCACGGGAATTTCACCCCTGCATGGATCTCATCCAGCCCTACCCATTGCCTGCGACGCTTTGAACGCTCGGACTGTGGCTATAGGGGAGTATCATTATATATTTTGCGCCGTCATGGCTCGCAAGCAGCTACGCTTGCTTTACGGCAAAATGTTTCTCGCTCGGCTTCCGGGTAGGGAAGTGTCATGGCGCATTTTCCGCATAGCTAAAGCACAAAAGGAAAGTATCCGGTTTGCCCTATGATACGCCGCCGTTATCTTGCGGGTATATTTGTCAAAGAACAGGCGGCAGCTTCTTTCTGCCTTGTCTGCGGAAAGGGGAACGCAGACAGCTACATTATTAAATCTTGAAAATCAGGACAGCCTGCATGAGCTTTGAGCGAAGGCGATCTCGTATATCCTCGTCTATGCCGTAATAGGTATTTCCCCGTTCATCACGGAGTTTTCTCATAGAAAGGTGGGCGATATAGCCTACGTAATGCTGGCAGACAATATTCATTGCCTGCGGCTCTCCTTTAGTTGCGGCTATGATTACCGGATAAGGCAACAAGCCGCGTTCATCGTTTCCTGTTTTACCAGTCAGGGTAGTCATAGGCATGTTCCTCCAAATAGCGTTTTAATAGCTCAAAAGAGCTGGTACGCCGATACTGCACTGTACTTCTTGGAATCTGATAGAGCTTCGCAATTTCCGCATCACTCATATCAAAGAAGTAATAGAGCAGGACGGCTCTGCGTTTTTCTTCCGGCAAGCTGTGGATTGCATCAGCGATCAGCTTTGCACTCAATTCCTTCCCACCTGCGAAAAAGGTTTGTTCTTCTTTATCTTCTGCAAAGAATTCTTCACAGGCATAAAGCTGGTTCTCCTCTTTCGGTGTCAGGTCGGAAAAGTTAATTTCATGTGCCTGCCGCTTCTTAAGCTCCTTATGGGCATTGATACTTTCGTTCTTCAATGTCCGCTTGCAGAAGCCGTTAAATGCGCAGCGTATCTGCCATTCGGTTCTTTCAGGTTCATCCATGGTATTCACCTCCTTTCGCAGCCGCGAAAGCGGGTAGAATTTCCCCTTTCGTAAACCCTCAACAACGCAGAGCCCAAAACTGCCAAAGAAAAGCGAATATTTTTAGAAAAAAGTTTTTGCAGGCACAAAAAATCCCGACTGCATAGGGCAGCCGGGAGCGGATATGAAAAGATAGCTATATGGATATGATGTAACAGGTTATCCGTAAGGGCACGGAAACCCGGAAATAGAATATATCCCCTTTAACAAGATCTTAAGATAACGAAAAATGAACACGACGATACCTCCTTTGATACCGCCTTGTTTCATCACCTATGATTGATTTTAGGCCTCCGCTTCTTTGTTCAAGCAGGATAACAACGGCGGTCATATATGGCTTGTGTATTGCAACTTTTGCATTAGTTAGTTTCTCCTTAATATAAAATGAGCCGGTAATTACAGTTTCATAAACTGTGAATCACCGGCTCTGTGTCTTTGCATCTGGCTCTTTGATAACTGATACATTAAATTGTTTTACATTGATTAAAGTTTCCTGCTTGCATTTCGGGCAGAACAGTGGAAAGTTTTTCAACTCTGTATCTTCTCTGATTTGCAGCCGTGTTTTATTCTTGCAAACAGGGCAGAGTAACCATTGTCTTTCATCGTTTATATAATTCATTTCATACAACAGCCTATTCTATAATATGATTTATTATCACAAGTAATCGCGTTATCTTGGATGTTATCCAACACTTGCTTTATACTAAATTTTCTTTTCAAAACTATTTCCCATTAAATTGCCCACTCATCGGATCGTTTCCTTGTTTCAAGAAATTCTTTATATATACCTTGTTTAGACGCAAGTTCGGTATGTGTTCCTACTTGTTCTATTACTCCGTTTTTCAAAACTACTATCTGATCTGCACTTTTCACAGTAGTGAGTTTATGAGCGATTATAATTGTTGTCTTTCCTTTTAATAAATTCTTCAAAGCAATCAATAATTGTTTTTCGTTTTCCGGATCTACACTTGAAGTCGCTTCATCAAGAATCACAAATTTACTGCGTTTTAACATAGCTCTTGCAATAGACAGTCTCTGACGCTCTCCGCCGGACAAATTCGAACCCCCTTCTTGTAAAACAGTGTCATAGCCCTGTGGTAATTTCATGATAAAATCATGGCACTGAGCTTTTTTTGAAATGTCTATCATTTCTTCGTCTGTTGCGTTCGGATTTCCAAATTTGATATTATTTCTCACGGTATCATCAAAAAGGTATACATCTTGGAAAACAAAGCTAAAATTTGAAAGTAACTCATCGTACTTATATTCCTTTATATTTAGATTCCCAATTTTTACTTCACCAGAATTTACATCCCAAAATCTTGACATTAAATTGCACAATGTTGTTTTACCACTTCCTGAAAATCCAACAAGGGCAGTAGTTTTTCCATCAGGAACAACCATACTTAAATTGTTGAAAAGATTTTCTTTCCCATACGAAAATGAAATGTTCTTCATTGATATTTCTGCTTTATCTACTTCCGTTTTTTTACCATCTTCAATCACAGGCAGGTTTCTCAAATTTATAACACTGTTAAGATTTTGTACGGCAACCCCCTTAATACTCTGCATGCTTCCCGCCAATTCAAATCCTGAAAAGACAACAAAGCTCATAACAATTAAGATAATAGCCTTGGTTGCTTCCATATTTCCTGAAAAATATCTTATGAGAGAACTCAAAATTATCACGCAGATACCTATTTTGAATACTAATAGGAATAAGAACTGTGTCGGAACTAATATTTTTTCTACTGATAGGAACCCTTTACGACTTTCTGCAATACTTTTATTTAATTCCTTAACTGTATTTTTATCTTTCCCAAATGCTTTGGTTACTCCTATTCCTCTGACATATTCAAGCATTTTTTCGCTTAAATCCAATTTAAGCCCCAATAATTTCTCTGTTAGCTGATCAGTCTTTTTTTGTGTAATTAAATTAACTATAACCCCAACAATTAAAGTCAGTAATATAATTACAGCAGTTATAAAATCATAAGGCAGAACAAAAATAACCATTATAAGCGTTTGTATTGTCCCTACAAGTATTTGCTCAATAATCGGAACACCGATTGTTTCAAGTTCTCCTATAACCGTTGAAAGACCTCCTGCTACATTTCCCAAAGAATTTGTATTGAAATACCCCATATTCACATTTTTCAGCCGATCCCCAATATATAGCCTGTTTTCAGCACCTAAACTGTACGAAGCAATATATTTGTTCTTATCAGCTAAATATCCGAATATAATTTTACCGACCATACTTGTGGCTGCAATAGCAAAAACAATATACACATCCCTTATTAAAACGCTCTGACCTGTGAATACATTTTCGCAAATTTTAGTCAAGCAAAACAAAATTGCACCTAAAGAAATACCTTCAAACACACCCTTAAACACATCAAAAATGAGCATTCTTGTTATTTTATTTGAATATGAGCCCGAAACTTCATACAAAGTTTTTATCAATTCTCTCAATTTAGATCACCTCAATTTCTTTAGATTCTGTATATATATCCCACATTTCTTTGTATTTGCCATTCAATTCAAGCAATTCTTTATGAGAACCTTGTTCTATAATACTTCCGTTATCTACAACGATGATTTTATTCGCATTAACGATTGTAGATAATCTGTGAGCTATCATAATTACAGTCTTGTTTTCAATAAGATTATTGATAGATTCCTGAATAACCGATTCATTATCAGGATCAGAATATGCCGTTGCTTCATCAAGTAATACAATCGGGCTATTTTTTAAGAAGCTTCTTGCAATAGCGATACGCTGTTTTTCTCCACCGGAAAGATTTGCACCACTTTCTCCAACAATGGTTTCATATCCATTCGGAAGGCTCATGATGAAATCATGGCAGCTTGCTTTTTCACACGCCTTCTGAATCTCACTCATACTTGCATCTTCCTTAGCTATCTTCAAATTTTCCAAAATCGTTTTATTAAAAAGAAAATTCTCTTGAGATACATAGGTTACAAGTTCCATATTTTGTTTTAACGGCATATCATTCAAATCATTTTTTCCAATTAAAATTTCTCCGCTATTTACATTCCAAAATCCTGCAAGCAGCTTTGCAATGGTGGATTTACCACCTCCCGACCCTCCGACTATTGCGGTCAATTCATTCTCATTAGCCTTAAACGAAATCCCGTTTAATACATTTTTTGACTCATCATAGGCAAATGTTACATTTCTAAATTCCACATCATAGGAGTATATATTTTTAGTTCTTTCCCCTCTTTTCAAGTCGGGAAGATTCATCACCTTGTTTATTTCTTCCAAAATGGTTTTTATATTTGTTATTGTTTCCAAGTGACTCATAGCTTTTATCAATGGTTTATATGATGCATAAGATAGTAGTACACAAATAACCAGAGTTCCTATTTCTATGCTTCCATTCATAAAAAAATATATAGAAGCCGGCAAAACAAAGATCATGGTTGCCGGGATAGTTTCCATCGTTGCGGTCATCGAAAAACAAACACTCAAATACCAGTCAAGCATTGCTTTCTTATTTTCATTAACAGTTTCTTTGAATTTTCCAAAGGACGAAGCCGACTTATTGAAAGCCTTGATTACCTTAATCCCATTTACATATTCAACCATTGTAGTATTCATAGCTTTAGATGCTTCTTGATATCTTTTGGACTTTGCCTCGTACCCTCGCATCATTAACATAGAAAAAAGCAAGCCTAATGGAATAGTAAGCAGATTAGCTATTCCTATTCTCCAATCAAGAACAAAAATAATAACAATCAATACAATAGGTATAATAATATTAGCAATTACCTCAGGAATAACATGGGCAATAGGTTTTTCCATTTTATCAAGAGTTTCTACCATAAACTGTGACCATTGACCGCTGCTTTTTTTCTCAACATCTCCCATTGAAAGCCTGCTTAATTTATCAGCTAATAGTTTTCTTTTATCTTCAATAATTCTATATGCAAGATTGTGAGAGATAATCGTAGATACCTCATGGAACAATACACTGCCTAAAAAGCCTACCAATATGGCAAAAATATAGGGCAGATAATTGTAAATATCAGTATTATTATCGACAAGGTTATTGATAATAGATGCAACAGAAAAATAAGGTATTACTCCGAAGCCGACTCCGATTATTGCAATCAGAACAGATGCAAATACTTTGCTCTTATGTTTCTTTAACATTTCCTACCTTCTTTCATAAAATTTATTTACCGTGCCATTACGGATTTCAAGTAATTTATTACAGACACTGTCAATCAATTCTTTATCATGCGTTACAATGAGCACTATTTTATCTTTTGAAAATTCTCTAATAACTTTGCTTATTTCCAACATATTCAAATAGTCAAGTCCGCTTGTCGGTTCATCTAAAATAATAATTTCTCTATCAACTAACATTCCGACTGCCACGGCCAATCTCTGCATTTGACCTCCAGACAAGCACATAGGATGGCGATTTTTTAATTTAATCAGCTCTAATTTTGTTAGAATATCATTTATTTTCTTTTCATCTATTTCTGAATCAAGCAAACTAAATTCACCAAGCACGGACTCCGAAAACAACTGATGAATTACATCTTGCATAACCATATAGCAAAGAGTTCTTCGCTTTTTATATTTAACGTGCCTACCTTTATAGCGAATTGCTCCTTCTTTTTCTTTCAATAATCCGCATAAAATTCGCATTAGCGTTGTCTTTCCTTGACCATTATTGCCAGTTATTGCAATAATATCTCCTTTGTTAGCAGAAATATTTATGTCTGTCTCTTATACACATCTGACGCTGCCGACGAAGCTAGA
>OWIW01000659.1_pt1 | contig 23178 bp, 15 predicted proteins | sample 2433821 | NCBI WGS metagenome assembly OWIW01 (sample SAMN05065751, study PRJEB22554) | human gut metagenome | biome: ENVO:2100002; feature: ENVO:00000062; material: ENVO:00002003 | host: Homo sapiens | place: USA | reverse complement strand
CGAGATTAGCGAGTGTCTCGTGGGCTCGGAGATGTGTATAAGAGACAGATTCTATGCAGGTCACAGGAAAGTTTTTCCTCACCGAATTTGTGGACATAATATCCCTTTTTCTATTGCATGACTTGGTCGAACTCTGTATAATAAGGTTTGTTCTTGTTTATGACAAGCTGATAATTATTTATAGTCCATCTTAACATTGGAGGGGAAGGCATGAGCGCACAGATCCATGAAGACTCCCGCACGCTGGCCTGGAAAGAGCTGGTTACTCAGCTCCCCGGTATATTGGGCGTGGAGTTCAGTCTGGAAAACGGTGCGATCCGAGAGGTCCATATTCTCTCCGATCAGTCCCGCAATCCCAAGCAGATCGTCCGCGATGTGCAGTCCGCCATGTTGGCCCGCTTTCAGGTGGAGTTGGACCATCGCGTCATCAGTGTGGCCCAGGTCCCCGGCGCCATCGCCGGCAGCCGGGGGCGGCTGATCTGTGACCGGCTGGAGCTCACCACGGGGCGGGACGGTTCCTCCGCCGCTGTTCACCTTCTGCTGGAGGACAAGGTCTTTATCGGTAAGGCCAAATGTGATCTCACCACCACGGGGCGGCTGCGTTCCATCGCCCTGGCCACCGTGGATGCTCTCAACCAGCTCCCCGCTCCCGGCAGCTCTTTCTCGGTGGAGGAAGTTCGCTCCACCGCACTGGGCGAACACCAGGCCATGCTGGTGGGACTGCTTTTGAAATCCGGCGGTAAGACGGAGGCGCTTCTCGGCGCCTGCTATGAGGGAGAGGATTCCAATTTTTCCGTAGTCATGGCCACGCTGGACGCTGTAAACCGGCGTCTTCCCACATTGCCCCGGGCGGATTCCACCTTTCGGAACGCCTGAGCGGCTTCTTTTTTGAGCGAAGCGGATATAGCCTGTCTCTAGCGGTTGACAGAGTACTGTCACAGGAGGCTGTATTCGATGAAAAAGGCAAAGTTCATGATGGCCCTTACTTCCCTGGTTTCCCTGATCCTGGCCGGCGGCGCTTACTTCAACATCCGCTGACCGCGCACCCCCATTATCCGCCGCGAGAGTCGGGCAGCCGGTAGCGGCCGGCTGCCCCCTCCCCCGGCGCCCTGCTTTACAGGAGGCACCTATGCGTTCTGTCATAAAGTGGTATATGATTCTTATCGGCGCCCTCGGCCTCGTCATCAGTCTCTCTTCCGCAAGGCGCTTTTTCTTTTTCCGCGCGCAGCCATGGACCGGCCATGAGATCGGTGTTTTTGTCGCGCTGGCCCTGCTGTGCTGGGTCTGCTGCTGTCTCCCTCTCTATGTGCGTGACGACTGTACCGTGGATCTCTCCTTCATCAGTGTGCTGGCCTCTATCTTGGTCATGGGCCCCGAGGCCGCCATCGTCATCAATCTGATCACCTATCCGCTGGTGGTCGTCCCTGCTCCCGACGGCAAGGGATACAGCCATATTCTCAACACCTCGCCTGTCAAAACACTCTTTAATTTGGGCAATCACAGTATCTCCTACGCCATCGCCGGGCTTGCCTATTATGCCGCCGACGGCATCCCCGGAGATATCGTTCTCCCCGACGTGCTGCTTCCGGCGGCCCTCTTTATCGTGCTCTCCATGGCGGCCAACGTGGTGGTCATCATGGTCTATTACATGATCAGTCAGAACATGAAGCCGTTCCCCACCGTCTTTCTCATGTTTGGAGGTCTGGTCCCCAGCATCGTCTGCTCCGCGCCCATCGGCTACTTTCTGGCCATGCTGCTGGGCATGCAGAACGGAGCCTGGCTGGCCCTGCTCTTCATGCTGCCCGTCCTCCTGGCCCGGTATTCCTTCAAGCTCTATCTCGACGGCCAGCGGCAGCAGTACAGCATCGTGAAAGCCTTTGCCGCCGCGCTGGAGGCCAAGCTCCGGCTGGAGGCCGTGGATGTGACCATTCCCGGCGAGGAGCCCGTCCTAGGCCACAAGCACCCTATGTATATCGCCCTGGATGAGATCAAGGACATCTTCGTGGGCATGGGCTTCACGGTGCTGGACGGCACCGAGGTGGAGCTGGCCGAGTACAACTTCGACAAGCTCAACGCCGAGGAGGGCCACCCCTCCCGGGACTGGTCCGACACCTTCTACTTCGACACGGACAGCCGGGTGATGCTGCGCAGCCAGACCTCTCCCATGCAGGTCCACGCCATGGAGACCATGGAGCTGCCCATCCGCATCCTGGCCCCCGGCCGGGTCTACCGCAAGGACGAGGTGGACGCCACCCACTCCCCCATGTTCCACCAGGTGGAGGGCATGGCCATCGACAAGGGAATCACCATGGCCGACCTCAAGGGCACCCTGAACGCCGTCATGGAGCAGCTTTTCGGCAAGGGCACCGTCACCCGCTTCCGCCCCCACCACTTCCCCTTTACCGAGCCCTCCTGCGAGATGGATGTGCAGTGTCACAAGTGCGGCGGCGCGGGCTGTCCCACCTGCAAGGGCGAGGGCTGGATCGAGGTACTGGGCGCGGGCATGATCCATCCCCACGTGCTGGAGATGGCCGGCATCGACCCCGAGGTATACAGCGGCTGGGCCTTCGGCATGGGGCTGGAGCGGCTGGCCATGCGCCGGTTCAAGATCGCCGACCTGCGGCTGATCTTTGAGAACGACGTGCGATTCCTGGAACAGTTCTAGTTCTTAAAGAGGGGACCTCGTCCCCCCTTTAGATTCCCCCTCACCAGTGACATCGGTCACTGGTGAACGCCGCCCAAGGCGGCTGAGTCAGGGAATTTTCGGCAGGCACGTGTCCTTCCGAAAATGACTGGATATTTTTTCACGCCGGCGGCGTGAAACTCTGCGAGGCTTTTGCGGGGCCAAGGGGGGTGTGCTTTGAAGCGGGAGGGGCGGCTTTTTGTGAAAAAATCCCGGCTGCGCCTTGAAAGACGGAGGGAAATTGTGGCATAATGGAAAAAACAGCATCCATCCGGCGGGAGGTCACACCATGAACAGAAAACGCATCCGACAGATGAACACGGCCCTGCTGCGGCGGCTCACCGGCCGCCCTACGGCGGAGTATTTCAGCGGCCAGCCCCTGCTGGAGCGGCTGGAGAGCGAGAACTACATCCAGCGCTTTGCGCCCCTTTACGACGGCACCCGGCTGCGCTGCGGCGACGTGCTGGAGCTGTGCCGTCCGGAGCTGGCGGAGCTTTCCGGCGGGGAGCCGGAGGGCGGGTGGCTGCGCTTTGCCTATGACTTTGCCCGGCGGCAGCTGTTCCCGGAGAAGGAGGCCCCTGCGGCCTATGACGCCGGGGCGGTGTTTTTCCTGTCTCTTTTGCAGGTGCTTTTTGCCGCCGAACGGGAGAAGCTGCCCTTTGACCCGGCGTGGGATCTCGCCTTCCTGTCGGAGGCGGAGGCGGCAGAGTGCGCCTGCGGCGCCAGCTATCGACAGATGCTGCGGCAGTGGAAGCGGGAGTACGTCTATGAGATGATGCGGCTGGGGCTGGAGGTGACGCCCTACCGCACACTGGAGCATATCGCCGGGGTGCATCACATCGCATTGACCTGCGGCCGGGCGCTGCGGCGCAGCGGCACGGCGGTGGATCTGGCGTTGGTATCCGGCAGCGCCGCCGGACACGACATCGGCAAGTTCGGCTGCCATCCGGGGGAGCGGGTAGCGTATCTGCACTACTACTACACGGATCTGTGGTTCCGCCGCCACCGGCTGACGGACATCGGCCATGTAGCCGCCAACCACTCGGTGTGGGATCTGGAGCCGGAGTATCTGTCGGCGGAGGCGCTGCTGCTGATCTATGCGGACTTCCGGGTGAAGCAGACCCACGACCCGGAGGGGCATGAGATCACGCACATCTCGTCGCTGGCGGAGGCCTTTGACGTGATTTTGAACAAGTTAGACGACGTGGACGGGGAGAAGCGCCGCCGCTACACCAGAGTTTATGCCCGCTTGCAGGACTTCGAGGCGTATATGATCCGCCGGGGGGTGGACGTGACCATGCAGGGGGCGGACACGCAGCCGCTGCCGGAGCGGGCGGTGGCCCTGATGGAGGATGCGGGGGTGCTGGAGTCCCTGACCATGCAGTGTGTGGCCCACAATATGGAGCTGATGGACCGGCTTACCGGGCAGCGGAGCTTTGCCTCCCTGCTGGAGCAGGCTCGTGGCGAGACCAACTGGCGGCGGCTGCGGGCCTATCTGGGGGTGTTCGAGTCCTACTCCCTGTATCTGCACATTCCACAGAAGGTGCAGACGCTGGCCTTTCTCTATGAGCTGCTGATGCACCGTGAGGGGGACATCCGCCGTCAGGCGGCGGCCCTCATGGGAGAGATCATCGCAGGGTTCCACGCAGGCTATGCCAAGGAGCGTCCGGCGGACAGCCGTCCCGACCTGCGGACGGTGACGGATCTGGATCAGTGGAGGCTGTATCTGGAGAAGATCATCTATCCGGATCATAAGCTGATGCCCCAGCACCGGGGGTGGATCCGGTTCACCCTGAAATTCTGCGTGAAGTCCCTGCTCTCCCGCTGCCCCGGACGGGAGGAGCGGTTTCTGGCGCCGGTGCTGGCGTATCTGCGGCGGCCGGAGCAGCTGGACGATCAGGTGGCGCTGCAGCTGCTGGATGCGGCGGCGGACCTGCCGCTGGAGCTGTGTACCCGGCCCCAGCTGAATGCACTGCTCCGTGCGGCGGAGGTACTGTCCGGGCGGGAGAGCCTGACGGTGCAGGCGGCGGCCATGCTGCTGCTGGATCACGTCCACACCTCCATGCCCCGGCAGAAGAGGCCCCTGAAAATTTTGCAGGAGATGGACTGCGGCAATATGTCGCTGGCCCTGCTGCGGGAGGATATCTGTGCCGGGGGGCTGCATTTGCAGGAGGCGCAGGTGTCGGATATTTTTCTGGATAACCTCAAGACCGCCACGCCGTGGATCATCAAGCAGGTGAACCTGCGGCTGCTGACGGACGATGCACGGAACGACCACGGCTCGGCCCTTCACATCGCCACGCATCTTTCTAACCTCATCAAGGTCAGCGACCGGGTCACGGTGCGCCACGGCGCAGGATTGGCGCTGCTGGAGATCGCTCCCCGGCTGACGGTGGATCAGCGCAATGAGGTCTCCGTGGAGCTGTGCCGGGGGCTGGAGCTGGGGCAGCAGGAGTTCACCAAGTACATTCCCGATTATCTGGGGCGGTTTGCCCTGTGGCTGCCGCCGGAGCAGCTGGACGAGTGTCTGGCGGATCTGGGGGTGACCCTCAGCGCCTCCAGCAGCCGCATCGTGGCCCCGGTGCTGGACACCGTGGGTGTCATCTATGAGGAGTATGACGTCTATCATCAGCGGTTCCCGGAGGAAGCGGAGGAGGCGTGCCTACGCCGCCGGGACCGGCTGCTGGGGATGCTGATGCGGGGACTGGCGGGCATCGACGGAGAGACCCGGCAGGAGGCCATGCTGGTGCTGGGACAACGGGTGTTCGGCTCGGCACAGCTCAGCAACGGCGAGAAGAGCCGGGCCTTCCCCCTGACGGCACGGAAGCTGCTGACCACCTGCCGTCAGGAGGACGGGGATGCACTGTCCTTTTACTATCGGGCCTCCATGCTGGGGAGGCTGTACCGCTTTTTGACGGCTCAGCGGCTGCGAGGCGGCTTCACCTTTGAAGCGCCACGGCCCATCGCCTTTTTCCCCGGTACCTTCGATCCCTTCACCCTGTCCCACAAGGCCATCGTCCGCACCATCCGGGATCGGGGCTTCGAGGTGCTGCTGGCCATCGATGAGTTCTCGTGGTCCAAGCGCACCCAGCCCTACCGCATCCGGCGGCGCATTGCCGCCATGTCGGTGGCGGACGAGTTCCATGTGCAGATCTTCCCGGAGGACTTCCCGGTGAACATCGCCAACCCGGAGAACCTCCACCGGCTGCGGCAGGCATTCCCCGGGCGGAAGGTGTCCATCGCCGTGGGAAGCGACGTGGTGGCCCACGCCTCCTCCTATCGCAAGCCCGTGGAGCCGGACTCCATCCATACCTTTGACCACATCATCTTCCGCCGGCCCGGTCAGGAGGCCGGGGGCGGCTACGGCGGCATTTACGGCAAGGTACTGGAGCTGACGCTGCCGGAGCCGCTGGAGGAGATCAGCTCCACCCGCATCCGGGAGGCGGTGGACGCCAACCGGGACATCAGCAATCTGGTGGACCCGGCGGTGCAGGAGTTCATCTATCGGAGGGGACTGTATCTGCGGGAGCCGCAGGACAAGCCCCTGCTGCGGACGGAGGATCTGGATTTTACCGACTATCCCCGGCCGGATGCGTCCATGGAGGCCATGCTGGAGGGGATCTGCCCCGCTGCCATGGTGGAGAAGCTGTGGCAGTGCGGCGACAGTCTCCTGCTGCTGCGCCACGGGATGCAGGGGCAGGTGCTGGGAGCCGTCAGCTACCGGCAGCTGGAGTCCCGTGAGCTGTATGACCGGCTGGGGAGTCTGGAGCTCTCCGGCTATGTGCGGCAGAAGGCCGGGGGTCGGGCGCTGCTCATCAGTGGACTGTGGGTGCCGGACGGCAACCAGCAGCGGGAGCTGGGGCAGCTGCTGCTGACGGAGGTGTTTACCATGGCACTGGGGCGGGAGTATCCCTGCGCCCTGTACGATCCGCTGCCCGGTGCAGAACACAGCTATGTGCTGAATTTGCTGCGGCGGCAGGGCTTTGTCCCGGCTCCGGTGCCGGGGCGGCCGGTGCTGGAGGTGGATATGCGCTGCCCCATCGTGCTGAGCCACAACGTGGACACCTCCATCAAGGCTCCGCTGGCCTCTATGCCCCGTGTGACGGCGGCGGTGGCCGTCGCCCATCGGCGTTTGCAGGAGGCGCTGACGGAGCTGCAGCCGGGGTCGCTGGTGCTGAGCCTGTCGGCGGGGATCATCTATCACCGGCTGCTCCAGCGCATCACCGCACGCAACGGCGTACCCGCCGAACCGGTGACGCCCCGGCGGCAGGGACCGGATATCTGCGTCCCCTATGGAAAGCTGCTGCGGGGCGTGGCGGTGCCTAACACCGTCACTAAGACCCTGCGTACCGACAAGGTATACGAGGCGGATCTGTCGGACTATGCCATCGAGGCCTACCCGGAGTATTCGCCGCTGCCGGATCAGGTGCGAACCATCCGGGCCTTTGACCGGCCCGTCATTCTGGTGGATGATCTGCTCCACGACGGCAAGCGGCTGCGGAGCCTGTCACCGCTGCTGAAGGAGACGGGGACGCAGGTGGATCTGGTGCTGGTGGGCTATCTAACTGGCATGGGCCGGGATCTGATGGAGGAGCTGGGGTATCCGGTGGAGAGCATCTACTATCTGCCCAATCTGCGGATGCGGTTCGTGGAGTCCACCCTGTATCCCTTCATCGGCGGGGACACCGTGCGGCGGCGAGAGCGGCCCACGGAGGGGCTTCAGCCCTCCGTTAACCGCATTTTGCCCTACGCCTCCCCGGAATTTGCCCCCATTGCCCCGGATGTGGCGTGGCGGCTGAGCCTGTGCTGTCTGGAAAACGCAAGGGACATCCTGCTGGCGCTGGAGGCGGAGTATCGCTTCCTCTATGCCCGGAACCTGACGCTGAACCGCCTCAGCGAGGCAGTGATCCTGCCCCTGTATCCGGATAAGGGCGGGTGCATGACCTATGATTTGAGCCGTACCGCCTCCACCTATCTGGAGGAGGACATCGAGCTGCTGAAGCGGGTGCGTCCCGCAGAATAAGGAGGCTAACGTGCGATACTATGACTGCGGCGGCTATCCCCTGTGCAGCCGGGAGGTGCTGGCGCTTCCGGCGCTGCACGCTCTGCCGGAGGCGGGGGAGGTGCTGTTCGGCTTTCACCGCACTCCCGGCGCCGGGCGGGATACCTTCCCGGTGACGGCGCCGTCCCTGCTGACCGCGGAGGAGGGGGTATCGACCCTTGTGACGGCGGAGGAGCCGGAGACAGATCCGGCGCTGGCGGCGGTCATAGCCGCCGGGCGTATGCGGGCGGTAAATCTGGCCCACCCCCGACAGGAGGAGCTGCTGCCGCCCCTTCGGCGGAGGGAGCGTGTGCGGGTGAACCTACTGGCGCTGGGCGACGTGGGCAGTACCCTTCTCATGGGGCTGCGGCTGCTGGGAGGCGACGTCATCGACTCCGTCGGCATCTGCGACGTGAGGGAGAACGTTCCCCAGCGGTGGGAGATGGAGCTGAACCAGATCGTCTCACCGGAGGGGGAGAGATCGCCGCCGGTGGAGATCGTCTCACCGGAGGAGGTGTTTGACGGGGATGTGTTCCTGTTCTGCGCCTCCCGGTTCGTGCCGGATACCTCCGTTACCTCCGGGGATGTCCGCATGGCCCAGTATCAGGTGAACCGGGAGCTGGCGGTCCGCTATGCCCGCATGGCCCGGCAGCGGCGCTATGGAGGAATGTTCTGCGTGGTCAGCGATCCGGTGGATCCCCTGTGCCGGGCGGTGCTGGAGGAGAGCAACCGGGACGAGACGGGCCGGTGGGACGGCGGAGGGCTGTTTTCCCATCAGGTGCGGGGCTTCGGACTGGGGGTCATGCAGGCCAGAGCCATGTACTATGCCCGGAAGGAGCCTCGGTTTGCCGCCTTTCTGACGGAGGGGCGTACCTACGGCCCCCACGGAGCCGATCTGGTGGCGGCCAACTCCATAGAACACTACGATGACGCACTGTCCCGTGAACTGACGGAGCGGGTGGTCCAGGCCAATCTGGAGATGCGGCGGCTGGGGTTCAAGCCCTATGTGGCCCCGGCCCTCAGCTCCGGGGCGCTGAGCCTGCTGGCCTGTCTGCGGGGGCAGTGGCACTGCTCGTCCACCTATCTGGATGGGGTGTTTATGGGGGCCAGAAACCGGCTGCTCCCCACGGGGACGGAGCCGGAGCGGCTGCCCCTGCCGGAGGCCTTGCAGGAGCGTTTGAGAGATACCATGGAGCGCCTGCGGGCGATCCGATGAAGAGGAGGGAGCGTGGATGGCACTGACGGTGCTGCTGCCGGAGAATCCATACAGCCGGGAGCTGCTGGCGCTGCTGGGGCCGCTGCTGCCGCCGGACAGCCGGATCCGTGACCCGGATGCGGGGCTGGAGGGGCTGGCCGGACAGCGGCTGCTGTTTGCCTTAGCACTGGACGAGAGCGGATGCAGCGAGAGCGGATATCGGATGCTGATGACCCTGCGGAGGAGCCGGACGCTGCTGGAGGGCTGCGTAGCGGGGCTGGTGGTGACGGGGCGGGGAGAGCTATACACCAAGGACGCCGCCCGTGATCTGGTGTTCGCCGCAAATCAGGCGGGCTGCGCCTTTCTGGGACGCCCGCTGGTGGAGGCCACCGGTTCCCTGCGGAACTTCCGGGTGCAGGCCCAGATCGGCGGCACCGATGAGGAGACGGCCTTCCGGGCCGCCGTATCGGAGCTGCTGGAGCGGCTGACGGCGTGGGAGGGGCCTGCCCCCGTGGGGCGGGTGCTGGCGCTGCACGCCTCCCAGCGCAGCACCTCCAACACGCTGGCGCTGTGGGAGATGGTGCGCCGATCCCTGCCGCCGGAGGTGCAGGTGCAGGAGATCTGCCTGCGGAACGGGACCATGGCCGACTGCAACGGATGCAGCTACACCGCCTGTATGCACTTCGGGGAGCAGGGCGGGTGCTTCTATGGCGGGCCGATGGTGGAGGAGGTGTATCCGGCGGTGCGCTCCTGCGACACGCTGGTGATGGTCTGCGCCAACTACAACGATGCCCTCTCCGCCAATCTCACCGCCTGCGTCAACCGTCTGACGGCGCTGTTCCGCCAGACCCGGTTCTATGACAAGCGGCTTTACGGGCTGGTGGTGTCCGGTTATTCCGGCGGAGATCTGCTGGCCCGGCAGTTGATCTCCGCCCTGAACATGAACAAGGCCTTCTATCTGCCGCCACGGTTCTGCCTGCTGGAGACGGCCAATGAGCGGGGAAGTCTGGTGCGCCTGCCGGGGATCCGGGAGAAGGCACAGCGCTTTGCCCGGCAGATGATGGAATAAGGGCCGTCTGCGGATGACGGATGGGAAAAGCTGCCCCGCCTGCGATGCAGGCGGGGCAGCTTTTATGCGGGATCGCAGTCCGGCGGGAGCAGGCGGCGCATATCCTCCGGCAGCGGGGCGGTGACATCCAGCCAGCGGCGGGTCACGGGGTGCAGGAGGCGGAGACGGTAGGAGTGCAGCGCCGGACGGGGGATGAGGGCGGGGTCCTCGGTGCCGTAGAGCCAATCCCCGGCCAGCGGGTGGCCCACGGCGGAGAGGTGGAGCCGCAGCTGGTGGGTGCGGCCCGTCTGAGGCAGCAGCCGCAGCAGGGACAGCTCCCCCGGCAGAAGGGTCTCGTAGAGCGTTCGGGCGGGAAGGCCCATAGGGTCCACGGTGCGGCGGAGCAGAGAGCCGGGGTCCCGGCTGATGGGCAGATCGATGCTGCCGGAGGAGGGCTGGGGCGTACCCAGACAGATGCCCCGGTACTCCCGGAGGAAGGAATCGGTGTGAAGCGACTCCATGCACAGGCGGTGGATATAGCCGGTTTTGGCCACGGCCATGACGCCGGTGGTGCCACGATCCAGACGGTTGACGCAGTGGAAGCTGCCGGTGCGGAGGTAGTGGCACACGGCCCCGGCCACGGTGACGGTCTCCTCCGTCAGGGCGGAGGGATGGATGGCGATGCCGGCGGGCTTATTCAGCAGGAGAAGATCCTCGTCCTCCCACAGAATATCCAGCGGATAGGCCACGGGGCGGATGTGGGGATTCTCACCCGGCAGGTCGGAGACGTCCGCCGCCAGCACGTCGCCGGCCTCTGTGCGGGTGGAGACGATGACGGGGATACCGTTCAGAGTGATGGCGCCGGGCCGCCATTTCAGCTTGGCCAGAAAGCTGCCGGAGATACGGAGCTGCCGGCGCAGCAGAGTTCGTACCGGCAGGCCGGCCTCCTGCGGGGTAACGGTGTGGGTCAAGAGCCGCATGAAAAAACACCTCCTTGGGGATATTTTCAGTCTACCACATTTTCGGGAAATGTGGTAGACTGAACGTATCAATTTACAGAAAACGGGGGATCCCTATGGCATCAAAAGTTTATTGGGCGGATCTGCGGGTGGATTTCCACGAGAATCTCCAGCAGAAGCTGACCCGCCTCATGAAAACCGCCGGGATGGGCGAGATCGATTTCGACCGGAAGTTCGTGGCCATCAAAATGCACTTTGGTGAACCGGGCAATCTGGCCTTCCTGCGGCCCAACTGGGCCAAGACGGTGGCAGATTTCGTGAAGGAGCGGGGCGGCAAGCCCTTCCTCACCGACTGCAACACCCTGTATGTAGGGGGACGGAAGAATGGGCTGGATCATCTGGATACGGCGTGTCTCAACGGCTTCAACCCCATGACCACGGGATGTCAGGTCATCATCGCAGACGGCATCAAGGGCAGCGACGAGGTGGCTGTGCCGGTGGCGGGCGGTGAGCTGGTGAAGGAGGCCAAGATCGGCCGGGCCGTCATGGATGCCGACGTGTTCATCTCCCTGACCCACTTCAAGGGCCATGAGGAGGCGGGCTTCGGCGGGGCGCTGAAGAACATCGGCATGGGCTGCGGCAGCCGGGCCGGGAAGATGGAGCAGCACAACGCCGGAAAGCCCCATGTGGACCATGAACACTGCGTGGGCTGCGGGATGTGTACCAGGATCTGCGCCCACAGCGCCCTGTCCGTTGCGGAGCGGAAGGCCAACATCGACCACAGCCGCTGCGTGGGCTGCGGCCGCTGCATCGCCATCTGTCCCCGGAACGCCATCCAGATCGACTGGGACGAGACGGTGACGAATCTGAACCGGAAGATCGCAGAATACTCCAAGGCGGTGGTGGACGGGCGGCCCTGCTTCCATATCTCACTGGTCATCGACGTGTCGCCCAACTGCGACTGTCGCGCCGAGAACGACGCCGCCATTGTTCCCAATGTGGGAATGTTTGCCTCCTTCGACCCGGTGGCACTGGATATGGCCTGTGTGGATGCCGTCAATGCTCAGCCGGTGATACGGGGTTCTGCCGCCGACGGCGGTGACGCCCATGACCACGACCACTTCCATCGCATCCATCCGGAGACGGATTGGATGAGCTGTCTGGAGCACGCCGAGAAGATCGGCATCGGTACCAGAGCGTATGAGCTTATCAAGATCTGAAGAGTGCGATAGACGAAAGCGCCGCCCGGTGGGGCGGCGCTTTCCCTTCGGAGGGTGTGCTGCTTACGGGCGGCGCACGCTATGGGGGTCAGTCCTCATGGGGCTTCGTCTCCTGATAGAGCATATTCCACACCACCTGATAGGCGTGGAGGGCTTGGGAAGAGTGGCAGACCATGGTGACGGACAGCTGCGGATGAAGGCGCAGAAAGTCCGTGATGGCCTTCAGGGCTACATGAGCCGCCTGCATCAGCGGATAGTGGTAGACACCGGTGCTGATGGAAGGGAAGGCCACCGTGCGGCAGCCGTTCTCCAGCGCCAGCGTCAGGCAGCTGCGGTAGCAGGAGGCCAGTTGGGCGGCCTCGCCGTGGCCGCCGCCACGCCAGATGGGGCCGGGGGTGTGGATCACGTACCGGCAGGGTAGGTCATAGCCACCGGTGATGCGGGCCTCGCCGGTGGGGCAGCCGTTCAGCGTTTTGCACTCGGCCATGAGGCCCGGCCCGGCGACCCGGTGGATGGCGCCGTCTACCCCGGCACCGCCCAGCAGGGAGGTGTTGGCGGCATTGACGATGGCATCAGCGTGGAATTGGGTGATGTCACCCTGTACGATGGAGAGATTCATGACGGCCTCCTGAGATGATGTTTGAGGTTTTCCGGAGCAAAGGAAATTGCGGCCAAGGAGAAAACAATGGACAAAAGGGAGCAGGTCAAACCGATGGACGGGGATTTATCTTCCGGCCAGGGAATTGTCCCACCCCATGCACGATGGTAGGACATGGTATCTTCATCAGCCAGCATCATTTGCCGAAACCACAAGTCCTCATATTTTGGCTCATATAAAGCAAGCATAATTACTTCCACAAACGCCGATTTGCCGAATGGATATTCAGTATAGCACACACGAACTTCGATCGCAAGTGATCGGCAGGGGGACGTATCCCTTATAAGCTGCATCCTGTTAAGGGACTTTACAAAAATGAACAAAACGTAAAAATCTGACGAATAACTTGGGAAATGTTTACAGAGACAGGGAGATATGCTACAATGTGTCTAATAATATAAGACATGGAGGGATGACGGTGAAGAAGTTTGTACCGGTTTATGAGGGGGAGCTGCGCAAGCACAGCATTCAGGTTCCCCGCTGCATCAGCGAGTGCAGCGGCATTCGCATTTTCGGGCGGCGCATCAAGTCGCTGGTGTTTTCCACGGATGTGGCCATTATCAAGAACATCAACGCCGACGCCGTCATCGCCGTGTATCCCTTTACGCCCCAGCCGGCTATCACCCAGGCCATTCTGTCGGTGTCGGAGGTGCCGGTGTTTGCCGGGGTGGGGGGTGGCCTCACCAATGGGCAGAGGTCGGCCAGCATCGCCGCCTATGCCGAGCATCAGGGGGCCTTTGGGCTGGTGTGCAACGCCTTCATCACCGAGGAGGCCATTCGGGCCATCAAGGAGACGGTGGAGATCCCGCTGGTGTACACGGTGGTGTCGGAGCAGGCGGACGTGGCCGGGAAGCTGGCGGCGGGGGTGGATTTCCTCAATGTGTCCGGGGCGGCCCGGACGCCGGAGATCGTGGCCCATATCCGGGAGATATTCCCGGAGGTGCCTATCATTGCCACCGGCGGGCCGACGGATGACACCATCCGGGCCACCATCGAGGCCGGGGCCAATGCCATCACCTACACGCCGCCCACCAGCGCTGAGCTGTTTGCCGAGAGTATGCGGAAATACCGGGGCAAGTTTGCGTAAGGGACTGCGGAGGAGCAGAAAAATGAAAGGATCAGCACCCACCCGCCAAGCGGGTGGGTGCTGATCTTGTTTCAGCGGGCCAGATATTGGCGGCAGCAGGTCTCGGCATCCTGTGCCAGGCGCTCCTCGTCCACCGTCATGAGATGGCCCTGGGCCACGGTGACACGGCCATGAACCACGGTGTAGTCCACCGGGCCCCGGACGCCTACGGTACCCAGCACAGACTTGGGGTCGAAGCAGGAACCCACCAGCTCCAGACGGCGGCTGTCGATCATAAAGAGGTCGGCGCACTTGCCCACCGCCAGCTGGCCGATATCGTCCCGGCCCAGCAGCCGGGCGCTGCCACGGGTGGCCATTTTCAGCACGTCGTAACCGGTGGGGGCCCGGCGGCTGGCGTTCAGGCGGTGGAGCAGGAAGGCCACCCGCAGCTCCTCCATGAGGCTGGAGCCGTCGTTGGAGGCGCTGCCGTCCACGGCCAGTCCCACGGGAACGCCCAGCTCCAGCATCTCCGGGATCCGGGCAATGCCGGAGGAGAGCTTCATGTTGCTGATGGGGCAGTGGGCCACGCCGGTGCCGGTTTTGGCCAGCACCCGCAGCTCCTCGTCGTTGAAGTGGATGCCGTGGGCGAACCACACGTCGCTGCCCGTCCAGCCCAAACGCTCCATATACTCCAGAGGGCGGATGCCCTCCCTCTGGAGCATGAAGTTCTCCTCGTCCTTGGTCTCACACAGGTGGGTGTGCAGCCGCACGCCGTATTGGCGGGCCAGAATGGCGCTCTGGCGCAGCAGCTCCGACGACACGGAGAAGGGGGAGCAGGGAGCCAGAGCGATGCGGTGCATGGCTCCGTAGGAGGTGTCGTGGTACTTCTCGATGAGCCGGGCGGAGTCCGTCATGATCTCATCCACCGTCTGCACCACGCTGTCCGGCGGTAGGCCGCCGTCCTTGACGCTGAGATCCATGCTGCCACGGGAGGCATACATCCGGATGCCCAGCGTGTCGGCGGCGGCAAACTGGGCGCCGATCAGGTCTCCGGCGTGGGTGGGGAACACATAGTGGTGGTCGAAGCAGGTGGTGCAGCCGTGCTTCATCAGCTCGCCCATGCCGGTGAGGGAGGAGAGACGGATGACGTCCTCGTCCAGATTTTTCCAGATCTCGTAGAGGGTTTTGAGCCAGTCGAACAGCTCCATATTCTGCACCTGCGGGAGGTTGCGGGAGAACACCTGATACAGGTGGTGGTGGGTGTTCACCAGACCGGGGTAGCACAGCATATGGTTGGCGTCGATGGTTCGGTCGGCGGCAACGTCCAGATGGGGGCCGATCTGACGGATGAAGCCGTCCTCGCAGTAGAGGTCCACGTCCTCCAGCAGTTGGTCCTTATCGTCGCAGGTCACCAGATAGCGGATGCTGCGGATCAGCAGGCTTGCCATAGATCATTACTCCTTTCAGAAGAATATCCCCCGAAGGATCGGGGGATATTCGGTCGGTTTACCGGTCTTCCCGGAAGTAGTTCAGGCCCAGAGAGGTGGGGGGCTGATCCTCCCGCTTTTTCCGCAGGGACACGATAATCAGCACCACCAGCGTCACCACATAGGGCAGGATCTTATACAGCTGCGTGGGGATGAAGGGAATCGTCAGACGCAGGTACAGGATCATCAGAGCGCCGAACAGCACGGAGCCCCAAATGGCGGACAGAGGACGCCACAGGCAGAAGATGACCAGCGCCACGGCCAGCCAGCCCACGCCGGACAGACCCTCGTGGTTCCATACGCAGCCGGCGATGGTGGTGATGTACACCATGCCGCCCACAGCAGAGATGCCGCCGCCGATGATGGCACCCAGATAGCGATAGCGGCTGACGTTGATGCCGGCGGCATCGGCAGTAGCCGGGGACTCACCCACAGAGCGCAGCTGCAGGCCGGTGCGGCTCTTGTTGAGGAACAGGTGCATGACGATGGCCAGCACCACCCCCAAATAGAAGAAGATGCTGTTGCCGAAGAGGATCTTGCCCACGTAGGGGATATCCTGCATGGCCTGAGGGAAGGGGGAGCTGATGAATACGGCCTTCAGGTCGTTGCCCACGGCCACGAAGCCGCCCTCACGGATCCGCATGATCTCGCCAATATACTGGCCTACGCCGGTGCCGAAGATGGTCAGCGCCAGACCGGTGACGTTCTGGTTGGCCCGGAGGGTGATGGTCAGGAAGCTGAAGATCAGAGAGGCGATGCCGCCGGCGATGAAGGCGCACAGCAGACCGATGAGCACCGCCAGAAAAGCGCTGGGAGATTCCACGGCCTTTTCGTAGTAGAACACACCGCCAAGGCCGATGGCACCGCCCATGAACATGATGCCCTCCACGCCCAGGTTCAAGCTGCCGGATTTCTCCGTCAGCACTTCGCCCAGCGTACCGAACAGCAGAGGCGTGCCGTAGGTGATGGCGGCCACCACCAATGCAATGAACAGATTCACGGTATTCAGCATGACGCATCCTCCTTACTCTCGGTCTGATCGGACTCCGCAGCGGCGGGGGCGGCGGGGGCCTCCGCCTGCTTGCGGCGGAAGATCATGCGGTAGTTGATGAAGAACTCGCAGCCCAGCATACAGAACAGTAGGATGCCGGTGACGATGTCGCTGATGGAGGTAGGCACCTGCATGGCGGTCTGGAGGGTCTCAGCGCCCTTTTCCAGAATGGCCAGCAGGGCGGAGATGACGATCATGGCGAAGGCGTTCAGCTGGCTCAGCCATGCCACCGTGATGGAGGTGAAGCCCACGCCGTTGGCCACGCCGTCATACAGGGTGTTGTTGGCACCGGAGGCCACGATGAAGCCCACCAGACCGCTGATGGCACCGGAGAGGAACATGGTACGCATCATGACGTGGCCCACGTTCATACCGGCGTAGCGGGCGGTGTTCAGGGAGTCACCGATGACGGCGATCTCGTAGCCGTGCTTGGTGTAGTTCATGTAGAGGTGCATTACCACCACCAGCACCAGCACAATGATCCAGCCGCAGTGGACGCCAAAAACCTCCGGCAGCCAAGCGGACTGATCGAACATGGGGATGATCTGAGAGCCGGGACGACCCTCCCACGGGCCGCCCTGCAGCCAGCGGACCACACCGATGATGATGTAGTTCATCATCAGGGTGAACAGAGTCTCGTTGGTGTTCCAGCGGGCCTTGAAGAAGGCGGGGATCAGCGCCCAAATGCCGCCGGCCACGGCGCCCGCAGCGCCCATGATGAGCAGCAGCACGGCGCTGGGGACCTTACCGACCCAGTAGAGGGCGAAGTAGGAGGCGGCGATGGCGCCGGCCGTGATCTGGCCCTCGGCGCCGATGTTCCAGAAGCGCATCTTGAAGCATGGAGCGATGGCCAGGGCGCAGCCCAACAGGGGGACGGCGATCTTCACCGTCTGGCGGATGGCGGTCTTTTTGCCCAAAGCGCCGGTGATGATGGTGCCGTAGGCTTTGAAGGGGTTCACACCGGAGATGGCGATGACCAGTGCGCCCAGCAGCAGCGCCAGCAGGATGGAGCCCACACGGATGGCCCACACCGTCCGCTTGTCCATGCCCTCTCGCTTGGCCAGACGGATCAGGGGCGTTTTCATCGAGTTATTCATGAGCGGCTTTCTCCTTTCCGCCGACACGGGTCATCAGCAGGCCTACCTCTTCCTTGGTGGTGGTGCGACCGTCTACGATGCCGCTGACCTTACCGCCGCACAGCACCAGAATACGGTCGCACAGCTCCAGCAGCACGTCCAGATCCTCACCGACGTAAATGACGGCGGAGCCCTGCATCTTCTCCTTGGTGAGGAGGTTATAGATGGTGTAGGAGGTGTTGATATCCAGACCACGCACGGCGTAGGCGGTCATCAGCACGGAGGGGGCGGTGGCGATCTCACGGCCTACCAGCACCTTCTGCACGTTGCCGCCGGACATCCGGCGCACGGGGAAGTCGGTGCTGGGGGTGACCACCTCCAGCTCCTTCCAGACCTGCATGGCCAGCTCGTTGGGGTCCTTGCGGTTGACGAAGATGCCCTTGCCCTTTCGCCAGGAGCGGAGCATCATGTTGTCCGTCATGCCCATGGAGCCAACCAGACCCATGCCCAAACGGTCCTCCGGCACGAAGGCCATGGCCACGCCGGCCTTTTTGATCTGCATGGGGGTCTTGCCCACCAGCTCGGAGGCGGGTTTGCCCTCCGGGGTGAACCGGATGGAGCCCTCGGCCACGGGGTGCAGGCCCGCAATGGCCTCCAGCAGCTCCCGCTGGCCGGAACCGGCGATGCCGGCGATGCCCAGAATCTCACCGCCCAAAGCGGTGAAGGAGACGTTGTCCAACCGCTTTACGCCCTCGCCGTCGTAGCAGGTGATGCCCTTCAGGGTCAGGCGGGGGACGGGAGCGTCGTACTTGGGGCGGTCGATGTTCAGGGTCACACTGTGGCCCACCATCATATCCGTCAGGGCCTGCGGATCAGTCTCGGAGGTCTTGACGGTGCCGATGTACTTGCCCTTGCGGAGGACGGCCACCTTGTCGGACAGAGCCATGACCTCGTGGAGCTTGTGGGTGATGATGACGATGGCCTTGCCGTCGGCCTTCATGTTCCGCAGGACGGTGAAGAGCTTCTCCGTCTCCTGCGGGGTCAGCACGGCGGTGGGCTCGTCCAGAATGAGGATATCCGCCCCACGGTACAGGACCTTGACGATCTCCACCGTCTGCTTCTGAGAGACGGACATATCGTAGATCTTCTGCGTGGGGTCGATGTCAAAGCCGTAGCGGTCGCAAATCTCCTTGACCTTGGCGTTGGCGGCCTTGATGTCCAGGCGGCCGCCCTCGTCCAGACCCAACACGATGTTCTCGGCGGCGGTGAACACGTCCACCAGCTTATAGTGCTGATGGATCATGCCGATGCCGTACTGGAAGGAATCCTTGGGGGAGCGGATGGATACGGGCTTCCCCTCTACCAAGATCTCGCCCTCGTCAGGGAAATAGATGCCGGCCAGCATATTCATCAGGGTGGTCTTACCGCTGCCGTTCTCCCCCAGCAGGGAGAGGATCTCGCCACGGTTCAGGGCCAGATTGATGCCATCGTTGGCGACGACGCTGCCGAAACGTTTGGTGATGTTTCTCAGCTCAATGGCGCAAACAGTTTCCAAGGCTGTCATCCTTTCGTTGTGAATTGGGGCGCTGCCGCCCCGGTACGGTTTCCGGACAATATATAATACAAATATGTTATCATAAGCAGCCGAAAAAGTAAATAAAAACTGGGCGTCTGCTATGCAGAAAGTGTCGCTGATTTTTTGGAGAAATCAACAAATCGTCAGGAAAACTAAAAATTTTTTAGATACCACCACGAAAAAAGGGTACGGCTGCCTGTGTGCAGCCGTACCCTTTTTCAGTTTACAGCTTGTTGTCCGCTTGGCTGGGGAGGGAGAGGCTTAGTTGCCGTAGGCGGAGTTCAGCCACTCGATCCCGTCGATCTGCAGGGTGAAGTAGGGGGCGGACTGGAAGTAGGACTCGTGGAAAGCGCCGTCGAACACGGCCTCCTCGGCGTCGGGGGTGAAGTCGCCGTCGGTATCCAGAGCGAAGGCGTGGGTGACGGTCTCACCCTTGACGGTGAACTTGCTGGTATCAAAGACCTGCAGAGTGCCGTCCTTCAGAGCCTTCTCCACCTCGGCCACCTTCTCAGCGGTGCCCTTGGCGCAGATCTTCTCGTTCAGGGTGGTCATGACCACGGAGCCGTCGGCAATGCCCTTGCACCAGTCCTGATCGATGGTACCGCCGTTGAAGACGGTCTCGATGGCGTACTCAAAGTAGGGAGCCCAGTCGATGCGGGTGCCGATGAGGGAGGCATCGGGAGCAACGCCGGTCATGTCGTTGTTGTAGCCGGTGTGGAAAGCACCCTTGGTCTGAGCCATGGTGGCGGGGGTGGTGTTATCGGAATGCTGGGAGATCATCACGCAGCCGGCATCGCACAGAGCGGAAGCGGCGTTGGCCTCCTCAGTGGCGTCGGACCAGGAGCCCACGAACTGGACCTTCATGGTGACGGAGGGGCAGACGCTCTTGGCGCCCAGATAGTAAGCGGTGAAGCCGGAAATGACCTCAGCGAAGGAGAAGGCGCCCACGTAGCCGATGACAGCCTGCTCGGCGGTGATGTCACCGTTGTCGATCATCTCCTGCAGCTTCATGCCAGCCACCACGCCGGCCACATAGCGGCCCTCGTAGATGTTGGCGAAGGCGTTATGGGTGTTCTCCAGACCGTCGCTACGGGAACCGCAGTTGGTGCAGCCGATGAACTGGATGTCCTTGTACTCGCTCTTGCCGGCCACCTTCAGCATGAAGGGCTCATGGCCGTAGGAGTTGTTGATGATGAGCTGGCAGCCTTCCTCGGCGCACTCGATGTTGGCGTTGGTGCAGTCGTCGTTCTCGCCCTTGTTGTACTTGATGACCCACTCCACGTTGATGCCCTTGGCAGCCAGTGCCTCGGTAGCGGCTTCCTTACCGCGGATGAAGTTGTAGGTGTAGCCCTGATCGTTCTCGTCGCCGATGCAGATCAGACCGACCTTGATGGTGTTGGTCTTTTTGCCGTCATCGGGTGTGTCGTTGTCGTCCTTGGAGCCGCAGGCCACCAGGCTCAGAGCCATGACCAGCGCAAGGATCAGCGCAAGGATCTTTTTCATTCAATTTTCCTCCTTTAATTGTTGGCAGACGCACATTTGAACCGAAGCTGTACGAATGCTGCGGACAGGGAGGATACCCCTGTCAACTATGCGTTATTATACAGGATTTGCGCCGGGATTTCAACGGGGAATGAGGAAAATCACAAATTTACGGCCACCAGCACAAAGAAAGAGGAGAATTTTTGTGAGAATTTATAATGGGCGGAGAAAAACCCAGAGCGGTGATATGGATCTGCACTGTCAGGAATTGGGTAAACTAATAGGGCGGGGCACATAAGGTGTCCCGCCCTATCAGGGAGGCGATGTGTGTTATAGGTGGACTTTCGTACCCGTCTTGCCCTCGATGCCGTGGGCACGCCCACAGGCTGCCGGCTGCGTCGGGAGCCGTGGATCAGACTGTCAGGACGGCCATCGAGGGGCGGAGGTCATTGCGGTGCAAGGGGACAGGGAAGGGGGAAAATTACAGATGCACTCTCGTACCGGTCTTGCCCTCGATGCCGTCCTTGGCCTTCTCCAGCAGAGTGATCAGAGCCACACGACCGGGGGCGGACTCGGCGAAGGACAGGGCTGCCTGCACCTTGGGCAGCATGGAGCCGGGGGCGAACTGGCCCTCTGCGATATACTGCCGGGCCAGCTCCGGGGTCAGGTCACTGAGCCACTGCTGGTCGTGCTTGCCGAAGTTGATGGCCACCTTCTCCACGGCGGTGAGGATGATGAGCATATCGGCGTTCAGCAGCTCCGCCAGCTTGGCGGAGGCGAAATCCTTGTCGATGACGGCGGGCGTGCCTACCAGACGGCCGTTGCGGCGCACCACGGGGATACCGCCGCCGCCTACGGTGATGACCACGGTGCCGCTGTCCACCAGCGCCCGGACGGTATTCTTCTCGATGACATCCACGGGCTTGGGGGAGGGGACCACCTGACGCCAGCCACGACCGGCGTCCTCCACCATGGTGCAGCCACGCTGGGCCATGATGCGGTCGGCGGCCACCTTGTCATAGAAGGAGCCGATGGGCTTGGTGGGGTGCTGGAAGGCAGGATCGTTTTCATCCACCAGCACCTGCGTGACTACGGTGGCCACGTCCTTCCGGAGGCCACGGGCGGTCAGCTCATTGCCGATGGCATTTTGCAGATGGTAACCGATATAGCCCTGACTCATGGCGCCACACTCCGGGAAGGGCATATCCGACTTGATGGCGCCGGCCTCGGCGGCGGTAGAGAGCCCCAGATTGATCATGCCCACCTGCGGGCCGTTGCCGTGGGCAATGATGACCTCGTTGCCGGCGGCGATGAGGTCCACGATGGGCTTAGCGGTCAGGGACACCAGCTCCAGCTGCTGGGCGGCGGTATTGCCCAGGGCGTTGCCGCCTAAGGCGATGACGATGCGTTTGGACATAGCTGTTACCTCAAAACTTTCCTTAGAGTGAAATAGCGGGAGCCGAGGCCCCCGCTATTAGTTTGCCTGATTTAGAAGGATTTACGCTTACCGGTACCCTCATCCATGGCCATCAAGGTACGAACGGGGTCCTTCACCTGAGACATGAAGATCATAGCGGCGATGATATAGGGCTTGTAGGAGGCCTGCTTGTACAGAGGCACGATGTAGCGGTCGAAGACGGAGTTGTCCACCTCGCCCTCCTCGCAGCTCAGGCCGGTGATATCGGCGGGCAGGCAGTGCATATACAGCGCCTTGCCGTCACGGGTGAGCTTCATCATCTCCTCGGTGCAGGCCCAGTCCTTATGCTCGGCGTTCTGAGCCAGCAGCTTCTTCTCCAACGCATCGATGCCGGCCTGATCGCCCTTGGCGTACAGCTTGGTGCGCTCCTCCATGGCGGCGAAGGGTGCCCAGCTCTTGGGATAGACGATATCGGCATCCCGGAAGGCTTCCTTCATGTCGTTGGTCTTGTGGAACCGGGAGCCGTACTTCTCGCAGTTCTGGCGGGCGATGGCCTCCACCTCCGGCATGACGTCGTAGCCCTCGGGATGAGCCAGCGTCACATCCATGCCGAAGCGGGTGAACAGGCCGATGACGCCCTGAGGCACGGACAGGGGCTTGCCGTAGCTGGGGGAGTAGGCCCAGGTCATGGCCACCTTCTTGCCCTTCAGATTCTCCACACCGCCGAAGTAGTGGATGACGTGCAGCATATCGGCCATGCACTGGGTGGGGTGATCCACGTCGCACTGGAGGTTCACCAGCGTGGGGCGCTGCTCCAGAATGCCGTCCCGGTAGCCCTCCTCCAGAGCGTCCATAAAGGTCTTCTGATACTTGTGGCCCTCACCGATATACATATCGTCCCGGATGCCGATGACATCGGCCATGAAGGACACCATGTTGGCCGTCTCACGGACGGTCTCGCCGTGGGCGATCTGAGACTTCTTCTCGTCCAGCACCTGCTCCTCCAGACCCAGCAGATTGCAGGCGGAGGCGAAGGAGAAGCGGGTACGGGTGGAGTTGTCACGGAACAGGGAGATGCCCAGGCCGGAGTCGAAGATGCGGGTGCTCTTGTTGCGCTCCCGCAGATCCCGCAGGGCGTCGGCCACGGTGAAGATGGCGTCGATCTCGTCGTCGGTCTTGTCCCAGGTCCAGTAGAAGTCGGTTTTGTACATATCGTTGA
>OWIW01000638.1_pt1 | contig 23648 bp, 18 predicted proteins | sample 2433821 | NCBI WGS metagenome assembly OWIW01 (sample SAMN05065751, study PRJEB22554) | human gut metagenome | biome: ENVO:2100002; feature: ENVO:00000062; material: ENVO:00002003 | host: Homo sapiens | place: USA | reverse complement strand
CTACACTTCTAGCTTCGTCGGCAGCGTCAGATGTGTATAAGAGACAGCAATATTTCCATCGACAATCGCATGGAAAAGACGATCTTTTACACCCGGATTTTCCCGTTCCAGTGTTTTCGTTAATTTTTTAACATATTCCCGTTTTGTATGGCCGTCCACTGGACACGGATTTTTACATACCGGTAAATTGTATTTGTTCTTAAAGCCAATTACATCGGCTTCCTTAACGTAAATCATTGGGCGAATCACAGTCAATCCGGTACGGTCCAAATACGTACTGGGAGAAAATGCGTAAAACCGGCCTTCATAAATTAATGACAATAACATGGTTTCGATCAGATCCTCACGATGATGCGCATAAGCAATTTTATTGCAGCCCAGCTTTATGGCCGCTTCATTTAAAGCGCCTTTACGTAGCTTTGCACAGAGCGCGCACGGATTGGATTCCTCGCGTGTGTCGAACAATATTTTTCCGATTTCCGTAGAAACTATCGTATAAGGAACTGAAAATCGCTCACAGAGTTCTTTAACAGGAGATAAGTCAAAATCTCCAAAGCCCAAATCTACTGTAATAGCGGATAATTCAAATTGCTTCGGATAAAATTGTTTTAATCCCTGTAAGGCATATAATAAAGTGAGGCTGTCTTTACCGCCGGATATACCGACAGCGATATGGTCGCCGTCCTCAATCAGATGGTAGTAGTCGATAGCCTGGCGGGTGAGACTGTATAGCCGTTGAAGTTTCATGTAAAATGGCTCCTTTATGTAATTGATGTAAAATGGCGCTTTTTAGCACTAACTATTCGTTAAAGAAGTGTTTCGCGCATAGTTGGAAATCGCTCTCTTTATCGTACCATGGTTTGGATTGGTTTTCAACTATACGTGGAAATAATTTTTTCACTATCTATAACTCTTTTTAATCACTGCCGCCATCACCACTTCTGCTGGCTATTACTAAATACGCCCAAGGGTCCCGGTGTATGTTAATCAGAAAAAATATTCTATGGGTATAATGAATATTAGGGAAATTATGATAAAAGCGGTTAATGCAAAATCAGAGGGGCAATAAGTTCATCAAACACTCTAAACCTCTTGCCCCTCCCCCCACTCAGCTATACTGTCTGAACACTCCCATTTTCATTCCACCCATCTATAACTCCGGAGTTTCTGATCTCCCCTTTGTTGCAGATACATGATTTCGATGGAATCCCAGGATTATCCCACACTGTAATTCTCCCATAGTTTACAAGAGTCCCATAATTTACCAGGATCATCCCGCCCGGAATAAGCAGCTTGGCATCTTTAGCAACAGTCAGTCTGTCGATGTATGTATCCTCGCCCAGGATGACTCTGCCCATCACCTCGTCATTGATGATGCCGTTCCAGTTTTCCTTGTCGAGCGTGTCTTCGATACTGCCCGTCACTCTTGCATTTCCATCTAGCGCGGTTCTGAATATGCCGCCAAAATCGCTTCCGCCGTTATTTCCATACCCCTCAACGACGCCTCCGTTAACCAGAATATGGACATTGTCACCGCCGATTCCGCATACCTTCGGCAGGGGTGGATTCGATCCGCCGGTGCTGCCGCCGAATGCCCTGACATGGCCGCCATTTATTGTAATCGTACCGCCGCTCCCCCACTGGCCGCAGCCGATGCCGTTGGAATTGCCCCAGCCTGTGCCGATGGCTTCCAGTGTTCCTCCATTGATCGTAATATTTCCCGCACCCTCGCGGAGTCCTCCACCGATCCCGGCAGCGTATGCACCGCCAACCGCTTTGATATTGCCCCCATTGATCACAATTTCCTTATAAGTACCACCAATTCCACATACGTGCGTAAAGCCTCCGCTTTCCTTCGTAATTTCCAGCTGTGCCGACTCTGCATTTGTAAGATTGATGCCACCACGAATAAAATTGATGCCGCGTAAGGTAATGACTGCTTTTCCATTCCTTATTCTCACACCGCCTCTATGTGTCTCGTCTGTCAGATTAACGTTCTCAAGGGTAATATGATACTCCTGATTCCGATTCATAATGATATCAGTTCCAGTTTCCTTCTCCGGTCTTTTATTTGATATAATTAACGGAATCTCCGTCAATATCTCAAGCTCTTTCTTTTCATCGTCGTAACAGTAATCGACATCTAACGCACCTCCCCGGACAAGAAAAGCGCCCACCTGAGTCTCTTTGCCAACATTAGCCGTATTAATTTCGCTCATAATATACCTCCTGATTTCAGTTATATAGTTCCTCTCGTTTTGGGTCAAAAAAGCTGTAATCCATTAGATTTATTCTATTATACAGCAGCCTATCCCTGTTTTCAACATTTTGTTGTATTCGGGTATTATATGTTGCAAACAGGAATTATTGGGTTGCGGTGCCATCGTATCTGAATTATAATAGAAATGCAGACACCCATACTTCAGGAGGAAAAAGAATGAAATACCGCCGCTATACAGCACCAGAGGTTGTTGAACAAACACGGGAAGCCATTCATCTTTTTATCAGAAAACAGATTGATCCTTTCGTTGCGCTATTGGATGAAAATTTTGTATGGATTGGGGATTATGAGCCGCTTTATATGTGTGGAATTCCGGCCTTTCTGGAAAGTGTAAAAACAGAGATGCAGGAGCTTCCCGTTAATATCACAGAAGAAGAATATACGCTGCTGTCCCATGAACAGCACCTGTGGATCACGTATGGGCGGTTCACGGCGAACACAGGCGGACTTGCGGCAAAGGTTCATTTTACCTTTGTCTGGAAACAAACAGGGAACGATCTTCTCCTGCTCCATGCCAACGCCAACCACGCCAAACCAATGCCGCAGGTTACCGCGCAGTCGAAAATCTTCGAGCTGCCGCCAGAGGAAAAAAATATCTCGAAAAAACAGGAAGCGAAACGGTTGATCCTTCGAAGCTTAAACGGAAGTATCCACTATCTGCAGCCAAAAGAAATACAATACATAAAAGTGGATAATAACATATGCGAAATAGTCACCCGGACCGGTTCCATCTCCTGCCGCATCGCTTTAAAAGAACTGGCAGCCCCTCCGTTTATACAGTTACACAAAAGTTATCTTGTAAATACCGCTTACCTTCAGGATATCTCCCGCTATCAGGCAACGCTCTCAAACGGGACGGTGCTGCCGATCGGAAAAGAGCGTTACATGGGTATAAAGCATTTTTTACAGGAATCGGTCCAGGATCTGATATAACTGCGGGATATCAATCGGTTTCGCCAAATGTTCATTCATTCCGGATTCCGTGGTCTTCTGCCTGTCATCTGCAAACGCATTGGCAGTCATCGCGATGATCGGTATCGTCCTGACATCCTGACGGTCCAGCTCTCTTATTTTAACCGATGCAGTCCAGCCGTCCATCACCGGCATCTGGATATCCATGAAGATGATGTCATAATACCCCTCCGCGGATTGGCTGACACACTCCAGAGCCTCTTTCCCATTTGACGCCGTCTCCAGCTCGACCCCGGTGCGCCCCAGGATCTCTTCCGCGATCTCCAGGTTTATCGCGTTATCCTCTACCAGAAGAACGCGTTTTCCCACATGAGTCTTTATCTGTGTGCTAACTGGAACGGCCGCCTGCGGGTCGTGGTCCAGAAACCGCTTAAGCTTGTAGATCAGGCTGGTTCGGAATACGGGTTTGATGATAAAATCATTTACTCCGGCCTGTATGGCATCATCCATGCAGCCCGATATGTCGTAAGCGGTTGTTAGTATTATCGGAAGCTCGGGACCCACGGCCGCTCGTATGGCCCGTGTCGTCTCCAGTCCATCCAGCCCCGGCATCCTGAGGTCAATCAATACCGCAAAGTAATCATTTCCTTTCAGATGCATTTCCGCTGCCTGTTCAACCGCAGTCTGCCCCGATACAGCCCAGTCTCCTGCGATACCGGCCAGCGCCAACCGCTCCGAAAGGCTGCGGCAGATCACTTCATCGTCATCCACGATCAGAACACGTTTTCCTCGCAGGGGCTGTTCGTCCGTCTGTTCTTCTGCAATCCGAAGCTGAACATCTGCGGTAAATTTACTCCCGTTCCGGTACGTGCTTTCCGCCGTTATACTGCCGTCCATACATTCCACAATGTTCATGCAAATGGACAGTCCTAATCCGGTTCCCTGAACCACCTGAATCTGTTCATCGTCCGCCCTCTCAAATGGTTTGAAAATCCGTTCCAGAAATTCCGGCTTCATGCCGAATCCATTATCCTCGACAATAAATTCATAGATTACCCTGCCGCGGTCTTCCAGCTGTTTTTCCGTTACAGTCAGCATGATGCGGCCGCCTTCCGGCGTATACTTTACTGCGTTGGAAAGCAGATTTAACAGAAGCTGCTGAAGACGCTGCATATCTCCGATCACGTGTTCGTGCATAATATTGTTGGCCTGCGTGTCAAAATTCAATTTTTTCTTGTCTATCTGAGGCTGCACTATCGTTATCACTCCATGAACCAGATCCGCCAGATTGATCTCTTCCTCTGTCAGAATCATGCAGCCGCTTTCTATTTTAGACATATCCAGAACTTCATTGATCAGACTCAGAAGAAGCCTCGAAGAGATAGATATCTTACCGAGACAATCCCGGACCCTGTCTGGATTATCTAAATGGGCTTCCGCAATATCAACCATCCCAGTGATCGCATTCATTGGCGTGCGGATATCATGAGACATCCTGGAGAGAAAATCGGATTTGGCCTTATCCGCACGTTTTGCGGCTTCCAGAGCCTCCAATAGCTGCGATGACTGTTTCTCCAGCTGCTTCTGCATTTCTTTTAATTTCGTAATATCCGTATAGATGGTATAAATAACTGGATATCCTTCAAAAACCTCATCCGTAAAGCGTCCTGTTACACGTATCCAGGCAGTCTGCCCGCCTTTCACCTTCATAGGACACTCAAATTCATATCCTGCTGCCTTTTGTTCATATGCGCTCATAATGACCTGCCCCATATGAGCAATGGAATCCGGGTCATCCTTGTAATATTCATCCACATGGTTATGATACAGAGCTTCATACTCGCTCTTTTCATAACCGATCAGACTGTAAAAGTAATCGTTTGCCCACAGTACAGTAAAATGTTTATCCAACAGATGCTTGCTGACACTGACATTCATACTGGTCATAAACGCATTATATTCGTAATCCATAACCTTATTTGCATAGTTTTTTATCACGATAAATCCTCCTCTTACCCAGTCGAACATCTCTTCTGTAAATACAGTGTCCATATGTATATCAACTATTATATTTCAGTTTAACACTATGACCATGAAAATGCAATCTGTTTGATATCACTTCATTTCCAGCCCTCAACCTTTTCAAAAAACAGATTTCATTTTTCAGAGTTGCTTTGCCCGGTAATTTTTGACAAAAAGACACTTTTCCATTTTCTCATTCCATTCCATATTTTAAGCTCCCGGCCTTTCTCTAAGGCTGCTTTTACAGTCATAAAAAGCAGGCACTTATCATACCTGCTTCCATTTTCATAAAAAGGCAGTTCCAGCCTTCAGCCCAACCCCAATATCTCCAACAGCTCCCTGTGAGGCCGGTCAGCCTCCGCCTGGTAGATATTAATATGGTTCTGATCGCCGCTCCTGTCTGTAAACGCGGGGAAAAGGAAACCGCATTCCGGTTTTCCCGGCTCATATTCCCCGGTCATCGGGCAGATGGCGCAGATCATATATTCAAACACTTCCTCCGACTCCCACTGCCGTTCTCCGTCAGATCCCTTTGCCGGGATATCGTACCGGTCATGAAAGACCAAAATCGCGTATGCCGCATTTTTATGGTATTTTTCCATGACCAGGTCGTAAAATGTGTCCATCAGGGCATCGTTCTTTAAGCCGCACTCATTCATGGCCATAAGCAGCTGCCACATACTTCCCGGCTTTCGCATGCTCTGGGGAAACTCGTACTTCTTCAGATTAACATTTGTCGCAGAAAAAGGGATTTCCTTTGCCAGCTTCAGTTTTTTCGTTCTCTCCGGCGCGGATATTTTCAGGAAATTCGTATTGAAACTCCCCTCAAAGTCTCCGTCCCTGTCCACATAACAGCCCGCGATCCTCGTGAAGGATGTTCTTGCAAGGGTCATACGCCTTGTCAGTTCCAGCATATCTTCTCTGTTTATCATAATCTGTCTATTACCTTTCCAATGTCTTTCTGCCGTCTTTCTTCATCTGCATATATGCATCCACGAACCTGTCCCCGCCGCAGTCATCTGCCTTATGCCTTTACCGTAAACAACGGCTCCATTCTTGCCACCAGGCCGGCCATACCGTGGTCCTCATGGACCTTTACCACCTGGTCGATATCCTTATAAGCGTAGGGAGCCTCAGAACGTATGGATTCCTCCCATTTCTTCAGGATATCGCTCCGCCCTTTCAAATCGCTCCTGTTTGGATCGATGGGCGTTACAATGTGAAATTTCTTCATAAACTGCTGGAATTCCTCATCGCTTCCATGGATCGCTTCCCCTCTGGACAGCCTCCGGCCCGCCCCATGGCTTGCACTCCACAGCGCCTCCGGATTCCCCATACCTCTGAGGAGATAGCTGGAGCTTCCCATGGAACCCGGAATCATCACCGGTTCCCCGTAATAGGCGAAGGGGGTTCCCTCCATCTCTTCCATGCCTCTGGCCGAACAGGCACCCTTTCTGTGAATGTAATACTTCCGGCCTTCCGCCTCTCTCTCCCAGATATAATTATGGGGCGAGTCGTACAGAAGCTTCATCCCAAAGGCGCGCACCGTATTTTCAACGGCATTCTGAAGCATCAGCCCCAGAAACAGCCGGTTGGCAAATCCAAAATTGGCGGCATTGCGGGTCGTATTGCGGAAACGGCGCCATTCCCTGTCCATTCCGCCTCTTTCCGGCAGAAGGTAAATCCCATTGTCCGGATGGGGAATGCCTTTCGGGTACAATCCCTTCGTTATCATCTGGTTGATCCTGCCGCTCTGATGGCCGATCGTCAGAGAACCGGTATGTATCATAATAAGGACCGCGCCCTTCTTAATTCCCCAGGCGTTGGCGGTCTGCCCGTCATAGATCTCTGCCACGCGCTGCATTTCCACGAAATGATTACCGCCTCCTATGGAACCGATCTGATCGTCGTAGGACAGGGAATGGGGATCCCCGGTAAAATCTCCCAGTCCTTCCGTGTCGCCGGCCTTCAGGCTTCCGCGAAATGCGGTGTACTCCAGCTCCTTTTCCTGTTCTTCCCGGCTGTAAAGCCTCCATATTCCTTTTCCCGCCGCCTCTCCTGAGGTCTCAAGCAGGCCAGTGAGGCCATTTTTCAGCATGGCTTCCCTCTGAATTCCATTCATGGCAATACCGCGGCCGCCTTCAAAGAAGATACGGCGGACCTCCGGCAGCAGGGAGGACAGCCTGCGCTCCAGTTCTTCCACCTTCAAATCCGTGGTATACAGCCGCATCCCGCAGTTAATATCATTGCCCATGGCCTGGGGAATCACGAATCCCTCCGTCATCAGCACCGTGCCGATGGGAATGCCTGCGCCCTTGTGAAAATCCGGCGTCACAGCGGCCCTTCTCACCGAGCTGTCCGGATTCTCAAAAAAGCCTCCCTCCGCCTTCATACGCTCCACGGTACGTTCCATCTGCATCATACTTCTCAGCTCATCCACGGCTTTTTTATCCGGTTTCGTTCCCTCCGGAAGGAAGAGAGATACGCCGCAGGACTGGCTGTCTAATTCTAATTTAAGCTCCATACAATTCGCTTTCTAAACCTGTATTGTTCATGTGGTAAAAGGCACCGGCCATTACTGACCGATGCCCTGTTAAGTATTCCGTTTCTTCGTTTCTCCTAGCCCAGAAGTGTATCCTTCTTATCCAGAATTGCCTCCGCAGCCGCACAGGCCGGACAATCACAGTACTTTGCTCCGGCTGCTTTGATTTCTCTTGCATGAGCCGCAACCGCCTTCGCCTTATCCGCACCGAAGACCTGAGCACCGTGCTCGGATTCTGCAAAACCGATCAGGCCGTCAATCGGCATAATATCCGCTTCCAGTTCCTCCACATACTTCCTGGTCTCTTCCGCTTCCCGGTCAGTTCCAACCGCATCAAGCCAGGCCTGGGCCGCTGCCTTTGCCTCGCCGCTGCATGACGGTGCACCCATTAAATCGTTCGTCTTCTCAACAACATAATCCAATACGTTTTTATCCATCATTGACGCCTCTCTTTCTTACAGAATTTTTCTATATTTTACCATAGTCATGCCATCTTTGCAATGTCACTGCTGCATTTCACTGATTTTCTGAATAGCCTGCTCCCTGGAAAGATACTGCTCCCACGCATACCCGTCCCTGGCCTTCGAGGTATCATAGACTGCATTTAGGGCCTGGCTGTATTCTTCACGGGACATCAGCGTGCCGTTCCATTCATACTGGTAGACCACATCCCCGTTTTCGTCGAATTCAAGCTTTGAATTGTCCTTTGCCCCATAGTAACCGCTGGCAACCGGCAATAACTGACCGTCTGTCATGGTGTATACCAGGTCATAGTAGCTGTCCATATTTCCCTCAGAATTGCAGAGAAGATTTCCCTTCTCAATATAGCTGAAATACAGCCGGTTCAGCTGGTTTTCAACGACAGAGCCGCCGGCGTAAGCGGCAATCATACAGCCCACAGCCTCACTGTTTCCGATCTTTACAAGCTCTGGTATGTCGTCATCATTGAGATAGATCAGCTGATATCCAACCCACTCTTCTCCGTCCTGGGCCTGAAGATAATCGATGTACGCCTGCTTCCAACCGGCTGGCGCTTCATTCTTCTTTCCCGCTCCCAGAAATCCCAGTACGGATTGAACCGTCTTCTCTGCAAGTGCAGAATCGGCTGCCTCCGACAGCCTCTTTTCCAGGGTAAATGCGCCGCTTTCACTTCCGCTGTAGATTCTCACCTCGGAACGGCCGGCCTCTGTCCCGGACATCGGTAAATAGCTGCATATGATTATAATATCGTTGAAACCGTCGCTGTTATAGTCGGGGAAGGACACCGCCTCCACCTTTTGAAACCGTTCCTTTTCACGGTTATTATCCTTATATATGCCGTCCAGAACCGCGACAGTCCGATCGCCGTCCTTCAGCTCGAACCGTGCATCTGCGGTGGAATTCTCCCCTGCCTCCGGTTCATAGGAGACAAATGTCACCTTTCCCAAAGGATTTAAGTTCGCCTCAAACGTCTGTTCCCTGATGATCCTGTATCCATTCTCCCCGGCTCCGGAAGGATCCGTTTCCCGGGTACCTGCTGCCTGCTGCTCTTTGCTCCCGTTCTCGATCGCAATCTCAGTTTCTTTTCCGCTTTCGCCGCCGTTCTCGCCCTCTGACGCTTCCGCTGTGATTTCCGGTTCCTTTAAGTCCTGTGCCATTTCCTTCTGTCCACAGGCAGTCAGCACGCCGCAAAGAGCGACACAGGCCGCTGCTGCCCTCCATCTGTCAGTCCTTTTTCTCATGTATTTTCCTCTCAGGTATGTTCTTATCACACCATCTGTTCTTTCTCTTTAAATTCCCTCTCAAAACGTTCCGCCGCATGCCTTAGAAGCTCTGCCGCATGGGAGCCGTCCGCCGGATAAGACACCGTGCAGTATTCCGGATTCACGAATTCCTTTTTACCATTCATGCTCCGCTTCCAGAACAGCTGCAGAACAAACTCCTCGATCATCTCCTCAGCGGCCCCGCTCTCCCTGTCTTCAAACAGAGCGATCGCAATAACCTCCTCGCCCAGCCTTGCGGCCAGCGTTCCGGCAGGGAAATTCTCCCCGATGCTCCCGCGGATCCGGCCAAGATAGGCAAGCACTTCCTCCCTGCTAGCCGCTCCGGACAGCCTGCGGAAATTGGACAGCCGGACATAGAGCACACAGAGGCTGGTCTGCGGCCTTTTCCCAATCCGGCGGTCTACAAAATCGCAGAAGCCTTCAACGGTGTACAGACCGCTGTCCGGCTCCGTATAGCCAGCTTTGCAAAGCTCCCGTTTCTGCTCCGTGATCCGCCACGCAAGTATAGCCAGCGCTATGACGAGAAGCGCAGCCGCACCGCAGCAGACATTGACGGCCACACGCTGTTTTACAGAAAACCAGCCATTCTCCGGTATGATGCTGAGCGTCCATACGGCCGGAAGACTGAACGTAAATTTCACTGCATCGGAAAAATCAATCGTCGAGTCGGATACGGCGATTACGTTTTTATTTTCCCCCATGGAATTGACTCTCCACAGCTCGTAATCATAGCCTGCCTCCTTCAGAAAGCTGAGTCCCATCTGTGAGATCACGTAGTCCCGGTCGAGGGCCGCCGCGATTTCTCCCTTATACTCATTTTCCTCAATCATGGGATAAAGAAAAAGAAATACTTCCTTTTGGTTGACTCCCAGCTGCTCCGGTCCCTCGATCACGCCGTCTTTTATCACTTTTGCCAGAGTATAGCTGTAGGAAAACTCCCGAAGCTCTTTTCCCACCACTTCCCCGTATTCCTCCTTCGGATATACCGCTGTCAGCGTATCCCCTTCAAAGTAAGCGATCGCCTCTATGGCGGAATATTCCGCCAGCAGCCTCAGCGCTGCCTGCTCAAACAGCGTTAGATCCTTATCAAGGTAAGGATCGGTATAAGACAGCTGCTTCGCATAATTGAGCTTTTCAAAGTTTACCGACAGATTTTCATAGAAGAAGCTGAGCGCTGTCTGCGCCTCCTTCTGCCGTTTCTGAACGGAGGCAGACTGAATCTCACTCCGTACCAGCACGGCAGTACCGATCACAAACACAATCAGGATCCCGAATGGAATCCACTTTCTTTTGTCTTTGAAAAACATAGTATTATTCTCCGTTCAGGAAAAGGGAGTACGTTCCTTTTCCATGGCGTTTCACATCGTACAGGGCCTTGTCTGCCTTTGAGATCAGGGTCTTTAACGTATCCTTCCGATTCCAGACACACGCTCCCATACTGCAGTGGACAGGGATCTCCGTCCCGTTTACGGTAATGGTAAAATGCAGCCGTTCGACAAGCTCGCTCAATACATCATTCAGCTCTTCCACGCTGTCGATATCCTTAAGGATCAGAATAAATTCATCACCGCCGTACCTGCCTACAACGCCCTCATATTTCTTTTCATATCCGCGCAGGATAAAGCCGATCTTCTTCAGTGCGGAATCTCCGGCCTGATGGCCGTACGTGTCGTTCAGCAGCTTCAAATCGTCCAGATCCACAAAGCAGAGAGACAGCTTGCCGGAAGCGTTCCCGTCCCGCAGCAGCTTTTCCAGCTGATTCAGGAAAAATGTCCTGGTTGCGAGGCCTGTGAGTTCATCCCGCAGCCCCTTGCTGGACATCTGAAGAATATCCTCATAATCAACGCTCTCCGGAGCGATTGCATTGCTGTACAGCTTCTTCTCCATCTTATGTATCGAGGTCAGAAGATTTTCCATAATCGCCATCTGACCGAAAATATGCTTTTTAACGAACAGATACAGAATCAGCGTAATGAGTATCTGAAACAGCGCAGCCAGCAGAAGAGATGGCAGCTCTGCCGCAAACAGCGACAGGAAATCGACGGTCACCAGAATATCCCAGTTCGTATTCTCGATCGGCCCGAACACAGTATATCGGGAATTCCCCGCCTTCAGACTTCTGAACGAGCCGGAATCCCTCGCCAGCAGAAGCGTCTCCAGCTTGTCCGTCGTGAGTCCGATCAGTTTATACTCATGAAGAATCTCCGTGTAGGACGCGCCAAACGCCAGGTCTCCAGTGGACGACATGATCTGGCCCTTGGAACCGATCAGGACGGCCTCCGCCCCATTGGCCGCCGCGGACTGCTTTAACAGATTGACGGCATCATCAAAATAGATGGAACAGAACAGACTTCCGGTCATGACGTCATCCTGAATCAGAGGCACCGCGACGGTGTAATTCAAAGTCCTGCCGTCCGCCCCTGCGACGAAGCCGTCCGTCACCTGAATCTCCCTGGTCGAATAGAGCGTCTGCATATATTCACGGCTGGCCAGGCTCGCGGCTTCCTCTCCCAGAGTATAGACCTCGATGTCCTCATCCACATAGCAGATGAACATATACCCGAAATATTGATTGATCTCATCAAGCTTCGCCGTCTTCGACTCCCATGGAACCTCCGGATCATAAAACTCCGGTAGCGCCGCCAGTGAAGTCAGCAGCTTTATGGACTCCCCTACCTTCTGCGATATCTGTGCAGAAGCGCTTTGATACGCGGCCTCCGCGGATTGCCTCATCTTTCGGACCGTAAGACATGCGCCGCTGAACATGACCGCCAGGACACATACGATGCAGAATATGAGAAAACGTCTGCGGATCGGCGCGAAGGGAAAGAACTCAGCCTCCTGACTGTTCTTTCGTATGACATCTCTCTTCATGCAGCTATCTCCTAATAATCGTAAGTAAATTGACACATGTCCAGTATAGCACAGAAACCATGGTATGACACTAGTTTAATTTCATTGTGCATATTTAACTGCCTGCGGGCATGCCTGCCTTTTTCAGCGCTTGAAAACTCTCATTGCTGACCGCGTGCTCCAGCCTGGCGGCATCTGCATGCGCCTGCTCCGGGGAAACGCCGGCGGCAATCAGCTTTTCCTCGAAGAAGCAGTGTCTCTCAAACACCTCTTCGGCCTCCGCTCTGCCGCTCTCCGTAAGCTCGATGATCCCGTTTCCAGCCTTTGTGATGTAGCCCTGCGCCTGCAGCTGCTTCACCGCCGCGCAGACACTGGGTTTGGAAAGTTCCATGTAATTTGCAATATCAATCGACCGGACCTCCCCGTTCGCCTTCTTCAGGATATAAATAATCTTCAAATAATTTTCACGCGACATCGTCAGTGCCATAGGAACATCTGCCTCCTGTTAACTATTGGTATGGAAAGTAAAATGGTAACTGCAAAATAAAATGTCAGCCGCGAAAGAACCGGTCGTGCCTCTGTCTTCGGTCAACGTCAGCTCCCTCTGCGTCTTCCCGGTACTCAGAGGAGACTTCCTGACTCCGGCGGCAGCGCCGTCTCCGTTCGCTGTCTTCACCGCAGCGTGCCTCCAGATCGTCAATCATGCGGTCTAAATACTCCCTGAATATACTCTGCTCTTCCTCGGAAAGGCAGCCAAAGATATCGTCGGGACCGGCCTGGCTGTTCTCGCTCTCCTCTGCGCTGGCCCCCTTCTCCGTCAAGTGAACGATTATGACCCTTTTATCATTCGGTGACGGCGTCCGCGTGATATAGCCTTTCTTCTCCAGCTTGGACAGCAGTTCTCCGATGGACTGGGGCCTCATACCCAGAATCTCCGACAGCTCCTTCTGGGGAATCTCCGGTTTGATCTTCAGCACCTTGAGTACTCTTCCCTGCCCGCTGTAGGGAACGCCGCGATCTCTTAAATTCCGGTGAAAATACCGGTTGAGCAGCCACTGCATCCGCATTAACCGCTCCATCAGTTCGTGTGCATTCTGTTTCATCGTCTTTCTCCTCTCATCCCTGTCTTCGTTTGCTCAAAGCTCCGCCGCTCCATATTCCGTTTCCCTGCTGACTGCATAGCCCGCGTCCTTGAGGACAATCCGAAGCGCCGCCTCGTTCACCTCCTGTTTCATATAAATGCTGACCTTTTCATTGAGCAGATTCACCTTTGCCCATACTCCCTCCATGCTGTTTAATGCGTTCTCCACACAGACCGCGCTATTGCCGGACGACATCCCGGATACTTTTAAACTCGTATGGTATGGATAATGGAATCGATTACGATCCCGAACCTTCACTTTAGGAATGTACGGCTGACCGGACCCGCCGCAGCAGCCCCCTGCCAGACGCAAGGCAGAAAGTCTCAGCGCACAGACCGCCATTGCAAATAAAAACAGACCGATTATTATTGTTGACATGGTACTCCCTCCTTTCAACAGTCAAATACTAAGGTACCTTCTTTTTATATTATAAAGGTACCTTTGTAAAATGTCAAGAAGAGAATGAAGGTACCTTTGCAATTACTGGAGCAATCGAAAACAGGAGGCAGCCGGCCCCCTGTTTTTATTATTTTACTGCATTTTGCTCTCGCAAGAAAGGTTTCCTTATGTTACAATACGAGACAGAACTCCTCACGGCCGATGACGCGCCGCGGAGAAAATCACTAATTTTATTGGAGGTTCCATATGAAAAAATGGGAAGCAATCCGGGAATTCTTAATTATAACCTTTGCCACCGTCATCGTGGCTGCTGCCGTGTTTTTCTTTCTGATCCCCAGCCACGTGTCGGTAGGAAGCATCTCCGGTCTGGCCATTGTTCTGGGCAACTTTATTCCGCTGAACATATCGGCCATCACTCTTGTCTTAAATATCTTCCTTCTGATCCTGGGATTTCTGTTTATCGGCAGGGAATTCGGCGCAAAGACCGTCTATACCTCGCTTCTGCTCCCTGTAATGCTGGGTGTGTTTGAACTGCTTTTCCCGAACAATCAATCGATTACAAACGATGCGTTTCTGGACATGCTCTGCTACATCTTCGTGGTCAGCATCGGACTCGCCATGCTGTTTAACCGAAATGCGTCATCCGGCGGCCTGGATATCGTTGCAAAATTTCTGAATAAATACTTTCACATGGACTTGGGAAAGGCCATGTCCCTTGCCGGCATGTGCGTCGCACTGTCCTCCGCCCTGGTCTACGATAAGAAGATCGTGGTGCTGAGCGTGCTGGGAACGTATTTAAACGGGATCGCACTGGATCATTTCATCTTCGGCTTCAACTTAAAGAAACGGGTGTGCATCATCTCGAAGCGTGAGGAAGAAATCAGGGACTTCATCCTGCACCATCTCCACAGCGGCGCCACCATCTATGAGGCAGTCGGAGCCTACGACAACCAGCCGAAAAAAGAGATCATCACTATCGTCGATAAAAATGAATACGCCATGTTGATGTCCTATATCATGAAAACGGATAAAAATGCATTTGTCACGGTTTACACTGTCAATGAGATCATATACCGCCCGAAGCGCTGAGGCCTGTGCGGAACTGGTTTCTCAGCCATACTCTATCCCACCGACACTTCGCCTTCCCGCATTCTTTTGAAGATGCGTGTCAGCATCCACACGGCCGCGATTGCAAGCACAAATTCCGCCGTGAACTGGGCGTACGTCAGGCCGTAAAGCGGGAATAAGTAATTGAGCGCATAGAGTGCCGGAATCTCCAGAATAATCTTGCGGAGTACGGCGAAGGTAAGAGCCGCTTTTCCCATACCAACCGCCTGAAACACGCCGACTGCCAGGAAATCCATACAGAGAAACGGAAGCGCCAGGCAAAAGCCGCGCAGGAACCGCGTTCCATAGGCGATAATGGCCTCATTGTTCATAAATGCCCTGGTCAGACTGCCCGCCCCAATATAATAGAACACAGAAACGCAGAACAGGAAGGGAAGCAGCGTCTTCACCGTAAAGAGGATGGCCTCCTTCATCCGCTTCCTGTTTCCGCTGGCATAGCTGTAGCTGACCAGCGGCATGATGCCCTGGGAAAAGCCGAGGGCGATCTGCACCGGCACCATATTGATTTTCTGAGCGATTCCCATGGCCGCCACTGCATCGGCCCCAAAGGAAGAGGTGAAATTATTCAAAATCGTCATCCCCGTCACATTAAACAGGTTCTGGATAGCCGCCGGGATTCCCACACCGCACACGCCGAGAATAATCGCCTTCTTCAGTCGGAAATTCTTCGGAAGGATGCAGATAAAGGTATTCGATCTGCGCACATAAAGCAGGACAAAAAAGTAGATGCAGGCCACACAGTTGGATAAAAAGGTGGCAAGCCCCGCTCCGGCCGCCCCCATGTTCAGTCCCCACGGGAGAATAAATATGGGATCGAGGATAATATTTAACAGACATCCGCTCATGGTTCCGATACTGGCATGGAGCGATGCGCCCTCCGATCTCACCAGATATGCCATAACCACGTTCAGGATCGCGGGCGCCGCGCCGAAAGACACGGTCCATTTTAAATACTCCGCCGTAGCCTGCGCCGTGTTCGCATCCGCGCCTAAAAGCGTCAGCAGCGGCTGGTGAAACACGGTACAGGCGAAGGACAGCAGGAAGCCGAAAAACAGCGCGCAGTAGAAGCCAAAGGCTGAGCTCTGGCGGACCGTTTCGTAGTCCTTTCGTCCCAGAGCGCGGCTCATCATACTGGAACTGCCGACGCCAAACAGATTGTTGACCGCATTAAATGCCAGCAGCACCGGGGCCGCCAGCGTAACCGCCGCGTTCTGCACCGGATTGTTCATCATTCCGACGAAATACGTGTCCGCCAGGTTATAAATGACCATAACCAGGGAACTTAAAATGGTCGGAACTGCCAGTTTCATAACCGCCTTCGGCACTGGCATCTGCTCAAATAAAACGGTTTTCTGATTATCTATCACTATCTTCTGCCTCCTAAACTGTCTTTTTCTTAAGCGCCCTCAAAAGGGTCTCCCGAAGCACCGCCATATCGACAGGCTTTGCCACGTGGGCGTTCATTCCCGCCGCCGCTGCCGCCTGTATGTCCTCGGCAAACGCGTTGGCCGTCATCGCAATAATCGGAATGGCTGCCGCGTCCTCCCGCTCCATGCTGCGGATCGCTCTGGTCGCGTCATATCCGTTCATCCCCGGCATCTGGACATCCATCAGAACCGCGCTGTACGTATAGGGTTCCGACTCCATAAACGTGCGTACCGCCTGTCTTCCGTCGGTCGTTACCACAGTCCTGGCGCCGCTCATGGCGAGTAGCTCGCAGAGAATTTCCGCATTAATCGCATTATCCTCAGCCACCAGAAAGAGACAGCCGGCAAACGTATTACCGTCAGCAAGCGGAAATGCATTCCGCCTGGCCGTCTCTGGCTCCGCCTTTCTTTCAGCCTCCGCCGCCGCAGCCTCTTCCTCCGCCTCCAGGCAGTCAAATTCCAGTTCAATTTTAAAGCAGCTTCCTCTGCCCACCTGACTTTCTGCCTGAATACTGCCTCCCATCAGGTCAATCAGCCCCTTCGTAATACTGAGCCCCAGTCCCGTCCCCTCGATGCGTTCCGTGCTCTCATTGCGCATAAACGGTTCAAACATACAGGCCAGAAACGTTTCCGACATACCAATCCCCGTATCGCTGATCGTAAAGAGATAGCGGGCGCGGCCTGCCTCATTTGCCGAAGGCTCGACTGGAGAAATCTCTGTCAGCCGGAACTCCACGCTTCCGCCCGCCGGCGTATACTTCACCGCATTTCCCAGAATATTGATCAGAATCTGATTTAACCGCAGGGAATCGCCGTAAAAATGCTTATGCCTGACGTCTTCCATATGGACCGCAAACTGAAGCCCCGCCGCCCTGGCCTGAGGCGCCATCATCGCGGACATCTGCGCCAGCAGCTCGTTTAAGGATATCTTCATGCGGTTCAGCGTAATCTGGGAACGTTCGATCTTATTCATATCCAGAATATCATTGATCAGGCTCAACAGATGCCTGGATGAGATGGATATCTTCTGCAGGCAGTCCGCCACCCTTTCCCGGTCCCCTATATGGGCGATCGCCAGAGCGGTCATGCCCATCACCGCATTCATGGGCGTGCGGATATCGTGGCTCATGGTGGAAAGGAAGTCGCTCTTCGCCCGGTTTGCCTCTTCCGCAAGGGCCAGGGCATCTTCCAGCGCCTTCTTGGACTTCCTCTCGGCGGTCAGCGTATCCGTCACATCCGCCCTCACCAGGCCTACCGTCGAATGATTGACATCGCTCCACATAACGGTGATCTGTTTGTACCTCTCCCCCTCATCCGTATGGTACGAAAGAAGGAAATCGTATCCGTCCGGCTTCTCCCGAAGACCTTCCAGAATCGTATGGATGCGGAATCGGGCGCGGACCTCCGCCTCATTTTCCTCGGTGATGCATTGGTCAATAAATCCCAGAATTGCCTCCTCATAGCACTCGGAATAGACGGGAGGAAGATTTTCCAGAACCGTCGCCCTCGTGTACATGGTAAGGCTCCTGCTGGCCAGATTGATAAATCCGGCCAGTTCAAAGGTATAGGCAATCAGACGCAGCATTCCCTGCTGCTCCCTGACAGAATCCGTAATATCCGTTCTCGTAAGACAGATCCTTCCAAGACGGAGATCGATCGGGGACAGAGTTATACTTTTTGTGCGTATATCCCCGTCTTGATCCACAAGGGAAAAGGTGAAGGAATAAGGCCCTGACTGCAGTTTTTTTATCACATACTCCGGATTCATGTTGTGCTTATACCGCTCCCGGTCTCTCGGCGCCATAACGCCAGAGTTTTGCACCCAGGAGGTCCACTCCAAATAGCTTCCCTGGGGCGGCGGAACACATAAAATGCTGTCACTTTGCGTAAGTACCCGGTAATAGTCTGCCGTCAGGTTAATATCCACGACAAAATCATAGCTGGCGGTGGTAAGCCGATGCAGAATCCGGTCGTTAATCGTCTGATCGGTGATATCGGTGATGGCAAGGATGCCGGTGACATCGCTGCTGTCCGGCGTATCCACCAGAGTCATCATAATCTGCACGTACCGGCCCGTCGCCTCTCCCGGAATCTGGACGAAGCACTCCATACACTGCTCAAAATCTTTTCGCCTAAACGCGGCAAGAGACGGCTCATTCAAATAGATCCCATAGAATTTGCGTCTCTCTTCCTCATCCACTATCAGAGTGCCCATTCCGGTAAAGAACTCCTCCCGCACGCTTCCAAACAGTTTTAGCGGGTTCACCCCCGTGTAATCGATGATTTCCAGAATTCTGTTCTGCGTAATGTTGCAGTGCCCCACGATCAGGGCATTGGAATCCTGCGTATGGTAATGCTGAAGAATCACATCCTTGTACTGCTTCCGGATCAGCTCCTTCTCCTCCAGCTCCCCCGTCATATCCCGAAGAACCGAATAAATCCGCTTCTCCTCGCTGTCACGGTTCATGGTCAGGCTGTTCTTTATCCAGACATAACCGCCGCTGCCCTTTTCCAGGCGGTACACGATCTCACCGTTCCGGTCATTTCCCCCGACGTACGCCTCCATCTGCGCGTTCACCCGGAGTCTGTCATCCGGATGAACACCGGCCAGGGCATCCGTCTCATACAGCTGCCACGCGTCTTCCAGTGTCATATCCGTCATGTCCGCAAAGCCCTCGGAGATAAATTCCGGCTTCAGCGTCCCGTCCTTCTCATAATGAACCACCACGATACCGCCCGGAAGATGCTTTAAAACCGTCTGGAAATACTGCTCCAGACGTTCCCGCTCTCTCCTGTTGGTCACTTCCTCCGTGACATCCCGGACGTATTTTACAATGGCCGGCCTTCCATTCCAGTCAATTTCACGGAAATGGGTGCTGTAAAACCGCCCCGTCTCCCCCGTCTCCATGATATGAGACGTTCCATCTGGTTCATGGCTGGTAAGCGTACAGAACTCGCAGGGCGACGTTCTGCCGTACAGAGCTGCATAACACGCCCGCCCGACTCTGCCCCGCTCTTTCCCGCGAAAACGTCCTGATTCATTGGCATAGAGAAGCTCGTACGTCTCCCTGTCAATCACATAGATTCCGTCCGCCGTCTCCTCCGCAATCTGCTGCAGCAGACGGTCCTCTGCGGACATAGCTGTATACACAATACAAAATTTATCCTTGCCTGCTGCCCGCCGTCCGTTCAGGCGAATCCATACAGGATCTCCATTCATCTGCCGGATCCTGCATGAACGGTCCAATAATTCGCCGCTGTCATAAGCCGCACTTACCTCCTCCATCACCCGGTCCCTGTCCCTGTCGCAGATGAGGCCCAGCACATCCGGGGAAAAAGAAGGCACAAGCTGTTTTCCAGCGACATGGTAGACCGAAATACCTCCCTTAACCGCATTGAAAACATCCTGCATCGTTTCCTCGACGCAGGATGTCCGTTCAGACTCCGGAGGAGCCGGCTGATTCATGGAGAGAGAGTCTTCACGCATAGTGTCACTCCTCCTTTCCAAAGATAAAATCATACAGTGTCTGATACAGCCGTTCCGGCTCTATGGGCTTGGCCAGGTGAGCGTTCATCCCCGCTGCCCGGCTCTTTTCGATATCGTCGTCAAAGGCATTGGCCGTCATGGCAATAATCGGAATATCCCTGGCATCCGGATTGCTCAGATGGCGGATATTGACCGTTGCCGACAATCCGTCCATGATCGGCATCCGGATATCCATGAGTATGGCATCGTAATAGCCAGGCTCCGTTTTGCTGAATATCTCCAGCGCACGCAGTCCGTTTTCCGCCGTATCCACCTTAAAGCCCTGGTCCGTGAGCAGCAGAGCCGCCACCTCGGTGTTGATCGCATTGTCTTCCACCAGAAGCACGCGTTTCCCTGAAAAATCGAAATCAAAGCCCGCGGATACCTGTTCCTGCTCATCCTTCTCTCCCAGCGCCCTTGAAAATGCGGACACCAAGGAAGACTTGAACATGGGCTTGCTCATCAGTAGATTGACCCCGGCAAGCTTTGCCTCATGCTCGATGGAACTCCAGTCGTAGGCAGTCATGATAATAATCGTAACATCAGGCCCTACAATCTGCCTGATCTGTCTCGCCGTCTCGATTCCGTCCATCTCCGGCATCTTCCAGTCGATCAGTACCATATCGTAATAGGCGCCCCGGCCCCAGCATTCTCTGATTCTTTCCACGGCCTTGCGCCCGCTGTCCACCCATTCCGCCTTGATTCCCATCTCATGAAGCGTCACGACGGCGCTCTCACAGACAGCCACATCGTCATCCACAACCAGCGTCTTTAAGTGGGAGAAATTAAAATTATGCTTCTTCTGGTTATGGCGCAGCTTCTCCTCCTCCGTAATCCCCAGTTTCACATCCACGGTAAACTCCGTGCCGATCCCCTTGATGGAGCGCACCGTGATCTTGCCATCCATCATATCCACAATGCTCTTGGAGATCGCCATCCCCAGGCCCGTGCCTCCGTATAAGGCAGTAGTGCCGATGGACTCCTGGGTAAACGGCTCAAAGATATGGGGCAGGAACTCCTCGCTCATACCGACGCCTGTATCGTTGATGATAAAGCGCAGGACGGCATCGTTCTTCATCCTGCTCCGCTGAGATGCCGAGAGGGTGACTTTCCCGCTCTCTCCGGTAAATTTGATTGCATTATTCAAAATGTTGATCAGAACCTGCTGCAGCTTCATGGCGTCGCCGATGTAGTAATCGTCCAGAACCGGGTCCACAATGCACTCATAGTCAACCGCCTTCGAGGCCGCCTGCGGATAACAGATGGAATTGATTCCGCAGAGAAATTCTTCCATGGGAATTTTCTCGTTCTTCAGCAGCATCTTTCCGCTTTCGATCCGGCTCATATCCAGAATATCATTGATCAGAGACAGCAGGAAGCGGGAGGAAATGCCGATTTTGGAGATGCAGTCGGCTACCTGATCGTCGTCCCCGATGGATTTGGCCGCAATGGTACTCATGCCGATAATGGCGTTCATGGGCGTCCTGATCTCATGGCTCATCCTGGAGAGGAAATCACTCTTGGCCGCGTTCGCCTGCTCTGCGGCAGCCAGCGCAGCCGCCAGCTCCTCCTTCTGGCGCTGCTCGCCCCGCACGATATCGGTCACATCGGTGCGCACGATGCAGATCCGCCCTAACTCTCTGCTGATATAGAACACTTTAAACCGCTTGACCCGCACGTTGCCGTACTCATCCCGCATCTCCGCCATAAAGGAGTATGTGTTCTGATCCTTTAACATCTCCTTCATATATTCGCTGTCCAGCTGGCTTAAGTACTCCTTTTTCGCCGCGCTGTCCATATACTGTTCCGCAATCTTGGTAATCTCTTTCTGGAATTCTCCCTGCCACGGAATCAGATTCTTCTCCGAACTGTTGAAAGAAACCTGCTGGTACGTATTCCGCCGGATATCGACATCCGTAATGCTGTCATAATCCAGCTCCGCGATCCTCTTGAGCAGGCGCTCCGTCAGCTTCTGCTCCGTAATATCCAGGACATAAAAGAAAACGATAATATCGCCGGTCTCCGGGTTTAAGCAGGACTTGAAGTTCATGCTCCCCCAGAAGGTGCCGCCGTTATATCTGCACAGGAACTCATAATGATAATCCGTCTTTCCGGCCGCATAGTCTTCCAGCAGCTTCTCCCGCCGCAACGCCCAGCGGAGTTCCTCTCCATATGCAGCGTCCACGGCACAGGAGGCCAGACTTTCAATCGTGTCATCGTAGGAAGTTCCCGTATGGGTCAGAATGATATCCGAGGTGGACAGATAGCTCTCCACTCTATTTTGCGTGACGTTCATACGTCCCTGGATGCTGCCGTCCGAGGAAGACATCTCCGCAAAATAAGTCAGTTCCTTCTCGTACAGCTCCCTCATACGCTCCTGCAGAAGCTTTTCCTCCGTTATATCCACGAAAACGCAGTAAAAATACTGTTCACTTCCCTCTTCCTTCAGCAGCTGGGCCTTGATGGAGATCCACTTCACCGTTCCGTCCTTACAGATCAGCCGGTTCTCATTGTGTATCGTGTTTCCGTGGATCAGCTGCCGGTTAAGCCGGTCCGCCATAATCTCCAGGTCATCGGGGTAAATGACGGAAGCCATGGTATTTCCCATAGCCGCGAATTCCTCTCTGGTATAGCCCAGGAATTCAAACAGACCGTCATTGGCGTCAATCACAGAAAACTCCGCGTCAAAACGGCACCGGAACACGGCGCCTGGAATGTTATTATAAAGATTCAGGACCTCTTCCCTGGCCTGTTTCTGGGCGGTGACATCGACGCAGACCGACATGATCGCAGGTCTGCCGTCTTCCGCCGTCACCTCGCGGCCCTGGTCGTGAACCCAGATATAGGAGCCGTCGTGCTTCTTCATCCGGTACTCGGTCACATACTCCCCGGAGACCGCTATCTGATCGGCCACCTCGCGGTCCACCCGCTCCCGGTCCTCCTGCCACTGCTCCCACACGATCTGCCCCTGAAAGATCCCGGACTGCTCCCCTCTGGGCCCCACATAGTAGGCTTTCTCCCACCGCTGGAGGTCCTCCTCCACCGGCTGGCGGTTGAAAAAGATCACCGGAACACCGGCCTCCTCCGCTTTGTCCACGATCACGGCCGCCGCGGTGCGGTCCACCATGTTGACGCACAGCACATCGCAGCCCCAGTCCAGAAAGCGGTCCACCTGCTCCATCTGGAGGGTCTGGTTGCTCTGGCCGTCGGCGATGCTCAAGTTGATCTTCAGCAGGCTCTCCCCCTCCTTCTCCCGGGCCAGACGCTCCATCTCCTGGACCACATTGGAGATAAAGGTGTCGTTCTGCTGATAGATGGCCACGCCCACCCGGACAGTCTCCGTCTTCTCCGGATCCCGGTTCTCGCAGCCGGTGAACAGAAGGACGCAGGCCAGCAGCGCCGGGAGCACAGCGGCCCGCCTCCGGTCAGGACATGACCGGGAACAGCAGCTTTTGATACTCTGATTCATAGATCTCATCGCCTCCCACCACCGAAAAGGGCAGTGTCTCTGTCAGCGGCTCGGTCTTCTCCCGGGCCGCTCCCGCCGCCTGCTGGACCGCCAGATAGCCCGCGGCGTATTCACTCCAGGCCGCCACAGCTGAGACTGTCTCTTATACACATCTGACGCTGCCGACGAAGCTAGAAGTGTAGAT
>OWIW01000637.1_pt1 | contig 23671 bp, 20 predicted proteins | sample 2433821 | NCBI WGS metagenome assembly OWIW01 (sample SAMN05065751, study PRJEB22554) | human gut metagenome | biome: ENVO:2100002; feature: ENVO:00000062; material: ENVO:00002003 | host: Homo sapiens | place: USA | reverse complement strand
CGAGATTAGCGAGTGTCTCGTGGGCTCGGAGATGTGTATAAGAGACAGCGGTTAGGCACAGGAGTCAGGTAAGGAGAATCGGTCTCTAAAACAATACGTGCCAATGGTACATCTTTTAAGACTTCAGGTAATTGAGATTTTTTAAAAGTAACCACTCCATTTATCCCAATCATAAAACCCGGGAAATCGAGCAGTTTGGCAGCTTCTTCCGAAGTGCCGGTGAAACTATGAAAAATCCCGGTCAACCCTGTTTCTTTATAGGGCTGCAATACCTTATATATATAATCAAAAGCCTCACGGGTATGAATTACAATAGGTAAGTGATACTCTAATGCCCATTCGACCTGTTTTTCAAAAGCCAAAAGCTGTTCTCTCAAAAAGGTCTTATCCCAATAGAGATCCAGGCCAATCTCACCAATTGCCACATATCCATTGGAGGATGCTAACTGTCCGGCAACAATATCCAATTCCTTTTTATAATTTTCGTTCACAGAAGTAGGGTGCAATCCTATCATCGGGAAACAAAATTCTTTGTAAGCCGCACACACCGAAAGCAAAGATTCAATCGTGGTACTATCGATATTGGGCATAAAAATATGAGTAACACCCGCCTCACGGGCACGTTGCATAACCTGAGGAAGATCATCTGCAAACTCTTCCAGAAAAAGATGTGAATGAGAATCGACAAGCATAATTAATCTAATTTATTCCGATTGTTTTTCTCCCGTCCGATAATAATAAATGAGTCCATAATCACGACATTTATCCAAGCGGGCTTCGTTAGGAAATACATTCTGGAACTTTTCTTCCACTTGGTTCCAAATATCCAATATCAACTCGTCCGCACGGGCACGCATGGAAGACAATTCCTCCAAACTGCGGTTGGTCAATGCCTGCAATGCCCTTTGTTTCTCATAGCTATCGACAAAAATATCATAATGCACTTTCACTTTAGCAATAGTAGGGTTATAAATAGGCACCCCACCTTGTGAAGTTCTCCTCCTCTCCCCCTCTATAATTCTCTTTCCCCAATCTACCATCGCCGCTTCAGATGCCAAATCCGGAACCGTAGCATTATCTACCGGCAGATCATAAAGTTTTTTGTGAACCGATTTAATTTCCGAACGGAGCACGGACAGATTCAAAACCTGAATAAAATGAGAAATATATAAACGGGCCATTTTTACATTCGCCTGATGTCTCGGACTCTCCTTTACCTGATTATTATAGCACTGAACGTAATAATTATGAGCAATTTCAAACTTCGAAAGAAAGTTCCTTGCTTCAGCCAAAGATTTCAAAGTAATAGCCAACTCGCTCACATTGTACACATCACCCTTACCAACCGCTGCCTTCAGCGCTCGTATCCGGGCTTGATCTGTATTTGGTAATCGTCTATAAGGCATCCGGCAATTCTTTATTTACATCTCCCGATACATCAGATGTTTCATCAGACTCTTCAATTCTTTCTTTTTTTCTTCGGCCACAGAAACAGCCTCCAAGCTCTCCATAGCACGGGTGTAATATTCCCGCATCTTATTTTCGCAGATAGCCTTTATGCCAATCTGATTATAAAGGGCAGTGACTGCCGCAATCTTCTCTTCCGGAGAAAAGGATTCTGCCGCAAGCCAATCATTCAGTTCTGAAAGTTGAGCTTTATCCGCACGTTCCAGTGCCTTAATCAGCATATATGTTTTCTTGTTACAAAGAATATCCCCGCCGATCTTCTTACCAAACACGGCAGAATCGCCATACACATCCAACAGATCATCCTGCAACTGAAAAGCAATACCAATCTGCACTCCAAAATCATAAAGTTTTTCCGCATCTTCCGAAGACGCTCCTCCCAAAATAGCACCGATCTTTAAACCGGCAGCCAACAAAACGGCCGTTTTCAACCGGATCATCTCAATATATTCCTCTTCCCTGACGTCGCTACGCCGTTCAAATTCCATATCCATCTGCTGCCCTTCACAAATTTCAAGAGCAGTGAGACTAAAGATATCCATTACCTGTTTCAAGTATTCCGACGGACAATCGGCCATATATTGATATGCAAGCACCAACATGGCATCTCCCGACAAAATTGCCGTGTTGTCATCCCACACCTTATGCACGGTTGCCTTCCCCCTACGCACATCGGCACGATCCATCAAGTCATCATGAAGCAAAGTATAATTATGATAAACTTCAATTCCCGTTGCCGGTCCATAAATGCGGCTGACATCCTCCTTATACAGATTATATCCCATCAGCATCAACACGGGGCGAATACGTTTCCCTCCTAAAGACAGCACATACTCCACCGGCGCATATAACCCTTTCGGGCTACGGGTAAACTGTAATTCAGAAACATGAGTATTAATTTTATCAAGCAATTGGAATGCAGTAAACATAGTAAATTTGGATTAAAAGAAAACAGAAGAAGAACTAATGAAAAAGGCTGCTTTTACGGCAGCCTTTTTCGTATGTTACATAAAAATTATTGTAATCTGAACATTACAGGAACCGTATACTTAACGCGTACCGGCTTGTTTCTCTGCATACCCGGATTCCATTTCGGCATGGAGTTGATCACACGGAGAGCCTCTTTATCCAGATACGGGTCAACACTACGTGCCACCTTCGCATCTACAATACTACCATCCTTGTTTACAACGAACTGCACGATAACACGACCTTGAGTACCATTTTCCTGTGCAATTGTAGGATATTTGATATTCTTAGCCAAATAAGACATCAAAGCAGCGTTTCCGCCCGGAAACTCAGGCATTTTCTCTACAACGTCGAAGATTTCCTGTTCTTCCGGTTCTTCTTCAACCACCTGTACAGGTACATATTTTACTTCAACAGCCTGACCTACTTCCTCACTTGATGCAATAATCGTTTCTTCCACATCGGCATCGTCGTCTACGATATCCAAGATTTCGGCAGCTGCCGGTACCTCTGGTGGAGGCGGAACTTCAATTTTCTGTTCTTGTTCCGTAATAGGAACCATTTCCTCTTCAAACACTAAATCGGATAAAGCCTGGCTTGTATCAATCTTTATGTCTCTCTCGGTCCATTCGAACGCTACGAACATAAAAGCCAATACAACCACGTATCCGATAAGCAGCCATGTAGACTTTTTGCTTTCCAAGTCTGCTTTGGGTGATTTTTTAACTTCCATAAATTATAATATAAATATTAATAATACGTTCTTTTAATCAGATGTGTTTCCCAGTGTTTTGAGTCTCACGTGCTTTTCTGCCACAAATATAACGCAGATATTTGAGAAATACAGTATATTTGAACAGTTTTTTCTGCTAAAATGTTAAAAAAGAATATATTCATAGTACTATTGCTACTTTTTTGGGTCCGGACACAGGCTCAGGAAGATAATAGCGTGTTCCAGTTCCTCAAACTACCTTTTTCTTCACATGCAGCCGCTTTAGGTGGAGAAAACATTTCAATCATCGAGGACGATCTGACAATGGCTGTTCACAATCCGGCCCTGTTATCATGTGTAGCGGATAAAACGCTCAACTTGAATTATACCTTATATATAGCGGGAGTCAATGCAGCCAGTGCCGCCTTTTCACGTGTTCTCGGCGACCGCTCTACCTGGGCAGTAACAGCCCAATTCGTGAATTATGGCACGATGAAAGAAACCACCAGTGAAAACATAATAACAGGCACCTTTTCTGCCAAAGACATGGCATTTTCCGGCATTTACTCTTATGACCTGAGCGATTATTGGAGTGGAGGAGTGAAAGCCAATCTGATCTATTCCAATTATGATAAATTCTCTTCCTTTGCCATCGGCGTAGATTTAGGATTGAATTATTATCATCAAAACAGCGACTTCTCATTTTCTATGGTAGCCCGTAATTTGGGAGGACAAATTGTTGCTTTCGAAGATAAGCGCGAAAAATTACCGGTAGATGTGCAAGTGGGCATCACCAAACGCCTGTCACATGCCCCTTTCCGGATCTCCGCCACTTTATATAATCTCACCGATTGGAAAAACTCCAAATTCTTTGATCATGCCGTAATCGGTATGGACTTTTTGCCGACTGATAACTTTTACGTTTCGTTAGGATATAATTTCCGTCGGACAAACGAGATGAAAGTAGCTGACTCAAGTCATTGGGCAGGTTTTACAGCAGGAGCCGGCCTGCAAATCAAACGTTTCAAATTAGGAGCTGCCTATGCTAAATACCATCTTAGCACCTCGTCTTTATTGTTCAACCTCTCTATGACACTATAATATAATAATGAATAAGATGAAAAAGATTACCATAGCAATCGATGGCTTTTCCTCTTGTGGTAAAAGTACAATGGCCAAGGATCTGGCTCGCGAAATAGGGTATATTTATATTGACAGCGGAGCCATGTATCGTGCCGTCACCCTCTACAGTATAGAAAACGGTATTTTCAACGGAGATGCAATCGATACCGAGAAACTCAAACATCGGATGAAAGACATTCACATTTCTTTTCGTATCGATCCGGAAACCGGGCGTCCGAATACCTATTTAAATGATGTGAACGTAGAGAACAAAATTCGCACAATGGAAGTTTCCTCCAAAGTAAGTCCGATCAGCGCCTTGGATTTCGTACGTTCCGCCATGGTAAAACAACAACAGGCAATGGGACGTGAAAAAGGGATTGTCATGGATGGCCGCGATATCGGTACGACAGTATTTCCGGATGCCGAACTGAAAATATTTGTTACGGCTACTCCCGAAATCCGTGCTCAACGACGTTATGATGAATTGAAAGCCAAAGGACAGGAAGCCAGTTTTGATGAGATTTTAGAGAATGTGAAACAACGTGACTACATCGATCAGAACCGAAAAGTAAGTCCATTAAAAAAAGCAGATGACGCATTACTGTTGGACAACACGGAACTGACGATTCCACAACAAAAAGAATGGTTGTTCGACCAATACAATCAAGTTACAAAAGCATAAGGGCCTATTCGGATTTTGGCCCTTCATTATTCTGAAGATCAAGAATGATTAAAGTAGAGATAGATGAAGGTTCCGGCTTCTGTTTCGGAGTAGTAACAGCTATCCACAAAGCAGAAGAAGAATTGGCAAAAGGGGCAACTCTCTATTGCCTGGGTGATATTGTACATAATAGCCGGGAAGTGGAACGGCTTAAATCAATGGGACTCATCACCATCAATCATGAAGAGTTCAAGCAATTGCACAACGCAAAAGTATTGCTTCGCGCTCATGGTGAGCCTCCCGAAACTTATATAACAGCTTACAAAAATAATATTGAAATTATCGATGCGACCTGTCCGGTAGTACTTCGCCTGCAAAAACGTATCAAACAGGAGTATCAACAAGAAGACAATGGAGAGAAACAAATCGTCATATACGGTCAAAACGGACATGCCGAAGTTTTAGGATTAGTGGGACAGGCCACAGGGCAAGCTATTGTTATTGAAAAGCTGGAAGAAGCCAAAGGACTCGATTTCAGTAAAAATATCCGTCTTTATTCACAAACCACCAAATCTCTGGATGAATTTTGGGAAATTGTCGACTATATCAAGGCACATATCTCTCCCGACGCCACATTCGAATATTACGATACCATTTGTCGACAGGTAGCCAATCGTATGCCCAATTTACGTAAATTTGCCGCTTCACATGACCTTATTTTTTTTGTTAGCGGAAAAAAAAGTTCAAACGGTAAAATGTTATTCAGTGAATGTCTTAAAGTCAACCCGAACTCTCATCTGATAGACAGTATAGAAGAAATAGATGATTCTCTGCTTCACGACATTGACTCAATTGGCGTATGTGGAGCAACTTCTACCCCAAAATGGCTGATGGAGCAAATTTATATGGAAATAAAAGCACGTCTGGGGCAAGAAAGTCTTTAACGTTATTTATTAATAGCACCGTCAGTTTGACACGAATGCAATCCATTTCCTAACACTTTTTGCTATCTTTGCAGCGTCAAATATAAAATAAGATTGTAATGGGAACAGTTAAGTGTGTAGGTATTTTAACCTCCGGAGGGGATGCTCCGGGAATGAATGCTGCAATTCGTGCAGTGACACGTGCAGCTATCTATAACGGACTGCAAGTTAAGGGTATATACAGAGGATATAAAGGGCTGGTAACAGGAGAAATCAGTGAATTTAAAAGCCAGAATGTAAGTAATATCATCCAGCTGGGAGGTACTATTCTGAAAACAGCACGCTGCAAAGAATTTACTACACCGGAAGGTCGTCAGCTCGCCTACGAAAATATGAAGAAAGAAGGCATCGATGCTCTTGTTATTATCGGTGGCGACGGTTCCTTGACAGGTGCCCGCATTTTTGCACAAGAGTTCGATGTACCCTGTATCGGATTGCCGGGTACAATCGACAACGACTTATATGGTACAGATACCACTATCGGATACGATACGGCATTGAACACTATTTTGGATGCAGTCGATAAGATACGCGATACAGCAACTTCACACGAACGTCTTTTCTTCGTAGAAGTGATGGGACGTGATGCCGGTTTTCTTGCTTTGAACGGTGCCATTGCTTCCGGAGCAGAAGCTGCCATCATTCCGGAATTCAGTACAGAAGTCGATCAATTGGAAGAATTCATTAAAAGCGGTTTCCGCAAATCCAAAAACAGTAGTATCGTATTAGTAGCGGAAAGCGAACTGACAGGTGGTGCCATGCATTATGCAGAGCGTGTAAAAAATGAATATCCGCAATATGATGTACGTGTAACAATTCTGGGGCATCTTCAACGTGGCGGCAGCCCTACGGCACACGATCGTATTTTGGCAAGCCGTTTAGGTGCGGCAGCCATCGATGCTATTATGGAAGACCAGCGTAATGTAATGATCGGTATTGAACATGATGAAATTGTTTATGTACCTTTCAGCAAAGCAATAAAAAATGATAAACCGATCAAGAGAGAACTGGTCAACGTACTAAGAGAACTCTCTATTTAACAACGATAGTGATAAGTTTCAAAATGGCAGAGAGTACTCTCTGCCATTTTTTATATTCAATACGAACACGTAGAAAAACACACATACTATTTGCTTAAAAATAAAATTTTATAGCTGATTCAATTTCCAAAGACACCGTATATCCTCTTCGAACTCCTTCATTTTATTACTACAATAAAAAATCATTCTCCATTTATCTCCCATGTAAAGTTTTATAAATATTTCATTTAGATCTCGTAGAGAAATAACCTGTTTCTCTACGGGAAACGATCGGTTCTTCGTAGAGAAACAGAGCGAATCTCGTAGAGAAAAAGATACATCTCACAACGAATTGATATACAGACTATTACAACGATATTAGTTTGTGTCTTTTTTTCTCAAAAATAAATCGATCTATTTTTCTTTTCAATACATTAATACCTTCTGAAATCTAAACAGATCAATTCTTATAGCCATTTTTTCACCTGCTTTTCCGTCTCATCCCACAACAATCGTTTCTGCACATGATTAATATATTTATCCGAAAGTGGTTTAGAATGGTTATTCAGATTAAACGTTCCCGTTTTCCCTGCCAGTCTTTTATCAAGTAATAATCCAACTGCAGTGGAAGCTCCTTGCATGGGAGTACGGATAAAAGGGCGAAAAAAAATATCCGTCAAGGGATCAAACCACTGATGCATAGTAATAATATCAGTAGAAACAATTCCCGGATCGGCAGCATTGACAGTTATTCCGCGTTCTTCCACTCTTTCGGCGAGTTCTAAAGTAAAAAGGAGTAAAGCCAGTTTAGTATTACTGTAAACAGGTATTCGCCAAAATTTTCCTTTGCGACCAAAAAAGAAAAAATCGGGAAAATGTAATTTTCCAATAGCATAAGTGCAAGATACCATATTCACAATACGTGTTCCCCGACCCATTAAAGGAAGTAACTTCCGGGTCAGCAAATACGGTCCTACATAATTGACACTGACTGTTCGTTCCATACCATCTACAGTGATATGTAGTCCAGTTTCCATCGTTCCGGCATTATTCATCAATAAAGCAACTCTATGAGCACGCCCCAAAACCAAACCGGTAAAGGCCGATACAGATTCCATAGATGCCAGATCGAGCGGAAGTATCTCCAAATCCATATTTCCGGTTTCCCGGATTATACGTTGCTTCACCGGTTCCGCTTTCACAGGATTATAACAAGCCATTATTACATGATATCCTGCAAAGGCTACGGCTTTGGTTATTTCCGTTCCCATTCCTCCATCGGCACCAGTTATGATCGCCAAATTCCGTTCCATCATTTATTTTCCAACTTTCCTATTTCTTTCTGTAAACAAGGAGGAAGCTTCTCCCGAAGATGCTGATGACAAGCCATTTCAATGGAATACATCCGCCCAATGCAATAATTACTATGTCCACAATTGCAACGGGCATTTTCTTCAGCATGCATCCGATTTACAAACCCAGGCTCATTAAGTAGTGCACGCGCCATCTGTACTGCTTCAAAGCCATATCCCAATACTTCATCTATCTTTGTGCGTGACACAAGACCACCCACATAAATAAGCGGCATCGCGGGAAGTGCCGTACGAAATTTCAACGCATCTTCCAAAAAATAAGCCTCTTCGAAAGGTACGGAAGGAATCATCATTCGTCCAGCCAATTTCACACCCAACTTCAACCACCAACAATCCATATAATATGTCAATGCTTTTATCGGCATTGCTCCGCGCATCACATACATAGGCGCCTTACTGACAAAGCCCCCACTCAATACCAGCGCATGCGCTCCGAGTTGCTCTAACCGGCGAGCCACCCCAATTGTTTCGTTTATTTCCATTCCTCCTCGAAAACCATCGCGCATATTCATCTTCACAATGACCGCCATATCATCACCGGCCGCTTTCAATACCTCCAACATCACTTCGTCCATAAACCGCATCCGGTTTTCAAGAGAACCGCCATATTCATCTTTCCGATGATTCGTATAAGGCGAAAGGAACTGGCTAATAAGATAACCGTGGCCGGCATGTACTTCGACCGCATCAAAACCTGCTTCACGAGCCATATTTACTGCACGACCATACGCGCGTGCCATTTCCGGTATCTCTTCTTTCTTCATCCCGCGAACCCATGTAGGCGAATAAATATTAAAACCCGAAGAAGCAGATATAGGTGTCACCCCACAAATACTCTTATGGGACATATTACCACAATGCCCTATCTGAATGCCGGCAGCCACCCCTTCTCTATGAACGGCATTCGTCACTTCACGTAATCCGGGAATAATCTCCGGACGAAGCCAAAGCTGACGAGGAAACGAAAGTCCGCTTTTCGCAACAGAGGCATAGGCCACCGTTGTCATGCCAATACCGCCTGCCGCCACTGAACGATGATAATCGAGTAACATCTGGGAAGGAGCATTTCCGGGACACATACCTTCGAAAGCAGCCGAACGAATAGTACGATTGCGCAAAGTCAACGGACCGATACGGACAGGAGTAAAAAGTTTAGAAACAGTTCCCGATTTTCTTTCACCGGAAAAGAAATTCATTGTTACATCTGTATCTATATTCATAAGCATCCGTGTTTTCTTGAAAAGAATCAATTAATATATAAATGGAAAGATACGTTTCCGACTACCGACCGCCTCACCGAACTCTTCGCGATAACGATGCCAGATAGCATTGGCACGAGGTACAAGATTGGCAAAAGTCCACCATAAAAACACGGTTCCCGAAAGAGACCATGTAAGTATGGCCCATCCTGTCCACTCCACTATCTCACCGAAATAATTAGCTGAAGTGACATAACGGTACAAGCCTCCGGAAGGAAGATAATGACGGGTATCCCCCGGGGTTCGAAGATGCCGGATTATATAGTCGGAATGACAATTAATACCCATACCTACAAAAAACAGAACTGTACCTAATATAAATTGCGGCGCAGCAAACCATTGAGAAGTATACCTATCTGCAGGAGAAAGATAAAATATCCATTCACCCTGCATAAAACCATTCAGAACATTAAAAAGAATTCCCATCAAAAGGATAGCAACCGGCATTCGGCCTTTTCCTTGCAATAAACAAGGAAAAACAAACGAACGCTGAAAATAATGAAGTTGAAAGAAAAAGAAAAAAGTCAGTTGCACGGGTAAGAAACGACGGTCGGAATACCACCACATACATATCATCACTAAAAAGACCGGTACCTCCATTAGCATCCATGCCAATTTATTATTGACAGAAAGCCCCCAAGCTGCACTACGAAACATACCATAACCAGCCTTCACAAAATAAAGCGCAATAAAAACAAGCGCTGCTACCAAAGTCATTATCCAAAGAAAAGATCCAAAGGTTTCCGCATCCATAGTCATGTGTTTTTACGACAAGCAAAGATATAGAAAAACCTGATTATTACAAAGAGTTTTCTTACAGAAGAGTGCCACAAAAAAGCTCCCATCCTTTTCAGAATGAGAGCAAACCAAAATAAAATCATTCAGAGAATCAACGCTTACTCAAAGGGATGTATTGCCCCACTTCCAGTACATTCTTATATGCCGGACGAATAATACGTTTCCCCTCGAAGTTCAACTCCTCATTGCGATGCGCACACCACCCCACAATGCGTGCCATAGCAAACAACGGAGTATAAATTTCCTGTGGCAAACCGATCATCTCATACACAAAACCAGAGTAGAAATCAACATTGCTCGACACGGTTTTACCATTATTTTTTATCTTGCCAAACATGGCGATAGCGCGTTCTTCCAATAACTCAAGGAAAGCAAATTCACGCTCACGCTTTTTCTCTTTTGCCAAATCACGAGCCAACTCTTTCAATAACAGCGCACGGGGATCGGAAATGGTATATACCGCATGGCCGATACCATAAATCAATCCGGTTTTATTGTACACCTCCTTATTAAGCATGCGGGTAAAATAGGTATCTATTTCACCGACATTAGTCCAATCTTTGATATTTTCCTGAAGATGGTGAAACATATCGACCACCTGAATATTGGCTCCTCCATGAAGCGGTCCTTTTAATGAACCGATACCGGCGGCAATAGACGAATACGTATCCGTACCGGTAGAAGAAGTTACCCGAACGGTAAACGTAGAGTTATTACCACCACCGTGTTCTGCCTGAAGCATCAGTAAAAGATCAAGCGTACGGGCATCCAACTGAGTGTAGTCTTTTTTCAGCATATAAAGAAAGTTCTCGGCTATGGAAAGATTCTCCTGCGGGTGACGGATATGGAGCGAACGACCGAAAGTTGCATGGCGTAACATGTTATAAGCATACGCGATGATAGTGGGAAACTTCGAGATAAGGTCGATACTCTGCCGCATCAGGTTATCACGCGATGTATCGTCCGGATTGGCGTCAAAACGATACATCTCGAGCACGCTGCGAGCCAGAATATTCATGATATTGTTTCCCTCGAGTTCGATAATATTCATTTTTGTCTTCTGTTCCAACGGCATATTATCATTTACCAGTTCACGAAAGGAAGCCAATTCTTCTTTATCGGGCAGGCGACCGGAAAGCAGCAGATAAGCCACTTCTTCAAAACCATAGCGTTTCTCTTTCATAGCGGCATGAGCCAGATCTTCAAGATCATATTGGCGATAAAACAATTTTCCGGGAATCGGTTTCAAACCACCTCCGGGAATACGTTCATAACCAACAACATTGCCAACTTTAGTAAGGCCTACCAATACTCCGGTACCGTCTTCATTACGTAATCCGCGCTTTACATCATACTTCGGGAAAAGCTCATTATCGATCCGGGTACAGTCTTTCATGTCCTCAGAGAGCTTATAGACCAAATATTCTTTCTTCATAACCGTATTTATTTTATTATCATTTACTTAACTTCTTATTCTCTCTATAATCTCTCTGGTAAAAGCAGATGTGGAAAGAGACTTGCCTCTAGGCATGAAACGGGCCAAATCTGCCGTAGCACGGGCATCACCAAAACTATGTTCAAGCGCCATCGTTATACGGTCGGCAGCCTCTTGCCAACCCATATATTCGAGCATCATTACCGCAGAGAGTATCAACGAACAAGGATTCACGATATCTTGTCCGGCTATGTTGGGAGCAGTGCCATGAGTAGCTTCAAAAATAGCATGCCCACTGACATAATTGATATTAGCTCCCGGAGCGATGCCGATACCGCCTACCATGGCAGCCAACTGATCGGAAATATAATCACCATTCAAATTCAATGTGGCAACCACCGAATATTCTTCAGGCATCAACAGCGTGTTTTGCAAAAAGGCATCGGCAATGCAATCCTTGACAACCAACCGCCCCTCCGCCAACGCATCACCAAATTCCCGCTGTGCCAATTCATATCCCCACTTTTTGAAACCTCCTTCGGTGAATTTCATTATATTCCCCTTGTGTACCAATGTGACGGAAGGCAAATGATGATCGAGTGCATATTGACAGGCAGCACGGACTAAACGCTCCGTTCCTTCCTTAGACACAGGTTTCACTCCAAAAGAGGAGGTTTCGGGAAAGCGGACTTTCGTCACTCCCATCTCATCCCGCAGAAAACGATAGAGTTTCTCTGCTTCCGGAGTACCTGCCTCCCACTCGATACCGGCATATATATCCTCGGTATTCTCACGGAAAATGGTCATATTGACTGTTTCCGGGGCCTGCAAAGGAGAATGTACTCCCACAAACCAGCGCACCGGACGCAGGCATACATATAAATCAAGTGTCTGGCGCAGAGCCACATTCAACGAACGAATCCCCCCACCCACAGGAGTGGTCAACGGCCCTTTGATACCGATAAGATATTCTTTAAAAGCATCCATTGTCTCGTCGGGCAACCACGAACCGACAGAGTGATAAGCACGTTCACCGGCAAGCACTTCAAGCCACTCTATCCTACGGCGGCCACCATAAGAACTATCAACAGCCGCATTTACAATAGCCCGCATAGCGGGAGTTATCTCTTCACCCACACCGTCACCGGTAATAAAAGGAACGGTCGGAATATCCGGTACAGACAAAGTACCGTCAAGTTGTTTAGTAATTTTGTTCATAATCGATAATGTGGCAATTTGCCAATATGTTCATGTACCCATTGGCTGCACACGTATTTTTTTAATAACACAATGACAAATTATTATTGAGGGCAGATCCTGCACGGAACCATGCTATTTGCTGCTCATTATAGGTATGCTGTACGGCAAAACTCTCTTTGGTTCCATCTTCGTGATGAACCACCACCTCAAGGTCGCGTCCCGGAGCAAAGTTTTGCAAACCAGTTACAGAAAGCAGGTCATGTTCTTGTATGCGATCATAATCATCCTTATCCTTAAAAGTAACAGCCAACATACCCTGCTTCTTCAGATTGGTTTCATGAATACGGGCAAAACTCTTGGCAAGAATTACTTTTACATTCAGGAAACGAGGTTCCATAGCCGCATGTTCACGACTGGAGCCCTCACCATAATTTTCTTCGGCAACAACCATCGAAGCAATTCCTTCTGCCTTATACATCTTAGCCGTACCGGAAACAGGCCCATAAGTATTTGTCAAGCGATTCCACACACTATTTGTCTCACCGTTAAAAGCATTGACCGCTCCCATCAGCATGTTATCGGAAATATTCTCTAAATGCCCGCGAAAACGCAACCACGGACCTGCCATCGAAATATGATCAGTAGTACACTTCCCTTGTGTCTTGATCAGCAAAGGCATATTCAATAAGTCGTTTCCATCCCATGCCGGGAAAGGAGCCAACAATTGCAAACGCTTCGACTGCGGATCGACCCTGATTTCAACTTCTGTTCCAACAGGGGCCAAGTAGCCACTGGCAGCCGAAGTGAAACCATACACAGGTAATTCATCTCCCACCGGTTCACTGAATTTCACTTTCTTCCCCTCATGCGTAAGCAAACGGTCTTTTAAGGGATTGAAACAAAGATCACCGGCAATGGTGAGTGCCATTACTATTTCGGGGGAAGCCACAAAAGCAAATGTATTCGGATTACCATCCGCCCGTTTGGCAAAATTGCGGTTGAAAGAGGTCACAATCGAGTTTTTACGGGTAGGATCGTCTGTATGGCGTTTCCACTGCCCGATGCAAGGCCCACAAGCATTTGCCATGATCGTTGCCCCTATTTGGCGGAAAAGAGTAATCATTCCATCCCGTTCGGCAGTAGCCCTGATTTGTTCACTTCCGGGATTAACAATAAGCGGCGCAGCAATGGCCACGTCCTTCTCCAATGCCTCACGGGCAATAGAAGCAGCACGACTGAGATCCTGATAGGATGAATTGGTACACGACCCGATAAGCCCTACTTCCATTTTACGGGGATAACCGTTCAGCAGTACTTTTTCTGCAAATTCAGAAATGGGAGTAGCCGCATCAGGAGTGAACGGCCCATTGATATAAGGTTCCAGTTCTGAAAGATTTATTTCAATAATACGGTCATAAAATTTCTCGGGCAGCGCCATCACTTCATCGTCAGCACGAAGATCGGCAGTTACGGACTCCGCCAACAAGGCAACTTCTTCACGACCGGTAGCACGCAGATAAACGCCCATACGTTCATCATAGGGAAAAAGCGAAGTAGTAGCCCCTACTTCGGCACCCATATTACAAATCGTAGCTTTTCCGGTTGCTGAAATAGATTCCGTACCGGAACCGAAATATTCAATAATGGCGTTAGTGCCACCCTTCACAGTCAAGATACCGGCCAATTTAAGAATAACATCTTTGGGAGTTGTCCAACCGTTAAGTTCTCCGGTCAACCGGACACCAATCAATTTGGGCATCTTCAATTCCCATTCCATACCCGTCATCACATCTACCGCATCGGCACCTCCTACCCCAATAGCAACCATTCCCAAACCACCGGCATTCGGTGTATGAGAATCTGTTCCTACCATCATTCCTCCGGGAAATGCATAATTTTCTAATACGACCTGATGGATAATTCCCGCTCCCGGTTTCCAAAAGCCGATTCCATAACGGGAAGAAACATCGCGCAGGAAATCGTATACCTCCTCGTTCGTCTTAGTAGCAGTGGCTATGTCTTCGCTCGCTCCCTTATAAGCCTGTATCAAGTGGTCGCAATGCACTGTTGAGGGAACAGCAACGCGTTCCTTACCGGCATTCATAAACTGCAATAGAGCCATCTGTGCAGTAGCATCCTGCATAGCTACCCGATCCGGACGAAAATTCACATAATCTTCTCCACGTTTATAATCCCTCAAACGGGCTTCCTCAAAAAGATGAGTATACAAGATTTTTTCTGCTAACGTAAGCGGACGTTTCAGCACACTCCTTACACGTTCCATTTTCCCTTTATAGGCTGAATAGAAGCTTCTTATCATGTCTATATCATACACCATATGCATTTATATTTTAAAACTGTATATGTATTATTAACGAACAAGCGCGCAATAATGTTTAATGAACAATGTTTAATATTCAAACATTAGCCACAGATGAATAATAACAAAATTGATCCCGGTTCTCCCCTTCTCGCCCTTCAACAGCAACAGATTTTGCTACATATGGAATATGAATATGAGAAAGAGGAATTCCAACGACAGACGGAAACAATGGGTATTGCCCGAAAAGTAAAGCGCGGACTCTGCTGGTATCCGGTACAAACAGGTCGAAATTATTACAACTCCTTGAACCAACTCGTCATAGAAATTATCCGAACGGAAGATAAGGATATTGAACACGCTTTTGAATTTGGCCGTCCGGTCTGCTTTTTCCAACAGGACTACAACGGGAAAATTAAATATATGAACTTCACCGCTACTGTAAGTTTTGCCGACGAAGAACGAATGGTAGTGGTTTTGCCCGGCACGAGTGCTCTGCTCGATGTACAAAATGCCGATTATTTAGGAGTACAGTTATATTTTGACGAGACTTCTTACCGCGCTATGTTCAATGCACTTGAAGATGTTCTTCGCGCCAAAGGCAACCGGCTTGCCGAATTACGCGACACATTGCTCGGAACTCTTCCCGTCCGTCGGAGAGAACTTTATCCGGTCCGGTTTCCCTGGTTGAATTCTACACAAGAAGAAGCTGTCAATAAAGTACTTTGCGCCAAAGATGTAGCGATTGTACATGGTCCTCCGGGAACCGGAAAAACCACTACTCTCGTAGAAGCCATTTATGAAACCCTACACCGAGAAAATCAAGTACTCGTCTGTGCACAAAGCAATACAGCCGTCGATTGGATTGCCGAAAAGTTGGTGGATCGCGGTGTCCCTGTGCTCCGTATCGGAAATCCGACACGCGTAAATGATAAAATGCTTTCATTCACGTATGAACGCCGCTTTGAAAACCATCCGGCCTATACAGAGCTATGGAGCGTGCGTAAATCCATTCGCGAGATAAGCGGACATATCCGCAAGGGAAATTATAGTGAGAGGGAAAGCATGCGCAATCGCATCAGCCGTCTGCGCGACCGCGCCACGGAACTGGAAATACTTATTAATGAAGATTTGTTCTCTTCCGCACGAGTCATCGCCTCCACACTTGTCAGTAGCAATCACCGCATTCTCGAAGGCCGCCGTTTCAGTACTCTTTTCATCGACGAAGCAGCACAGGCATTGGAAGCTGCCTGCTGGATTGCCATCCGTAAAGCCGACCGCGTTATTTTTGCCGGTGATCACTGCCAACTCCCTCCTACCATCAAATGCATCGAAGCTGCCCGTGGAGGATTAGATCAGACTTTAATGGAAAAGGTCGTAACAAACAAACCTGTTTCCGTTTCCCTTCTCAAAGTACAATATCGCATGAACGAAGCCATTATGCGCTTTCCTTCCGAATGGTTTTATAACAACCAGTTAGAATCTGCTCCCGAAGTACGCCATCGTGGCATCCTCGATTACGATACCCCTATGGTTTGGATCGATACCTCGGAATTGGAATTTCATGAAGAATTTGTAGGCGAAAGTTTCGGACGAATCAACAAACCCGAAGCAGACCTTTTAATACAGGAACTCAAAAATTACATTCAGAGAATAGGTGAAAATCGTGTATTCGACGAGCGAATCGACTTCGGGCTTATTTCTCCATATAAAGCCCAAGTGCAATATCTAAGAAACAAAATAAAAAGCAGCAGCTTTTTCCGCCCCTTTCGTGAATTAATTACTATAAACACCGTAGACGGCTTTCAAGGACAAGAAAGAGATGTCATCTTTATCAGCCTTGTACGAGCCAATGAAAATGGCCAGATAGGCTTTTTGAATGACTTACGAAGAATGAATGTCGCCATCACCCGTGCACGCATGAAATTAGTCATATTGGGAGAAGCCCAAACCCTGACCCGGCACGCCTTTTATAAAAAGCTGATGGAATACGTAGAAAAAATGATAAGTGATGAATAATGAGCGATTAGCGATAAGTGATTAGTGCCATGCGGATTATAGCGCAGCCATTAATCACTTATCACTTATCATTATTTTAATTGTTTTCCGGACGAAGTTTGCGAACCGTCACAGCAGTCTGCCACATTTCGCTCTCACGTAACTGACGAAGTTCTTCATTCAGTTTTTCACGATAATCCGGTTGAGAATTGCTGTCAATAGAGATTTGTGCTTCGTTACCGGTTTTTACACTCTCATATAATTGCTGCATCACCGGTTTGATGGCATCATGGAACGGGCCCATCCAATCGAGCGCACCACGCTGAGCAGTAGTGGAACAGTTAGCATACATCCAGTCCATACCATTCTTTGCAAACAAAGGCATCAGAGACTGAGTCAACTCTTCTACTGTTTCATTGAATGCTTCAGAAGGTGTATGACCGTTCTCACGCAATGTTTCATATTGCGCCAGCAACAAACCTTGAATAGCACCCATCAATGAACCACGTTCTCCGGTCAAGTCAGAATAAACTTCACGTTTGAATGTCGTTTCGAACAGATAGCCCGAACCTACGCCAATACCCAAAGCGATCACACGATCATAAGCACGGCCGGTAGCGTCTTGGAAGATAGCGTAAGATGAATTCAATCCACGGCCTTCGAGGAACATAGTACGCAATGAAGTACCCGATCCCTTCGGAGCAACAAGGATTACATCCACATCAGCAGGAGGAATGATACCGGTACGTTCTTTATAAGTAATGCCGAAACCATGAGAGAAATAAAGAGCTTTGCCCGGAGTAAGATTCTTCTTCACGGTAGGCCATACCTCGATCTGAGCCGCATCCGAAAGCAGATATTGGATAATGGTTCCACGCTGGCATGCTTCGTCTATATCAAACAAAGTTTCGCCCGGCACCCAACCGTCAGCTACCGCTTTCTCCCAAGTCTTACCACCTTTACGCTGTCCGACAATCACGTTGAAACCATTATCACGCAGATTCAGTGACTGACCGGGGCCCTGTACACCATAACCGATTACGGCAATTGTTTCATCTTTTAATACTTCACGAGCTTTTTCCAACGGAAATTCTTCGCGGGTTACTACATTTTCCATAACACCGCCAAAATTCATTTGTGCCATTTTTGTTTTTAATTTTTAAATGGTGGCATAGCCACCTGTTTATTATACAATCTAATTTTATCTTATTCAAATAATACCTTCGAACGGCAAACCACCTCTTCGCCGTTCTTTTTTACCTCTATGTGATATTCATTCTCCAAAACCTCTTCCTGAAAGAAAGATAATTGATCGCCATAGTAACTCTCGGCCACATAAGCCATTTCAAACCGGCGAATATGCTTTGTTTTATAAAGTTCTATAGGAAACAAATCCAGAATATGCTCAATATAACGGATACTGTTTACATGTCCGTTTATATCGATATCGCTATATTTGGCAGTAATCGTCGCCACAGGTTCTTTTGTAGTCACTTTAATACGCGACGGCTTTTCAATCGGACAAGGTTCGTCACAGACATAATCAACGATACTCCCTCCGTGCAATGTCAGCAAATCGGCCGGTTTACGGGTATTCAAATTAATCATTGCCCATACGGAACGGGCATATCCTATCTTTTTCCCATCTTTATTGATCACTGCAAAGTTACGATCTGTAAAAAGACGGTACACATTCTCCACCCATGTCTGAACGCTGAATTCCTCATACTGGTAAGGCATTTCATCCAACTCGATGGCCAGACGCGAAAGTACCCAAGTATAATTATCCTCATTCAGGGTTGCAATCCCAAAACCACGGTCACTGGCATGAAAGCCCGCACAGTTCAACAGATGATTACCCAATACCCCCATCGTCAGACGTCCGTTAAAATCTACATGAAACGGTTCTGCAACAAATCTGTAAGTTCCTATCTTATTATTTTCACTCATTTTCCTGTTGTTTCTTACTTTGATTATAACGCGTTTCCCGGTCGGCAAGGAATTCATTCACCCGTTCAAAACAACTGGTAGTAATGGCCACACGTCCCGAACGAACAAATTGTAAAACACAATTCAGTCGGCGCAGTTCACTGTAAAGAGCTGTAATTTCTTCACTCATCCCATTCTTTTCGACAATAGCAAACACCGGGTTTACCTCGACGATACGTGCATTGTACCTGCGTATAATCCGAGAAGCCTCCGGATTGGCCTGAAACTCCGGACTGGATACTTTATATAGGGCAATTTCATGGAAATAAATCTCATCGTCCGTGAAATAATGCGCTTGCAATACATCGATCTTTTTCTCGATCTGCTTCACCACCTTTTCAATCGTATCCTTATCCGTCCATGCCGTAATCGTATATTTATGTACTCCCTTAATAGAAGATGCCGACACGTTCAAGCTCTCTATATTAATCTGCCTGCGAGTAAATACAGCCGTTATCTGATTCAGCAATCCTGCTATATTCTCCGAATGTACAATCAGTGTATATAATGTCTTATCACTCATAACTTTCCATTTTTTTATTCACCTTCTCCCCTCTCGAATCTCCCTCAGCATTCCAGCAACATCTGATTCACCGAGCCGCCCGGAGGTGTCATTGGCAACACATTTCCCTCTTCAATCACACAAGCCTCCAACAGATAAGGACCCTCCGTCTTAATCATCTCCGCAATGGCTTCCGACAGTTCTTCACGGGCCATCACACGCCGGGACGGAATATCATAAGCAGAAGCAATCTTCATATAATCCGGATTCATCATCGGAGTGAAAGAGTATTTGCGATTGAAAAACATCGCCTGCCATTGGCGTACATTCCCCAAAAAGTTATTATTCAGCACAATAATCTTCACGGGAGCTTTCTGTTCCATAATAGTACCCAATTCCTGGATATTCATCTGAAGTCCGCCATCACCCATAAAAACACAGACAGTGCGATCGGGACGCCCGAAAGTCGCACCGATAGCGGCAGGCAGTCCGAACCCCATCGTTCCTAAACCACCGGAAGTGATGATACTGCGCTCTTTGCTATATTTAAAATAGCGGGCAGACATCATCTGATTCTGACCGACGTCCGTCACTAAAATAGCTTCATTATGAGTAGCTTCACTCACCGCGCGTACTACTTCGCCCATAGTGAGTGTATCGGACATCGGATGCAGTTCCGGACGAATCACCTTCTCCTCTTCCATCCGTTCATAATCCGTAAAGCTTTCCAGCCATTCGGTATGTGTATTGGCTTGCAATAGCTCTGTCACGGCAACCAAAGTCTCTTTGCAATCACCCAGCACGGCTATGTCTACATGCACATTCTTATTCACTTCCGCCGGATCGATATCAAAATGAATGACCTTTGCCTGCTTGGCATAGGTAGCCAGATTTCCCGTTACCCGGTCATCAAAACGCATACCCACCGCAATAAGAACATCACATTTATTCGTATTAATATTCGGCCCTAAGTTGCCATGCATCCCCAACATACCCTTATTCAAAGGATGATCCGTTGGCAATGCCGACAATCCTAACAAAGTACATCCGACAGGTATTCCCGCCTTCTCGATGAAATTGCGCAACTCTTGTTGGGCATTTCCCAATTCTACCCCTTGGCCTACCAGTACCAACGGACGTTCCGCATTATTTATCAACTCGGCAGCAATTCTCACTGCCTCCGGGTCTGTATCGGGCACAGGAACATAGCTACGGATATAATCTAACTTCGTCGGAACATATCCGGCTTTCTCTACTTGTGCATTCTTAGCAAAATCGAGCACTACCGGACCGGGACGCCCGCTTTTTGCGATATAAAATGCGCGGGCTACCGCCCAAGGTACATCTTCCGCACGCCGGATCTGATAACTCCACTTCGTTATAGGCTGGGTAATACCGACAAGATCGACTTCCTGAAAAGCATCCGTTCCCAAAAATGCAGTACCTACCTGTCCTGCTATCACTACAATAGGAGTACTGTCGATCATCGCATCGGCAATACCTGTTATCGTATTGGTAGCTCCGGGACCACTCGTAACGAGGCAGACTCCCACTTCACCCGATGAGCGTGCAAAACCTTGTGCCGCATGAGCTGCACCCTGTTCGTGCCGAACCAATATATGATTCAACGTATCCCGATGATCATACAGAGCATCGAATACCGGCATGATAGAACCTCCCGGATACCCAAAAATGGTCTCTACTCCCTGATATTCAAGAGAACGCATCAATGCTTCTGCGCCCGAAATTAAGTCTTTCATAATCCATAAATCAAATTCATAATTCTAAATCATTCTCACTGCTCCCTTATCAGCAGAGCTCACCATGCTGGCATAAGCTTTCAGACTCTTCGGAACAAACCGTTCCCGAGTTACCGGAGCCATCGGACGCGCAGCCAGTTCTTCATCAGTCAGTTTCACATTGATAGTACGCTCAGGAATGTTTATTTCAATCCAGTCTCCGTCTTGTATCTTACCGATATTCCCACCGGCCGCAGCCTCCGGAGAAATGTGTCCGATACTCAATCCCGATGTTCCGCCACTAAAACGGCCATCAGTAATCAACGCACACTCTTTTCCTAAATGTCTGGACTTAATATAAGAGGTGGGATACAACATTTCCTGCATTCCCGGACCACCCTTGGGCCCCTCATTCGTAATGACGACCACATCGCCACTGACCACTTTTCCACCTAAAATACCTTCACAAGCAGCTTCTTGCGAATCGAAAACTTTGGCCGGACCGGTAAATTTCCAGATACTCTCGTCTACACCGGCTGTCTTCACAACACAACCGTCTTGAGCTATATTTCCTTTCAAGACAGCCAATCCGCCGTCTTTGCTATAAGCGTGTTCCAAATCACGGATACATCCGCCGGCACGGTCCGTGTCGAGCTCCTTATAATAAGCATCCTGAGAGCCCAATACGAGATTGAATTTTCCGGCTGCCGCACTTGCATATTTTTTCAACGCTTTCTCACAAACATTCGGACTGGTAATGCAGAACTTATCGATCGCCCCGGCCAATGTCATACCATCCACCCGACGGACAGTCGTATCTACGAGCCCTCCTTTTGCCAACTCGTTCATAATGGCTATAATACCTCCTGCACGGTTCACGTCCTGAATGTGATATTTCTGCGTATTAGGAGCCACTTTACACAGACAAGGACTTTTACGGGACAACATATCGATATCATCCATCTTAAAATCGACTTCCGCCTCATGGGCAACGGCCAACAGATGAAGAACCGTATTCGTAGATCCTCCCATAGCGATATCGAGTGTCATGGCATTCAAGAAAGCCTCACGGGTAGCGATACTCCGGGGCAATACACTCTCGTCTCCTTCTTCGTAATATTTAAAAGCATTCTCCACAATCAGTTTAGCAGCATCCTTGAAGAGCTCGGTACGGTTCTCATGAGTAGCTACAATCGTTCCGTTGCCGGGAAGCGCCAACCCGATGGCTTCATTCAGACAGTTCATCGAGTTTGCCGTAAACATACCCGAACAACAACCACAAGTAGGACAAGCATTTCTTTCTATATCAGCCACATCGCTATCACTTACACTGTCATCGGCCGATTTGATCATAGCATCGATTAAATCAAGATGCTGACCGTTCCATTCACCGGCCTCCATCGGCCCCCCCGATACAAATACGGTAGGGATGTTCAATCGCATGGCAGCCATCAGCATTCCCGGAGTAATTTTATCACAATTGCTGATACACACCATTGCATCCGCCTTGTGGGCATTCACCATATACTCTACGCTATCTGCTATAATATCACGGGAAGGAAGCGAATAGAGCATACCGTCATGGCCCATGGCAATACCGTCATCAATAGCAATCGTATTGAATTCCGCAGCAAAACAGCCTAATTTTTCAATCTCCGCTTTCACCAATTGTCCTATTTTATGTAAATGTACATGTCCGGGCACAAACTGCGTAAACGAATTCACGATAGCGATAATGGGCTTCCCCATCTGTTCTTTTTTCATACCGTTGGCCCCCCATAAAGCGCGGGCACCTGCCATGCGGCGGCCTTGCGTACTGAATGAACTGCGTAATTGCTTTTTCATTTCCTGATTTCTTTTTAATTAAAGAGCCTTCCCCACGATAGTGAGAAAGGCTCTAATTATTTCATTTTATGGTACGAATACATACACAACCTTTCTCACGCTCTTGATGTGACCACCACGACGCGAATAATATGCAGGACTGCCAGGTTAATAGATGTATGAGTATTCATATCTTATTTCTTCTGTTAATTGTGCTGCAAAGGTAAGGGCTTTTTTATTATATCCAAACAAATTGAAGAAAAAAATCACCTAAAACAAAATAATTGTAAGCAAAGCC
>OWIW01000633.1_pt1 | contig 23724 bp, 17 predicted proteins | sample 2433821 | NCBI WGS metagenome assembly OWIW01 (sample SAMN05065751, study PRJEB22554) | human gut metagenome | biome: ENVO:2100002; feature: ENVO:00000062; material: ENVO:00002003 | host: Homo sapiens | place: USA | reverse complement strand
TCTACACTTCTAGCTTCGTCGGCAGCGTCAGATGTGTATAAGAGACAGCCTTTGCACCACTTAAAATAAAATATAAGCCCAGATGGCGGAATAGGTAGACGCGCTGGTCTCAAACACCAGTGGAGCAATCCATCCCGGTTCGAGCCCGGGTCTGGGTACCACAAATCCCTTGTAAATCGCTGATTTACAAGGGATTTTACTTTTTCAATATGTACTAAAAGTGTACTTTATAGCAGAAGTATAAGAAACGTGTACTAAGACTATATTCTACATAGTTTATTTAGATTTAATTAACGATAATCATTTCCTTTTATTCTGTTTCCTTCCAATTATTGCTATTATCTGCTGGTGATGTGTTACCTTTGCAAATGTACTTACCTTATATTAAAGAATTATATGGAAGATAATAGACTTGAAATACAACTAACCAAGATACAAAGTTTCGTGGACCACTGCGTTATGCAAACTTTCAATATTCTCATTGGAAACATCATGAGAAAGAAAGAATGTATAGGCTTAATACTTCTTAAAGAAAGGTTGCAGAATGAGTTTTTGCAAATTACCGATAATCTATCCTCTATATACATGAAGTACCCAGCCCTTTCGTGCGTAGAAGAATCTTATAAAGAAAATAATTTTTTATGGGATAGCACTTTCTATGATTCATTGAATAAAGAGCAAAGGGGAAAGTATTCTAGCTTTGATTTGGCTACGTTTGATTATAGTAAGTATGTTGAGAATCACACTTTTTACGATGAAGAACTTCCGATGTTTTCATCGCTCGTTGATGCAATTCTTTATGAACGCTATGCAAATTATCTAAAATGTGAGATTGGAAAGATAGAACTAAACGAAATCAAGAATTCTTTTCAACGTCATTCTACAATTGTCTATGATGACATCGAGTCAAGTCAGCTAAAAGAAAAACCTGTGATTGTTGGCAATGAAATCAATCCTTTCAAATCTGATTTTTCGGAAGGACAGATTGAAATACTAACTGATTGCATCAATGAAGTTAAACTTTTTACGACCAGTGTTTCACCAAAGATTACTAAAAATTTATTTGATTGTAATCTGAAAGGTGTACTAAAATCAAACAATAACCGACTACTTGCGTATCTCATGCAAAGTCTTAACCTTCGGGGATACGTTACTAATGAATGGCAGTCTACCATTGCACGCAGTAAACTCATTTTGGGAAAAACCAAAGACACACCATTAACACGCACTGACCTTTCTACTGCAACAGATCAAATCAACATGAAGCAGCCGAAAGGATGGGAAATCATAGATAAATACATCAAACAACTGAAAAAAGAGTGAGCATAGGTTGATACGTCAAACATTGCTCAATGCCAGTTCCTTTTATCGTTTCTAATTTTGCCCTCGTTAACAGCAACGAGGGTGCGCACCCTCTATCGTTTTACCAAACAAATAAAAAATATGGAAAAGACCATAGAGGAACGAGTTTACGAACTCGAACAACTTCTCTTTACAAACAAAAATGTGCTTAGCTTTGATGAAGCAAGCAAGTTTCTCAATCTATCAAAGAGTTATCTTTACAAGCTCACATCGGGCAATCTGATTCCTCATTATAAGCCACAAGGTAAGATGCTTTATTTTGAGAAAGCAGAACTCGAAGCATGGTTGCGTCAAAATCCTATCAAGACTTCTGCGCAAATAGCCCAAGAAGCACAGAGATATATCATGGGTAACAAACCTTTAATGCAGAAGTAAGGCTATGGGAAACGAGAATTTTATTCGTGTTGGCACAACCTTATACAAGATTGTGAACCAGCCACGCATCAATGGTGGTTTTGTCAAGAAGCGTATCATATGGAATAATGAAACGCTACGCCAGGACTATGGAAAGGATTTCATTGCTACAGTCCCGAAGTACGATGGTTTCTGCACTGTTCCTAACCACGTGAACTATCAATCTGTGGTTGACAAGTTTCTGAATCTCTACGAACCGATAGGACACCAGCCAAAAGAAGGAGAGTTTCCACATATTGAATCCCTGATAAGGCATATCTTCGGGGAACAATACGAGTTGGGCATGGACTATTTACAGTTGCTCTATCTCCAGCCAGTGCAAAAACTCCCCATCCTTTTGATGGTGTCAGAAGAACGCAATACTGGTAAGAGTACGTTCCTTAACTTTCTCAAAGCTGTTTTCCAAAACAATGTAACGTTCAATACCAACGAGGATTTTCGCAGTCAGTTTAACGCAGACTGGGCAGGTAAACTACTTATTGTGGTGGACGAAGTATTGCTTAACCGTAGGGAGGATAGTGAAAGATTGAAAAACCTTAGTACAACACTTTCCTATAAAGTGGAAGCAAAGGGTAAAGACCGAGATGAAATCTCCTTCTTTGCCAAGTTTGTGTTGTGTTCCAATAACGAGTTACTCCCTGTCATCATTGACGTGGGAGAAACCCGATATTGGGTTAGGAAGATAAATCGTTTGGAAAGTGACGATACTGACTTTCTTCAGAAGTTGAAAGCAGAGATACCTGCCTTTCTTTATTTTCTCCAGCATCGCACGTTGTCTACCCACAAGGAAAGCCGTATGTGGTTTGCACCCAAGCTGACCTTTACACCAGCCTTGCAACGCATTATCCGTAATAACAGAAACAAGCTGGAACTAGAAATGTCAGAGTTGTGTCTTGACATCATGGAAACAAACAATGTCGAGGAAGTCTCTTTCTGTATCAATGATATGATGCCTCTTTTAAGTAATACTCAATGCAAGTATGACAAGGGGCAGATAAGGAGAATAGTGCAGGACATCTGGAAGCTTACACCAGTGTCCAATACGCTGACCTATACTACGTATCAACTTAGTTACAACGCTCCATTGTATTACTCTCCTATCCGAAGGACAGGAAGGTTTTATACGATCACCAAGAAGCAACTCAAAAGTTTATAAACAATCTTATATCCATTATTTTGATGAAATGATGAATAAGTTATATAAAACATTCAGTACATGTTGTTTATATTCTCATCTTTTGCTCATCGTGATTGTTTTGCTGATGAAAAAAGAAAAGGATGGTATTCTTCTTTTCGTCAGTAATTCCATTTTGAAGAGTAATATGATGAGGGGATGATGAGTTTTCAACTATCTGATTACCATATAGATAAAATCAAATTCATCAAATCATCAAATTTATCATCACTTTAACTTCCATATAATTATGAATATTGACCAAATAAAAAAGATAAAGTTGCAGGAATTTCTTGCAACAATAGACTGCAAACCCGTAAAACAGTATGGTGTGAACCTCATGTACCTATCACCACTTAGAACGGAGAAGCACGCATCATTTAAGGTAAACACCGAACTTAATCTATGGTACGATTTCGGTATTAGCAGAGGTGGTAACATCATTGACCTTGCAGAATTGCTCTACAACTCTTCGGATGTGTCGTATCTCATTCACCAGATAGAGCGTAATGCACCAAGCTGTGTATCGGTAAGTCTGCCTACAGCCAAGCCGAACACACCGCAGAACTCCTTTGAAAATCTTCAGGTACTTTCCATCAGTCATCCTGCGCTTATCAAATATCTTGGGGAAAGATGTATAGACATTGAAATAGCACGAACAGTATGTAAAGAACTGCACTTTGATACAAGGGGCAAACATTACTTTGGTATTGGCTTTCCAAATATTGCAGGTGGCTACGAAATACGCAATCCGTTCTTCAAAGGCTGCATTGCACCAAAAGACATCAGCCATTTTTATGCAGAAGAGCCGAAGAAGGTATGTTTTCTTTTTGAGGGCTTCATGGACTTTCTGTCATTTATGACGCTCCGAAGAAAAGAGAATGACGGACTTAAACGACAAGATTATCTGGTACTCAACTCTGTGTCAAATATCCACAAGGCATTAGAACCATTATCGCACTATGAGAATGTTCAGTGCTTTTTGGATACTGACGAAGCTGGAAGAAATGCCTATCTGCAATTATCAAAAGAATTGGGTAGTTCTGTCTTAGATTCATCTTCTTTGTATAGTGATTTCAAGGATCTAAACGACTATTTATGTGCTGAATTCAAGCATTCAGAGAAAGCAGAAAATAAGAAAATAAAAGGGATTAAGCTATGATTGTAGGATTTGCTTTGCATAATCTATTTTTCGAGGAGCAAGTTTATGTTTTGGGCATACCAAAACCACTTGCTCCACCTCCTGACAGTCGTTGCAGAGGATTATCCCGTTGGTCTCCATCAAATCAAATTAAAGAAACAAGTATGATAAAAACAGAATATAAAAAAGGTGGTCGTCCAACTAAGGGCGCAGCCGAAAAGAAAAAATACCGTATCACGGTGAAACTGAATACGCAAGATTACTATACACTCAAAGGCAAAGCTAAAAGCACGGGAGTAACCATGAGTGAGTTTGTAAGGAAAGTTCTTGATAAAGGAAATGTCATTGAACGACTGACCATAGAGCAAGCAGACTTCATCCGCAAGCTGTGTGGAATGGCAAATAATCTCAATCAGTTGGCACATCGTGCCAATGTGGAAGGATTTCATACCATTGCTCCTTTCCATAAAATCATCATTAGCAAGATTGACGAAATCCTAAATCTGATACGAAGATGATTGCAAAGATAATGAAAGGTTCGGGCTTCAAGGGTGTAATCAATTACATCCTTGACCCAAAGAAAGGAACGGAACTCATAGATAGTTCGGGTGTGAGAACAGACAGTATTAGTCATATTGCCCAAAGCTTCATTGACCAAACAGAACTGAATCCAAGAGTGGGAAAGGTTGTCGGGCATATCTCCCTGAGTTTCTCTGTACAGGACTCTCCCAAACTCAACAATGAATGGATGGTAAAGGTTGCTCGTGAATATATGGAGAAGATGGGGATAAAAGACACGCAATATATCATCGGTCGCCACTTCGACAAGGAACATCCGCACATTCATATTGCTTTCAACCGGATAGATAACAACGGCAAGACCATCTCTGACCGTAACGACCGATTCAGAAGTGAAAAGATTTGCAAGGAATTGACCGCCAAATACGGTTTATACTTTGCCGATGGCAAGGAGAAAGTCAAGGAACACCGCTTAAAAGAGCCTGACAAGACCAAGTATGAAATCTATCAGGCATTGAAAGCAGAAATAGCTCGGAGTAGAGATTGGAAAGATCTTCTTGCTCATTTGAAAAAGAAGGATATTGATGTCTACTTTAAGTATAAAGGCAATACACAGGAGATACAGGGTATTATCTTTGAAAAGAACGGTTATCACTTCAATGGCTCTAAGGTGGACAGGAGTTTCAGTTATTCCAAGATTGACTTTGCCCTGCAACAGAATGATAAGGAACACGGTCAGCAGATGCAAGGAACACTAAACCTCATATCCAATGTTGCAAGTGTTACGAGCGAAATAGCCAACGAACTCATTGAAGGAGGATTGGGATTGTTCCAGAGTCATGGCACAGTCCCTGCGGAGGTTTATAATACACTTGATAAAAAGAAGAAAAAGAAAAAACGTAAAATACATTTATAATTATGGCTGACAATAATACATTTGTTCTCTTTGAGGAAATCAAAAACAAGCTGGAGACAATTTACAGGGAACTAAAGGAGCTGAAAGAAAAGGGAAGAAGTTCTATTTCTCTCACTACTCCATCTACACCAGCACAAGGTGACAAACAGCAGGAACAGGATTTGCTCAATCAGTATGAACAGCGAACTAAAGAAGTGATTAACAAGTATATTGGAGTACAAGTACGCATCAAGGATGAGGAGGCTAAGTTTATGGACAAATTGGTGGCAAGTGTCTTGACCATGTTACACGAATGGCAGGAGAAGAAAGAGCATCCAATACCGCAGGAACTACTTCACAGGCATAGCTTTGACATCAAATCCTCGAAAGTCTTTACTTATATGGTAGCAGTATCTGTCCTTTGTTTTGTTTCTTTGGTCGGCAATTACTTCTTGTGGCAAAGCAAACAGCAATACAAAGATGATGCCTTGAAATTCCGTATCATCAGAGTATGGAGAGGTTGTGGTTCAAAGGAAATCTTGTGGCTCAATGATGTGTTTGACATTCATCGTGATGAAAAAATTATCAAGCTTATTAAGGAGAAAGCGGATGGATATGATCAACAACTAAAACAAAAGGCTGATAGCTTGATGCAGAAGAAATTGAAATAACCTATACGAAACAAGCCCAATCAAATAAAGTTCTTGGTTGGGCTCGTTATGTAGCATCTTAGTCAATGATTTCCCAAAATCCATTTTTATCCGAGCCAACTCTGCGGAGATATTTATCACGCATAAATTCTATGTTACGCATAATCGTGCTTGCATTCAGACTTGTGATAGCAGCCATTTCTTCCTTTGTAATATAAGGATTTTCAGCCATTAATCGCAAAATGGAAATACGATTGGCTGTAAGTTTTTCTCCTCTTACAGTTGCTTTTTCAATTAGCCTTTTAATAAGGTTCTCACTATTTGCAGTTGCATTTTGGGCATTTACAGTTGCATTTACAGTTCTTTTTGAAGAATTTGCAGTTGCATTTGTTTGGCTTTCTGTCTGAGATACAACCTTCGGCACTGTGATTTTCAAAATAAAATCATTAAGATGGAAAGATAGATGTGGTGTTCCGTTTGCTTCCAACTCTCTACATACACGGTCTACACCTTCACCAAATTCCTTCACGAAGTCGTATGCTTTAAGGAATTGAGCAATTTTCGGATTGCGAGAGAAATGCGTATGACGGATGTTAGAGGGCTTGACCATTCCGGGTAACCTACCGGGCGACTCGAATACAAGTCGATTGTCAAACATCTTAATTTGGATTTCCGTACCCTTTATATTATAGGCACGGTGGCAACAAGCATTAACTACCATTTCTTGTATCACAAACTTTGGGTAATCTCTATGGGTTACGAATTGTCCATGTTGCCCAAGGAACGTATGCTCCTCTACTTGGGTTTCAAGATAAGCTATCGTTGCTTTCACTTGATCAAGTATAGTTCCTTCAAAGGTTACGTCCTTAATCACGTTCATTTCTGCGCCCACTCTCTCTTCTGTACCTTTATAACGGATAAAGCGAGTACGCCCACGAGGAAAGAACTTTTGAGGATATTTACCAAACAACAGGATACAAGCTACACTAACTTGCTCCTCTCCCTTAACATTGGTAGTTATGAAGCCATTATTCTCATGTAGATATTGATTGGCAGACTTGGTATAACCAATCAATTCTGTATATCTTTCTACAGCAGCCATATCAATGTCATCAACCGTAGCACCATACACTGCCGTATCTTCATAGTAGCGTTCTCCCTTATCGTACATCAACTGTATGCGCTCTTCAAAAGACAGCTTCCTGCTTTTGTCGCCAACACGCATAAAGGCTTCATCTGCCTGATTAGTATGTAGTTCTGAACTTGCAGGAATATGCATCAATAAAATATGATTTTCGTTTCCATCTTTATCCGTGCATGGTAACAAGTCGCTGGTAATAGACACAGAAGGATTACAGAAGTCTAAGGGCACACGAAGCAACTCGTTCAACTTTTCCGTATGCTGGTCAACTCCTTCTATCTTCCTTGTCTTGTCAGACACACCGATAGAGATATCACCACCGTCAGCATTAGCAAACGCCACAATGGTAATAGCTAATGCTTTCGGATCAATTTGAATGCTTTTGCAATCAAAAGTCTGGTCTTCTTTATGAGTCCGTATTTCTTGTATCGTCATATATTTTTATTTTTGCTATTATGATGGACAACGAATATCATACAACTATTAAAGCATAATCCTTATTTGAGAAAATGGGAGATCTTGCTTAAGTCAACATTCATCAATGTATTGACTATTTCACTGTAAGCCATTCCTAATTGAAGGCCAAACTTGCCAATGAAAACTTCTATATCATGTACTGTTTTCCTTCCACTGTTTCTCACCTTAAGTAGGGTAACTGCTGCATCAATCTTGGGTATTTCACCAAAAGTGGAGATACCTATAACATTCAGTACATTGATAGCTCTTACTGAAAGATTTAGATTTTGGACAGGAGTATTAAGTAATTCCGCAACATGGGAGTTGATATCTACAACTTGATTTTTAGTCTCTCTCAAACTTTCATCCTTTACTACGCTTCTTAATCGCTGTATTTCCTCTATATAGAGTTGAGCCTGTGCATGTAGTTGCGCATAGTCCTTACGTAATTGCTCATTCTTATGAACTTCATTTATAAGAATAAACTTAATTTCTTCCAGTATTTTCTTATATAGTTGTCGTATCCTTTCTTGTGTAAGATTATTCTTCTTGGCAACTTCACTTCTAGGAACCCCGTTAACAAGATCTTGTAAGATAGAATAGTTTCTTTGCTCTATTTTTTTTTCGAAGATTCCTATAATCTCAAGGAAAAGAGAAGACAAATACTTGTTTTCAGAAAAAATGTCGCTTTCATCTTTTCCATCTAAATAATCCTTAACATCTTCGTCTTCAGACAAAGGTAAATCATTAAGAGCACAAAATAAAATGGATTTGGATACAGGTTGCTGAACTATACTATCAAAACGAGACAAAAACTTGTCTTCTCTGACACTTGTGTTATCGTAGAGGATTGTTGTACCCAATGGCAACATGATTTCTGGTTCTTTGACACTTTCTATCAATCTGAAATCTGATACATTGTCTATTATATTGCATTCCTTATCTATTTGAATCAATACAATGCCATTGGCTATATGACAAAAACAATAGTCACCAACAGACAAGTTAAGTTCTTTGGAGTAAATTCTAAAATTATCGGTTTCAGGTAGGTATACCAGCTTCGGCATCCTGTTTATAAATGACTTTTCTATAGGAGTTTCAAAAACGATGTCTATATCTACTTCTCTCGTTAATCTACAAAGAACTGTTAGGTCCCAGTAGTCACGTGTACCCTCCAGAATAGCCAGCGTGTCGTTTAGGAAGTCAGTAAGCCATTCTCCATTACAATCTGTCAGCAGGAGCGAAACAAGAGCTTTATCACCTTTTGCCTTACTTCTCCCATATGGGGCACAAAGAATGGTGTCTGTATTTGGAAAGTGATAACTCCTAAAAGATTTTGTGTCAACATAACGGAAGTCTCGAAAGATAGAATTATCTTCCACCTCGCTATCGATATAAACTGTTTTTATAATATCTCCTTCATGGAGCATACAAATATCACCTTCCTTAAAAGGAAAGGTATATGTTCTCAGATTATCGCTTACCTTATTTATATAATAGACAACCATCGATTAAAAAAGCTTGTTGTCGGTGAAACCTTTTTGTACAACTTCAACGTGTGGCATTCGACTCTTAAACTCAGGATCGATGTTATAACATTGTTCCTTTACGATACCACGACGATGTATCGCTGGGTCAAGACAATATATCTTAAATTCTTCCTCATTTACATCTTCGGTACGCTGCCAGTGCGGGAATAGCAGTTTCATATAAGCTGTAGCAATACGCTTCACAGCATTACTATCTCGTACATCGGCTTTTTCTTCAAATCGGACGAGTTGATCGAACAATAATCCATAGGTATTTTGTGTACGCATTGTATGAAGAATTTCAGAAAAGTATTCCACATTGATAGTCCATCCTTTGAAAATCATACTTTTGTTCACTCGTGGAAGAATCCACCCTTCAATAAAGCAATGAAAGCGGTCGAGCAAAGCCGACTCACGGAAGTTCTCTGGCAGGTTGGTGAAATAAAAAGATGACACAGGCATGTGTTGAGCAGATAAAGGAATGTTACCCATAAGCATCAAGCCACACTCTGAAGAAAATTCATTATTATCAATGGTTGTCTTTCCACTTTCCAAGTATGATTTTAGAGCAGCCTGAATCTCTGCAGGCTCTTGGAAAACAATTGTCTGTATCTCATCAAATACTGTAAAGTCATGGTTTTTAATAATACCATTCTGCTGTTTTGTTTTATCAAAAAATAACTTAGCACGTGTTACCTTACCACCACTTACCAACCAGCCATACTTAGAAAGATTACCAAATACATAGCTTTTTCCTGTTCCTTTCGGAGCCAATTCTATCACGTTTAAACGTGGCTCTATAAAAATGAGTAATCGGGTAAGGAATTCTATTTTTTGGGTTAGTGATGTAAATCCATCAGGGTCATACTCCATAGCAGACAACAATACGTCAATCCATTCTAAGGTAGTGAAATAGTGGCGCGCCTCTGCTAGATAGGAGATGTCCACAGAACTATAAGGCTTGAATGGCTTATAATCTACCATTTGGATATGGTTTTTCTTGCCATCGGCGTCAGGCAGTAGACAAAGTTTGATAATCCCCCATTTCTCACCTTCAACAAATTCTCCAGAGTTACGAGAATAGACATATTCTGGGATTAACCCCTCACGTTGCTTAATGCCATAATCAGGAATGGCAAATTGACGCTCATTCTTTACAATGTCAATGTATACCACAAAGCGAGCCAAAAGCGTAACTTCTTCTCCACTTTGCAATCTGTCTTTAACACTACCTTGTTTTGCTGGAATAACTTTATCTAAAAATTGAGTGAGTGCCATCTTATCGACCTCTCCAGTTTGAATGTTCAGATAGCGCTTCAGCAGGAAGTCCTTAACAAACGCAGGAAGGTTTCGTCCTGCAAAAAGACTACCTGTTGATGCAGGGTCTTTGTAAATAGACATTGCCGAGAAATGCAGTCTTATCTTATTGCATATTTCTTCTTTCATAAATATTCATTTATCAAAAGTCAAACGGGTCTTCTTCTTGAATGCCTGTTTTTACCTTAATCTTCATTGGGCGAACAATTCCTCCAAGTTGAAGCATGAAATCTAAGATATTGGCATTTAAGATTATATCATCTGTTTCATATGTATCACCACTCAGATGATGAACATTATATTTTACTCCATTATAAAGTACGTAAGGAACTTCAGCTGACGGCATATTCTTAATTTCAAATTGTATGCGTGGATTTGATCCACTTATTTCACAAGTGAGTAGATTGAATGACCAGTTAGTTGCCACAGGAGTACTTGAAATGATAAAAATGGGTACTAATACCTCTTCAGGCGTACAGCCACCATGGGCACCTTGTCCAGATGGAACTTTGGCACAAAGCGATTCATGCTTTAACGCACATAAAGTTTTATTATCCTCTAAACGGAAATAGCTACTATCCATAGTAGAATCCGCCTTCTCACGAATGGCAATACGTCCGTGATGATCGCTTTCAACACTAGGCATATTTTTACCCTTAAGCAATTGCGATAAATAGGTCAGACCATGATCAGAAATAATCGCAATCTTCTTACCTATATATTTCTGCAAAATTTCTTCAATGCTTCTTCGTATAACATCTATCTCTTTGATAATTGTAAATGGACTTATATTATCAGGGCGATGAGCCAAGGTGTCAAGATCTCCGGATTTCTCCAATTGAACTCTCTGAGGAAGAAGGCGCTGTAAATCTTTCTTATTTATTTCAGTCCTAGTAGGAAGAAGGGAACGGGCTATTCTTATTTCGTTGAGGAAAATCTGCTGGTCTTTTCTCTCTGCAATAATGCTTTTAATTAGAGGAATCCAGTCGATCCCCAATCCATCAATCCAATAAAAAACTTCAATGTCTCCACGGTTTTGTAGTAAGGTATAAGTAGAACAGAAAGAATTGTACCACACATCAAATGAAGACTCTGAGCCATTAAGTTTATTTATAAGTTGTTCGATTTCTGTTGTGTATCGATTAGTAATCTTAGCTTTTTTATATTGCTCAATGTATGGATTCACCCAGTCTGGTACTCCAGTTGCAACCCCAATACCTTCATTCATATAGGTATAAAGATCTGGGAAGAATGTTGCAATGTCCTTAGGCACAATAAAGCCTTGTGCCAACCAACTTACTGCTAATTCTTTTTCTTTTTGTGTGATTCCCGTAAAATATCTTAAAGTGCCAGAATACCCCATCTTTGCAGGTAAAGTTTGTAAAGATTTTACCATCATATTTTCTGCAGCATCCGACAATTGAATATTCTTTTGGGCAGCATAGGTAAGGCAGTATTTTCGTACTTCCATTTCTGCATCAATTTCCGTTATATCCCCTGCTATTTTCTCTATCAGCTCATTTGTACCATAAGAAGAGGTGGCATTAAGGCATCTGCATAAATAACCTTCACCATTTGCTTTACTAATATAGAAACGTGTTAAAAGCCAACGGTTGAATACATAAGGATTGTCAAACCATAGACGAATAAACTCCTTATATGTTTCTATGTTATTTATACTAAAGTATTGTTTAACATATTTATCAAAATTGAAGCCATTACTAACATCAATACTCTCTGCTAATTTATTCCAATTATCCCCATCACTTTCTAATGGCTCAATAGCACCAAATTCAAGATTTAAACCTACAGTCAAAAATTGATATGCATTACTGCAAGCCTGATAAGAGAAGGCATTGTCTGGTTGTGCAAACCGAGCATTAGCAAATATAGCCTTTGATTTGCAAATTATTTGTGGAGATATTTGTTTCTTACTATCTTTCCATATATTCAACCATTCCCGGATATTGTTTACAATGGTATAATTAGCATTCAGACCACTTACACCGAAGTCTGTGTCTTTTGTAAGAATGAGCTTATATGTTAGGTCTTTAGTCTCTGATATCAATCTCCAAATATTGATTTGGCTGTCATTCTTGAAGATATCCATTTTACCTTCAAGACCGACAAGCGGAATATAAACACGTTGGTGTTTTTCCTGGGCTTTTGGTGTCGCCTCAATTGCTTTAATAGTTTTTATCAAAGCATCAAAAGACTTTTTATCTTCATTGTCATAAAATCGTGCTAACTCAGAGAAAGGGGCAATCACACAGTCATTAGGACTTTTTCTCTTTATATGTTCAGCTATACGAGAGGCAAGTTCCACATGTGTAATGAGTAAGTCTGGATAATTGGAATCTATCCAATGATCAACACTTTCAACATGTATGCCTTGTTCTGTTTGTAGGAAATCCACAAAGTCATAACAGTCTCGAAAATTATCAAACAGTACAAATCGTATTGGATATCTATCAAGCGTAAAAGCATCAATACCTTTCGCCTGTTTATCCTCCTCAATATATGTCTTGAGGGCATCCATTTCTCTGAACGGTTTCTTATACATATTTCAACAATATATCTATAACGAAACTATCTTCTTCGGTAATCATATTTTCAATAGCTTGACGCAGATCTTCACTATTGTTTATACGATTGATAGCTTTATTACGCTTCTTTTTTAACTCTTCAGAATCAACCGCAGGTGTATCTACAGAAGAGTCATCTATAATAGTAGAAGGATTAGAAGTTGATGCGGGCTGAACTATAGGTGTAACTTTAGATATACGCCAATCTTTCAATTTGTCTTTCACTTCTTCCTCTGTCCATAGTCCAACTTCACTTTCCAAATGCTCGTGGAGATATTTTAGTGCTTCTTCCACTTCCTCGTCCATTACATTTACATTGTCAATACTCTGCATATATGTGACAAAGCCTTTATGGAAGTTGTTTGCAGATGGTATGAGTAAATTACCAAAGTCTGTTTTTAAAGTATCGTATCCGTTGATTGTATTTTCCAGCAAACTTGGATTTTTCATGCTTTCGGGATCACTCACTACACGCATAAGATTGTCTATGAATTCCCTTATTTCAGGAGTACAATCTTCGATATTTTTTAATGACCAAAGTGGATAGCCTTTTTCCTTACAATACACATGAAGTACTGCCCAACGAGCATCTTTCAGACTACTGATATCAGAATAGCCCTTCAATTTATTCAAATTGAACATTCTAATAAGGCTTTTGCAAACTCGACCAGCTTCCTTACTCTCGAATATGAAATTCAGTTTGTTGTTTGTCTTACCATTTTCCCATGATTTGAATAATTCGACAACATCTTCTACAAGATGCTGAGCAGTACGCTGTTTTCCGTTAGTATCAAAGATTATATTGACATACTTGCGCATGGCGAAGGCTACCATTGCCATTGGTGCATAACTTTGGAAGAGTCCAAAAGGTGCTTCTGTCAAACCTATGAGCTTATCACCAAGGTTAAAGCTTTGATTCTTGCTAGTATGGCGACCACTGAGCCATTCATCCACATAGTCACAGACTTTCTTCAGTGGATGATTGGGCGAGATGGTATCCTTCCATTGTAAGTTATCGTCTACACTGTCTTGCAATAAGAACTCCACATGACGAGCGGGGCCTCCACACTTATCTATAATATCTTGCTTCGTATTATAACTTAACACGGCATCAACCGTGGCTTTCACAGATGCTTTTTTCCAATAAGTTGCACTAAATTTTGTTCGTATGGTTTCTAATGATTCAGGACCACTTGTGAAAATACTCGGCGCGATACTACCATTGATAGTGCTAGTCATTTTACTACCAACAATGGTCATGCTGTCACCATTGAGATAGAACGTCACATTGTTGCCACGCATTTTATTAACCCATTGCTGTATCATTTCAGCGGCCTGCTTAGTGTAGGTCTGATACTGTTGCGGTAAGCCATGACTTTGTGCGCATTGTGCATTTGCCTGGTATTCAATAAAACGTTCATATTCTTTATCACCCATAATTGCCTCAATAACGACAAAAGAAATGGTAGTGAAGCGCTCATCCTTGCAATTTTTCTCTGCTATCTCTTTCAAAAGCAAAAGTTCTTGATTGTTGCGAGCTACCATAATAGCGAGAAAAACTTCATAGGGCTGCGTCTGTTTCTTTGCATTTGCGATTTGATTCATTAGGGTATACTCATTACCCTGTATGCCAAAAAAATGAAATGCATATGGGCGTGCCACTTGTGATAAATTTCTTGTAAAAATATTGGAGGCTGTACTACCGAACTTAATTACTTGATCAGTAAACAAGAAACTCGAAGTTTTTAATTCTTGTTTTATCTTTTGTATTTCATCTCCTGGCAGGGCTGTGAATAGAATGGAAAAATTGCCGTTTGGCTGGCGCTGAATAATGCTTTTATCATTAAAAAAATCAAGAATGGTGGGCAGATCGTCTTGTTCCTTAGTTCCAGAGAAAAGATTATAGATATTCTCTTCACTAGGTGTAACAGTATCGTTGTTGGCTATATTGTTAAGAGCATTAAGTAATAGGATACCTTTGAAAACCTTCAAATAACAATCACCTTGACTTTCTACAGCTAAGTGGTGACTATTATATCTTTCAGTAACGGCACCAAATTTAGTACTATCACTTTCAAAGAATTCTTGTACATAGTCCCATAGATAATCAGCTGTAATAGTTTGCTCTGCCTTATAGGCTTCATCATCATCAAGGAACTCGTGCACGGCATCACTAGCCAGAAATTCAAATACACTTCTACTGCTGGATCCTGCTTCACGAGCATAATAAGTTGCAAGATTTGCTGTTGCTGGATGTAGTGGGAATAAATTTTTTATATTTTCTATCGTCTGTTCTGTATCTGTACTGGTGGTGCTGAACATCTCCAATAATTCTGGATGGATGTTAAAGAAACGATCCTGACGCATCATGTACAAAGTATAATTTACAATCTCAAACTTTTTCGACATAATTTTGAATGCCGAAACTGGTTCCATATTGTAGATTATATAGTGATAGCGTCCTTTGGTTTTTTCGCGTTCTTCTTCTTTAAGCGTATTTAGTGCAGAAGGATGAGATATAAACAAGAAGTAAGAGTCATTCTCTGCATTCATCATAGCTTCTGCAAGTTCCTGAAGTTGTACTAACAAACGGGTTCCTATACTTGAAGTCATTACTTCAGTAAATTCATCCCAAATAATCAATAAACCATTGTAATCAGTTTTCTCTCGAAGGGCATTTTGCACCTCAAATATCCATTGCTTAAGATTATTGCTCTGTAAACGAATATCATAACCTCCTATACGCAAAGCTTGGCGTACACTTTCAAGCACATCTGTATCAGCGGCTCTCAGGCGTTGCTTCAGTTTATTAGTATCAGGGGCTACACTTGCAAGCTGAGCACTCTGTTCAATAAGATTTTCCCAAAATTGTGGTTGATTCTCAACATGTTGAACATACATATCAAAGTCTGTCTGTACTGTGATATCAATCTTTGCTGCTGAAAGTGCACGTTTTATTTCACGTTGCATTTGGAGTGATAGGTCCTCCTCATGAGCAATGTTCTGATAGCCATACATATTTACGGGAAAAAGACGCTTCTTCTCTCGTAGTTGTAGTAGGCTGTTGCGCAAAATATCATACTTTTCTTTCTTATATTCATCCTCCACATATTCACGAATATCTTCTATGGGGTCACACAACAGATGTTGAATGACAGCACCGGCATGGCTCTTTCCTGTACCGTATGTTCCAGCAATCCAGATTGACTTATGGTTATCTGCATCGTTGTTGCGTACGGCACTGATTACTTTTTGCAAAACTTCGTTAAACTGATCGTTAGCAATAAAAAATTTCCATTCTCCATTGCTCTCCTCCTTAATATTATAGGCGGGACGCATTTGTCTAAGCGTCACTATTTTACTATATGGCATACGTATATTATTTTAATTATTTGATTGGTTCTATAAAGTAACTAATGATGGCTTCCTTTATCTCGTTTCTTGCGCCTTCGTCTTGTAAAAGCTGCCACAAATCATCATCTAAACTTGCATACTCTACATTCTCACGAAGGAATTTCGCTGAGGGGGTCTTACCAGCACCTTCCGGCTTATTATTTGCTTTCCATTTAATTTGATAATAAGATTCACTATTAAGATGAAAAAAAGGTTTATAGAATGGGGTTATGGGATTATATCGTTTAAATGAAATGGTTTTGTTTTGATACGTTTCTTTTAAAATATCGGAATTAAAAGATATCTTGTTGTCTACTATTACTCCTTCTTCTATTAAATCGAATAATGCCAATAGAAAAAATGGTTTTGCGTTAGACACTTTCCCTCTATTATTCCCTCGATGGGTACAAAGTACCTCATTCTTATAATATGATAATTTTAGATTCATTACTTGGCAAGTAGTCTGAGACATTCAAAAGCATTCAAGTTCTCACGTAAGGTTATGTTTTCTAGTCCCATATTTAATTCTGCTATTAATACCCTTTCAGAATCACTATTTAAAGATCTAAGTTGAGTTTTCATTTCTTCCTTAGAAATTCCAAACTCCTTATACACTCCAATGTTATTATCATTACTATATAGATCAGAAATATTTAATGAACGAATATTTTTAACCTCTGAGTACTTGTAAAGTGAGTACGCAATTGCTGCACGTTCAACAAATATAAAAGGTTTCTTTTGATATTCATTCTTGTTAATAAAGCTGTAAGGTCCAAACTCGCCCAAAGGACTTTCTTTCATTGTTCGTGCGAATGCATAAACTACATTATGTATAGTTTTCTTCCCATTATCGGCATAATCATTTGCAACCAGTTCCTCTAACCCCTGTTGTGAGACAAACGTATTCCACTCAATTGTAGAGTTATACCATGTTACAATAGGGGCTTCATATGAGAGGTTTATCCAAATGATTTGCCAAACTAAATTATTATTATCTGCATAGGAGTCTGCAAGAAACCTTCCTAAAGGTGTAATCTCTTTTGTTTTGGTGTCAGCGATTATTCCTGCTTGATAAAGCCACTTTGCAAAACTAGGCATTTGTTCTTTGACATTTAAACCTGCAAGGTTATTAACAAAGAATGCTTTTGGATCTGAGAAATAAACAGAAAGCCATCCTTCATTTAATCCGAAATTATTATAACTTATCAGTTTCATTTTATGTTCTTTTGTTGTTCCTGTAACAGCCAATGACGCAGCAGTTATACATCCGAAGTCATGGAATGTAAGACACTTTTTACAATGGATGCATTTACTTCCATCTATGTGTGCACTAGTAGCTTTAATACTTAGTGCGCCTGTAGGGCATTCTACTTCACATGCAGTACAATGTATACAAAATGTCGCTTTATAGAATACACGTTTTATCAATCCTTGTAAAATGGGATCTACACTAGTATTTTCAAATATTATAGTTTGTTCACTACCTATACGAGTAATGGAAAATTGATAGACCCTATTTTGGTATCTAAGTTCACCTTTTATCTTATTGTCCCCGTCCGCATATATAGAATACTTACCAATTGCGTTCATCCATGTTAATAAGTCCTCTTGAGAATTATGAACTTTTATTTTAAGATGTGGTTTACTACTTTCGATAAATAAGTTAGAAGGGAAAGATATTTCACGTCCACCAGCTCGATGTTTCCAGTTCCCATCTTTAATATAAACATCATGATCCTTTATACCTGCTTTCTTTGTATTTTCTTCTATTCTGGAGAGAAATGGCTCTAATTTTTCTTTGTATTTTTTATTTGATACCATATCATTCCATCCTGAAGAAAATGGACATATAAGACAGCCGACTCTAGTCATTCCATTCCGATATGCTTTATTAATAGGAAGTTTTTGGCGCCATAAATACAAGAATATTTCTACTGAAGACCAATTTAAAATAGGACTTGCATTGATAACAGTATCATGTTTTACTCCTTTCCCTATTCTGTTATAATTAGAGCGTCTAACACTTTCTTCAGACCTAACGCCATCAAAAGTCAACACTTTAGCTTGCTTATTTGTCCCCTCTATTTTAAGGGAACGATACAATGGTGCTGTTTTCATAATTGAGCAACACCAGCGATGCTTATCGCTTGGTGTTCCAATCTTATCCCAATAGTTCAGCACACTTTCATGGTTACGAGTTAGCGAGAACTTTAAGTCTGGGAAGAGTTTATGGTAATGGTCTTGCACCTGCTGATACAAATCTAACGATGGTGGCAATTCATATCCTGTATCTGAATAAATAACTTCGAATTCTGTGCTTGGTATTGCACGTGTGCAAAGGTCTAACACAACTTGAGAATCTTTACCTCCAGAGAAAGAAGCAAGAAACTTATCAATCTTCGTAGTATGGAATACTTTTTTACCTTGTTTCTCTGCAGTATCAAGTGGCATAATCTCGAAACTATCACAATCTTCACGCACAATGGCCATCTTTTTTTTAATTTTGGCTTCCATACGTTTTGCGAGAGTTTCATAGTCAAGCTGATTAGCAGCAACTTTGGCTACACTTTTCCGTGCACCTGCATACTGAATGAATGTTTCGCGAATAAACTCTATAGCCTCACTCTCCAGCAAAAACATAAATTCAGCGTTGCGCTTCAACATCTTTTTTACATCAATGGGATTCAACTCAACATTATCCTTTCCAGGCTGGAAGATAATTGTAGCTGCATCGTAAACATTTGCACCTTTAGCCTCAAACATTAATTCACCTTGATACCAATATTGCTTGTTTATAGCCCACAACAGAGGTTCTTCTGTATGAGGATATTTCCATCCTAATTCGTTGAGCTTAAGCAAATCAAGTTCTTCCCAGAATACAGGGCGTGGAGATATGCCAAGTGTTCCATCCACAATACGTGAATGGAGTAATACACCTCCAGTTTCTTTATCCCAAGTTATTTTATACATTATTTTCTTTCATTCTTTCAGTTCGACATTTAGTAGTTTTGCTATTTTGAGATAAGACCCTATAATCGTTATTGTTAAACATTTGCATACCATATAGAGACTATAGTTGGTACACGCCACAATTGTTCTACTAACTAATTATTAATTCTTTTCTTTCTCCTTGCAAGGACTACTTTTATGCGATTGATACTTTACTCCATAATGGATAGTTTATAATAAAGATACAAAAATACACAATTTTCTTGAAGAAAAAGCACAATACGGCATTGTTTAGCCAATAATATCAGTAAATCAGTATTTTTCTTATTATATGTGCCCGATGATAATTATAAAAGACTATGACTAACCATATAAGTCAAGTGCCTATATTTTCAATTCTGGCAAACTATTGATTGCCTCCGACTTCAACTTATCCACCGCTCGAGTATATTTCTCGGTATGCTTCAATCCGCTATGTCCCAATAGGCTGGCGACAGTTTTGATGTTAGCCCCATTATTGAGGATGTTCACTGCAAAACTGTGGCGAGCACAATGCCAACTAATGTGTTTATTGATACCTGCACGTTTTACCCATCGTTTAACAGATTTGCTGCAACTCTCATATGAAGGTAGGTTGAAGATAGAAGAATTTAAATCTTCAGGAGCTTCGCCAATTAAAGAGAGTAAGCCGTCATTGAGAGGAATAATAACACCACTATGTGCAGAATGTCCTTTAGTCTTATTCTGTTCAAACTTCAGTAGGCGATTGGTATAATCTACGTTCTTATAGGTAAGGTCTTTTACATCACAGAAGCGCAGACCACAATACAAACAAAGGATAAAGGCACGTCTGACATTAGGATTCTCATTCTCATAATGACATTGAATCAGTGCTTGTATTTCGTCCATCGACAACACATCTTTGCGTAACACTTGGTCATCTACCTTGCACACAACACCCTTGCAGGGATCTTTCTGCATCACTTCGTGGTCAATGGCGTAGCGAACAACTTTTTTAAAACGCTGATAAATACTCTGTGCACCTTCGCCCACGCTTCTTGATTGTAGATATTCAACAAAGTGTTCCATCATATCCTTGGTTATTAGTTCGGGCTTAATACTGAACTCATAAACTGGATATTGCTCTTTCAGAAAATCCTTAAAACGATTCAAAGCTATCTTAATCATTCGCAAGTCTTTCTTCGTATAACCGTCTATGTACGCCTGATAATAGTCTAAGAAGTTGACATTTCTGTCTTTCTTCAGGCGATAACCAAGCATACTCTCCTTAAACTGCTGTTCACGTTCCGCACGAATTTTGGCAGCCAATTCAAGTGTTTCTTTATTTTGCTGCCGTTCCATAGGAGTACGAGGTTTAGCAATCAAGTACAACTGCAAATTCTCTTTTCGCCTGTTATGCTTGATGTGCACTTTGGGCTTGCCTGCCATCTTGCCAGTTTCATAAAAAACTGAATTGCCGTCTTCATCCAACACAGGCGTTTCTTCTCTACCGAGATAATACTCCAGATAAAGACTTATCCGACCATCAGAAAGCACATTTTGCTCCAATTTTGGGTTCTCCTTTGCTTTATTTTCTAATTTTGCCATAATTGATAGTTATGTACCTAAATGTGTATCAAACCGAGTAAAATCATTAACTCGTTTATTTTCAGATGTTTTCTTATTTTGCAAAGATACTAAAAAGTTCCGAATATCAAAGTGTACTAAAAGTGTACTATCTAACAAAAAACAGGCAAAAAAGAGCAAAATCACTAAATATAAGAAAATAGCAAATAACTGATTATCAATACAATATATTCTTTTTGTTTCTCTTGTTTTCACGATATTGTACCGGGTCTGGGTACGATAAAAAGAGTTAAGTTGTTTATTTTCAAGCATTTAACTCTTTTTCTTTTTAAAATTGTTCCCATTTTGTTCCTAGTTATTCTTAATACAAATGATATAAGATTAACAGGATGTAGGGTATTTATTCAAAAGCTAAGATACTATATCTCAAAAAAGCAATACACATATTATTCACTCAATATGATATATTCTTATGAAGCACTACTACAAAGACACTCCCCAAGGTAGAATTTTCTACGGAGGAGCTATTAATATTAGAAACGGCAGTATAATAAACCCATCAGAGGATTTGCTTAATAAAGAAGGGTGGATAGAATTTGTTCCTGATCCACCATCATTGTACGATAACAATGACCCAATCCCTGAAGATATTTGGCTCAAACACTTATTTGAAAAATATCCAGATAGTAAAAATATAGTAAAGTTAATCAACAAAAGTCTTGTCTATCATTATACAACATGGGATACACTATTTAAGGGTATTCTATCTTCTGAGAATTTAAATAATAAAAGAGTTGTCCTACGTGCTTATAGTGTAAATTATATGAATGATGCTTCTGAAGGTTTAATCATTCCAAGAGGAAAGTCAGATTTCGAAGAAAGAAAATTAGCAGAAAACTACTATCAAATAGTAGAAACAAACGAAGGTGAGAAGAGAAAAGTTCCAGCTACAATGAGTGCATTCAGGAAGTACCTTTTTGAACGTAGCGCTCATCAGGCTAAACAACACTTATTCTCTGTATCTTTCTCTAAAGTCTCAGACTCGCTACCTATGTGGAATAATTATGGGCATAATGGATATGGTTTATCCATTGGATTTGATGCAGAAGCTATTGTTAACCAAGGGTATGATTTGGTTGAGTGTATCTATGATAATGAACTATCAAAGAAATTAGCAGGTTATATGTATGATTTTATCCATGACGCACCAAAAAGAACACATCAAACTATTGAGCTAAATACTATTGCAAAGAATTCTCATTTTGAATATGAGAAAGAATGCAGGATTCCCCTTAGAGAATATTATGGGAACTACTGCATTACAAAACGAGGTCAATTCTATCCTATAAAATACGACATAAAAAGAGGGGTGATTTCTCCATATGTTGACATTTTTGTCCCTTTAAAAGCGATTCAGGAAATTTGGATAGGTCCAACTAATGACTCTAATCTTGCTGAAGATTCCCTAAAATCTTGGTTGGAAAGTATTGGTATGAATTGGATTAAAATAAAAAAATCTTCCGCACCTTTTAGGTAAAGATATTCAAGAAAAATAGTTCACATATATATAAAAAATAGGGAGTTTGTGCTAATGCTTCTCCCGGTAGTGTAATTTCAACTGTGTCAAGACTCTAATCCTTTATATTTTACCTCATTTGGATGACACGATTTTTTAATCGTGTTGACCAGATGAGGAACCTTTCGTCCGAGGCAAAGTTACATGATTTCAAAACGTTCTCCAAATTTTATTGCTAATTGTTGTGATGTCTGAGACCAGTTTGCAAGTGGCATAGTCCACTTCTTACGTATGTTCCGGTATGCCAGATATACAAGCTTTTCGAGAGAAGTATCGGACGGGAAAACTCCTTTGTTCTTTGTTACCTTGCGTACTTGCCTGTGGTAGCCTTCAACGGTGTTGGTGGTGTTATATCAGCTTACGTATCGCAGGTGTATACCGGAAGTATTCCGTGAGGCGTTCCCAGTTGTCACGCCATGATTTTATGACGATGGGATACATTTCTCCCCACTTACCTGCGAGTGCGTCCAACTGTGTTTCTGCAGTCTCTTTGCTAACGGCACCGTATACTGTCTTAAGGTCCCGGAGAAACTCCTTTTGATGCTTACTGCCAACGTGTTTGATAGAGTTGCGTATTTGATGGACAATACATAGCTGGACACTTGTATCGGGGAATACGCTCTGTATGCATCAGGGAAGCCTCTCAGACCGTCAATGCAGCATATCAGTATATTCCGGACACCTCTGTTCTGAAGATCGCTAAGAACCTCCAGCCAGAAGTTAGCGCCTTCACTCTTGGAGATATACATACCAAGAAGTTCCTTGTGCCCTTCCTTGTTGATACCTAAGACGTTGTAAATGGCGCGTGAGACCGCACGTCCGGTCTCGTCCTTCACCTTATAATGGATGGCATCCAGCCAGCATATTGCATATACAGGATCAAGCATTCGTGAACGCCATGACTTGATTTCAGGCAGTACTATGTCTGTGATGGAGCTGATGGTTTCTGCAGATAGTTTGGTATCAAACTCACGCTCAAAATACTTGCTGATATCGCGAGTACTTGTACCAAAAGCATACATGTTTATAATCTGAT
>OWIW01000630.1_pt1 | contig 23799 bp, 22 predicted proteins | sample 2433821 | NCBI WGS metagenome assembly OWIW01 (sample SAMN05065751, study PRJEB22554) | human gut metagenome | biome: ENVO:2100002; feature: ENVO:00000062; material: ENVO:00002003 | host: Homo sapiens | place: USA | reverse complement strand
GCATACGAGATGAGCGAGTGTCTCGTGGGCTCGGAGATGTGTATAAGAGACAGTAATTATATGTAGTTACAGCACCACCTGATACACCTATTCTAATAGCTTCAGAAACAATAGGGAATGTATCATTTTCAGTAGCATAAACTATTTTAAAATAAGCTCTTGTAGAACCATCAGGTGTTATAAAAAAATGTTCTTCTGCAAGGTCATTCCTAATAACCCTATGTGTATTAGATAAATAATACCAACCAACCCAATTCCACCTAACATTTGAAGGTATTGCTCCGATAAGTTCTAAATCAGTAGCTGAATGTAAATCACCACCTTGCAATAACATTTTTACCATCATTTCAGATGTTAGAATAGCATATTTAACAGGCGGAGTATTACCATATTCAGAAGGTGCATCGGTATTACAATGTACAATTATATAAGGTACATATACAACATTTGCTGCATCATAAAAACCTATAAATATATAAGATTCTCTATCACCAGAAGTAATAAATCTATAACCAAGTACGCTGGGATTACTGGGGTTAACAAAGTTTAATGTAGCATCCCCTCCCCTAAATTGTCACTATTAGGAATTTTATTTATCAAATTTTCAAAATCAGCTTGTGTAGGAATTTTTCCAGTTTGAAACAAGGCTTTAATTTGTGCAATAGTCATAGTAATAATAGTTAAAGTTCGACATATATCAGTTAAACTCTAACTATTATTACTAATAACAGTCAGAGTTTACAGTGGAGCATTGGCTCTACTACATTTTGTCTTTAAGTCATTAACAACTTGTTGGTCTGAAACATTCCATTTGGTTTGAGAATTACCAGCAGGATAATAACGATTTAATTAATTAAGATTAGTAACAATACGTTTAATTTTAGCAAACAAACTTTCAGATTTAGTTTCTGTTGCAACTTCGGCAGGTTCTTCTGATAAAGTTTGAACATCATTAGAACGAGTATTTGGTGTACGACCAACTTGGAAAATATAGTGGTCAATACCATTACCTTGAATCTGCATATAACCAATACCATCAGGCCCAGCTGATTGAGTAATAGTAACAGATTTAGAAGTAGCTCCAGAATATGAAGCAGTTACAGTAGCAGTTCGAGATGCAGCATTATTCTTTGAAGCTGTAACAGTAGTTCTACTTAATGTAAATCCAGCACCACTAATTGCTAATGTTGGAGTTGCAGATTCAGTAGTAGCTGTTCCAGTAGAACCTGATGTATAAACAGGAGTTTTAGTTCTCGTACAACTTGCTGTGATAGTAGAAGTTCCACCTGATGCAGCAATAGTTGTAGGATTTGCTGAAATAGCAATATTCCAACTACCGTAATTATAAGATTCAATTTTGTTAGCCGCTTGATAAATATACATTGTTCCACTTGCAGATTTACCATTAGCTGACCAAGTAACAACTTGACTCTTTACAGTAGTTTGAGAAGAAACATTGGTTCCTTTTGAAGATGCAGTAGCTTCAATAGAAGCAATATTTGGTGAAACATTATTTGTTCCACTTGAAGCATTTTCAGTTGTAACATCTTTTGTAGAACCAGAATCATATTGGTAAGTAGTAATAGTAGCAGACTTGTTCCAACTTTGAGTACCATTTCCAGCTTTAGCAGTAGCAGAACCACCACTCGCAGGAATCGTAGCATTAGTAATTGTACCAGCTGTTATATTACCATATGTATAAACACCACCAGAAGTAGATTTAACAGTTTTACTGTTTGTTATACTCTTAGAAGCCGTAGCTGATTTAGAACTATCTCCGTCATTTACAGCTTTTATAGTAATAGTATCAGTAGTTTCATTAGTTCCCATACTACTATGGGTAATCGTATTTCCAGATAAACTGAATCTACTATTACCATTAACAGTCATAGAAATTGATAAACTACCACCAACACTTCGTGTTTGATTCGGGCCAATAACACCCGAACTATACAAAGCATTATAAGTTTCAGTATTAGTAACAGAAGCACTTACAGTCGCAGAACCACCAGCTGCTGTCAAACCACTACCGATACTTATAGTAGGAGTTCCGTAAGCAGTAATCCGAGGATTGTAATTACTATTAGTTACTTTATTTTCAGCTTGATAAATATCAACGGTTTTCTTGGCAGTTGCACCACCTTCACCAGTATAAGTTACAGTAACTTGTCCAACCTTAGTTCTTGCCTTAACTGTGGTTCCAAGAGAAGAAACTGTAATTTCACTTGTTTTTGAATAGGTAACTGTACCAACACGAGTCGAACCAGATGTATAACTAATTGTCTGTGACATATTAGTAACACTGGTTGAAGAAGTTCCACCACTTGCAGGAATATCAGATGCTGAAACAGAACCACCTGTTAAAGCACCATAAGAAGCTTCATTAGCTTCTTGATAAATAGTAATAGTTGATGATACTGTTTGACCATCAAATGTATTTGAATATTTACCAGTTACAACAATACTTCTCTTACTACCAACAGTTGTAGTTCGATTGCTTGCAGTAACCTTAGTACCAGATATAGAAAATCCAGTAGCACTTCCTGATAGAACTGGTGTAACATTATCTGTACTAACTAAATTACCATTACGATACGTTTTAAGTACAGCTGTAATAGTTGCAGTTCCACCCTTTGCGGCAATTTCAGTATTATCACTATTTAACGTTAAATCATATATATAAGTAGATGCTTCTTGTTCAACAGTAAGAATAACTTGTTTACTGGAATCTTTTTTACACTTTCCAATAAACTTCATACTTCTTTTAGAAGTACCCTTTTGAACAGGTGATGAAATTTTAACAGTCTGATTTCCTTGAAAAGAGGGAGATTCAATATTAATTGAATCTCCACTCCCGTCATTCCATTTATTAGTGATAACACTCATAAATGATTAATTAATTTATTCAGCAGGTTCGAATGTCCATTCGTCATTAGACAGAACGCTCAGAGTCTGCTCACCACCACCCTTCGGAATAGTAACAGTTGCAGTAGTTGTACCCTGCGAATTGAGATACAGATAACTGTCACCAAGAGCCTGAGTAATAGTAATAGTTTTAACAACAGTCGAACCTTCACCCTTGATTTCAAGAGTTGCAGAACGAGCTTTGATAGTGTCGTTCTTCGGTACAACAATAGTAGCATCATAAGTGTATTCTCCAGTAGCACCGGGGTCACCAGTAATAGCAGTGCCAGAAGTAGCTGTTGTACTACCATTAACTTTAAATGATGTTACATTTGCAATACCGAAGTTAGTTTTCCATGTAAACGTAAGAAGTTTCGAGTTAGACTTACCAGTTACATGAATTGTTTCACCACCTTTAGCAACATTAATAGTTAAACCATCGGGAGTAATAAATTCGTCAGCAGCCTTTTCAAGAACCGTGACTGTAACTGCGTTAGTCTTTCCAACAATCTTACCGGTAACTTTAGTGCTTCTATTTGCACGACCGGTATAAGGATTCACAGAATTAATCTTAATCTGTGCATTTCCAGTACCAGTTTTAGGAACCCATGATAAATAACTCGGAATAGTTGCCATTTGTTTTTTTTTGGTCGATTAACTATAATAACAAACTAATTACCAAATTCCCATTCAGCTGTATCACTTGCGAAAACAGTTATGATATCATGATAATTATTATCTTTATTTAGAATAACAAGAGTTTTATCAACAGCTAATTCTACAACAGGTTCATCTATTGGCCAAACTTTTTTACCATTAAGCCACATATCAAGAACCTGCCGACGATTACCATTAAGCATTACGACAGCTTCCGTAGCTCGTTCAAGAAGATTAAGTTGTGCCATAGTTGTAGATTAATATTAACCTTGTGGTGTTTCAAGAGCAGTTACACGACTTTCCAAAGAAGTATAATTACTTTCTAATGTACTTACTTTACCACTTAAAGTAGTAATAGTTTCTTGTAATGTATTAACAGTACTTTCAAGAGTTTCTACTTTTGTCTGTAATTGTTGAACAGTTGAAGATTCAGCCTTAGTGGCTAAACCTTCAACTACAAAAGTAATTAACTTCTGAAAAGCACCAGTTTTCGGAGGCCAGTTTAAGGCACAAAATACTTTACGAATTACTGATTCTTTCATATTATTAAACCGTTAATTAGATTCGACATCACCAACCCTAAATATAGGATGTTCAATACCATCACCTTCGATTTGCATATAGTCAATACCATCATTTTCAAATACTGGTTCAGGTACTAATTCAATAGTTGTAACACTATGATTTGCAAGATTATCATAACTTTGATTATATTCAGTGTAGCCATCACGTCTAACCAAAATTACAACCCTTGAATCATAAGTACCACTGATATGAGCTATACCTTGATAATCAGTAACGATAGTTTTAACAGAAGAACTAAACCAACAACTAATACCTGTGGTAATAGGAGCTTTAGTAACAGAATCTACAAATTTAAGAGCTATATAATCTTGACCTTCTTTCGGATGTAAATCAATATAATTGACAACAGCTTCAGAAGGTTTAGCTGCAATAAACAATGCAGGTTCAGTAGCTTCATAACGAGTATTACCTAAAGTCTTATAATTACGTTCGAAACCAATCGGATTAGCTTCACTAACATAACCATCTTCTGATGAATCACAGTTACCTATCTTTTTATTAGTTTCATCATAAATGGTATTACTAATCATGCAACCAGTTAAAGCATCTCGTGTACGAACTTTAATAAGACCGTTATTATTACGAAGACATAATATTTCAACTGTTTTATCAGTATCAAATACTACTTCTTCATGACCAATATGATACCAATCAGAAGATAATGGTAAAGCATAATAAGTTATAACACTACCTTTATTCCTTGTGATTACTAAAGGTTCATCAGGTCTGGTTGTACCAACAGTAGTTCCAGTAATTGATATCTCTTTAATATTAGCAGCTAAATAAAGTTTATTATCATCATAAATTTCATAAGCCTTGATAGTTACAGAAACCTCTTCGGGTTCAGGCGGTAACTCTTCAAGTACAATAGTAACACTATGTTCACCAGTAGAATTAATCGTACCAGTTCCAGTGTTAGTTATATAACCAGTTTTGGAAACTCGGAAATCAATACTTGTTCCAACTGGAGCTGTAACAACTTCAGATTTACCAGTAGTTGATTCATCATTACCAAGAGGTTTCCAACTACTTTCGGTACTGAGTTTATACTCAAACGTAACACCGTCTAAAGCAGTAGATTCAGTATTTACAGCAGTTGCATAGATAGTACCAGATTGAACTGGAACTTTATCCATTTCAACAGTAACTTCTGCAGTAGGAATTGCATAAGTTACCAGTTGTTCAACCTCTATATAACCCGACGAAACAAACCTCAAAATTCGGCTCGTATTGACATCTCCGGTGAGTTGTAGCGGCGTATCTTTTGTGACTTGACCTAATATACCACCCGTGTCTTTATCATAGACGTATGCGGCTATTTTGGCCTTTGTTTCGCTATCGACTACCGTAAGATTTACAGCACCTTGTTCAACCGGTAGAGCTGTAAGAGTAATATCACGAATTATATTCTCATCTAATGTAATACGCTCTTCATAAGTTTCATATCCACTTGCACTAACCTGAATCAAAATATCACGCGGGTCATAAGTTTCATATGTAAGAGTACCAGTACCTTGAGCAATAACTACATTAGAAGGTTTATCAGTAAATATAATTAAAGCATTATCAGGAGTTGCATTTACAGTTAATGTCTTTTTAGTCTTAGGTGTAAGAACAACATTGATTGTCGTATCTTCAACACCTACATCGACATAAACATCTTTTGTAATGTAATTCTCTTTTTCTACAATATAATGTAAACGACTTTGAATTAAACATTCAAGACTTGCACTACCAATACCTGCTGATTCTTTACCTTCCGAATTAATCATTCGTATAGTAGAATCAACCGGAACAGCTTCAATCTTAATTGTTATATAATCTTCCTCATTTCGAGGAATACGAATCCAAAGTGTACCATCTTCAAACGTAGTAGGAATCTCGCTTGTAACTTCAATTTGATTAATACTATTGCTACGAACATGATTATTGTGTTCTACAACAATACCATAAATCTCATTAATAGCATCTACAATACGTTTGTTATCAGTAACAAGTTCTTCAGAAGTTTTATCTTGCTTATTAATAAGCAAACCTTGAAGCTCTTGAGCTTTTTGTTTTAATTTATCAATATCACTTGCAGCTGTTGGTAAACCAACTTGTGCGGCAGTAACTCTATGAGGATTATCATAATTACGAATATGAGCGTTGAAATTATCTTTATCATTCTCGTAATCTTCTTTATCAAGTTTCTTGTTTATAGCAGCCCAAACATCTTGAAACTTCTTATTAACTTCTGCAACATGATTGTTAATCCAAACATTCAACTGTTTGAACCAACCTTTAACCCTATTTTCAAGAGCATCAATGTACTCTTTTTGAGGTCGAGATACAGGTTTATCCATATCGGCAGTGTTATCAACATTGCCAAGACCAACTTGTTCTTTTGTTACCTCATGAGGATTAAACTTATTATTAATATGTTCAAATAAAAGTTTTGTAAGTTGTTCAATAGGATTTAAGTCCTCAGCTGTAAGCTCACGAACATATACTTGAACATCAAGAATCTCATTAACAGCATCATTAAAATCAAAATTGGTCTTTACATTCGTCCGATAAATCCACCAAGATTTACCCTCGTGAACATAAATACCAGTGAGAGTAAATATCTGATTACTTATGATACCTTGTACTGTAATTGTATGTATAGAACGAACAATCGGTACAAGTATATAAAGATATTGTTGAGTTGATTTAACCCACGGAACTTTATATTCATAATGTCCTACATCAATATTTCGAGATTCAAACTCGGTAATCTTTGCAGAACTAATATCAGATTTTTCAGTTAGCTTAAATAGAGCACTATTATCGTAAGCAGTTACATTAGTTAAGTCTATTTCAATCCTCTCCTTTGTCCTATATAAATATAGGTGGCCGTTCTTTCGATAGTACATATATAATGTAGGAACTGTTTTAACACCAGCACCTTCACCATCTACTGTACCAATATATTCTCCGGTTTGGCCATTATAAACACTCGGATATATACCATCTTCAAGCACACCGAGCGCTACAACATTTCGAAGATTAATTACTGTCATACCAAGAACAATAACGAAATAAATACTCCAACTATAAAGTTAATAATAATAGGATGAATTTTAAGACCAGTTACTGTTTTCTTTCTTGCAGCTTGAATACCACAAGTAATGATTTGATAAGCTAATGTAATCCATAAACTCATAAACCAAGTAGCAACAGTAGCCTTAAATAAAATACCTACGACAGTAGCAATGACGAAACCAATAATAATATCGTCTTTATGTTCTGAATAATAACCACTTAAAAAAGTAGTTATTTTATTCCATATTTTCTTTATCATAATACTAATCGTATTTATTATTATATGACGATTAATAATAATAATGGTGCAACTTGTATGGCTCGGCCTGCGGCCTCGCTCCCCGGTGGGGCAGGAAGTTGCACGCCCACTTGTCACATAACATTAGCATCATTAAGAGAATAACTCCTAACACCACAATTAATAGCATTAGGAGTTATCTTTGTGGTTACATTTTTAACAAATCAATTTCTTACTTAATGAGTGCTAATACCCCTTCAAGTGCAGTAATTGCAGAAGTTTTAGTATTGTCAATAGCAATAAATTGAGTAACCTGTAAACCCTCTGTATGTAAATTAAAGGGATGTGTGAAATCAGCACGAGAAGTAATTACATAAGTGTCATACATAACACCCTCGGTAGCTGTAAAAATATCACCATAAACACGGTCATATTCCTTGAAATTAGGATTATAACCTACACCGGCAACATCTGCTTCTTTCTCAAGTTTAGCAACTTGGTCATAAGTACCAACCGGAGTTTGATTCTCAGTACCCTCTTCAAGCGTAGCACGAAGAATACCATCAAACGTCACATAATACTCAAAACCTGCGGCGCCAGTGAACGTAACACTTGCTTCGGTAAAATCATTAATCGTGATGCTATCAGCACCAAAACGAGCATTAATCTTAGTTAAAGTCTTTTCAACCTCAACTTTCAGACGAGCAATAATATCTGCACTTGCTTCGTCAATTCCGTTGATAGTTACACTGGCATTATAAACTTCCAGAGGATAACCACCAAAAGAATTAATAGGCTTACACGAGATAATAACCTCAGCATCGAAACCTTGATAACCAATACCACGATTAGCTACAAGATTCGTAAACTTATACGTTTTACCAGCAGGAGCAAGATACTTTTCCTTATGTTGCTTCGACCACTTGGGATTAATCCAAACGCCGCGTTTAACCTTGCCATCACCAAGACCAAGAACAAACTGCAACATCTCATCATCCTTGACATCCGAAGCAGCTGCAACGACTTTACCAGCCGAATTAAGAAGAACAGCTTGTCCGCGAGTCAGCTTGCTAACATCATTATTAGCAAGTGTTGTCAGAAAATCATTTGCGACAATTACACTTTTCATTTTCTATTCTAAATTTGATTGTTGTTTAACAGCACTAAAACTGTCATCTTTAAGAACAAGAAGAATATCGCTAACTACACTATCTATGAAATCAGGTGTAACTTCCATATCTGACATTTGGTTAATATCAATATTAAAAAGACGTGGTTTCTTAATATATGAAATTTTAACCGCATCAACACAAAAATCATCACCGTAATAAACAAACAATCTATCATCAACAAGTTCACTTATTGGATTAAGATGTCTATTTTTATTACCATAGAAGTTGTTTAGAGTAGCTCGAATATTTTCGGTAGCAATTAAATCATTTTCAGAAAACTTATTTCCTACATTTACGAACTCGTCATAAGTAGTATTATAAGTAATAACAGGAATGTCTGTATTATTAACTTTTAATGCAATTTCATCTTTTACATTAGAAGTAATAATAATACAATCTTTATAATAACGACCAATCAGATTCTCCCAATAAACATTATATTCATTAGAAAGAGCTTGACGTAATCTATCACAAGTTAAACCTGCAATTTCATACAAATCAATCTTATCTGAATCACTATCATAAAGAGAAAGAATATCTGAAATATCAATCTCATTCCCATTAACAATAATTTGTCCATTAAATTCATCACCAGTTAAGGCAATTTTAGACAAATCAATTAGATGATAATATAAATTCTTAACTTCATCATCAGGATAAACCTCATGTAAATTCTCAACAAGTCGAGCTTTACCATAAGTTAATCGAGAAGTAGAAGAAATAAGTTTTAGATAATCACCCGGAAGAATAACGAAAGCTCTATTTGGATAATCCGTATCTTGCTTATCACGTTTAAGTTTAAGCCACGGTGTTTCACGCTTTAATGATTGAATATCATCTACACGTTTTTTACTATCTTCAAGACCTTCGCCTTTATAATTAGTTTTCCTATTTGATTTAGTTTGTATATATTTAACGGCAGCTCGATTCAGCATCATATCAATAAACTGAGGAGCAATACTCCGATGTCTATTAGATGTTATCTGCTGTATTCGTTGCTCTATTTCGATGTGTAATTCTTTTACCGTTTCATACATGACTAACCTTTCAAACTACGATACTTCGCGTTCCACTCGGCAACAATACCTTTGTTGTTATCATTCGAGAAATACGAGATAGCATCATTAATATTATTACCAATAACATTTTCCGGATTAGAAGCATCGACAATGATAGAACTATTCGGAAGTTGTCGAATAATATTCATCCAAAGATAAATAGTAATCTTAGCTTTCATCTCCAGATGTTTATCATCAACAATACTAATAAACTTCTGCGGGTCACTGTCAATAAGTTCAAGAAGAACAGATTGCTTATCATCGGCAGTCATTGCCATAAATTCTGAATAATCACCTACGCTACCTGTCGATACAACAACATTGTCGATAAGTGCGCTATTCGGATTATTAATAAGCTCCGTATATTTCTTGAGAGCATCAGTGCGAAGTTTCGTCCGAGCAGCTTTGAGTGCTTTACGCTCACTATCCGAAGTAAGATAAAATTGAATATTGACGCTCTTATTAATATCTTCAACCTTATTAGCAACCTTGCTACTTAAAAGGCAATATCTCCAACTAATATAATCGGGAATATTAACAAAAGTAACATACTTATAAAGTTCCGTTTCATCAAGTTCCTTAATCCGTTTCAGAACAATAGCTTCAAGTTCCGAACCAGTTTCATTCTTAATCTTATCAGCTTTTTTAAGTTTACCAATAAGTTCGTCGATATTACTTTTCAGAGCAGGATTACCTAAATCTAAAACGTAAGAAGTATCGAACTCTAAGCCATGAACAGGAATCTCAAGAAGAAAATCATTTAAGTATGTAGTGATTCGTTCTTGCCAAGAACTATCAATAGGAGATACACCAACAACAGTAGGAAGAAGAACTCGCATTTCCTCACTACGGCTCAGCAATTCATTAACAGGACGAATAGCAGAACCAAGACGAAGAAAATCAGTTTTGAAAGCATCTTTATTCCGAAGTTCAAAAGAAGAAGGATTGTTCCTCCATTCAATACGAACTGAACGATTAACTTTAATCATATTTTTAACATTTTAAGTTATTCAATCTTTTATATGTTAATGAGTAGTAATAACCTTTCGATTATTACTACTCAAATTGGGTGTTTAGTTCAGAGCTAAATCGAGCCAGAACGAAGTAGTAGGATTATCAATATTGATACCCTGCGAACCAAGAACTTCATAAGAAGCAATATCCTTCGTATCCGACAGTTGAGTACCACTTGCAAGTCCCCACGAAGCAGGCAGTTCAGCCATACCTTTATAGACACCTACTTTATACTCACGACCCTCTTCACAAACAAACTTAATATTACGCTCACCATTCGAACCCATAGTATGGTCAAGGAATACAGCACTATAAGAAGTAATAGGCAGACCTTGATACATATTACCGGCTTCACGGTCACGACGAGCACGAATACCGTGGTCGAACATATCAACAATCTTGACAGTAAGAATCTTACCATTAAACATCTTATAACGGTTAAAATACTTACCATAAGACATCATCTCACCATCGCTCTTAATCTCGTTATCACCAAGAGTTACAAAGTAATTCTTAAGACGAGCATCATAGTAGATAGCATCATTGAACATTCGTGCGAAACCTTTACCGCAATAAAGAACAAGTTCCTCAACGGTAGAATCAATACGATTGTCAAAGATACGAGTGATGATACGGTCGAAACGATTAAGTGTCAGAACAGAATACGTTTCATAATTACCAACGGCCTTAAGAATATCAAGAACACCAGCACCACGAGGAATTGCCTCACCAGTCTTCTCATCCTTTAAGTGGATAATACCATTCGAATCGCGGTTGTACTCCGAGAACCACAAGTCCTCTTCGAGCATCTCGCGTCGCATGATTTCCCACATCTTCATTTCGTAAGGCATCCACAGATTACGCTCACCACCAGATGCAGTATCAAAAGCAATATTAACAACCTTATTACCCATGTTACCAGCAATCTCTTTCGAGAAACGGTAGTAACCATACTGGTTGGTTGCCTTGCTGAACGACTGGTTATTCGAGCGGTTTCCATCAGACTTGCTACCCGGAATAGTCGAAGCACCTAATGCCCAAATAGCACCACTAATAAAGTCTTTTGCAACAGCATCAGCCGAGATAGGAGCACCCGACATATTGGTAAAACGATAAACGTATCCACCAGTCGAAGTAGCAATACCCTCATTCTGAATACGCCATTGCATACCCGAAGGAGCAATAGCCGTGTGCTGATAAATAAACCAATTATCCTCCATTTCAACCTCAACAGTTCCGTAAGGCTGAATAGCACTTTTATCAGATACCAGCTTTTTCAAACGAGAAGTAACACGCTGACGAGGAGCAATTTCCCAAGTATATTGAGTATCACCACCATTCAGCTTAACTTTTGTTGTAACAGCACCCTGACCCTCAGTAAGAGTAAGAAGAGGATACTTGTCACTATCCTTACCCCAAAGATAAGTAAGATTACGATTAAGTTTAACAGGGTCAATCAAATCAAAATTCAGAAGCATATTAGCATCTGTATATTGATTCGAGTCAAATTTTACAGTTCCAATTTCACGCATTGTAAATTAGATTTTTGGTTAAGTTATTATTATAAGGCAAGAACATTTGCTTTATTTAATAGGTAAAACAATTTTATCATCCTTTGCAATCTTTTGAACCTTAGGATTACCATTGTTTTTACCAGTCTTACTTGCTAATGAACGAAGACGTTTAACTTCTTTTTTAGCAAGTTCAGCTTTAATCAGTTGGTCAACTCCACCATCAAGATTCATAATAAATCGCATAGCCAATTCAGCAGGATTAGAAAGACGATTAATCTCGTCAATCTGTGCTTGACTATAAACCATTCCATTAATTTCTTGAACAGGACGAGAGAAATAATCAAATAACTCTTGACGAGAAATAAGTTTCTCACCATCAGTTGTCTTAATTCTCAGACCTTCTTTCGGAAGAGCGTATTCTCCAATCTGACCTTTAACAACAATTAAATCATAAAGACTACCCGGTGCATTATGAACTTTGACAGTACCGTCATCTTCATACGAAACACCAAAGTATTTAATTTCCTTTTCAAGTTCAGCCTGCATTTCTTTGGCCTCACGTTCACGAATTGCTTTAATCTCACTCTCTTGAGTTTTACGCAACCAATTAAGACTTTCAGTCGCATCGTCTTTAAGAGTATTATTTGCTTTTGCAAACTCAACAATTCGTTTGGCACGTTCCGGAGAAGTACCTTTTTGAATTTCAGCTTTATAGATTAAATCAGTAAGTAAGTTATCATCATCTTTGATTTCAACTTTACTATAATCTACATTTGCCGAATAACCTTCGATTGTACCGAACTTACTCTTATATTCAACAAGAGCTGCAATATCAGGATTGTTAGCTAAAAACTCGTTAAAACCTTTTGCAAAACCCTCTCGTTCACCAAGAGCTTTTACAGCAGCTTCACGTTTAGCAAAACCCTCAATCGTAGGTTCAAACTTAACAGGTTCACCTTTCTCATCTTTAATAACAATGCCACTTGCTTTTGAAATAGCTTCGATATAATCACCGTCTAATTCATTAGCACCTTCATCAGACATTGCATCAATTTGTTCTTTTGTGAACTTAATTTCACCGTTATCATCTACGGCGTTTCCGTTATCATCAAGTGTGTAAAGAGTACCATCAATTTCTACTTGTTCAGGTTCAGTTTCTTCTTCACCATTACCAGTAGAACCACCCTTATCACCTTCTTCTTCAGCTTTCTTACGAGCAGCTTCCTCTTCAGCTTTACGTCGTTCTTCAGCTTCTTGAGCTTCTTTAGCTTCCTTAGCTTTACGTTCTTCTAATTCTTTACGAAGACGTTCTTGTTTTTGCTCCTGAGTTTCATCATCAGGTATAACAACTTTTTCAACAGCCATATTAGTATTTATTTATAGTTGAATATTATTACATGAACAAAGATATACTATATATAATATATTATCAATAATTATAGTAGTATTATCTTGCAGGTTCTCTTGCTCGCCGTCGATAATTCTCGGTCATCATTGCTTTAATTCTTTTTGTAACTTTATTCTATTAACATCAGAAGCAGTGTAACCAGATTGAGCAGCCATAGCTTCATCTTTATCTATATTACCATTTCCATTGGTATCGACTTTAAGTCGCATATTCCAAATCTCTTTTTCACCTTCTTGTTTAAGAATCTCAAGATTAACATCATGTTCTCTATCAAGAGCATTTTGTTGAGCTTCAAATTCTTGTTTAGCTGCTTCACGCTGACTAACAATTTGTTCAACTTCTGCTTGAGCTTGTTGTTGAACTTGTTGCATTTGAAGTTCATAATCTCGACGAGCTTGAATAGCTTTCTTAATATTCTTAGCAATAGAAGTAATATTATTGTTTTCAATAGCTTCAATAGCAACTTCCAGTTGGTCATTCTGACCTGCACTAAATGCAAGTTCTTTCATCATGTTCAGCTTATTCTGAACATCGGCATTATTACGAATATAAATTCCAATATTACCAGAGAAATCAGAAGAACCATCAATATCAACTACAACAACTTTATTAGTTGTCGGGTCTACATAAGAACCTCGTTTACCATCAATCCAAGCAAACTTACTGTAATCAATATTTGCAACATAATCACGTTCACGGAAGAGATTAAAACATTCAAGACTCCAAACACTTCCGGTCATTGCTTGAGAATAATTCGATTCATTAACAGCCTTACCGGCATAATCTTTGGCATCACCAAAGCGAGCATTATTCATATTAGCTGCTTCCCAAGCTTCTGCTTTCAAACCTTGTTTAAGATTATCAAGCATTTGAATATAATTCGTAATAGCACTTGTGGCTACTTCTCGAATAGATTGTAAAGCATTAGGTTGTGCATCAGAATCATCAAACGGTAAAAAACTATCTTTATTCGCAACAGCAAGACGTTCCTCGGTAGTCATGTCACTACTATCAGCGAGAATACTTTCAGGGAATAATAACCAAGATTTAAACTTAGCTACTGCACGTTCTTGTTGTAAAGTATAAATGCGATAAAGAGCAAGATAAGGTAAAACACGGAAAGGAATAGGATTACGAAGATTATCTTTATGTAAACCTACAATACCATTATAAGGTAGTTTACAATCACTATAATTGTTAAATCTTTCACGTTGAACTTCGATAGGCCGCGGTTTAATATAAATACCACTATGACAACCACCGATACGCCAACCTTCCCAAACTTGATTTATCCATTCCCATTCAATCTCAATATCACCAGCAGAAGCATCAAATTCATAATTCTCGTCTACAACACTTTCAACGATATTTCCTAATAAATCTCGATGTTTAAGAATACCTTGTTTAATTTCAGTTTTCCAAACATAATGATAAATATCAATTTCTTTACCATACAATCGAGCTTCACTACGAAGTGCTTCTGCGTTAGTATGTAAGATAGCTTTACGTTCAGCAAAATCTGTTTTATTGAAGATTTGAACTATACCATCGGGAGCATCATATTTAGGAGATACAGTATAAATATCTTTAAGATAATTCATTTCTGCATCTGTAAGCTCATCACGAAATCTATCAATGATTTGAGGAATAGTCATTCGATAAACACGAAGTCCTGCATCATCATCTTCGATATATCGTTGACCACTTTCAATACGATAATATTCGAGAGGAGATATTACTTGAAGATAAACATCACCTTTATAAACTTCTCGATAAGTATAAACCTCTTCACAAGCCCACCAATAGAAATAGCATTGTTGATACTTGTCTTTCGCTTCAACAATAGCATTGATAAGTTCAAGACGTTTTTGAGTTGTAATAGTTACATCATCAATCCAATCGTTAAGAACTTCCTCAATAATATCGTTAAGTTCACCTTGCTTAATTGTCTTTTGACCAGTATTAAATCCTGCTTCATTAAGACGATTAATAATTTCTTGATTACAATAAGCCATTACTTTATCAGCAAGAACTTTATTGCGAGCAAGAGTTACAGAAGGGTCATTATTAAATACTTGATAATTAGAGAACATATTAATAAATTCTCCCATATATCGTTCTTTAATAGGAGTAAGAAAATCTACATCACGTATCTCACCATACATGACAGCTTTCTCACCAACCTTATCAATATAATTCCGAAGAACATATTCATAAGTCTTAGGGTCTACTAAACCATTAGCAGCATCGAGAAATTTCTGCGTAACAGTTTTATCATTCTGACCAATAGCAAGATTAATCCAATAATTACAATTAGGAATGTACCAAGCTTTCGTTTGTTTTGTAGCAGTACTTGCACGCTGGTCAGGCATAACAAGTGGAGTTGCTCTTAAATCACGTTCACTCATTTTAGGAATCTATTAACTTTACGATCAGTGTTATTAGTTTTACTTTTCGAGTTAGCTTCTCGTTCAAGTAAAAGGGAATCTTTACGAAATTCAAACATTGCAACGATAGCCGAACTTAATCGGTCTGCATTACGCCCAAATATAAATCTATCTAACTCTAATAAGAAACTTATATCATAAATTTGATTAAATCTATATATTGGTGTATCGTCGGACGTTTTTCCGACAATTTCGTATAAGAAATCCCGCACCATGCGCATACCCTCTAATTTAATATCGCCATCACCAATGACAATACCATAACCAGTAATACGAGGGCCATCAACACTACGATTGATATAACTACTTGGGTCTTTCAGCAACTTATCTCTATAACCCCATTTCTTGAAATTAGTAACAAGTTCACCAGTACCAGCCTCATAAAGAACTTTACAATTCCAACGTAAACAAGCATAAAGAACAAGTTTATCGACAGCTTCCATAGTATCAAGACGACCACAATAAGAAGCAACAAGTCGTTTACCCATGTAAGGAGTTTTGCTATTAGTACGCATCCATACTTGAAAACTTGCAAGTGAATTTTTTGTACTAACTTCTTCTTTATTTTTATCTACACGATATGGGTCATAAGAAATAAAATAAAGACTACCATCATTTGGAATAGGAGAATAAAACTCTCTTATACAACCATGAACATCAGTCTTTGAATTATGAGGTACATCAGTTATATATTCATGGAATCTATCGGAACCAAATATAGCTCGTTCAATACATTCCTGTTTAGTAACAAATCTAACACGTCCATCATCAAGTATATACCAACCATCTTCATAAAAATGATTAGACTTATCATATTTAATAGCATTAATATGATTAGTAAGTTCCGGACTGTGAAAAATGTTCTCTTGTGTGTTCGTAAATGCCTCATTAGGACTGTTAGCACGTTGACCTACATAAATATTATATTCACCAGCATCTTTCTCTTTTTCTGCACCACGTTTCTTGTCATAATCATCCTTCCAAGAAGCAAACAGTAAAGAATTACCATCTTCTATAAAAGGTTCATAATCCCATATCTGCGGAAAAAAGAAACCACAAACAGCATGTCTACTATTAGCATCCCAGATATTTTCCATAGGAAGCATATCATTCTTTCCGGGATTATAAAAACAATTACTGAAAGCTTCCCAGTTAGCACCTTTTGTACCACCCGTACCATACACACGAATAGTACCAATTCGCATTGCACCTGATTCACTATTAGACATCATAACATCTAATGCCTTTTGAAGATTAGGACAGTTATGAGTAATAGTAAAATCTTCTAATAATACAAGATTATCACCATCTACTTCAAATCCATAATATCTACCTCGACCAATAGGTTTAATATCAAATCGAGTTTCCAATACATTCTTTTGTAATGAAATATAATTTTCTGCTTTTTTACGATTTATTTTAGTAGGAATTAAATGACAACCAGATAAAATAAAAATTCTATAATAAGTAACACCTCTTATAATCTTTTCTGAAACAGTGGTTTTCAATCCAAGACTTCTACAAATATAAACAATATCATAAACAATTGCAGGGTCTTTTTGAGCTATTTCAAAATTATGTTTTTTAGAATTATAAGAACCATCAGTGTCAATAATACCAGCTAAAAATTCTAATCTACTTTGTTTATCAGTATAAATGTACTCTTTTGGAATATATTTATTATGAAGAACTCCCATATTAAAAAGTTCTTGTCTAAACCAATTATCCGAAGCATCTTCACATTTTACTAATGTAATTCTTTTAGCATTAGAATTAGTATCTGCAATCGAATAATCAAGATTATTATTTTTTGAATATTCTTTTAAATAATCAATTACTTCACTATCTTCATTGGTAAATCTACATGTATCTTTATCTCCATCACCAATCCATAATCCAAAAACATAAGGTTCAATTTTAACATTCTTTTTATCAAAATCAATACATGTTTTTATAAGAGCATGATTATCTTTCCAGCGAGGATGTTCTTTAATCATATTTATATAATCTGGAGCAGTCATAGTAATCGGTTTACATATATTACCATAACTTTTCCTATAAATCATATAAATGTCATGCTTACTATTTACAACATGAGGTATTCCATTTAAAGGACTTATTTCAAATAATTCATCTTCACCAGTAGTAGTAGCTAAAACAGTTCGAGGTTTACCATCAGGCCCCATAAGTTTATCACCAATGCAAATATCTTGTACAAATTTAGTACTTCCATCAAACATTATAAAACCAGTATTTTCCCCAAAACATTTACCTGCTTCCTCAAAATCAGTTTCAATAGCTTTCTTACCTACTGCGGCACTTTCATTTTTACCAATAGCAACACTTAAAAGTTTACTACGAAATCCGAAAGCCTTCTGACCTTCTTTTGATTTCTTATATCCAAGTTCAATACCTTTATCGAAGTTCTCACTTAGATAACCTCTTCGCCAATAGGTTTTATCTTCATACCAATCAAGATTAACTTTAACCATATAAGATGTAGCACCTTTTTCGGTTAAGTAATCCATTTGGTCGGCAGCAAGTGTAACAGTTACATTCTTATTTGCGTTAATAGTATTAGCTGCTTGACTACCACGTTTATATGAAAAACCTTTACGACGAGCTTTTGCCTTACATAAGTTACAACTATTATTAGCAATCAGCTCATCAATCTTAAAGTTCCAATAATCTCCATCCCAAAATCGAGGAAAGCCTTCAACAGTATTAACCTTAAATCTTCCCTCTTTATCTAACTGTTTACGTTCCTTTTCATTAGGAGCACGTTCGATACGACCATAGTTAAGATAATTATAATGGTCGCCAGTTATACGAACTTTATGGAGTAAAGCTTTACGTTCAGCATCAGATTTAGCTGCTAAATAAGCAGGAATATCTTTAATGTATAATTTACAATATGCTTGGACACCTTTAACTCGTCTATCCATTTCACGTTGCCAAAACTTTATGGCATTAGGACTATCATCAGGTTCAAGACAATAACATCCATGTTTCTCATAAAAGTCTGCAACACGACTGAATATTTCAGTACCTACGAAAACAAAGTCTATTTTCATAAGTACACCACCACTTTCACCTATAAGAAAATCGTTATCTCTGTCAATCCAAGGTTTACCAGTAAAACGACAAATACTTGAAGATAAAGGTTTGTAACTTTCTTTATCTTCAAGTATGTAATCTATAAACGGACTTCGACCAGTTTCATAACCATAACGATTGTCTTTACGATAATGTTTCTGTTTCGTTAGGAGCATTAGATGCTCTATCATTTGTTCCGTCATAGCTATCTCTATATTCAGCTCCACCACGAATTGACGTTACACCTTTTTCAATCTTATCCCACTTATCATTAAGCTCAGTAAGACTTTCAACTCGTGCAGGAATTTCATTAGCAATTTTAATAATTTGTTTAAGAGTATCTTCACAAAGAGCTAAATCTTTCATTTCAAGTTCTTTCGACATTAAATCTTCTATACTATCAGTTAATGTACGAACTAATTTACTTGAAAGATTCAAAGATTTAATAGTAGAATTAATTAAATCTTCAACAGCTGTAATATTAAGATTTGATTTTACAAATTCAATAGCAGATAAAACAACTTTATCCGGTAGATAAGATTCATCCAAACCGGCATTAGACTTAGCATAAGCATAAGCTTCTTTTTTAGTAAGTCCTGCTTTCGTTACATAACCTTTTCTATCGGATAAATATAGTATAAATCTAAATTCTTTTTCTGCAAAAGATTTATCTTTACTATCATCACGAGCATATATCTGTTGAAGTAAAGGATATTGAAGTATTTCTTCTACATCAAGAATTAGTTTATCATTTTCTATCTTAAATCCATGTACCATATATCATCGACTTGATATAAATATTAATATAGCGTTCAAAGCAATAGAACCAGCTGCAATCCAACCATTTCTACGTTTCTTTTTTCGTTCAGCTAAATATCTTTCTTGATAATCAATTAATTTACTATTGAGTGAATCAAGGCCACCAAAAGAAACAACCAAAAGACTATCACGAATAGCAATATGATAAGACTGGAAGGATATAACGCTATCTTGAACTCTTTGAATTTCACTGGCAGTAAGATAAAGTTTTTCATACTTTTCACCTTCAAGAAGTTTTATAGCTAACTTACGAGTTTCTTTCGGAGTAAAAACAATAACTGTATCGCCATCAATCTTGTATCTTTTTTGCGATATAGCGGAGAATGGAATCATCACTAATGATATTACTATCATTAAAATCACTTTCAGCTTTTTCATAAATAGTAATAGTTTTTTGTTCAATTCCTCTAAGACTATCAATAACAAATTGCTGTTCATTAATAATCTTATCATATTTCTTAATGAAACTATTAAGACTATCTCTTAAAGATTTAATAGTTTCATCATGTCTTTCAATACCTAAAAACTTACGATTAACATATCTACCAAAATAAGTAGCCCCAATACCAATCGCAAGAATCAAAACAATATAAAATATATATCGAACAGTATCTTTCATAACTTACAAATCTAAATCCATTTCATTAATAAGAACATAAGATTGAGTTCCTTTACCAATAGCCTTATCAAACAAAGGAATAATAATATCATTCCATTGATTCACATCTTTGATAACTTGACAACCAGCAGAATAAAGACCAATCTCGTCACTTACTTTCCAGCTTGACGCCCTATGTAAATTAATACCAAACATACCAAAGTCAGTATTATCGGTAATATCAATTTTATCATCTCGATTATTGTCACGAATTACTTGACAAGGATTAGCTTGAACAAGCGCCTTATATTGTCCTTTATGTTTACCTATTTTCCAAAGAGCTTTGTGTACACCTTCTCGAAGAACTGCACAACCTTTATTATTGACAGGAGTTTCAAGATTTAGATTACTTGGGTCAGTAGTAGCTTCAAAAACCATACATTCCCATATATTAAAATCTCGTTCATAAAACATTACAATAACATCATTATAATGTTTAGTACAGCTACTTTTAGAACGAATACCCCAAATATTAAGATTAATAGGATAACTATCATTTTTCCTAAATATAGGATATTCTAAATCTTTCGCAATTTCAATAAGTCTATTTGGTAAATCATTTATACCAATAAGTTTATTAAATAATGCGTTATATTTTGATTCATTAGTTGCTTCCATATTTGTAATACTTTTTGTAACTTGTGTGGGCCTCGCTCCGCTCGGCCTTTCGGGTGCTCCGCACCCTCACCCGGTGGGGGAGTGGGTTGGACGCCCACTGGCGACACCATTTGCATCATCATTTATAACACTTCTATCGTCCAAACTAAATTTTATAGTTGCCCACGATAATTACTATTAAAAATCCTAATAAGATTTACTGCAAGTTTACCACGAGTATCTATATAATAAATCTTAATAGTTTTCATAGCTTAGAAAAGTGTTTTAGCAGTTTTATAAATATGTTTACTTGAATAATCAGCAATCATCATTCCGACTTCATTTTTAAGATAAGGAATATCATACATTTCTACGACTTCTTCATCTTCTTCATTTTCGTCTTGAAATTGATTCTGAATAGTTCTAATATGACAAAGAATAATTCCTACATTTTTATAACCCCAGCTCTCAACAAGATTAGCATAAGTAGAAAGTTGCATTGCATAATGATTACCTATACTATCTGCAAGGTGGTCAAGCGGTGCACCGAAATATTCCTCTTTATAAATAAAATTATTGAGGTCAAGTGTACCATCAAGTTTCTTATCATAATAACCACTTTCAAATCTAATTGGAGCCTTATTAGTTTTCCAGTCTAAAATGATAAATTCATTACCACGAATTAAGAGAATATCAATAAGACCAGAAACAAGATTTTGACTATCATAAACACCAATCTCAGCGTAAATATGATAACCTTTCGTAACAAGAGCAGCAATCAGACTAAATATATCAGGATATTTTTCTCGAATACCAGTCTTAACAAAATATTCAAGATTCAGCTTACCGTATTTATGACTACCAACAATATCATCTATTGTATAGATTCTATCATTGATAAAACCATTAGCGTTCAGCTTATATCCATTACAAGTCTTAATAGCAGTTTCAAGGTAATTATGTTTCTTTGTTCCTTTATCACAAGCCTTAATAGTTTCTTGTTCCCATTCCCAAAGAATTTGTTTCTTAGTTTTACCTTTATATTTTTGATATTTTGGATGTCGAGGATTCTTACCTATACGTTCACACGCTGCGGCAATTTCTTCTTTCTTAAATTCTTGCGTATATTTACCAATAAGAGTAGTAACAGATATGTAACCATTACCTAAATCATCTGTGTATTTATGTTCCTCTTCATTAAAGTACAGTATTCTACCCTTTGGCAAAATCTTTTCTGAAACGCATTTTCTTCCCATCTTCTTCGGCAGTTCTACGTCTACGACGATTAGCAATATGATAAGCAATAATCTTTGCTTTACGTTCCTCTCGACTTAAACCTTCAAGTTCCTCAGCATGAGTTTTCTTAAAGAACTTAGCTGGACTGTATTCAAATCTACCAACGCGAGGAACACTAACAACTTCATCTCCTCGCATCATAGCTTTGGCAACACTATCTTTTTGTGTTCTTTCCAGTAACTCTAATACTTTCGCCTTTTGGTCAGGTCTTAACTTTTCCCAAGCTGCAACACTTCGTTTATAAGAAGCAGGTCGTCGAAGAACATAAGGTTTAAGATGTTTTTCAATACGTTCATCTACGAAAGGAACTAACTTATCATAAACAAAAGGATTAAGCATAGTTTAATTATTAACGGCAGGAGATTCAATCCAAACACCTACGATAGAATATTCATCTACAAGAACAAACTCACTAAACTTAACAGTTCCAACACCAATAATAGATTTACCTTCACGATGAACTTTCTGTTTAGCTGCAAGTGTTTGAGTATCGCCCGGCATTTGAATAAGAGTAGGAATACAACCGTTTTCCAGTTTTACTTTATCTCCAACATTAAGACCTTTGACATTTTCGGCAACAGCCATAACAGTATAAGCCTTAGCTGGAATCTTGTTAATCTCCTCGTTATTAAGAATATTAAGAGTAGATACTTCAAAATCTGCACGAAGAAGAACTTTGTTACCACGAGGACTAAATGCAATTTTTGTTTCCATAGTTTTACTTTGTTTAGGATTTACATTATTATAACTACGAGTACAAATATATAATATAATCTTATCCCATGCAAGCAAATCTAAATAAATTTCAAACTGAATTAATAAAACTATCACTATCAGAAGCAGAATTATTAATAAGTCTAATAGTAATTACAATATTAGCGATTGCAAGACCTCACGAGTGGGCGTCCAACCTACTCTCCCACCGGGAGTACACAAGTTAAAACTAATAAAATCCTTATTAAAAGTTCTTCAAAGTTTACCACTTTTTGCACCACCAGTTTTCCCACCAAAAGAATTAATTTTGGTGACATTAGTATCTTGACCAGTTGCACTACTAAAATCACTAATTTTTGAACTAATTTTTTCGTTATTAAATTCGTTATTAATTACGTGATTATTTGATATAGTTTCTGAATTACGAGTTGGAATTTGTATATATATTATATATTCATTATTTGTAATAATATTACTTGTAATATTATTACTATATATAGGTATATGGCTGTCTCTTATACACATCTCCGAGCCCACGAGACACTCGCTAATCTCG